>Ga0185307_1000207_pt1 | contig 40840 bp, 37 predicted proteins | sample LHCtaG_FD_128010 | JGI IMG/M metagenome (GOLD analysis project Ga0185307, IMG submission 128010) | Hot spring microbial communities from Little Hot Creek, USA to study Microbial Dark Matter (Phase II) - LHC4sed_matched (SPADES... | ecosystem: Environmental > Aquatic > Thermal springs > Hot... | reverse complement strand
AGACAGGGGAAGAGGCCGATGAAGGCTCCAATGAACCCGAGAGGAGCCCAAAGCTCATGAGCTATGTAAGTCTATTTAAGACCACATAGCTCAGAACCCATTGGATGCTCTTTTTTGAATTCTGCTATGATGGATGGGAGAAGATGTTCACCCGGTATCGTGCTTGCGGCAATTCTGACAAGTTCGACGGTTCTGCCCTTCAAAATTGATATTTGACTTTTGGCTTTCTCGATTTCGCCTAAAATTTTTCAGCGCCCACCTTGAGAATTTTTCCAGCCTCCGTTAACTCTGCGCCTTTAAATGTCCTATCAAACAATTTAGCTTCGAAAAAATTTTCCAGAATGGCAACGTGATTAGTTACTGTTGCCTGGCTTACTCCTAATTTTTTTGGCTGCAGCGAGAAATCCGCCTGTTTCTAGGACGGTAAGAAACGTTTTTAAATAGTCGAGCCTCAAGAGATATTCTGCTCCTGCTTGTTTTTCATGTAACAGTGAATGTTTTCCGCGTGAAATAACGATTTTGCTGGTTTACATCTCTAAAAGTTGGGGTATCAGAAAAGTTAGTATTATTCAAAATTTTTAAATATCTGTTGAGGTGCCTAGACGTTTAAGCGAAAAGGGGGAGCATGATCCCTATGCGTATTACCCCCGCTTTAGCCGGCTTCTTAATTGGTGCCATGGCCGCACTCTGGCAAGTCCTATTCCGTGTATACCCTCCACCCGCATATGGAATATGTATTGCTTGTCACTCACGTGATTTAGTAAACTGGCTAGTTAACTTTTCGGCAGGTCTAAACCTCGGCGTTGCGCCCGTTTCGCTTGAAGCTCCCGTGTTAACAACTGTTGGCGTAATACTTGGCGCTTTGGTTTCATCCTTTTCCATGGGGGAATTCAAATTTAAAGTTACTGAAAACCCAGTTAAATGCGCTTTCTATGGTTTTATGGTGATGATTTCTGCTTTATTGCTTGGCGCTTGCCCTATAAGAACGCTTTTGCGAGTGGCATATGGAGATGTATTAGCGGTTTTTGGCTGGCTTTCGATAATGCTTGGCGTAATTGTCGGTGCAGAAATCATCAAGTGGGATGCTCGAAAAGACCTAAGAATCGAGGAACGTGGAGAAAATGCAGTTTGAAACGCTTTTAGCCACATTAATAGGAGGCTTCGTCATTGGCTTTTTGGCTCAGAGAACACGCACATGCTTTATTGGAGGCGTTCGCGACTACTACCTTGTCAGGGACGGCTATTTAATGAAAGGCGCCATAAGCTTTCTTTTATCCGCATTAATGGCTTTTCTCATTTTACGGCTCTCCATAGGAGTCCCAAATTGGCCATGGATATTTTCTAAGGCGCTTTTGCCGATTCCAGGATCGCCCCTCTCAAGCATGGACATCGCTGGAAAAGTGCCGCTTCACATTCACTTAGCCCTAGCGATGATCGGCGGCTTTGGAATAGGCTTGTTCTCAGTCTTGGCTGGTGGCTGTCCGCTTAGACAGCATGTTATGGCTTCCGAGGGAAACAAGAGTTCAATGGCGTATTTGCTTGGATTTTACGTCGCCGCGATAGCTTTTCACGCGTTTATGCTCCCCTTAATAAGTCAAGTTTTAGGCTGGTGAAAGAGGATGGATCGTCTAATCTTGGATGCTAGGGGAAAAACGTGTCCTTGGCCGGTTCTTTTAACCAGTGAGAAGCTAAAGACCATAGATTCCGGAGCTTTAATAGAGGTGATTGTGGATTATCCGCCAGCTAAAGAAAACGTGGTTAGGTTTGCCGAGATGAAAGGTCACGTTGTTGTGGATGTTAAAGAAGAAAATGGCCAGTGGCGCATAATAATTAAGAAGAGTTAAGGGCGATGTCATGCACGAAAACAATGTTGAGAAGGGTTTAATAATTCTAAGTAATGTCCGAGAAACCATTAAAGCTGAGGAAGCCTTGAAGAGGGCTGGATTCAGCGTAAAAACCGTTGCGCCTCCACCAGAAATTCGAGTTGGATGCGATCTGGCAATAGAATTCAACATTATTGACCGGCTCGGCGTTGAACAGGCGCTCAGCCGAATCGGCGTTAAGCCGCTGGACATAATTCCTTTAAGGGATCCAAAACTAAAGCCTCTTGAAATTTTTAAGGAAACCCAGTTTGGAGAATATTTGATGGTTAAGGCGGGACACATGAAATTAACATTTCATCTTAAAAGCGGAGAAATCGTGAATATTTCTGGTGGTGGATGTCCAGACGTTCCTTATCTCGCCTTAAATCTCGTCGGCAAAAGGTTGGGGAAGGTTGAAGCTCCTGGAAGGCTTGGGTGTACTCTTTGCGCCTATATGCTGGATAAAGCCTACAAGCGAGCGCTTGAACTCTTTAACGAGGGAAAATGAATTGCTTGTGTTTATAGGCACAGTTCCAGTTAAAAACTTGCCATTAACATTTGGATTCTGCAAATTCGAAAAAGGCAAATTAACAGTGGAAGGCTGTGAGCTGCCCATCATCAATGGAACTGGCGCCGCATTGGCGGCTGCTTACGTCACATGTGAAACACTTAATTTACCGTCGCCCTACGCTGTCATTGCTGGTGACACAGGTCTTGGCGACGGAAGCCTACAAATCTACAAATTCCTAGAAAGCTCTTTTACTCCTCCTTCATCAAACATTGTAATTGCCATGCATTACTTGAAGCCAAACATTTTCCATTTTAGGGAAAGCCTCAAAGCCCTAAAGAAGCATGATCCAATCCTCGTGGCGGATGCAGGTTCAATGTATGTGGCCAAAGCGGCGGGAACTGCGAAAAACTTTGACCTTTTCACTCCAGATCCAGGCGAAATGGCGTTTCTCGCAGATCCAGAAGCTGTACATCCTGCTTATGTTCGCCGCTACATATTCGAGTTGGTTGAGGAGGTTCCACGGCTGATAAGGCAAGCCTACGAGTTTTCCAACGCTTCAAGGGTGTTGTTAGTTAAAGGAGTCGTGGATTATATAGCTAAGAATGGAGAAATAATTGAGACCGTAAAGGAACCATGCATTCCCGCTTTGGAAGTGATAGGTGGAACTGGCGACACCCTAACTGGAACCGTTTCCGCCTTAATCTCTTGTGGATATGAAGTGGTTGAAGCCGCCATTAAGGCAGCTAAAATCAACCGTCTCATGGGCATGCTTCACGGGCCAAGCCCAGCAACAAAGGTTTGGGAAATGATTCCACTAATTAAGGATGCAATAAAAATGCTAGAAATTAAAGGAGGCAGATAAATGGAGGAATATAGGCTTACCAAGGCTGCTCCCGTGTATGGTTGATCATGCAAACTCCCAAGGGACCGGCTGGAGCGGTTGCTTCACGAGGCCGGCGTAACTATGGGGCCGAAGGGAGAACTGCTTTCGGGTCCCTGGGAGGATGCAAGCGTATACAAAATAAGCGAAGACGTTGCCCTAGTGGAAAATATAGACTTTTTTACGCCAATAGTTGATGAGCCCACAATTCAGGGAGAAATAGCCGCATGCAACGTGACCAACGACATATACGCTATGGCTTCCACAAAAATACTCTACGCTCTGGCAATTTTAGGCGTGCCGTCCAATATGCCTCAGGAAATAGCCATCGGCATACTCAAGGGTTTTTCAGGCTTTTTGAACCGTTTGGGAGTAAGCGTGGCGGGCGGCCAAACCATACTTAATGCATGGCCAATTGTTGGAGGATGCGCCGTAAGCATTTGTCATCCTCAAAAGATCGTGTATATCCATGGCGCCAAACCTGGAGACATGCTGGTTTTAACCAAACCATTAGGCGTACAGCCTGCCATGGCTGCCTACAGGCTTAGAAAAGAGGAAGCGGGTAGGAAACATCTTCAAAAGCTTCCAGAGGAGCTGGTTGAAAATGCAATTAGAAAGGCCATTGAGGTTATGACAACTTCAAATATGCCGGTTGCGGAGGTTATGCAGCAAGTCCCCGTGAACGCGGCGACGGATGTCACTGGCTTCGGTCTTAAAGGCCACGCTAAAAACATGGCTGAGGCCAGCCGCGTGGACATCGAGATTACGCGAATGGTTTTTATCGAGGGCACATTGGCATTATCAAAATTATTGGGGTATCCGCTTTTGACGGGTGAAGCTTCGGAAACGGCTGGCGGAATGTTGATTTCCATATCCAAAAGAGACTTGGACGAATTAATGGATAAGCTGGAGAAAAAGGGTGTTAAAGCATACGTTGTTGGAACTGTTAAGCGCGGATCTGGAAACGTTATTCTAAAAAAGGATTTAGAGACTATTGAAGTATAAACGCTTTCGCGACAAGCGCCACAAGCATAATCACTTATTCCAATGTTTATATAGTCCCTCTTTATTTGCAGAGGGAATGGTGGCTAGGCTGTGGCTGCAACTAAATCCTTTCTGTTAATATTCTGTGGCATTCCAAGCTCCGGAAAAAGCGAGTTAGCCAAAAAAGTGGCGAAAATTCTGGAAAAAAGGTTTAATAAGCCTGTTTTGGTCGTCGGCACAGATGCGTTCAGAGAAATGATGCCTATATCCGCTGAAGATTTTAAGCCTGAACGGGAAATTTTCCTTAAAATGCTGGTGTTCAGCGCTATTTCTCTAGGTTTACAGAACGGTTACATCGTCATAAGCGACGACCTAAACTATTACACTTCAATGAGGAAGGATCTGGGCGACCTAGCGAAAAACAAGGGCGCCGGGTTCGGAGTTGTCTATGTAAAAACACCTTTGAATGTTGCTTTGGAATGGAACCGTAAACGCGATAAGCCTGTCCCAGACGAACTTATCGAAGAGGTACACGCAAAACTTGAAGAGCCTGGGAAAAAATATCGTTGGGACAATCCAATAGTCACCGTGAATCTTGCTGAAGAAGACTTAAATGCGGCTGCGGAACGTGTAGCCGAAGAAACCGTAAAATGCATGGAGAAATGGGGGAAACCCATACGTGTTTCTCCGCTCACTCAGCATGCAAATGAGATTGAAAAGGCTACGCGTAGAGCTTTAGGCGAAATTATGAAACGTCTAAAAGTAGGTAATATGGTAGATGAACTATCTAACCTACGTAGAAACGTGGTTCAGTACGCTTTAAGCAGGAACCTTTCCGTCGAGGAATCAGTTAAGCTACTTTTTGAAGAAGCTGAAAAAATGGTGTCCGCGAAAATAACGGAAAAACCGCAAGGAATAATGTTTCACGTGGGATTATTTGGCCATGTAGACCATGGAAAAACTTCTTTGGCTCGATGTCTCACGGAGAAGCCTTCAACCGCGGCTCTGGATAAGCATCCGGAGGCGCAGAGAAGAGGAATGACCATTGACATGGGCTTCTCATCGTTTAAACTAGACGGAAACATAGTCGCCCTCGTAGATTTGCCTGGGCATCACTCTTTCCTTGAACAAGCAGCGGCGGGAGCCCACATAATAGATTTGGCATTGCTTGTAGTGGCCGCAAATGAAGGGACAATGCCTCAGACAATAGAACATTTAAAGATGCTTGAAAGCCTCGAAGTGAAAAGCCTAATATGCGTCGTGACAAAAAGCGATTTAGTCTCGGCAGAGAGGCTTGAAAAAGTTAAGGCTGAAATCCAAAGTTTGCTGAAAGACTCAAAATTTGAAGGCTCCCGCATAGTTTTTACTTCAGCCGTGTCTGGAATGGGAATTGACGACTTAAAGAAATGTATAGGTGAATCATTAAGGCTTACCGTTAGAAATTGGACGGGGCCCTTTAGGATGCCATGCGATCACGCCTTCTTCATCAAGGGCGTAGGAACCGTAGTTACAGGCACAATAATGCGCGGAGCCATACATGTAGGCGACGAGGTTGAGGTGCAACCAGCCGGAGTAAGAGGAAAGGTGCGGTCGATTCAGAGTTTCGGGGAAAATCTGAAAGAGGCCTATGCCGGCGACCGCGTAGGAATCGCTGTTTCAGGGATAAAGCCGTCGGATGCACCCCGTGGGAGCGAACTATGTCAGCCAAATTCTGTTAAGCCTGCAACAGCTCTCATAGTTAAGATGAAGGTAGATGAAAGCTTTAAATATGTATTGAGGAAAGCGTCAAAAGTTCATCTAAACATAGGCTTGGAAACCATTATGGCAAATTTTGTTCCATTCATGCAGGAAGTCGTAGACACCGCAAGGAAAGTTAACGTAGTTTTAAATGAGGTAAAAGCCAGAGACGAATGCTTCGCTTTACTAATGACCAGTAAGGCGGTTCCAGCCGAGGTTGGCGACAAAGTCTTGATTTTCAAGCTGGATTTGCCTCCAAAGATCTCTAGAATCGTGGGCGTAGGCACGGTTACGGATATACCTGCAGACCATGTGGAGCTCGTGAAAAAGAAGGTTAAAAAGGGAACTGCAATAAAGAAACGAGCACAATACATGTTTATCATTCAAGGAATGTTTAAGTCTAAAGAAGCTGTGGAAAAATATGTTGGTCAAACGTTGACTTCAGACTCGGGAATAAAAGGGAGAATAGTCTCGCCTGTTGGGACGGAAGGCTTATTGCTTGCTGAATTTGAAAATGAAATTAGGGAGGGCGAAAGCTGCTATTTAACCATTTATAGGAGGATAAAAAGCCATAAACCTGGAGGAACACCTTAAGGTAGGCTTACCGGCCTCCGTCATTAAACGCGGCCTCATAACTCTGAAGGAGCGATATAAACCCATAAAATTGCTCTTGGAACAGCAAAAAATTCCAGCGGAAGGATTGCCAGACGACGTGTTAAAGGCTTTCATTTATTTCTTGTCTTCAATGGATGCTGACAAGGATCCCAAGGCGGCAAGAGTTGGCGAAAGGGAGGCTAGAATCGCTTCAAAACTTCTAATGGAGCTTTCAGGTGGATTTATTCATGGCGTTGGGCGGTCCGGCAGTCTGACTTCTCCTCAGCCTAAGGCCTCTGGAGGCTCATTAATGTATCATCTTGCAAATAGGCTGGCTCTCGACGCTTTAAGGAATTTTGGGGTTCCAAACATTAGGGGTGCAATCGTTTTGCCCGTAGCGACGGGCATGGCGTTGGCGTTAGCTTTAAGTGTCGTCAGAGAGAAGACGGGTAAAAATTTGGTTGTTTATCCACGGGTTGATCATAAGTCCCCCTTAAAGGCCATTAGGCTTGTTGGGATGAAAGCGAACGTTCTGGAAGGCGAGGTGGCAGATGATGCAGTTAAAGTCCCTATAGAAGCCGTCGAGAAGGCTGTCTCCAAAAATACAGCCGCCATAATTTCGACGACCACTTTCTTCCCACCCCGTGCAGTCGACGATGTGGTGGAGATTGCAAAAATAGCCGAGAAGTACGGCGTGTTCCATGTGATAAATAATGCTTATGGGGTTCAAAGCAGAGAAATCATGAAGCTTGTTCGAAAAGCCATTGACAAGGGCCGCGTAGACGCTTTCATTCAAAGCACCGACAAAAATTTTTTGACGCCTGTTGGCGGAAGCATAGTTGCCTCGCCAAACGAAGAATTCATCACGGAAGTGTCATCCGCCTATCCGGGCCGCGCCTCAGCTGCACCAATACTACACTTTATGGTTGCAATCCTCTCACTTGGAATAGAAGGCTATGAAAAGCTCAGGGACGATCAGGAAGAATGCAAAAGGCTGTTGGAGCATGAGCTTGAGGCGGTTGCTCGAAAGCATGGAGAAAGAATCTTGAATGTCTGGAACCCTACGGCGGTGGCCATGACATTGAACAATAAAGAGTCTCCTGAAAAAGTTGGGCACTATCTCTACACGTTAAGGGTGACCGGTGCAAGAGTTTTAAAGCCTAAAGATTTTGGAGTTTGCTGTAAAGAATACAAGTTTCCTTACATCACCATGAGCGCTGTAATTGGATGTGGGAAAGAGGAAATATTAATGGCTGTTGAAAGGCTTGATAAAGTTTTAAGCTCTGTTTAAAAGTTGGCGGCGCCCAAGGGGAATCGAACCCCCGGTCCTCAACGGACCGCTCGGGTTTGAAGCCCGAGGCCAGGACCACCTGGGCTGTTGGGCGCCCCAATAACGATATTCAATTAGGGGATTAAATTTAAACGTAACGCAAACTGTCCTCGCGTTTAAAAAAGAAGGGAGGAACTTGTTTAAAGCTTCCAAGGCTCCCTTCTTCTAAATGGGTACACGTATCTTGGAACTTTCCCGCTTTCCTCTAAGTATTGTATGCATGCTTCCATGCATCCTGTTGCGCCTCGAAAGACGTAGGCTGGGCCTCCCAAATGACGCTTCATCATTCTATAGCAGTCAACGAGGCTATCGATGATTTCTCTTGGAGATGGCTGTGGCTGGAGTGGAGGGGGTCTACGCATCGCCAAGGAGGGAGCCAGCTGCGAAGGCGGGCGGGCTGCTAGTTCCCTGTAAAGGGCGTTAATGTGCTCCTTTAAAGAAGGTGAACGTTCCATCTCCCTTCGAATGAAGGGGGAATGTTCTGTAAGCCTTATGCAGTCTGGAACGCACCTGGTTAGGTCTAAATCTGAAAACTCTATTGTTTTTCCGGCAACGTTCACTGTTTTTTTGCGATTTTTAGGGACGGCTCCATTGGGGCATTCATAAACGCAGCGGTACCCGCAGTCCTCTGGATCGCAAAGTTTACCCTCAAAAAGCGGGTCAGGCTCAAGCTCCGCCTCAGTGGCAATAATTCCAAATCGCACTCTAGGACCAAACTGTGGTGTGATAAAGACGTTATGCCATCCTATTTGGCCAAGGCCAGCGGCGAAGGCTGCAATTCTAAAGTGTAAGCCTAGACCTTGAGTTGGAACGGCCTCATATCCATACGATTCCAAAAATCTTGCAACTTCATAGTCCAACCTAATCATGTAATATCGGTGCTGTTGAAAGAAATACCCGTAAAAGGCATACGTGGTGAAGTTTGTTCCTTCAAGGTTGCCGCGGTAGCATCCTCTGGGTATTCTCTTTGCTACTACGACTACCGATTTTGCCGTCGGAAGCAAGGTTTTTGCAGGATGAAGATGAGGCGGTGCCCCTTCAAACCTATCTATAGAGGCGATGCCAACAAGATCGGCGCCTTTTTTCCTGGCGAACTCTTTAACCTTTTCGGCGGTTAAATCCTCCGTAGAACTCACTCCCCCCTCTGGATTAGAGTGCCGTCCAACCCAAACATTTGTGGTGGCCTACGTCTGAATGGGCTTTTAAATTTCCTTTTTAATGCACCCTTTTCCTCCAGGTGTGCGATACACGTGCGGGTGCATAGTGCAGCCAACCGGTCAGGTTTACCTGCATCATGGAACCGGTTAGGTCGAGCTCCATTGGGACATTTATTGCAGATGTCGTAGTCTATGAAGCCAACCTGCATTTTTTTCCCAGCAATATTAATTTCGAACTTTTTGTCTTTGCTTATTGCCTTGAATGGACATATATCCGCGCACTTCATGCATAAATCGCATATTTTTCCGTTAAATAGTGGGTCGGGTTCAAGGGGCATATCTGTAATTATTAGTTGGAGCCTCTGCCTCGGCCCAAATTCCGGGGTTAGGAGAACGCCGTTGTAGCTTATCTCGCCTAGCCCTGCAGCTACAGCGGCATATTCTGGGTCTGGATGCACATTTGGCGCAACTTTTCCCGGTGCGATGCTTACACCTTGAGGCCAAGCCTCAGGAGGGTATGGAAAAACGGGAACGGCCTCCCAACCCTCATCTTCAATTGCGCAGGAAAGCTCATACACAACTGTAGCTAAGACAACGTCTTCAACATGCACTCTAGCGAATCTTTCATAGTCGCTTATTGGAACCCTTCCAACATCGTATCCGCTGATCAGAAGGCTGTCTTCTATGCCACGTAACGCCCCCCGAACAACTTGATACCCAACAACAACCACCGACCGACACTCTGGAAGTATTGAGCTGGGATGCTGCTGCGGTGGAACACCATTAAATCTATCGATGGAGGCTATGCCTACAAGATCTGCACCAAAATTTCGGGCTAAATTTTTAACATCATTCGAGTTCAAGAAAATGCCTCCAGCGTTTTTGGGAATATTTTGCGCATATAAAGGTTTTGTCCGGAAGATAATAAAAATAATTTTCGTAGCTGGCACCCGTCCGCTTGAAGAAGTTTATGTGGCCGGAGAAGCTAGACCAATTCTGTGAAAGTTAAAATTGAAAACGTTAGGGTTTCATATCCAACAGCTACTTTCACCCATCCGAAAATTATTTTTACAGGATGTATATCTAAATGAAAATACCGCTTTATAGTGTAGTTGCTGAGATGTGGAATGACAACAATTAATCGATTAAAGATCATGGTCATATCCATTTTTCTATTAACGCTGACGGCGTGGCTTTTAGAAGGATTAATCACTACCGAACAAATAGTTTTTCCAACGGTTAACCTTCCAGATTTAACTGCCATGGCAATTGAGTTTTTCAGATATTTATTCATTCTACTATTTTTCGCTTTATCCGCTGGCATTCTGCTAATTCTAATTATTGAACGTCGATTATTTATTGAGTTGTTTAAGGGCGTACTCTCCAAGGGTAGAAACCTCAAAGATGAGAGATTCCTCAAAAATATTATGAGTTTTCTGGGCTTTGCCACTTTCATTCTGTTTTTATGGTGGGTGATGGGAAGCGGAACAATTAATCTAGGTTTTAACGTCGTTAATGATCAAACAGCTCAGAATCACGAAACTATACCCTCACCTCCAAGTGGAGATAACATCTCCGAACCGTTGGGTGTCCCCCCATTATTTATTGTTGTACCCACCGTTCTAATTGTTGCAGCGTCAGCCGTTTTCAGCATAATTTTCATCCAAGCCTTGAGAGAAACCCGAAAAGAAAAGATTGAAGAATGGAAACTGGCTTCTGCACAACTGGAAGAAGATAACAAGATGCTTGAAGAGGCAGCGGAGGTTGTAGCGGAGTCTGTTTCTAAAATGCAGGCTTCAAGCGAAAACACGAGCTATAGGTCTATTATAATAGACTGTTATGAAAGACTGTGTGAATTGTTAGCTCGATACAACTGTAAAATTCAGAAGCATCAAACGGTTCAAGAATTTAGAACTGCAGCCTCACAACTCCTTAAACTGCCAAATGAGCCCTTAACAAGACTCTGCAACCTTTTTGAAGAGGCAAGATACAGCCTTCACGAAATTGACGAGATCAAAAAGAATATGGCCATAAAATGTTTGAAAGAAATAAGCGATTACTTGATTGGTGAACGAAAAAATGGCAGCGTTAAAGAAGATAATTAACTGTATACTTTTGTATTTTGTATTAACGTTTTTCTCCATCTGGATTGGCTTAAAGGATGAGTCGACAGGATACTATATCTTTTTATTGTCTTCGCTTTTTACAGTAACATTTGTCGTCTTCACAGTTTGGAAAGAATCTAAGCCCATGAAGGAGATAGAATATCCAGCTAAACTCAACGGTCATAGTCAAAATGATCTTTACATGGCGATTCAGAACGCGTTATCTGGAAATTTGCCCCTCATCCAGATTTTAGCTCGTTTGAGGTTTCTGATGTTAAAAAGGATAAGTCGGCGTTTAAACATATCTGAGAGAGAGGCTGAAACGTTCCTCAAGGAGCCTGAAAAGCTTGCAGAGCTCGGCTTGAAGGAAACAGCCTCTGTCCTATGCGGTAAAAGCTCGTTTTCTTGGACGTCGAAAAAGGCAAAGACAAAAATTTTGGAGACAATTTTAAGGGAGCTTGAGGAAATATAAATGAAAGCTGAAGCACAAATAATATCTGAAATAATGAATGAAATAAGCAAGGTTATAGTTGGAAAAGAAGACGTCATAAAAATGGTCATGCTTGGCATATTATCTGACGGCCACATTCTAATAGAAGACTATCCAGGACTAGCTAAGACGCTGATTGCAAAAAGCTTCGCCATGTGCCTGGGCTGCGACTTTAAAAGGGTTCAATTCACACCTGACCTGCTTCCAGCAGACATCACGGGAACATACGTTTTCGATCAGAAATCCGCCGAGTTCTTTTTTAGGCCAGGCCCAATATTTACGAACATTCTATTGGCAGATGAGGTTAATCGGGCTCCACCGAAAACCCAAGCAGCACTGCTGGAAGCCATGCAGGAAAAGCAGGTTACGCTTGAAGGAAAGACCTACCCTTTAAAGAGCCCCTTCATAGTTGTTGCAACGCAAAATCCAATAGAGCTTGAAGGAACATATCCGTTGCCAGAGGCACAGCTAGACAGGTTCCTGATGAAGATAAAGGTTGGATATCCCACGGTTGATCAAGAAACCGAGATATTAAGGAGACGACTGTTTAGGAAGCGAGACGACGTAGACCTTAGACAGATGGCAGATCCAGAAAAAGTTGTTAGGCTTCAAAAGGCAGTTGAGGAAGTTTATGTTGATGACGATATATTGCGCTATATTTCTGAAATAACTCATGCCACAAGGAGGCATCCAAAGATTGAGGTGGGTGCCAGTCCAAGAGGCTCATTGGCAATTCTCAAACTTGCCAGAGCTCACGCCCTTTTCAGTGGAAGGGACTATGTCACTCCCGACGACATTAAAAACGTAGCTGTCCCAGCCCTCTGCCACAGAATCATCTTTAAAACTGAATACTGGTTTAGAGGGACAACGGCCGAAGCCGTCATAGAACAAATCTTAAGCGAAATCCCTGTTCCAAGGTAGAACGTAATGCTTAGCAGGCGGGTTCCTTTACTGGCAGCTTTTTCAGCCATGCTGTTACTTCTCAGCATAGGCCTAAAAGATTGGCGTCCATCCACACTTATCATGGCAATAGCTTCTTTATTGACGTTGACGAACATCCTGGCAAGTACGGAACGTTTAGAAGTAGACGTCAGAAAGGAAATTACGCAGGATAGTGCGGAAGCAGGGGAAACAGTCACGGTGACCATAAGTATAACAAATAATGGAAATGAAAAAATTGATTTTTTAGAGATATATGATGCGCTTCCAGCTGAACTGCCACTTAGTAAAGGTTCAAATCATCTAATCATTTCCCTTGAAAAGGGGGAAACAGCGAAGCTCAGCTACGAAATTTTATGTGAGAGGAGAGGCGTATATGAAATAGGCCCCACTTTTTTGAGGACGCGGGATCCCTTCGCTTTCAGCTTCGATGAAATAATTAAACAAACAACGCTTACTTTACGAGTTCTGCCTAAAATTGAAAAGATTAAGGCAAGCGACCTTCCATTTAAGCAGACTGGACAATGGCCGGGAGTAATTCACTCAAGCAGGAGGGGGTCGGGGACAGAATTTTATGGGCTTAGGGAATATGTTTCCGGCGACGAGTTAAGAAGGATTTCATGGAAAGCCTCAGCTAGAATGGGCAGGCTGATGAGCATCGAAAATGAAAGTGAACGCAGCACAAACATCGTCATAATTCTTGATGCCAGCACTGACCTAAAATTGCCTATTGATTCACAAGATACAATTCTTGAATATTGTATTAGAGCCGCAGGCTCCCTTGCAGCGCTTTTTCTGATTCTTGGAAATGAAGTAAGCATTATAAATCACTGCCTTAACAGGGCTTGGCTTCCTGGAGGTTTCGGAAAAAGACAAATCAAAAGGGTTCTAGATCATTTAGCAACGGTTAAGGCTGGAGAACCCTCTGTGCCAATAGGTTTTGGGCTGGAACGCATATTTAAGACTAAGCCTCAAGTGATAATTGTTTCTCCACTTTTATCCGCAAAGATTGTGGATGAAGTTAAAGACGTGCTGGCTGAAGGATACAGTTTAATTATAATTTCTCCGTCGCCTCCAAAGTTTACATCTAAAGGAAAGGATAAATCTGATGAGATAGCATCTAGAATTTTAATTTTGGAACGTAAAAATGCGATAGCAGAGCTTAGCGGCTACTGCACGGTTATCGATTGGAACCCTCTTCTCCCTCTTAAAGCCGCCATTAAAGGGGTTAAGCATGGCGCATTCAAAATGGGATCTTAAAGCGTATCAGCGTTTTCTTAACACTTTTTCATTGGTTCTTGTGTTAACCGTTGCTTTATGGGTTGGCCTTTCACAGTTAAACTTTGCAATTCTGATTCTTTGCATAGGGTTAGGCTTAACCGCCATTTTAGGGCTTGCCAAGATGAAGCGAACCTTGTTTACGTTTCCCTTCTTTATTTTTGCCATAATCATCCTGCATGATGTGGTGAATGAGCCTTCGAAGGAGTTAATCGCGCAAACAACCTCGACGCTCCAGTTTTTAACTATCATATATGCTTTAGAACTTGGAAATTCAACAATACAGTTTAACAAAATATTCAAGAGGATGAGGGAGCCAGCATATATGCAAACTTTAATGGTGAAGGCTTTAAGGAAATATTTCATCAACCTCTCGACACTGGCTGTTACCTCCTCAATTATGTCCATTTCATTACTGACTTTGGGAAGCGTGGCTCCCTTAAAGCCAGGCTCAATCTTTGCAGCTGCAGCTCTTATCATAGTAATAATTGCAACGCTTTTTTTAACGGTAAACATGCACAGATATAGTTCTCCATGATGGGACCTCTGAAAACTTTATTAATCCCTCATGATGTTTAATAAACAATTTCTGTGAGGTATTTAGGTTGAGGTCCTTAAGACGATTTGATTATTATAATGCTAGAAGCATTAATGAAGCATCCCAGATTCTAGCCAAGTTTAAAGGTAAAGCGTGGCCTATCGCAGGCGGCACCGACATCCTAACAATCATGCGTTTTCAGCCCTTACCCGAAGAACGTTATCCTGAAGCCCTTGTAAATTTGAAGACAATATCGCCAAGCCTAGAGTATATCAAAGAGGAGGACGACGTACTTAAAATAGGCGCCTTAACAAGGTTAGAAGATATTGCTCACCACCCGATTGTAAGGGAGAAATACACTGCTGTAGCCGAAGCTTGCAGCAGAGCAGCATCTCCGCATTTGAGGGAAATGGGAACTATAGGCGGAAACATCTGCCAAATTAACAGGTGCTGGTACTTCAGAAAGGAGGACAACCGATTTTACTGTTTAAGGAAAGGCGCTGGTGGAAAGGCTTGGGCATTGATGGGCGACAACAGATACCACTCAATTTTTGGATGCGTAAAGCTGGATACTCCTGAACCGTGCGTTTACGGCTGCCCAAACGGCACAGCAATTCCGCCAATAATGAGTAGGATAAAGAACGGCGACTTTGAAGGCGCTGCAGAAATCCTGCTGAATTTTAATCCTATCCCATACATAACTGGAAGGGTTTGCCCCCACAAATGTGAAGAACAATGTAGCAGAAACATTCTTGACGAGCCGTTGGCTATAAGGGCCGTGGAACGTTTACTTGGCGACTACATACTCGAAAACGTTGATAGGCTGATTAAGACTCCTGAGGCAAGCACGGAGAAAAAAATTGCCGTGGTTGGAAGCGGTCCGGCTGGGCTTAGCGCGGCCTACTTTTTGAGAAGGCGAGGCTACAAAGTCACGGTGTTCGAGAAGGAAGACACGGCTGGAGGCGTGTTAAGATATGGCATTCCACCCTTCAGGCTTCCCAAGAAACTACTTGAGAAAACGGTTGAAATCTTTCAGAATAAGCTGGAAATAGAGTTTAGGTTTAACACTGAAATAGGCAGAGACTTAACACTTAAAGATTTAATGGATCGTTATGACGCGGTTTTCCTTGCAACTGGAGCGTGGAAAGAAGCCAGCATGCAGATCCCCGGCGAAGAGCTCATGGAGAACGGCCTTGACTTCTTGAAGAGGGTCAATAAAGGCGAAACGAAAACGCTGTGGAAAAAAGTTGTTGTTATAGGAGGCGGAAACGTCGCCATAGACGTGGCGCGGGTTTTACTCAGGCTGGGCGTTGAACCAATAATAGTGTACAGGCGTACAGAAAAGGAAATGCCCGCATTAAAAGATGAGGTGCAGGTCGCGAAGGAGGAAGGCGTCAAATTCGAATTCTTAACGCAGCCTGTGAAGGCTGAAAAGGTAGGCGAAAAAATTGTTCTAACATGTGTTAAAATGAAGCTTGGGCCGCTTGATGAAACGGGGAGGCCTAAGCCTGTTCCAATTGAAGGTTCAGAGTTTACGATGGAATGTGACGCAGTAATAAAGGCGATAGGCGAAAGACCCAACCTCTCCTTTATACCCGCTGACTTTGTAGAAGCTGACAGACTTAAATGTGACGTTTCAGGTTTCATCGGCAGAAACCTTTTCGCCGGAGGAGACGCCGTTACTGGGCCAGCTACAGTTGTTGAAGCGATAGCAGCCGGCAGAAAAGCAGCCGAATCAATCAACGTGTACCTTACATCCAAGAAGGAGGAAGCTCCACCTGTTAAACGGGAGATGAGGCTGGAAAAAGTTGACGTTTCCTGTCTGAAAAAAATGGATAGGGTTGAGGTGCCGGAGCTTTCGCCTAAGGACCGAATCCATAGTTTAGAAACTGAAGATGTTATTGGGATAAGCTGGGAAGATGCAAAGTATGAGGCTGGAAGATGCTTAAACTGTGGGTGTGTAATGGCTCATCCATCCGACGTTGCGCCTGCACTAATAGCACTTAACGCCGAAGTTGTCACAAACAAAAGAACAATCCCCGCAGAGGAATTCTTCTGCCCAGGAGGATTGTCGACAACGGTGCTGGAGCCAGACGAGCTAGTTGTTGAGATTAGGGTTCCGACGCCAAAACCGGGAACAAAAAGCAAGTTCATGAAGTTTTCCATCAGAAGCTCTATCGACTTCCCAATAGTGAACTGCGCCACTGCAATAAGGAGCCAGAACGGCGTAGTGGAAGAGGCAAAAATATGTTTAAATGCCGTTGCACCCCTCCCCTACCGTGTAAGGAAAGCAGAGGAATACATTAAAGGAAAGCCCCTCACGGAACAAACAGTTGAGGAGGCAGCAGAAAAGATAATGGAAGATGTAAACCCGCTGCCCTACAACACCTATAAGGTGTCAATAGCCAAAGCGTTGATAAAAAGAACAATGCTCGCATGCAAATGAGTTCAACCTTCAAAACTTTTATGATAAAGTTTGACGTGTAAACCTTTCGATTTTCTTTTCCAGTATGGAAGATAAACGCGCTAGTTGAAGTATTCATAGACGTTGCTCAAGACTCAAACATTTAATCAACAGTAACATTCAACCCTTAAAAGCGCATCAGATAAACACGGTTAAAATTTCTTCAACACCATGCGAAAGAACTCACCACAAGACATGAAGCCAAAAAATTTTAAGCCTTACCTGGGGATTTCCCCAAGTATTTTTTTGAAGTCATCTTCTGTATCAACGTCTATTAAAACCTCTTCTGAACCCACTTCCACCTTTTTGATCATGTCTCTATGCTTGTTTAAAATCGCCTTTAAGCCCATTGTTTCCTCGTTGATTCCCATTATTTCATGGAATAGAGATCTACCAAAAAGTATGGGGTGCCCAGCCCTCCCCATATAGCTGGCTACAACTATCGGCGTTCCAGACATTCTGTATTCTTCAATGACCATGTTGATGGGTTTTGGCGTGATCAGCGCCACGTCTCCTGGAAGAATCATCACGGCATCTGCATATTTCATGGCTGTTTTTACGCCCGCTTTAACAGAAGAGCTTTGCCCTAAATGGTACTCCTCGTTAAACACGAATTTACAATTGAAATTTTTAAGCACTTCCCGTATTTTTGAAGCGTCGTGGCCGAGCACCACTATGACTTCGTCTGCTTTTGAAGAAACTGCGCTTTTGACGACGCATTCAATCATTGTTGATCCGTCAATTTTTTCAAGTAACTTGTTTCTCCCAAACCTTGCAGAGAACCCGGCGGCTAAAACTATGAGGCTAATCAAGGCCTCTCCCGTTCAATTTAGATCTATAACCAGTATGAGCCTTTTAACGTCTTTTATTATTAATTCAGACCCCTTAAGTTTTGTAAAAATAAAATTAGATTTTGGGATGTCAGGCTTTCCCTAACGCCTTCAATATTTTATCCGGTGTTATTGGGTCTTCATTTATCCATTTTCCTATCGCGTTATATATTGCTGCGCGAAGCACTCCTCGAACGAGGCAGTTGGGGTTTTCGCCGATGCCAAGGTTGCCATACGCGCCGTAGCCAAGCTTAGTTTCAACAGCTATGCAATCCAATGGAAAAATGTCGCCCATGCTAAGCACATAGTACTGAACTAGGTCATCGTTGAGTTTAACGCCTGTTAATGGATCATAGATGATTTCTTCGGTCATGGCTCGGCCTAGGCCCATAAACCCTCCGCCATACTGCTGACCTGCAACTCCATGAGGGTTGATGACTCTCCCAACATCATTTACTATGACCAGTTTTTTGACGTCTACGTCGCCTGTTTCAGGATCAACTTCAACCTCTAAGAAGGCAACCTGCCTCCCCCAGAAATACACTTTTCGCGGGGACGGGGGATTTTCGATGCCTTTAACATACTGGAAGCCGTCGCCCACTATTCCGTCTTGAAACTCCCTGAAGTATTTTCTGACAAGATCCCTGAACAAAATCCTGTTTTGTGGATTCGCCTTCTCATATATTACGCTGTCCTCCACCGTGAGTTCTTCAGGCTTCTTGCCGAAGTGTTTAGCAGCAACCTCTAAAATTTTCTGTCTTGTTTTTATTCCAAGCTCTTTCATGATTGCGGCGTTCCAGGCGAGGCCCCCGCTGCCGCCGGGAGTCATCATAGGCCCCTCTAGAAATTGGTTGTCAAAGTTGACATCTTCGTAGCGTAGCCCTGATTCTTCAGCGAATATTTGGCAATATGTTGTGGGTTCCGTAACGCCAACGATGCTTCTTTGTCCTTTTATCACTACGGATCCATCCATTTTGAAAAATACGTACGCGTAATGTCTAAATGGAACCTCCGGGCCGGCTCTCCATTCCTTTGTCCACGCAAAGCCTATTCCATGATATTTGCCGTTGGGCAATCTCTTAGCGCCTGGAGGATGCCACTTCTCATCCCAACCAATCGCCCTCTTCCCGGCTTCAATGCATTCTTTAAGGCTGTCTCTAACGGGGAATCCTTGTTCCTTCTTAATTTCGTCCATGTCTGGATGCATCGGATGCCCGTAACATCCATCGTTTTTGAGCGCCACCTCGGTTGGGTCTATACCAAGCTCGGCGGCTACACGGTTGAAAACTTCTATGAATGGAATTGTTTCAGCTGTCCCATGCTTATAACAAACGGTGGGCGCTTTGTTCACGTATGGATAGACGGATTCGCAGTAAATGTTTTTAACTGCTGTTGCCCTTGGAAGCTTTTTGCTGCCGGGTATGGTTAATCCAGCATATCCATGCGTCACGTTTGAACGTATTTTTATGGCGGTTACCGTCCCGTCGTTTTTGAAGCCTACCTTAAATGTGTAGCGACCCTCCTCCTCACCAGTCAAACTTGAAAAGTGGGTATAGTCGGCTAAAACCTTCACAGGCCTGCCCGTCCTCTTAGAAAAAAGCGTGGCCAGAATTGTCGGTATCGCACCAGTGCCAAGAAATGTCACCCCGCCGAAGCTTGCCCCCGAGTAGCGTTGATAAACCCTAACTCTATTCAATGGGACGCCCGCCACTTCCGCGGCAAACCTAACCGGCAATCCCATGCCTTGTGGAAGCTGGTTGCGAATCCATAAATCTAAATGGTCATCATGCAACCAAGCGATGCTGGCGTATGCTTCAACCCCAGCTGTAACATTTACTCCGCACTTTATTTCAAACTCGATTATTCTATCGGCCTCTTTGAATCCGGCTTCTATATCGCCCTCAACAAAAACAGTTTTTCCCTCAGACATCGGTAATTCCCTTACCACATTGTCGTTTTGCCCTCGGAAGTATTGGGTTATCGGAGCGTCAGGCTTTAACGCCTCGTCGCGATCGAGGACAAATGGCAGCTCCTCCCATTCAATTTTAACGCGTTTTAACGCTTCGTCGCATGTTTCCGGGGAATCTGCACATACCGCGACCGCCACTGGTTGGCCTTCATAAACAGCTTCCGAGGGCAGAACGAACGCCCAGTCCGGGATTTTAATGTTCCAACCTGCACCTAAGCCTTGAGGGTGGCTCGGCGGGTATAGGTCGGGATCATTATAGACAAGTATGTCTATAACTCCCGGCAGCTTTTTCGCCTCGCTTATATCGACGCTCTTCACTCTTGCATGAGCGTACGGCGAAGTCAGCCACTTTGCGTAAAGCATTCCAGGAAGCTTCACGTCCCTTACGTAAACCGCTTCGCCTGTGACTTTTGCATAATCTTTGGGGGGTACAGGCTTCCCAATAATCCTGAATTCCTCGTCCTCCGGAAAGCCCCAAGTCATAAAGGTGAAGTATGGGTTATCCTTTAACGGCTTTCCAATTCTGCGAGTCTCCATAAGTCATGTTCCCTCCTTTTGTTTCATCTTTTCGGCGGCTTCAAGAACAGCTGAAAGAACAGCCGGATATGTTCCACACCTGCAAATGTTTCCGCTCAAAGCTTTAATGACGTCCTCCGCGGTTACATCTCTCTTCCTGTCCAACAAGGCTTTGGCGGTCATAACGAAGCCGGGGGTACAGTAGCCACACTGGAAGGAGTAATGTTTCAGAAAGGCTTCGATGAGCGGGTGGTTTCGAGCTATCCCCTCCACAGTTTCTATTTTTTTGCCATCGCAGTCTACTGCCAGAGTTAAACATGAAAGGACAGGTCTTCCATCAAGCAACACTGTGCAGCTGCCGCATGCTCCATGACCCAGGCACATGTCTTTTACTGAAACAATGCCTATAATGTCCTTTAAAACTTGGTGTAAAGTCCAATTTGGCGCTACATGAACCTTATATAGTTTGTCGTTCACATCGAGCGTAATGGGAATTAACGTAGCTGTTATTTTGCACTCATTGTTTTCAAAAACCGTTGAAGTTAAAGCCGCAGCAGAACTATTTTCGTTTTTTTGTTCAATTTTTTCGTTCATAGATGAACCTCTCAATGATTATGAAAAAACGCCCTATGACGCTATTAAAGTTTATCTTCCCACATCCATTAATTGATTATTTAGAAACCAAAATTGAAAGTTTATGCTTGAAGATTAAAGGCTTAAAGTGGTAGGCTTCTCGCAGGCAACGTATTAAACGCGGAAAGAAGCTCTAACCATTGAGAGCCGCTCACAGCGCGGTAGACGAGGAGCCGCATGCGGTATGTCACAACCACTGTCTAAGCGGGTTGAAGTTCAAGTCCAGCAAGAGATCGAACAGAAAGTCGTTTCATCGGAGGAGCTCGCAAAACCCGGGATGGTCGAAAAACCTTAATTTAATCTTTATCAAAAACGTTACAATGAAAAGTTGAAGGAAACATGTAGATGACAGGTGAACTGCGAAAAATAAAAAATGCAGTCGAACAACGTTCAGAAGCCAAAGAAGAAACAATGAAATGCACCGATGTAATCGTGGACATCGATGCTGAATCATGTGTTTTCTGTGGTATATGTGAGGTTATGTGTCCTTTTGGTGCGATTAGGCTTATCATTGATGACAAACGTGTAAATCCTGTTCTTAACAGTAAAGTTTTTCCTGAGTTGATTAGGAGTTTAGAAATCGACGTAGAAACATGCATGCGTGTTAACTTGTTGTGCGAACGTATCTGTGTTGATGCTTGTCCTTTAAAGCTGCTGCAGTTTAAAGGGTCAAATCCACCTCCCTACATAAACGACTTAAACAAATGCCCGATGTGTGGGCGGTGCGAGGCAGCTTGCAGGTCGGTCATACATGTTCAGAAACTTTTCGATGGCGAAATTGAAATTCATAATGAGCGATGCCAAGCCGGATGCGATCTCTGCGTCCACCAATGCCCAGTGAACGCGCTTTACATGGACGAAGAGGGGAAAGTTAAGGTTTTAGCGGAATTCTGCATTTTCTGCGGAGTCTGCCAAAACTTTTGTCCAGTTGACGGAGCCATAAACATAAAGTTAAACCATGTAAGGGCTTGTTCGGCTGAAACAAACATCTGGAAACAAACAGTTGAGAAGCTTTTCATGTATAAGCCCTTCCAAAGCAAGGTTGTTGCAACAAAAAAATATGCCTCTTGGCCAAAAATAACAAAGAATAACAGCCAAAAAGAACTTAAAATTGAAAGGAAAATTTACCTGCGAGGCTATGTTCTAATGTTAGATAAGGAATTATGCAGAAAATGCAGGATATGCCAAATAACTTGTCCAAAAGGAGCCATAAAAATTACACGTTTTTATTGCGCGGCGAAATAGGCTTAACAATTTTATGCGTATATTCTAGACGACAATGTTTATTATAACAGCACATGGAATGCTTTTACGTTGAAAATGCTGCGGACAATATTGACTGAAAAAGTATGGGGCTTGTGTTTCTTTTATCGTGGTTAAAGCGACTTAAGTATTAGTTCTGTCAAGTCGTAGTAGACTAGATCTGCCTTTTCGTGTTTGATTGCATTTTCGAAGTTTATGGCGCATCGTGGACAACAAGACACTATTGCATCGGCCGCTGCATCCTTTGCCTCGTCTATTCTTTCTCTCGCCGTCCAAAGGGCCAGCTCTGGAAATGCTTCTAGAACGCCACCTCCAGCTCCGCAGCACCATGCATATTCCCTAGTCCTTTCCATCTCTACAAGTTCTATCCCAGGTATGGCCCGTAACACCTCTCTGGGAGGGTCATAAATTCCTTTTGAGCCGAAAAGCCATGTTTTTGGAGGTTCCCTTACGCCTAGCATTTTAACAGTGCCTTCCCATGGAATGTAGGTTTCGCCAAGTCTCCCAAGCAAGCATGGATCATGATAGACAACCTTCAAGGCTACTTTGCGTGTAAGCCTTAGCCGGCCCTCCTCTAAAAGCTTCTTTAAAAGTTCGCTTACATGCACCACTTGAAAGTCTAAATTTCCAACCACTTTTGGGTATTCCCGCTTGAAGGTTCCATAACAATGCGCGCAGCTGACTAGCAGTGTTTCAGCGTGGGTTTCCTTGATGGCGGCAAGGTTGCGTTCCATCAGTTTTTTGGCCTGTTCCCTTTGGCCTGTCCTCCACAACGTCGCGCCGCAGCATTGTTCGCCCTCTCCAAGCATGGTGAACCTTACTCCAGCGGATTCAAGTATTTTCACGGTTGCCTTGGCAATTTCAGGCTTTAGGTAGGCGGTTGTGCAACCTACAAAATAGAGGATCTCCGCTTTTTCAGATGGTTCCGTCTCGTTAAGCATCCATTTAAAACGGTCTGTATGTGGTTTACCGTAGGGGTTATGGTGCAGGGCAACGTTTTCGGCGATTGCTTTGTGGTTGGGCATCGGGCCAACTCCGTCTTGGACAAGCTTGGCTCTTAGTTCAAGTATTATGTCTAGAACTTCAGCGTTGGCGTGCACCCATTTACATGCATAGTCGCAGTAGCCGCATGTAGTACAGGAATAGACTATTTCTTTCAGTTTTTCTGTATAGTTAAGGCGACCTCCCAGAATTTCATGTGCTATATATAGTAGGCCCTGTGCGGAGTAAGCGTCAAATCCATATCTTTTATGAATGGGGCACGCCCGATTATATTTCCAGCTTTTCTGTTTCTGCGTGGAGATTACCTTGCAGAATCCGCAGCGGGTACAACATAGTATGTCGCGTCTATATTTTTCAAGAGACATTTTTCATCCTCCTAGATGATGGATAAAACGCCCGGATTAAGAACATGTTTAGGATCGAATATGTCCTTGAGTTTCCGGATGATGGATGTTCCTTCCGCGTAACGGCTGTACACCATGTCGGCCCATGCGCCGTATGGCCTGCTGAAGAAGGCGCCCAGCCTTATTAGTTCCTCACTTGCCTCCATGAAAACTTTTTGGGCTATCTCCTTTTCTTTATCGTCGGACAGGTCATAGGGAATGTCAAATTCCACATGATAGGCGTGGCCCTGCACTATGGGCTGAATGTATCCGCCTATGCTTGAAACGTCACATCCATGTTTTGCGGCAACTTCAGGCACGACATGTAGAAACTGCGTTACCTTACTTGGCGGAGCCAAAAAGAATATTTCAGCGCATGAACCTTTCGCCCTTAATTTCCAGTAGGGCTCCCTCTCCCAAGGCCTAGATAATAGTTGCATCAACAATTTTTCTTTCCCGGGAGCGCCTGGCAAGTAGGGGGTAGGTTCAAACGCAAGCTCCTGCGCTATGTCCATAAGGCATTTTTCCTGAACCTTAATTCTTTCTTCAGCTCTTCGGTAACCGCCGAGACATAGAACCACGGTCCACGGAGCCAAACTCTTATTTAAGGCTTCAAAGTCGTCAGGCCATTTATCGGCGAGGATAACCGCCAAATTAAAGTTGTTTAACGCAAAGATTTCGTCAGCTACGCTTCCCATAACGCCGTACCTTAAAAGCCGATTCATCGGTTCTATGGTGTCTTCGGCCTTCTCGAAGGGGATAAAATAAATTTTTCGGGCTTTTGGCGCTACTTCAGCCTTCACCATTGCCCATGTAACTATGCCGAATGAGCCTTGCGCGCCTGAGAGAAGCTTGAAGTACTTTACGTCGCCAGGCCCAAATGGGTTGACCATGTCCGCGTTTATCTCCTCCAGTGAGCCTGGACCAGACGCGGTTCCCGTCCTGAACTCGGCGCCTGTTCCAAAGATAACTTCCATTGTAAGGAGGGGGTCCACGTAGTCAAATTGATATTTAGGCATTAGGGGCGGTTCCCTTTCCAGATAGCTTGTCAGAACGGATTTTGAGGCGCGTGGAAGCAAAGGCATGTTAAGTTTTAAGCCATGCTTTTCAAGTTCGGGAACAAGCTCGCCGAAGGTTACCCCTGGCTCAACTATTACGGTCCGGTTTCGAGTGTCGATTTTCAGTATTTTCTTCATTTTGCTGAAATTTAGAATTATGCCTCCTTCTCTGGGAACGGTGTCACCGCGAAGGTGGGGAGGCCCAGAACTGACGGGCACTAAAGGGATCTCGTGTTCGTTAGCGAAACGCACTATCCTTTTAACTTCCTCTTTGTTTTTTGGATATACAATGCATAGTGGCTTTACTGGCTTTACAAAACTGTGGTCTCGTGAAAACTCTTCAAGCGCCTCATCGATTGTTACAACGTTTTCTGAACCAACTATTTCCGCCAACTTATCAATCAAAACTTCACGTTCCAAAATGCTGGTCGTGGCCTTAACCTCCCTATTCTTCGGGTATAACGTAGAATTTCGGATTCGCCACCGAGTTGGGGTCAAACGCCTTCTTAATCTTCATCTGCCATAAGTGGAAGTTACTGTAGAGGGGACCAAGCTTTTTAACGGTTTCATCGCCGTAGGCTCCGAAACGAAACATAACGTCTGGAAACCTCTCCTTTAGGTTTCTCTCCATCATTTTGAAAGCGTACTCTTCCATCGCTTTCCTTGATTCTGGAAGCGTCGGATCGCCCAGAATCAGATTTTCAGTGCATGCCATATGTCCATACTCAGTTGGTACGATCCAGTAGCTGTCTAAGGTATCGGTGATTAGGCCTTTCTCCACGTATTCCTTTCTTATTTCTGGGATGGCCATTCCCCACCTTACCATGGTATCAATCGAGTCAAGGCCACATGCTGTGCTGACAAATCCGCCAAACTTCTGGACGCGGCAGCTGGATATGCCAAGCAAAATGCTGATGGTGGCTTGGTCAAACGTTAAGGTTTTTCCCTGCTCCCATCCATCCTCATAAAATTCCCTAGGCGCTTCCTTTCCGTTAAATTCAGAAATAATTTCTCTAATTACCCTCTCTTGATATTCCAAGTCTTCTGGACAACAAGCCTCAATAAAAACGTTGATCATTCGGGAAGTTGCCTTTTGATATATTCCGCTAACAATTTTTTCCCAAGCCTCTTCAACTGTAGTGCAGCTTTCAATCATCATGGGCCAATTAAAGTATTTAAAGACGGACGTAGCTACCTCCGCCTTTCCTATTTCGTAGAGGGCGTCAGCCAAATTTTTAATGCTAGCCTCCCAGCCGAGCTCATCGATTCCCGGCATCTGAAACATTAAAAGCTTAAACTTGTCCTTTGGAAGCCTAGTTTTATAAACAAACGCGTCTGTCTTGGGATGTATAAGCGTCTCCACCTCAAGCTCGCGGGGCCCCCACCAAGGATACAACTGAACAGCTATTTTGGTGACTATTCCCATGCCGGAGCGCGTCAGGAGGCCGTCCAGTCCAGGACCAGGCCCTGTTGGACAGAACCATCCGGCGCCCAAGCCGAGAGAACCCAAACGGACGATGTCTCCAGTCGGTGTAACCCACTCAGCGGCCAGTCCGTGCCTTCGACCGTCGGAGAAGCGATTAGCCATATAGCCGTGGCCTTCAATGCCTTTGGCTATGGCACCAACAAGCGCTGATCCCACCACGCTTGCAGCGGGATATTGAAGCCCACGTTTGAAACATTCAACTGCAAGCGCGGCTCTTGTGACGCCCGGCTCTACAATGGCGTACATGTCCTTCTCGTTTATCTCGATGATTCTGTCCATTCTTTTAAGGTCGAAAAGAAGCATGTTAGGTTCAGTACACGCGGTCTGCATTGTGACGAAACATGAAAACCTTATTTTGTATCTGTTGCATATTTTAACCACCGCCGATACTTCCTCTGTTGTTTTTGGCATAACGACTGCAGCTGGAGGATAATTTCGCGGCGGCCCCTCCTCGGTTCGATGGTACGCAGCAATAACGGCGGGGTCATCACTTACATTTTCCGAACCAACAACGTCTTCAATCATTTTATACGCAATTGTAGGTAAACCCAGATGAATCCCCTAACCAAATCAAAAATTTGCACCAGCATCTTTATAAGACTTTTCAGACGTCTAAATCACAGTCAAAAGATGCGACAATGTTACAGAGGTAGGTTTGGCTCGTAAACTATTCGATCTACGCCTATTTCGTCTAGGTTTTTGGGAATTGTCTCATTTTTGAAAAAGATAGTGCTTCCCTTTCTTATGAGGGTTATTGGCATCGCTTTGCTTTTTAGGTAAAATGTGTACCGCTGGCATTCTTTTTTGCATGGGAATATGCCAACCACATCTTCTTTTCCATGGACATCGCAATCAATTGCTAGACAATTCCTTGTTGTTGTGATGTAACCATAGGGAATGTAAAGCGAGGCTGAAAAGCCAAACTTGGGTAGGTTTAAGCTTATGCCTTGGAGCAGATTGTCGAGTTCCACTCGGTTAATTCCATTTTTCGATAAGAAATTGCGAAACGCTGAAACTTCGATGCTGGATCCCCTAAAGTAGGCGAGTGATGTTTCAGGCAGCATCCCGATCAAATTCATCAGCCGCGGCCCACGCTTCATTTTATTTAGCAACCGTCCCATGACGGGCTTTAAGCCACCAAACTTCCGTAAAAGAAGCCTTAAAACGCCGTAATCGTTGAATACTACCTCGGCATTTGTCTCCTTTGCCAATAGGCTGAGAAGCTTTTCCAGCCTTTCAAGGCCCTTATTAGTGACATAGGGAGTAACTAATGTGAATCCCATTTTGCGCTCCGTGGCAAAATCGATGACCGCCCTAAGCTCCTCTGAGGTGGGTAAAAGCCTCTCGCAGAATTCGTTTCCAAAGTAAATTCTCGAAAAATCCTTGTTTTCCTTTTCCTGCGGCAACTCACAAAGTTTCGTTATGTAGATTGCCTTCTCCATTCCTCATCACTTCGGGATAATAGCACATGATAACTCTGCATGGACGTCCATAGATCCTACTGTAGAGTTGACGAGTCACCTTTCTGAATTCTTCCCGGGACGGATTGTTTTTCAAAAGGTCCAGTAACATACGAATGAATTTTATATCCACGATTTTCTTGGGTGTGGGATATCCGCGGCCGACAATTTTAACGTAGTCTAAACCAAACTCGTTGAATTCGTAGAGTGCACATGCCCCACATGGGCGGTCATCTATGTGGAATCGTTCCCAGACCTTTTGTCTTACACCCGCCACTATCTTTTTTTCATCGTTCTCGGCGGATTCAACATAGACTTGATATGGCAACATGCACGCGTTGTGGAACATTGGGTCCTGCGAGGAAAAATGCATAAATGTGCAGAAACCATCTATGTTGGCGCATTTTGAGTTGAGTATGAAAACGCCCAATTCAACGTCTGAGGTTTCGCGGCAAATTTCGCCGATTTCCCCTAGTGTGAGATGTCTAGGCAACTGCACCCTTGAAACTCCAAGCTCCCGATAAAAGTTTACGGCTTCAGAGTTGAAAGCTACGCCGCCCGTGCTAACATGAATTTTAACGCCTACACTCATTTCATTCAGTGTCAAAAGCAGCCCTAAATCAGAAACGATAAAGGCGTCTACGCCAGTGTCAAGCGCCTTCTCTATAAATTTTAAGAGTAGGGGATACTGCTCCGCCGTGTAGTAATGTTCGTTTATGGTTAAATTTACGGAAACACCATAGGAATGGGCGATTTCTACGCATTTCTTCAGCTCATCGAACGATTTGAGGTTGGCTGTTGGAGAAGGCCGCCGGTTTAATGCGGCTATAGGGTACTTAAGCAGCCATTCACGCCATAAAACCCCGCAGTAAAGCTCATCAGCTCCCGCCCTAATTAATTCCTCTGCCTCCTCAGCCTTGTCCACCGGAGCCAAAATCTTAATCATAAATGTTCACACATGGAATATTATATCACGACAATCTTCTTAAAACTTTGATTTGAACAACCATTTCAAGAAGCTTCTTAACGAGATGAGAAAGCAAAGATTCATCAACCGGTTGAGGAGGCGTGATGAAAGAAAGGGTTTGATTTGAAAATGGTGTTTCAAACGCTAACGGCCGCGTAAACGTTGAATTTCTTCCTGTGAAAAACGTATTCGATGGGTATGCAGTGGAACTTGATGTCCCACACTTGTGTATTTTGGCGCAAAGAGAATGTGGCCCCAGAGGAATGGTTTATTCACCCTCTTGATTACAATTGGGCCGTGGGGCAAACCTTTAGGAACATAAACCAGCGATGTGTTTTCAATTATGTGTTTTTCCTTTTCCTTGCCTAGATAGAGTTCGATTTCCGCGTCAAATTCAAAGAAGTTCGCTGGATTGCCGCCCAAAATAAACAGAATTTCATCTACATCGTGCCAGTGAGAGCTATCCGCCATGGTGTGCGGCTCTGTAACATATATAAGCTGGAAATCCGCCGGAAATCCGGGAAGGCCTATAAAACATTCTTCATGTCCACATGCGTGAACGCTGGGAAATCCTCGAATGTTTTCTAATGGCTCCTTTATTATGTATTTTCCATACTTTGTTTCGCTCATTTTCCTCAACGTCCGCGAATAAATAAGCGGAATTATTATTTAATTGTTATGGAAGCCTTTGAAACCTAAAAAGCCTGCTTGGACTCTTTAAAATTTTTAAGCCATGTACAAAAGGCATATTTGCATCTTTTGTTTATTGAGTGGGAAAACGGAGAATGCCTTTGAATAGAGACGTTACAGTTATTGCGTTGGTTTCGGCTGTTGTTGGTTTTTGTAGCGGAATGTCTGGACTGCTCTTCACCTTATACATCGATTATCTCCAAATATCCCTTCCAATAATGGGAGTTATGTTCTCAGTTTCCGGGCTTGTCGCCTTTTTCGTAATGATTTTCATCGGCGTGCAATGTGATGTGTGGCGAAGAAAACTCGTTTATTCCGCTGCATTGCTTCTGAACTCAATTTCCACGTTCTTTACATCATTTTTGAGGGATGTTTGGGAGCTGACCGCAGTTAGAATCACGGACAACATTGGGGTTCAAACAAGGATGACTGTTCATTCAACATTGATCTATGAGCATGTCAAGGTTGGCTATGCTAAAATCATCGCGAGAATTCAAGGTTTAGAGTTTACATTCAGCGGTGTCGGATTTTTAGCGGCTGGCTCCTTGCTGCTTTATTTGGGTTTTCAAGGCTCCTTCATTTCTTTAAGCCTTATGTTGCTTGGGGCTCTTTTGCTTTTCCAGCTTATGAAAGAACCTGTTAGACCAAAGGTTAAAAGAAAAAGCATTTGGGAAACATATAGGTTTGACATAAACAAGCAGCTGAAGATTCTATGCGTTTTTAACCTGTTGAACCAGTTTGGCTTCGCAATCTGTCACACGTTCTTCGTTTTCATCCTCTTCTTTGCAAAGAAGTTCATGCTAGACCCCCAAACGCTTTCAATTGTGTTAGCTTTGCACAACTTCACTTTCGGCATACCAATGTTTGTTGCTAGTAAACTCTACGCAAAGAAAAACGTAAACTATAAGAGAATGTTTATGATTGGCAATATGCTTACTGGGCTGCCCCATATTTTAGCTGCCGTCATTCCAAGCTTGATTCCAGCGGCAGCAATCTGGTTTCTCCATGACATAATCGGCGCCTCGATATCGGCGCCTGCGCAACAGACCCTCATGCAGGTTTACTCAAGAGACGAACAAAGGGCAAAGGACGTTAACATGACATCAGTGTTCGGGTCAATCGGCATGATAATCGGTCCAGTCATAGGCGGTTTTCTGGCAGGAATAGACATCAGCCTGCCCTTCCTCGTCGGCGGCGCCATAGTAGTCGCATCAACCATCTTCATAATACCGCTAAAAACCACAGACGTCCCATAAAAAGAGCATTGAAAACGAGGCTCCTAAAAAACTGGTAAAGGACGCCATTTCACTATTGTCAAGGTCCCCTTTGTGATGCCTTACACTTGCTGAAGCCCTTTTGCCACACTATTCTGTACTACCCGAAAAGTTCGCCTGAACTTTAAAGGAGAATGAAAGATTTGGGATCAAGCGTGGCGCCCCGGCCGGCATCTCCCCGTTCAGGTTCGAATCCCATCCGCTCCTTTTAAGCTTTCAGAAAACTCTACTTTTGAGATGTCAGCTTCAAAGGAGATTTACGACTACGAAGGAAGGCTTAGACGGTATAAGAGGGCTATTGGAAACCTTAGAAATGGGGATTTGGCCCTCCGCTTCCTCGACCATCTGGCGGCGTTGGGCTTTCAAAGGCTAGGGTGTCAAAGTATGCAAGTCACCTCCCACCGTTGTTAAGGGTTGTAGACTTTGACCTTGCAAAAGCCTCAAGGCGGGACGTGGAAAAGGTTGTGGCGTGGATTAACAGCCAGCCTCATAGGGAGTGGACTAAACACGATAAGAAGCTTGTTTTGAGGAAGCTCATTCAATATGCGAAGTTCGGAAGCTGCGCTGGGGACGTGCCAATTCCGGAAGAGGTCAAATGGGTTAAGTTGAACGTGTCAGGTAGGGATGTGAGGGTTACTCCCGACAAGCTTCTGAAGGGCTGAGGATTTCAAGGCTCTTGTTAAAGCTGCTGAGAACAGCAGGGACAAGGCTCTTTTGCATGTGCTCTTCGAGGCAGCCCTAAGGCCTGGAGAGCTTCTGAGAATGGATGTTGGAAGCGTTGATTTTAAGGACGGCTACTGCCTGATCTCCGTCAAAGGGAAAACGGGTGTGAAGCGCATACCCCTTGTGGTATCCTTTAAACCTCTCCTCGAATAGCTTGAGGAGCATCCTGACAGAACAAACCCGAACGCGCCCCTATGGACTTCCTTTCAACCAATTTTAAGGGCGCGAGGATCAGCTACCAGCGATTCCGTTGCATTATTAAGAGGATTGCTAGAAAAGCGTGGTTGAAGACCGATGTTTGGCCCTACCTTTTCAGGCACTCCCATGCTGACGAAGCTCGCTAAAGTCTTCACTGAGGCGAAGCTTGAACAGTACGCGGGCCGGATACACGGAAGCAAGATGGCTAAACAGTACGTTCACTTCTCAGCAAGGGATTTGGAGGACGCTGTTCTTGAGCTTTACGGCCTTAAAAAGCTGAGGCAACGGATGGTTTTCCTAAGATCGACGGACTGTAGCGATTGTTAGTTTGTCCCGAAATACCCCCTAACTGTTGACAACATTTAGACCCCATTTCGGGACAAACTGACAAGATTGGGCTGTCATCCCACCCATAAATGGCGTGGGATTTCCCGCTCACGATGTTAGAAAAACGGGGAGTTTATTCCCAGGTTACGCGTTTCGCCGCCCAATCTATCTTTGCCTTCGCGCCGCACCTTGGACAGGTTATCTCTTCAAGCTCTGCTGGCGGCGGCGCAGCTTTGTAGGCTTTTGGCTTTTCTTCGAAGACGACGGGCACTTCCGCGGGAGGCTGCGCCTTCGGCTTGGGCTTTTTCCTCGGCTTCGATTTGGCGATTTTTACGGCTTCCTCCACGACGCCCCCTGCAGTATGGCCTCCTTCGCCGCCTCAGCCTCGCTTGGCTTAAGCTTCCCCTCGACCACCGCCTTCGCCAGGATGGGCTGCTTTTCAGGCGGGGCTGTGGCAATTGCCTCGAGGATGCCTCCGGGAATGGGCTTGCCGTACTCGTACATCTCGTATTCCAATATGGTTTTGCGCGCTTCGCGGTCGGGGATCGCCCTTGCCAGGATGCGCTGGACTTTCTCAACCTTCATCTGGAAGCGCTCCGCAACGTCGTGTGGAAGCATTTTCTTGTCTTGGACGAGGTACTTGAAGAACTGGGCCTCCTTCAGCGGGTCGATCGTTCCGCGCTCTTTGTTCTTGCGGTAGGCTATTTCGAGGGCCTCGTCCCACGTGGCGTCTATCACGCGCGCCCTTATCCTGGTCCAGCCGCACTCCTGCGCCAGCCTCAGCCTCGTGTGGCCGTCGACGACCTCGTACTTGGCGTAAGGATACTTGTCCCTCGTCCTTTCGGCCTCTTCGGGCGTCAGCCTCCTCACCAGTATTGGGTCGATCTTCCAGAGGCCCTTGGACTCGAGGCGCATCTCCTCCCTGAGCATGTCCTCCTCTTGGGGCCCTATCAGCGTCATGTTGAAGGGCGCAGGCCTTATCTCGTTGAGCGGCAGGAGCACGATTTTCTCTTCGCTTTCGCTCAACCCTTCTTCACCTTCTCAGCGTCCGAAATCCCCTTATCGGTTATCGTGTACCTTGCCTCGGCGCGGGGCATGTATGAGCTGTCGATCAGAACGGCGAGGTATACTGCCTGCTTGGCGGTCCTGTTCATGTAGAGGTGCGAGTTGACGGCATACGAAAAGACGTGGCCTCCCGTCGGAGGGTTGAGGATTTCAGGCCTGGTCTCGTACATTGAAGCCGCGAATGGGGCGGCGTGAACCTGGTTTGTAACTAGGACGGCGAGGTCGAAGGCCCTTGCGTAGTCCAGCAGTCGCCTCAGACAGCGGTTTATCCTATACTGCCTTTCGGGGAGCATTTCGCGCCCCGGGTACTCGGCGCGGAACGGGTTTACAAGCGTGTCGACCCCTATGAACTTCAAGCCGTGCTTCTTCACGAGCTTGTGCCCCTCCTCTATTGTGGCTATAAGGTCTGCGGTCCCGATCACGCGGCTGTACGCAATGTGCCGCTTGACCTCTTCAACAGGCAGCCCCTGGGCCACGGCCATCTGAGTGAGCCTCCTGGCCGAGGTCGTCCCCTCCGTATCTATAACCCATGCCCCGGCGTTGAACTGCTTGAACGCGTTGAGCGCAACCGTGAACACGAGCTCGGATTTGCCCACGCCATAAGGCCCGCTGACTCCCGTGAGCTCCCCCGTCGCAACGCCGCCGCCGAGGATGCTGTCTAGCTCCCTGCAGCCGGTGGATATCCTCTGCCTCTTCGCCTCTTCGGCCTCCAGCTCCTCCAGCGTTAAAACCTGAACCTTCAGCCTCTTCCTGGCGTCCGCGCATATTTCCTCGGCCTTCTTCAGCGAGAAGCCAGCCCTCTCGCCAACCCTCTCGAACAGTATGTGCGGGGCCTCTATGGCGATGCTCTCAACGGAATAGTAGCCGCAGTCCCTGAGCACGGCGGCAAGCTTCGCGTCAACCCCCTTGATCTTCCTGAGGGGGTCAAACTCCTCGTCCACAACCTGCTCTTCGGGAGCCGTTTCCCCGCTCAAACCCTTCACCGCAGGGCTATGGCGCCAAACCTTTTAAAGCCGCTTTTCAGCCTTCAATTCGCAGATGCACTTTTGACGGGCTGGAGAAGTCCCACTTTTTACGTAAAACTGGGAGCTTTTCAAGGCGCGGCTGGGGGGCTGAGCCCCTCAAAGCCGAGGGTTTTGAGCGGAAAAGCTCCCAGTTTTGTTAAAACTTGGACGTTTTGCCCCTCGGCGAAGAGCTTTAAAGGGCGCTGAGAGCGTGGTTTGTGTGATGCTGGTCGTCGCTGAGAAGCCTTCAGTTGCGCGGGCCATACGCGCCGCGGTCAGGCCTCCGCGGGTTTTAGCGTTGAGAGGCCACTTCCTCGAGCTGGACTTTCCAGGCGAGTACGCCAGGTGGAGGGGCGTCGACCCGGAGCGGCTTTTCAGCGCCCCCGTAACGTGGGTCGTCAGGGACAGGCGCTCGTACGCGGAGCTGGCAGAGGCCGTTAAGGGCTCGGGGGAGGTTGTTGTGGCGACGGACAACGACCCTGAAGGCGAGCTCATAGGCTATGAGGTCCTGCTTGCTGCCAGAAGGGCCCTGGGGCGGGACCCGCCTTTGAGGCGGATGAGGTTCAACGCCACAACGCCGGCTGAGCTCCGCAAGGCGTGGGCGGCGCTCGAGCCGGGCTTGAACTGGCGCTGGGTTTGGAAGGCGCTCTTCCGCCACAGGTTCGACCTTACAACTGGCGCGGCGTACACCAGGCTGCTGACGCTTTCAAAAAGCTTCAACGCCGACGGAAGGCTGATCTCATGGGGGTCTTGCCAGGCCCCGACCCTGTGGTTCGTGTTCAAGCGGGAGATGGCGATAAGGAGCTTCAGGCCTGAAAAGTACTGGGTTGTATCAGCGGCCGTCGACGCGAAGGGGGTGGCGGTTAAAGTTCAAACCGGGCCGCTGAAGGAAGAGGCCGGGAGGCTTTACGCTGAGGCAGCGAAGGCGAAGGCGGCGAGCGTAACGGCCTTCAGGCTTGAGGACGAAGTCGCCCACAAGCCGCTTCCAACGGATACGGACGCAATGCTCCAGGAGCTCTCGCGCATATACGGCCTGAGCGGCTCAAAGATAATGGCCGCCGCGGAGGAGCTGTACGCTGAAGGCTTCATAAGCTACCCGCGGACGGAGACGGACGCCTGGGTCGGCGTGGACCACATGCAGGTTTTAGGCATGCTGTCGAAGACCCCCCTCGGCCCGCTCGTAAACCTCAGCCGCTACAGCCCGAGAAGCGGCAAGAGGAACGACGGAGCGCACCCGCCGATCCACCCGACCTCGCCCTATGCGGGAGAAGGCTTGAAGGCCAAAGTTTGGGAGTACGTGGCGAGGCGCTACCTGGCAAACGTTGTGGGGTGCGACGCTAAGCTGAAAAAGTGGAGCTTGGCCGTTGACCTGAACGGCGTGCCCATGGCGGCTGCAGGCAGGTACTTCGTCGACAGGGGCTTCTACGCGGTTTTCCCGTACTTTCAGCCCAAGGACACGCTTCAAATCCCGCAGCTGCGCTTGGGAGAGGCGCTCCCAGTCCTGAAGGTTGAGCTTGAGGAGAGGCAGACCAAGCCGCCTCCAAGGCTCACGGAGGCGGAGCTCCTGAAACTGCTCAAAAAACACGGGATAGGAACCGACGCTACGAGGGCGGAATACCCGCACCTAATCGTTGAGAGGGGGTACGCGCTGAAAAGGGGAAAAGCCTTCTACCTGACCGAACTGGGCGAAAGACTGATGAGGCTGTTGGAGGAGGCGGACAGCCGCCTAGCCACGCCTGAAACCAGGCGATACGTGGAGGAGCTCATGGCTGAAATAGAGGCTGGAAGGCGAAGCGTCGAAGAAGCGCTAGACGAGTCGCTCAGCATATACAAAGGCCTATACCTGGCGGTTGCAAAGAAGCTCAACCACCCTTTAAAAGGATAATTTTTTTATGTTAAATGAGGGTCGAGGAAATGTGGACATACACATCTTACATTTTGTGGAAATACTTTGAAAAGATCGCCGCGAAAAGCGATGAACTGAAGCTTAGCGAGCTATCTGATTTTATTTTTAACACCTTATGGCGCAAAGAAGGGGTCATATTCCATGAAGGGGTAGAGGATTTGTACTTAGACTTGAAGTACCTCCAGAAAATAGGGGTTTTAGAAATATATGAAAGCGAAAGCCTTGATGAAACAAAGATAAAGGTTAAGGATCAAGAGAAGTTAAGGGAAGCAGCAAAGGTTGCGGAAAGCTTGCCCGACGTTATGAAATTAGATGCGCTCCGCGAATATGTAGAGAGAATAAACAAAGCCATCGAGTACGCAGTAGTTTAGTCGTCCCAAGCGAGCGTTGACATGGAACTTGCCCCTTATATGGCCCAAGCCCTTAATTACGGCAACTTTGCTGACTTTGCCCCGTTCAGCGCGCTGGAAAGTTGAATCAAAATGCAACAATTCAACACCATTTTCGCTTTCATCCCACCCATAAATCGTGGGATTTCCCGCTCACAATGTTAAAAATATTATTTTGCAGCCGGGACTTCCGCGAGCTTAAAAGCGGAGCAAACGCATACTTTTAGTTGATGGGCTTTGAAGTTCGCCTTCAACGGCTTTGTAGTCGACTGTGAGGCTGAGCCTTGGAGGAGCGAGGGCGTCCGAATAGCCCTCTACTCCGCCCCGGAAACTGGGAAAAGCTACACTGTGGCAGCCTGCATCATAGAGCCTTTCCTAGAGCAGGGCGGAACCGTCGTCATCTTCGAGCCCCGCTCCGAATGGCACACCCTGCGCGAGAGGTACTCCGTGATAACTGTTGGGGGCCCGTTCAAGGACGTCCCGCTGGCGGTTGACCAGGCCCGCGTTTACGCCGAGGCCATAGTTGAGCACGGCGTGAGCATGGTCTTCGACTTCACGGAAACAGAGGACAGGGACCTGGTGCGCTTCGCCGCCGAGCTGCTTGCAAGGCTTTACACGCTCCAGAACGTCCGGCGCAGGCCGCTGCTCCTATTCTTCGAGGAGATGGCCGAGTACGCGCCCCTCAGGGCTACGGGCAGAACGGTTGAGCCGTGGGTCTACGACAGCATGAGGTCGCGCATAGTGAAGATAGCGACCCAGGGGAGGCCTTTAGGCTTCAACATAGCCTTCACAAGCCAGCGCCCAGCCCAGCTCGACTTCACGGTCAGGATGATGGCGAACCTAAGCCTCTACTGGAAGTTCCACCCGAGGGACCTGAACGACCTCAGGGAGGTGCTCAGATCCTACGACGCCCCGGTCAGGCCTGAACAGTGCGTCGACATGCCGAGGGGGCGCTGGCTCGCCATTTCAGCCGGGGAGGCCAGGCTCATCACCATAACAGCCAAGAGAAAGACCACGCACGGCGCCGACACGCCCGCGCTTAAAACGGTGGCCCCAATTCCGGAAAAGGCCAAGGCGGCCGTTGAGGAGCTCGTCGCCGCCATAGGGAAGGCCCTGGAGAAGCAGCGTGAAGAGGAAGGCGAGCTCGAGAGGGCAAAGCAGCGGATACGCGAGCTTGAAGCGAAGCTCGCTGAAGCCCAAAATGAGGTTGAGAGGCTGAAGACGGCGCTGGCGGTTAAGGAGACCATAAAGGTCGAGGTTAAGCCGGCTGAGCTGAGGCTTCCTGTGGAGCCCCCCAAGCCGCAGATCAGGCTTCCAAGCGTCGTCGAGAGCCTCGACTCGGACGCAAGGCAGGTCTGGGCGCTCCTGAAGCAGAAGCCTGGAAAATACAAGGTCGAGCTGATGGCGGCCTTCGGATGAGGGAGGCGCCGCCTCAACAGGGCCCTCCGCACGCTGCAGAACAGGAGGCTCCTAAAGGTTGAAAGGAGAAGGCTCTACGCTGCCGAGCCGATAATATGAGTTGAAAGCAAAAGGCGTTTGCAGTGTGCCTTGGCGATCGTTAGTTTTGCAACGGAGGCGAGACCGTGGCGTTTTCCGCGTTCAGCCCTCGCCACTTCACCCTGTAGCCCAGCGCTGCTATCGTGGTTATGGGGTCTGGCAAGCCGTAGGGCTTCAGCGCCTCAACGGCCTTCGGCAGCGGAACCTCGCCTTTTACAACCTCTGCAAGCGCGCGCTTCACCTCCTCCAGCAGCCCCTTCTCTATGAGGGCTTCGCCGATTAGGACGTGTGTTTCGACTTTGCTGGCCGCCCTTCTCACGGCCTCTTCGGATACGCCGTATGCCTCGGCAAGCTCCTTCAACGTGGCGACCGGCTTCTTTACAGCCATTTTCAGCCCTGACGCTTGGGCTTCAACCTCCGCCTCGGCCAGCGGCTGGAGGCAGGCGAGGACCTCCCTGACGGGGATTTCGCCCTTGAAGTACAGCAGGCGGACGTTCGGGTTTGAGGCCTTCAGCCTCTCAAGCCTTTCGCACGCGAGCTCCTCGTCTACGGCGACTATGAAGGGCTCCCTGACCTCGGAGAGCTTCTCAACCTTCCGCTTCAGGTACTCCCTCGTCCAGAAGCCGACGACCTCCATGTAGACAGTCCGCCCTCCAAAGCGGAAGGCGAAGTCCGGTATCATGATGGCTGAGCCGGCTTCAACAGGCTCGGGCTCCCGTTTAACCCCCCAGCCCGACCTGAGGCTTCTGAACTGTTCGGCGAACTCCCTCTCGACGGAGCTGTCGTACTCCTCAGCGGGCTCGAGGTCCGGGAAAAGCCAGCCGTGCTTCCCGCTTTCCAGGACGAAGTTGAGGAGCCTGTCGGCGCGGAGGATCTTGGCCTCAATCCGCCAGGGCTTCCCGCGCATTATCTCGGGCACGACCTTGGCCAGGGCTGTGCCGTAACGCCTTGTCAGCTTGAAAAGCGACGTGGGCCCGTCAAGCCTCACGTGGACAGCGCCTTCACGCCTTGCAGCCGAGTACATGAGGCCGTGGAACTTTACCGCCCTGAAGATGCGCTGCCAGTTTCCGGAGGCCGTGAACTCCATTTCGGTTGAGCTGAAGAGGAGCGTCTGCGTCAGGCTCAGGTTGTACTGTTTTAGGAGGTCTACAGGGCTGACGCTTGGGCAGGACTCGAGCACCTCCTCCGAGTCCAGGTCGGCGTACATGGACTCCTCAACCTGCATCGGCGTCAGGCCCAGCTTGGAAGCGGCGTCCCGGACCAGCGCCAGCCTCTCCTCGGGCGTCGCCGGAAAGCCCCTTTTGGACGCCTCCATAAAGAGGGCGTGCCTGACCTTCAGCGGGTCAGCGTGGGCCTTTGAGGCGAAGGAGCAGGCCCGCTCGACGAGCGCCGCCAAGCCCCTCACAAGCCTGTAGTCGCCGTAGGCGTCCTCGAGCTCAGCGACCCCCTCCCTGATCTCCCCGCGCTTGGCGCCGACGCTCTCCCTGTACAGGCGGATTACGGCCTCCGCGGCTGAAACGTCCCTTTGGCTGAGCTTCGAGTACTTGGGCCTGACCTGATCCTTCCAGCGCTGGACGGCGAGGAGCTCAGCCGGAAGCATCCACCCGGCCCTCCACAGGCCTCCGCCTCTTCCTGCTGAAGTCAACGTCCTTGGTCTCCCTTGAGACGACCTCGTACAGGACGGCCACCTTCCCCTCAGCCTTCCTCAGAAGCCTCCCGAGCCTCTGTATGAGCTGCCTCGGGCTTCCCGTCCCGCTTAGGATTATGCCCCTGCTGGCGTCCGGCACGTCCAAGCCCTCGTCCAGGACCTGGCTCGTGACTATGGCGCGGTACTCGCCCTCCCTGAACTTTGAAAGGATGAGCCTGCGCTCTTCCTCCCGAGTCTTGTGGGTTATGGCCGGTATGAGGAAGCGCCTGCTAATGGCGTAGACAAGGCTGTTGTGGAGCGTGAATATCAGCGTCTTCTCCTTCGACTCAGCCAGCTTTTCGGCCAGGAACCGCATTTTGGCCTCGGAGTTCAGCGCGATCTTCAACGCCCGGTTCCTGGCAAGCACGGCCTCCCTGGCCTCCGGGTCGAAGGCTGAAAGCGTTATGAGCTTGCGGAAGTCCTCCTCGCCCCTCATCTGGAGGCTGTGCCTCTCCAAGTAGCCCCTGTACACGCCCCAGAGCCTCTCGTACTCGCGCCTCTCCTCAGGCGTGAGGTCAACGTAAACCCTCCTGTGCTCGTAGCGCGCCACGTAGGTTCCCGCAAGCTCCTCGTGGCCGGCCTCGTAGACGACGCCGCCTATGAGCCTCGGAGCCTCCATGTGGCGCATGTCAGCCCTGTAAAGCGTGCTCGTCAAGCCCATCCTGTAAGGTGCTGCGAAGAGCTCGGCTGCCTGGCTGTACCCCGGGGCGAAGAGGTGGTGGACCTCGTCGGCTATCAAAAGCTCAAAGCGGTTTCCGAGCTCCTCGGCGTGGATGTATGCCGAGTCGTACGTGCACACAGTGACCCACCTGACGTCGTGCCTTCCGCCCCCGACCACGCCGGCCTCCAGGCCGAGCTTCTCCCTCAAGCGTTCAACCCACTGGTCAACGAGGGCGAGCGTTGGAACGAAGATGACCGTCGACTTCTCCAAAGCCTCAATGGCCTTAAGGCCGATGAAAGTTTTGCCGCCCGCAGTGGCTATGCAGATGACGCCCCTGCCGCCGTTCTCCAACCACCTCTTAAACGCCTCCTCCTGGTAGGGGTAGAGCTCAACCCTCCCGTTTAACGGGGGCTTTGGAGGCGGGTCCAAAACGCGGTCCTCAAAAGGTACGCGGCTCCTCTGAAGGTAGGCAACTATGTCCCTGTAGCAGTAGGCCGGGGCCCTGAAAGCCTTAATCCGCTGGTCCCACTGGCCGTAAGGCGTCGAAACGTCGCCCTCAAGGATGATGGTCCCCTTGCTGTAGCTCAGCCTCACGAACAAGCCAGGCGGCACCGGTAGTTCTTCGCGCTTACAACTTTAAAAGCTTTCAAGCTCACCGACAACAGGGCCGTCCAGAGTGGTTGCCGGAGCCAAAGAGGTGGGGAAATGAGCGGGAAAAAGGGCGGAAAACGCCCAGCCGACAAGTGTCCAGAATGGGCACTTGTCTGATGCTCCGTATTCGCTTTTCAAAACACGCCCATTTTCAGCCATTTATTGAGCGGATGAGGCGTTGGCACTTATTCCCCTCTTCCCTTATTGTCTCCTAACAGAACTTTATAATACGTGACCGTATGCGCGTTTTCAGAAGATTTTTAAGGTTAAATTTTGAATTTTAGTTTGATGGCTGTGTCGGTTGAGCAGTTCTATGTGTTAATTTCGTTTAT
>Ga0185307_1000206_pt1 | contig 40976 bp, 38 predicted proteins | sample LHCtaG_FD_128010 | JGI IMG/M metagenome (GOLD analysis project Ga0185307, IMG submission 128010) | Hot spring microbial communities from Little Hot Creek, USA to study Microbial Dark Matter (Phase II) - LHC4sed_matched (SPADES... | ecosystem: Environmental > Aquatic > Thermal springs > Hot... | reverse complement strand
GCCTTTCGCAAACCGCCGTTATCAGTTTTGACGCCCACCTCGACCTTCGCGACGAGTTCATGGGATTGCAACTTTCACATACCACTTTCATGCGGAGAATAAACGAGCAAATGAAGCCAGCCGTCACGCTGGAGGTCGGGACAAGGGCTGTTTGCAAAGAGGAACTTGAGTACTCAAAGAAAGCGGGAATAGAGTTCCTAACAGCTTCTCAAATAAGAACCGTGGGCGGTGAAAAAGTAGCAGAATGGCTGAGGGAAAAAATTAGTGAATACAAGCACGTTTACATTTCTATAGACATGGACATTCTCGACCCAGCCTATGCCCCGGCAGTGCAAAACCCAGAACCAGACGGCTTAAACACAGCCACACTTCTGGACATTTTATGCAATGTATGCGACAGACGCCTTGTGGGGTTCGATGTTGTGGAGGTTGCCCCAAACTATGATTTTGGAGTTACAGCAATTCAGGCGGCAAAAGTCATTTTCGAGTTGTTAGCAAGCATCCAAAAATCGCGTGGACGTGGCTCATAGATAATATAAACGACCAGACAGATAGTGTTCGCAACTTCGTATCGAAGTAATGCTTATGAGACGACGTTAGGAGAGCCTTTTTCGCTTTTGACTCTCTTGATTTCCATTATGACTTTTCTTGGTCTGGGCACTCGCTGTGTAGAGGGTTAAAGTCAAAACTTTTCTCCGACAGGTGTCTTGCTGGGCATTTGCCTCAACTTTCACAATTCTCGATGAGTTTCATCCCTTTTAAACCGCATGCCTCAACATCTTGTTTATGCTTTGCTTTTTAACAGTTTGGCTATAAAGAAGCCGTTGCACTCGTGGATGTGGGGGTAAAGCCTCTGGCACTGGGTTAAGCCTCTCAGTCCAGGCAATCCGATTTTTGGCGTTATTTCAGTCAGTTGGAATTCCGGATGCCATTTTAGGAAACGTTCGACCAACATTTCGTTTTCTTCAACTGTGATGCTGCACGTGGAGTAGATTAGCGTGCCACCGGGCTTCAGTTTTTCAGCACAGTTTTCTAGCATCTGCCATTGAATTTCAGCCATTTTCTCGGCTGAACGCGCCGTAAGCCTCCATTTGGCTGATGGAATTTTCGCGAAAGCTCCGGTGCTTGTGCACGGCGGATCCAAAATAACCATGTCGGCTTCGACGGCAACGGGCAGCGGATTACAAGCGTCCGAGATTATTGGCTCTGCTATGGAGACGCCCATCCGGGCGACCTCGCTTTTCCATATGTTCATCCTACGCCTTGAATAGTCTATGGAGTAAATCACGCCACGGTTCTGCATAAGCTGAGCCAGATAAGTGGTTTTGGCTCCGGGTGCCGCGCAAACGTCTAAAAGCACCATGCCAGGTTTAGGGTCGGCTACTTCAGCAGCGTAAATGCTCGCCTTATCCTGTATATAGAAGAGGCCTTCCTGAAAGCTTTTTGTTCTAGTTAGGGGCTGTTTAGCGACCAGAACCTTGTAGGCGTGACGCAGCCCCTCAATTTTTTCCACCTTAACCTTCTCATATTCAAGCCTTTTAAGAATCTCTTCCTCGCACCCTTTAAGGGTGTTCAACCGTATGTATGTCGGCGGAATTTTTGCACTTGCCTCCAGAAAGGCCAAGGCTTCTTTTCTTCCGAAAAGCCGGAAGCAGTACCGCACAAACCATGTTGGGTGGTAGGTTAGTAGCCCAACCCTTTCTTCGTCGCCAACCCCCTCCAGCAATCTCGCCGGGTTTTCAGTCATTAATAGGCCAAGATGCGGCTCCACGGGTGCAAGGGCTTTCCACCCGAGGATAGAGCGAGCGAGCCTCACAATGTTTTTGGCCTCTTCTAAGTCAAGCTTATCCCAGTTTTTTGCCGCCCGGGTTTGATAGACGTAAAGTCTCAGAAAAGATTGGATGCCGAAGCTGAACTCGCTTAAGGATTTAGGCTTCAAAACCTCGTTTATAAAACGGTCTATAAAATTGCGACGTCTAACTGTTTCAACAACAAGTCCGTGAGCCAGACGCAAAGCGTCCACATCGCTTATCTCCAACTGTTTGGCTGTTCGGGTTAAAGCCAAACGCTCGCTTATACGCTCCTTCTCCATCCAGCTTAAGGCTTCAATAGCCAACGTCCACGCCTCTTTAAGCAAATCTACCGCCTTTCCAAGGGCTTAGTAAGATTTTAGTTCTAGCCCAAGCGTATTAAAAGTTAGGTTAAGTAATGAAGTTGACGCAGAAACGCCTCGACGAATTCTCGGCATATGAAACGGTTAAAAAGGAGAGAAAAGAAGCGGAAGAACTTCCTTTCAAAAAAGTCTTAGAAGAAGAACGGCGAAAGCGGGGTTTTGAAGCTCCAGAAAACCTTCCCCCATCCTATTTTGTCTCAGCCACCTACGACGGAAAAGTCGGCAAGGCGGTTGTAAAGCTCTACGAACCTCTTTCCGGACGAATCTACCTCTGGTACGACAATACTGGGCACAAGCCATACTGCTACACAAACCTTTCACCCCTAGAACTGGAGAAAATCGACCGCTTGATTAAAAATCCAGGCTTCGACCACCTCGAAATCGAGGAGAAATACAACCCACTAATGGACAAAGAAGTGGTCGTCACAAAAATAGTGGCCAAAGATCCTTTAGCAATAGGCGGACGCCCGAAAGGCTGTATCAGAGACATAATTCCGGAAGAGTTTCCAAAGGTTTCAGACGTGCCTGTTTCCGTCGAGTCAATTAAGGTTTGGGAGGCAAAAATAAAGTATTATCAGTCATATATTTACGATCGAAGACTTTTGCCTGGCATGGTTTACGAGGTTAAAAACGGCAATCTTGTCCCAACGTTTTTGGAAGAAGCTGAGAAGATGGTTAAGCAAATTGTTGGGGTGTTTACATACGCTACGGCTGAAGAGCTGGAATATATTGAACAGTGGGCTAAGCTGTTAGAGTACCCCGCACCGAAGTTCCGCTACGCAGCCATAGACATTGAAGTGCAGTCGCCTATTCCAACACGCATGCCTGACCCCCGCCTAGCTGAATACCCAATTGTATGTGTTTCGGTTTATGGCTCAGACGGGGAGAAACGGGTTCTCCTTTTAAAGCGTGAAGGGGTGCGTGAAGGCGGTGCGCGCCTAGAAGCCGATGTTAAACTAGAGTTTTTTGACTCTGAGGAGAAGCTCATTAAGGCTGTCTTTGACGTTTTGTGGAGTTACCCGTTCATCATAACTTTTAACGGCGACGATTTTGACCTACGGTATTTGGCACACCGCGCGGAGAGATTCGGCTTTAAAAGGGACGAAATTCCCATAGAGCTTGGAAAACGCGTCTGTCTGCTGAAGTATGGAGTGCACATAGACCTCTACAAGTTCTTCTTCAACCGCTCCATCCAAGTTTACGCCTTCAACAACCGCTACCGCGACGTTACCTTGGGCGATGTTGGAAAAGCCTTAATAGGGTTGGACAAAATCCCCCTAGAGAAAAGTATAGGCGAATTAACATACACAGAGCTTGCCAAATACTGCTTCAGAGACGCTGAAATCACCTATAAGCTTGCAAGCTTCGAAGATGAACTTGTTTTGAAACTAATTCTCGTTCTAGCGAGGATAAGCAGCATGCCCATGGAGGACGTTAGCCGCCAAGGGGTCTCCCGCTGGATAAGGAACTTCATGCACCGCGAACACCGCAGAAAAAACATGCTTATACCAAACGCCGAAGACATCCTAGCCTTAAAAGGCAAAACGGCCACGAAGGCAACAATAAAAGGCAAAAAGTATAAAGGGGCCATAGTCGTCGAACCTGTACCAGGCGTCCACTTCAACGTCGCCGTCATGGACTTCCCAAGCCTATATCCGTCAATAATAAAGGTTTGGAACTTGGGTTATCAGTCAATTCTGTGCGGACACCCTGAATGCCAGTCAAACCTTGTGCCAGACACACCTCACTGGGTTTGCCGCAAGAGACGTGCCTTGGAAAGCCTTCTGATCGGTGCATTGCGGGACCTGCGGGTTTACTGGTACAAACCTAAATCGAAAGATAAGACTTTGCCAGCAGAGCTTAGAAGCTGGTACAACATTATTCAAGGCGCCTTAAAGGTGATTTTAAACGCAAGCTACGGTGTTTTCGGCGCAGAAACCTTCGACCTATACTGTCCACCAGTGGCTGAAGCAACAGCCGCCATAGGTAGGCACGCCATAACCCAAATAATCAAAAAAGCCGAGGAGCTCGGTATCCAAGTGCTTTACGGCGACACGGACAGCGTCTTCCTCAAAAACCCGACTAAGGAGCAGATACAAGCCCTCGAAGAGTGGGCTGAGAAAACACTTAAAATGGGAATAGACGTGGACAAGGTTTACCGCTACGCAGTCTTCAGCACCCGCAAAAAGAACTACTTAGGCGTTCTGGAAGACGGAAGCGTTGACGTGAAAGGGTTAACCGGCAAGAAACGTCATATCCCAACCTTCATCAAAAAAGCCTTCGAAAAAATGAAGAATATCTTGGCAAGGGTAAAAACTCCGGCGGACTTTGAAGAGGCAAAAAAGGAAATCGCCCAGCTAGTTCGAGACTGCTACATCCGCCTTAAAAGACGCGAGTGGGAAAACCTAAACGAGCTAGCTTTCAACGTTGTCTTAGGCGAGGAGCTTGAACGCTACACAAAAACAACACCTCAACATGTTAAAGCAGCGAAAATGCTGAAAGAGAGCGGAGTGGAACTTAAGGCGGGCGACTTAATAAGTTTCGTGAAAGTTGTTAATGAACCCCACGTAAAACCCGTTGAACTCGCATCGAAAGACGAGATAGACGTTGACAAATATGTGGCTTACCTACACTCCACTTTCGACCAGGTCCTAGACGCTCTAGGCTTAGACTTTGAGGAAATCATAGGCCTAACAAAACTGGAACGCTTCATGTAAAAGGGGTTATAGTCCACCGGTGTATTTTGAGGTTGAACCAGTTCGACACAAAGCCTCCAAAAGCCCAAACCCTAAGCCGTTTATTGCAACCAGACAACCCAAGAAAACACCAAACAAGCCGACTTCCAAGGGGACTCCTAAAAGCGTCGGCAAATAGCTTCCAACAACCAATGTTACGACAACCGTTTCCACGAGGCAAGCTGTAAACCTTCGAAGAACACTTTTTCCGCCAATACGCCAAGCCAAAAAACATGCAACAAAGTTTGCGAATGCACCTCCAACAATGTCAACGATGCCTAAACCGCCATAAATGTTCGCAACAAAACAGCCCAAACTTGTTCCAAAAACAACGGGCAAACCGAAAACTGTGGCTAAAGGCAACAGAGCGTCAGCCACCCTCACCTGGAAAACCTCAAAACTTATGGGAGCCAGGAAAACCACTCCAGCAGCGTAAAGTGCTGCAAAAACCGCTGTTAAAGTTAAATCCTCGCTTCTAAACTTCAAGCCTCCACCTCTGTAAACCCAGGTTTTGTACGGCGGAACTGGTGAGAGGACCCATTAACCCGCCAATAGCCCAAAATTCATAAGGGGACTATAATACTTTTTCATAACAGCCTATGGCTCCTTTTAAGGTTGCTGTTGAGAAAAGGGGTTCTCCAAGGCCGCTGACTGCCTCCGGCTCCGCCACCATGCTTCCAGTTGGCTGAGGCCCCCTCCAAAAAGCAGCAGATCAACCGGTGGGGGCGGTGCATTCAAGAGTTGACAAAAGATACATGGCTGTGAAGGTGTGTTGGTAAACTTTTTGGAAAACATGGGGAAGTTTTGTCTCAGGGTCAACTTACAACATTTTGTTTATCTCCATTTCCTTGCCAGTTATGGTTGCGGTTCCCTCAACCTCAAACTTGACGACACTGGGCTTAGTGGTAAGCTGCATGCTAAAGGCTACAACAACTGTTTGGCTTCTACACTCTTTTTCCTCAAGCCTCGCCTTAACATCAAAGTTTATTAGCCCAGCCACCCCCAGCGTCCAGTCTAATCCCTATAATACTGGAGATTTCAACTTCAACTGAAACGTTGGGAACGTAAAGCGCTGGGCTAATAACTGATTCCTCGCTTAAACCATTTTAAACGGTAACTTAACAACCACGTGAATAGCCTCACCTCTACAAATTTTTGAACTTTGTGTGTCGCGCTTTAGTACACACACCAACGGAAAACTAAATCATGAACTGTTGAACTGCCACGGCTGTCAAGGTCGAAGCCGTCACCAAGAGGGACACTATCACAACCACTTGCCTCTCAGTCATGGGACGCTTATAGGTGATGAGGGTTACTAGGCTCCGCCTATGGTCTGAAACTAGTTTAACACCGTCAAAGTGGACGGCTGCCTTTGCGCCGAAGAAGAAGTAGTTCAGCAGAATCAAGGAAGAGTTGAAAATGTATGGCAGGATTGAAATGAGCAGGCACCATTTTAGGTCAGCGATTATAGCAAAAGCCGCTAACGTTATCCCAATGGCGAAGGACCCCGTGTTACCAACAAAAATCTTCCCCTGAAAGTTGAAGAATGCGAGAGTTAACCAAACAGCCAATGGAACAGTTAAAAGAATTGCGTTGAAGCCTGAAACAGCCATGAGCCCAACTAAGACAATGGCGGGGCAAACAGTTTCCAAACCGTTCAAGCCGCCAAGCTGATTAACGGTGTTAGTAGTGACTGTCACAATTAGCGGAATCACCACGGCATAGTAAATGTTGTAGATGCCTAGGTCTACGCAGCCAATAAACGGTAGGGTTATAGCTGTGCGGACGTGCAGTTTATAGGCCAAAGCTGCGAGAGGTATGGCGGCAATAAGTGGGAAAAAAGCCTTATAACGCCAACGCAAGTCCATCCAGTCGTCAAGCAAACCCATAAAACCGCCAAAAAGAATGCATACAGCCAAAGTTAAGGCTTTGTTAACGCCGCCAGCCTCGAAGAACAAGTGCAAGAGGAATAGGTAGATGGCGCTAGCCATAACGTAGAATACGCCTAAACCCGTTGGAACAAGAGGCTTATTCGGCTTATGGTAGTCTGGAACTTTTGGAAACAACTCCGGCTGTCCCTCGTTATAGCTAGTCCTCGGGAGGATAGTTGATTTTGTAGAGACAAACAAGGGGAACGTAGCCACCGTACTTTGTTCCATCATTTTCCAGCCCAGCTATGTAGGCTTCACTGAAATATTGAAGTTGAACGGATGGACTGCCACGCTTCTGCTGAACCTCCGTCCAACGTTCCATGGCATAGCGCATCAGCTTGTAAATGGTGCAGTTTTGTCCCTTTTCCACAGTAACCAATTCACCGTCATCAACTCTGCCGTCCCTGTTAGAGTCGTGCCAGCTAGTTCCAAGCGAGTAGTTTCCAAACATCTGTCTTACAGCCTCGAGGTCGCTGGACCACATTTCACCTTCAGAAATTAAGCCCTCCCTTATGAAGCGCTCCCGGGCTTTTCCAGATATAGCCGCCATCCAAACCCATTTACCTTCATCGCCGCCGATGTTGGCAAAGCTGACGGTGTTTCTCTGCCTATCATAATAGATAGTTACGTACACAAGTATGTATTCAGCATTGTAACGCTTCAACATTCTAATAGCCGTGGTTTCGTTGCTCATGAATATGAAGCCGATGTTCTCTATCTGCGTTCCATTCACCGTGGCGTTGTCGGCGAGTGTTGTAACGTTGCCTAGCACCGTCAACCAGTACCCATAGTCCCACCAGCTGCAAACAACCGTTGAGGAGTTAAGCCTAGTTCTAGTCCAGTAAAGCATATTTATCCACTCCTGAACGGGCTCTGATGGGACCATGGATAGGCTTCCTGATGAAATGGTTGTCGGGGCGTACACTTGCCTGTAAACTTTGGGGCTTGGAAAAGCTACGCTTGTCATTAGAATCAGGAAAATTAGGAATATGGCGGAGCCGCTGAACTCCTTTCCAACACTTTCAAGCCCAAACTTTTTCTTCACACTTATTCTCGGAGGCTCCTTTAGAAGGGCGATGAAGGGCTTAAGCAGTCCGACAACACTAACAGCGACCAGGAGGCTGAAGGCTGGAGCCATAAGCACAAGCAAACGCACCATGGAACAAGCAAAGTAGAGGGATGTCAAACCAAACAACAAGAGGAACAAGTTTTTGTTGTTTAAGTTTCCAATGACAAAGTATAGTCCCGCGATAAAGAAAATTATTCCAATGCCAAGGTCGTAGTATATTGAGCCCCAAGCGGATATCCTGTGCTCAGCAACGGACTCGATGAGTGGGGACTCCGCCCTAGTGAATGGGTTTATAACCGAAATAAACTTGCCGGCCATACCTCCCATGTACCCCATATGCCATAAAACGGCGAAACCTCCAACAATTAACGCTAGAAAAACAATTATGGTTAAGGCCTTCAACCTCCTCGTCGGCATAGTCTTCAAAATTTCGGCGAGAAAAAGCAGGCTGAAGACTCCGGCAACCGGGATTATAGCAGTAGATAGGAGGTAGTTTGGCGATAGACGTGGAATATTTATGGCTATGAATAAGCCTAAACCGAAGGTTATACTATAGGTCAAGAGAAGACGCCGCGTATATCTGCCAACAACTAGCAACATAAAGACAAAGAGGACCGTAAGGCCTATTGGGTAGTAAGCGGCGCCCCAGCTGGCGCAGAAGTAGCCCAAAAACAGTCCAGAGGCCAACGCGTACTTAAAAGTCGATTCCATGGGCCGAGTGTCTTCAATTGCTCTCAGAAATAGAAAGGCGAAAAATAGGAGGGCAAATATTCCAACGGTTTCATCATCAAAAAAGCCCACCGACGTCCGCTGGATATAAGATGGGTGCAATGCCAGCAAGAGGGCTGCTAGAAGACCTACTGGTTTGCCGCCTATATCCTTGCCAAGGAAGTATATGGCTAAACATGCCAGCATCCCCATGATGGCTGGGAAAAGTGAACAAAAGCTCATTAAATCTATGCCAACACCCAGCATTGAAATTATTCTATAGAGGAAGGCTGCCGTCATGGAGAGGCCCGGATACGCCCCTGTAGCAACGTTGAATCCTTGAGGGTACCACCGTTGGTAGTCTATCCATTGGTTGGGCCATGCCCACGCTATGAAGCCGTTTTTGACGATGTATTCTGTGAAGCGGTAATGAAAGTATGGGTCAAACTCAGATAGAAGAAGGTTTGTTTTTCCAGTGGTTGGGTCTATTTCCCAGCGTATGGGAAAAAGCCTTATAACAAAAGCTATTAAAGGGATAATTGTAAGCGAAGCGTAGGTTAATGTTGAGGCGTGGCTTATTTTTGGGCGGATTTTTCCAAAGCTTTTAAGCGTACTGATAATTTTCTCCTTTGTGATGATGTTTCTAACATCCATTTGAACTCCAGCTCTTTTGAATAGATTACGTGAGGTGCTTATTTTCCTTACGGTTTATTCCGAACTAGACGTGTGTCTTCCGTCTGTACCCGTATTTTTCTTGGTCGTAGAATGGGAAAGCCACTATTTTTGCTTTGGCTTTTTTCCCGCGGATTTCCACGTTCACGATGTTTCCTTCTTCAGCGTATTGAGTTTGAACGTATGCCATGCCTATGCCGCACTTAAGCAGTGGTGAAAACGTTCCACTTGTAACCTGCCCTATATTTTCGCCTTCATCATTGTATACTTTGAAGCCTTGACGCGGTATCCCCTGTTCCATCATTAGCAAGCCCACGCGTTTCCGTTTGACTCCCTCCTCTTTCTGTCTTAGTAGGGCAGCTTTTCCTATGAAGGAGTCTTTTTGAAACTTTACGACAAAGCCTAGCCTGGCTTCTAGGGGTGTTGTATTTTCATCTATGTCGCTTCCATAGAGACATAAACCAGCCTCAAGTCTTAAGGTATCCCTTGCGCCTAAACCGCAGGGTTCTATCCCAAAACTTTCGCCAGCTTCAAGGATTGCGTTCCAAACTTTTACCGCATTGTCCGGGTTCCCGGGAGATGCATTCCAAACATAGACTTCAAAGCCATCCTCACCCGTATAGCCAGTTCTGGACATGAAGACCTCTATGCCGGCTAGTTCGGTGGATACGCATTTGAACCGTTCGATTTTGCTTAGGTCTGTGGGGCATAGTTCTTGCAGGGTTTTTTCGGCTTTCGGCCCTTGAACCGCAAGCATAGCCGACCATTCTGAAACGTCTTCAACCTTTACGTCATAGCCCTCGGCATGCTTAACAAGCCATTTGTAGTCCTTCTCTCGGTTCGCGGCGTTAGGGACTATTAGAAACTTGTCTTGGGCTATTCGACTTACAATTGTGTCGTCAACTATTCCGCCATTCTCGTTGCACATAACGGTGTATAAGGCGCTGTTGGGCGTTAACGTTGAAACGTCGTTGGTCACTATGTAGTTTAGGAAGTGTTCAGCATCCTCGCCTGTGACTATTATTCGGCCCATGTGGGAAACGTCGAAAACTCCCACATTGTTTCTAACGGCTAAATGTTCTTCTGCTATCCCTTTATACCAAAGAGGCATTTCAAAACCGGCGAAGGTTGTCATTTTAGCCGTTTTAGCGTGAACCTCGTAGAGTTGTGTTCTGCGCATGAACGTCGCCTTCACGTAGGCTTTTATTTGAAAGGTTTGACTTCAACGCTTAATGGGATGAAGGCTAGTTTTCTACCGCATCTTGGGCATTTACCGTTATATTTGTGAGTAATTTCGTCTGGGGGTTTAAGTTCAGCGCCCTCATACAAAACATGACCACACTGGTGGCATACAACCCTTAACGGCATAGCATAGCCTCGCTGAAGCATAATGATGACACACATATTTATCGGTTGCTAGAATTTCACATCCTTTCGGTTTAGATAACAGATCCTGACACAGAAACTTTTAATTTCGACATTAGGCTTATCTTTGAGAACCTTTCATTTCATAGGTTAACGGTCTGGGTTCGCATGGAAAGATACACACTTATCATTACGGAAAAGCCGGACGCTGCCATGCGAATTGCCTCCGCTCTAGACTTAAATGGGAAAGCTAGGAAAGCTGAGGATAATGGTGTCCCATACTATTTGGCTGTGAGGGACAAGCTAATAGTTGTTGTTCCAGCCCTCGGACACTTATATACCGTAGCGGAGGACAAAATTGGAAGAAATTACTATCCAGTCTTCAACTTTAGGTGGGTTCCACGATACATAGCCGAGAGGGGGGCAAAACAGACTAGGGTTTGGCTTGAGACTATCTCGAAGCTTGCCAGTAGGGCTGACGCTTACATTGATGCATGCGACTACGACATAGAGGGAAGCATTATAGGCTACTGTATACTGAAGTACGCTTGCGGTGGAAAGGAAACCGTAGCAAAGAGGATGAAATACTCCACCTTAACTAAGGAGGAGTTGGAAAAAGCCTACGAGAACCTCCTCCCAAACCTGGACTTCGCCCTGATAGAGGCTGGGAGAGCGAGACATGAAGTTGACTGGCTTTACGGCGTAAACCTAACAAGGGCCTTAACGTTAGCCGCCAAAGACTGGAGCGGCAAATACGCGACCATAAGCACTGGAAGGGTGCAGGGGCCAACTCTTAAATTTCTCGTAGCTAGGGAGAAGGCAATAAGAAGCTTCGTGCCGGCGCCCTACTGGGAAGTTAAGGCTAAAATTGAAATAAACGGGGAAATTTTCGAGGCTGAATACGAAAAGGAGGTTATTGAGACAAGGAAGGAAGTAGAGGAGATTCTGAACTCATGTAGGGGCAAAGACGGCATTGCCGAAAACGTGGAAGTTAAACGGTTCAGGCAGATGCCCCCCACACCCTTCGACATTGGGGCACTACAAAGCGAGGCCTACAGCCTCTTCGGGTACACGCCTAGACGAACCCTAGACATAGCCCAGCGTTTATATCTAGACGCTTTAATCTCCTATCCAAGAACAAGTAGCCAAAAACTTCCACCAGCAATAAACTATGAGGGGATCTTGAAGAGCCTAAGTATAGTTCCAGAATATAAGGGGTTAGCTGAAGAGCTTCTGGCTAAAGAGCTGAAGCCAAACGAAGGAAAAAAGGAGGACCCGGCCCATCCAGCCATATACCCGACTGGAAACCTTCCGGAAAGGGTTTTAGAAGAATCTGAAAAACGGATCTGGGACCTTGTTGTCCGCAGGTTTATGGCTGTCTTCGGTGAACCTGCAATAAGACAAAGCGTGAAAGTGCGCATTAACGTTAATGGGCATAGGTTCATCTTGAGGGGGAGACAAACGCTTAGAGAAGGGTGGCTCCGCTTCTACGAACCCTACGTAAGGACAGAGGAGAGGCCATTGCCTCAGGTAGTGGAGGGACAAAAGCTTAGGATTTTACAAGTCTTTTCAGAGGACAAGTTTACAAAACCACCTCCACGCTATAACCCCGGAAGCCTCCTCAGAAAAATGGAGGAGGCTGGGATCGGGACCAAAGCCACTAGGGCAGACATAATTCAAACCTTGTATGATAGGAAGTATGTCCGCGATGAGAGAATGGTTGTCACGGAGTTGGGTTTTGAGGTCTTTGAGTTGTTAGAAAAATACTGCCCATCCATTGTTTCTATAGAGCTAACGAGAAACCTTGAGGAACGCATGGACAAAATTCAGTCCCATATGGAGAAGAGGGAAAACGTCCTATTAGATGCTATTGAAATTCTCAAACCAGTTGTGGAAGAGTTAAAGAGCAAAGAAAGAGTCATAGGTGAACAGCTGAGCAAGGCCATCAGAAAGGCGAGGGTTGAAGAACGCATCGTTGGACCGTGCCCAAAATGCGGGACAGGCACACTTATCATTCTTTACTCTAGGAAAACCAGAAAACGCTTCATTGGATGCACAAACTACTTCAAGAAACAGTGCAACACAGCCTTTCCGCTTCCTCAAAAGGGCGTTGTCCGACCGTTGGGCAAAAACTGCCGTAAATGCGGCTGGCCGACTGTTCAGGTTAGGTTTAGAGGCAGACGTCCATGGAACCTGTGTTTCAACCCAGAATGCCCTTCTAAAGGGGAAGGTAAGATATGAAGTGCGCGATATGTAGTCGTGAGGCAGTAGAAAACGGATACTGCGAGTTGCACGCGTTGGCCTACAGAAACATCTTAAAAAAGTATGAATTGTGGAAGAAAGCCACAGGCGTTTCTTGGAAAGAGTATTTAAGCCAGATCGCTAAAAATCCGTTCACCGGCGAGTGGGCTAAAGAAGTGGCGGAGCATTTGGTGGAAACCGGAGAGGAGCATGTTGGCACGTAGGGTCAAAAAAACATTTACATCGTTATCCTTCACACTGCAGAAGCTTTATAGACGGCTTTCTACAGCAAAGCCTTCAAACTTCGTTCTTGCCTCGATGGTAATTGCCATCGCTATCTTTCTTTTCGGAGGGGGGCTGTACTTAATTATCGTTAAGCCTTTCCCAGCAGTGTATTATGGTGGACGCTTCCTATTCGTATACCCACAACTCTCTGAGCAGTGGGTTTCAGACAGCATAATAGCAATGACCCTTTTCGCTTTCGGCGTGATGGGGCTTCTCCTAATATACCAGAGCACAAAATACGCTTACAACCCAAGACAGGCATACCTAGTCTTTCTAATGGGTGCGGCGCTTGTCCTAATTTCCTACATATCAATAGAATCAATACTGCACTACTGGAAAGGTGTGTAACCGCCACCTTCACCAAGGAGTGCTTTTTAAACCCGTTTTGTAAGCTGCAAAATTTGTAAGTAAGTGTATCGGCGGAGTTATCGAGAGCACAGTTATGGCAAGTTCAAGGAAAAGCATGTTTAATGGAAGGGAGAAAATGAAGGCGCCAATTATGAAGTCGACCTGATCAATAACGGGCAGTATTCCACCCGGAGGGATTCCTAAACGCCTTTTCAGAAAAGCGCCAACCAAGTCTCCGGTTAAAGCGCCTAGAGACAGCAGAAAACCGAAGTGTATAGGGTATTTGAAGAAGAGGGATTCCAAGAGCCCAACGAATGTTCCAATAGCCAGTCCGGAAAAGAAGCCCCTAAAAGTTTTGTTTTTGCCGAAAATTGGGCGCCCGTCATAGAAAACTTTTCCGAGGTCCATGGGTAGCCCGCCTCCGAATATCACGGGGGCTGCGTTTGCACAGTAAGCGGGTAGGATGAATTTTAAAGCATTCAAGACGAGGCTTGCAATCTCATTCATTTTTAAGCCTTCAAGCCTGTTGAACTTCATGTTCGCTTAAACCAGACTTCCCTATTTCCAAGTAAACGGCTGCTTCCTTGCTTGCTCCGGGTCTTTTCTCCACAACAGCCTTTACTATTTTCGGGTTTTCTGTTGGCTTCATAGCGATTATGGTGTTTGCCCAAAATTTTAGCACTCTTGTAGCAACGGGTTCTGTGGAAACGTTTGAGTCAAAAACGCTTCTCACTTGGCTTACCAAGAGGACGGCTATTTTCCTCGTTTTTGCAACCTGCGCCAGCCAAGCCATTTGCCTGTTTAATTCGCGGTTAAGCTCGAAGGTTTTTTCAGGTTTTTCCGCAACCTCCAGACGGTAAAGCCTTGTAACCGTGTCAAAGACAACTAGGCTGAAGCCCTTAGCCAAATAACTTGTTAAATTGTCTATAATTGTTGTCTGCTCCTTAAAGTCTCTGGGCCTTGCGAGTATTATACGTTCAGCGATTTTTTCAACACCCTCAGGTACCATTTGAGAAAGCCTCCGGGGAGAAAACGTACCGTCACAGTCTACGAAAAGCGTCTTGAAACCTTTCCTTGCACAGTTTACTGTGCACTGCATGGCTAAAGTGGTTTTTGCGGTTTCGGCCTCTCCGTAAATTAGGCTAACGTCCCCGACCGTTATGCCACCCTCTAGGATTTCGTCAAGCCCTCTGCAGCCCGTTGGAATTTTTTGTAGCAGCTCCATGCACATCAATAGATATAAACTGCGGAAATAATAATTTGTTGTTTAAGGTTCAGTGATTTGGGAGCATGAAGGCGAAGATAGCAGTTGCAACGGTTTCAGGGAAAGCCTACTACTTGATAGTTAATGAGTTGAAGAACAGAAACATACCGTTCATAAGCTTGACGCCATATGACCCTGTGCCAATGGAGATAAAGGTTGTGATAACAACTGAAAAGGAGCGCCCCATGATAAGGCACAAAAACGTTTTGACGTTGAGGGATGGTGAAGACGTTCAAGCTCTAATCAACCAAGCCCTTCAACAAGCGGAAGGAAAAAGCGGGTATGAGGAAATCGTGATAGGAGTTGACCCGGGTGAGGTTCTAGGACTGGCGGTTTTGGCGGATGGAAAGGTTATTAAAACCGGGAACTGTTTTAGCATAAAAGAAACCGTTGACGAAATTGGGAAAATATTGGAAAGCCTGAAGGACGCTCAGGTGGGTTCAATAACCGTTAAGGTCGGAGACGGCATCCCAGAGTACAAGGAGAAGCTTCTAAAAGCATTGGACAGGCGTTTACCCCCAAACGTGGAGTTGGAAAGTGTGAGCGAAGCCGGAACAGACCGTCACATAAGCGAGGCAAAACATAGGAGGGGGATAAGGGACATAGTTTCGGCGATAAGAATTGCGAAAAGAAGTGGGCAAAAATTTGCTAGGAGGCAAGCTTCATGAAGGTAACGGTTGAAACTGGAAAAACTCTACTTGTGGACGGGCCAGCATCGGTTGCACTTGTTTCTGGAAAAGTTGAAGTTTTTGGATACGGTTTGAAGCAGATGGGCAAAATTCTGATAAGAGACGGAAAACGTATACCCTTCGTAGTCAAGGAAACAGCAACCTTCGACGTTTCCCTAGGCGAAAACGCCAATATGGAGGAGGTTGAAGGAAGCACCATACCGCCATCATGGGAAAAAGCCTACGAAGAACTGGCGGCGCTGGAAAAAAGGCCGGTGTCTGCCCTAGTGTTGGGAAACGTGGACTCTGGGAAAACAAGCTTCTGCACGTATTTAGCAAACAAGCTTTTGAGCAGCGGGTGCAGAGTTGCGGTTTTAGACGGAGACCTAGGCCAGTCTGACATAGGCCCCCCATGCACCATAGCATATGCTGTCGTTTCAAAACCCCTAACGGATCTTTTCAGCCTTGAACCGGCAAACGCCTACTTCGTTGGAGTGACCTCGCCAAGCAAGGCTTTGGAAAAAGTTATCAACGGAATTGCCACGCTCAAAGAGGAAGCCCTAAAACACGGTCCAGACTACCTAATAGTGAACACGGACGGGTGGGTTGAGGGAGAAGACGCCATAAACTACAAGCTTCAAGTGGTCGAAAAGGTGCTTCCAGACATTGTTTTCTGTCTCCAGCAAAACGAAACTTTAACACCTCTCGTGAAAGCCCTCAAAAACTTTAGGACAATAACTGTAGAGTCGCCCCAAACCATAAAACAGAGAAGCCGCGAAAAACGCAAGAGTTTAAGGGAGCTCGGCTACATCAAATACTTGAAAGGCGCCAAAGTGCAATCTATACCCATAAGCTGGGTTAAAATCGAGGGGGAAGAATTCTCAAGTCTAAATAAGGCTTTAGGGACAACCAAGAGAGAGAAAGAAATATACGAATCACTTGGATTGAAGCCCCTTCACGTAGCGGAACTAAGGGACAAAATATGCATTGTCATGGGTCGAGGTCGATGGATAAACCCGGAAAACATCAAGAGGACAGAGGAAGCCTTTGGAAAAAAGGTTGAAATAACATGGAAGGGAGACGAGGAAGGCCTCCTAACAGCCCTATACAACAGCGAAAACAGGTTTCTTGGAATAGGCGTATTGAAGGAAATAGACTACATAAGAAGGGTTCTCAAAATATTCACCCCGGTCTCCGCGGGAATATCAACTGTGGTTTTTGGGAAAGTCAAACTTGATAAGAATTTAAGGGAAATCCAAACATTACAGGAAGGAACAAAACCTTTACAGGACGCCTAAAGCCTTTTTGAGGGGCATAAGGTGTTCACGGGACAACACTTACAGTCCGGGTTTCTGGCTTTACAGTGCTTTCTCCCAAGCAGAATCAGTAATACATGAACTGCCTTGTAGTCTTCCGGTTTGTACAAAAGCTGGAGGGAGCGGCGGACATCTTCATAGTCTCCGTCCGCTGGTGCAAGGGCAAGTCTTTTTGAAACCCTTTTAACGTGGGTGTCAACCGGGATTGTGGGCTGACCTGCAGAGAAAAGCAGAAGCACATCGGCTGTTTTAGGCCCAACACCTGGGAGCTCCATTAAGGTTTTTCTCGCCTCCTCAAATGGAAGGGCTAATATTGTCTTTAGGTTTCCGCCGAACCTTTCAAGAATTACTTTTGAAACCTCCTTTATCACTCTAGCTTTGTTCCGGTGCAACCCGGCAACTTTCAGGCACTCCTCAATTTCTGTGGTTTCAGCGCTGGCCAATGACTGCGGGGTTATTGGAAATTTTTGTGAAAGCCTTTGGAAAGCCCTTTCGGTGTTTTTGTCCGAGGTGTTCTGAGAAATGATAGTTATTATCATGGTTTCGAAAGGATCATGTCTTGAAGATATCCAACGGGGGAGCGTGAAGCTCTCCCTAAGCTTCTGCAGAACCGTCTCAGCCCTTTCCTTTTCGCTGGTTTTAAACAAGTTTCCAGCCTCTTTTGAAATTAATAAATAGTGAAAGATTCATAAAGCTATAGACGAGGCGGGAGAACCCTACCATGGAAAGGGCTAAAGTTGTTAAGGACGAATTGGTTGAGCAGAACATCCGTTTTCTAGCCGTCTACCTCGAAACAAAAAACGCTTGTCTCGTGCTTTTAAGCGAGAAAGAAGATAGGCTTGGAACTTTGGCTGTAGCCATTCCAAAGCCATCGGACTCCCCGGGGCTGCCTTCTTCAACGGTTCTTTTAGGAGACAGAAACATAATTTCAGCTCGCATGTTCGCAGAGTACTTGGCTTCGGTGAAGAGGAAGATAGCGCTCGTCTCCATCTACCTCGAAACCATCAGTGAGCTGCAAGCCCAGTCGGTCTTTAAAAGACTTTTGGAGAGAGTTTTACCAGCAGCCGTCGAACAGGAAGCCGAGGGTAGCTTGCTATGAGCCTTAGAAGTTTTCTTGAACTTATGGAGGAGAAGGGGGAGATTCTCCACATTAAAGAGGAAGTTTCCCCAAGCTTTGAAATCGCCTACATAATGAAAAGCTTCGACCAAAACGGTCCAATCTTGCTGTTTGAGAACGTTGAAGGCACAAAGACGAGGGTGGTAGCCAACGTTTGCGGAACGAGAAAACGCATCTGCCAAGCCCTAAACGTCAGTCAAGAAGGGCTTTACCAAAAGCTTATGGAGGCTTTGCGTTCGCCCAAAAAACCCAGAACTGTGGAGGACGGGCCCGTCAAAGAGGTTGTTGAAGAGCCAAACTTGTTCAAGATTCCGGTTTTAACCCATTTTGAACGGGACGCTGGCCAATACATTACGGCAGCCGTTATACACGCCAAAAGCCCGGATGGAGCCATTGAAAACGTTTCAGTTCACAGGTTGCAGGTTTTAGATGAAAAGCACCTGGCCATACGACTGGTTCCACGACACCTTTACAGACTTTGGTGCATGGCGAAGGAGGCTGAAACAGACTTGGACGTAGCCATTTCCGTGGGTGTTCATCCCGCAGTAATGTTGGCTGCAGCCTCATCGCCGCCCCTCGGCGTCTGCGAGTTCGATGTGGCAAACGCTTTGCTCAACGACCAGCTACGCCTGATGAGATGCAAGTTTGTAGACGCATATGCCCCTGCAGAAGCCGAGTTAGTGCTAGAGGGCCGGATATCCGCGAGCAAAGAAGCCCCGGAGGGGCCCTTTGTGGACATAACTGGAACCTACGACATTCAGAGGAAACAGCCCGTGGTTGAAGTTGTCAATGTTATGCACAGAGAAAACTATGTCTATCAGGCGCTTTTACCGTCGGGTACGGAGCATAAGCTTCTGATGGGACTTCCCTTCGAAGCCTCCATTTACGAAGCTGTTTCAAAAGTTGTACCGAAAGTTCACGCTGTAAACCTTTCAGTGGGCGGATGCGGGTGGCTTCACGCCATAATATCCATTGATAAACAGCTGGACGGGGATGCGAAAAACGCCTTGTTAGCCGCTTTTGCGGCGCACCCAAGCCTCAAGCACGCGGTGGTTGTGGATTCAGACATTGATGTTTACAATCTAGCTGAGGTGGAATGGGCTATAGCCACAAGGTTTCAAGCCAGCGAGGACCTTCTTGTTATCGGAAACGTGAGGGGTTCAACTTTAGATTCCTCAGCCGACCAGGAGACGGGGTTAACGAGCAAGGTGGGCATAGACGCTACCAGGCCCCTTTCAAGGCCTAAGGAAAAGTTTGAGAAAGCAAGGATCCCGGCGAGCAAACGTGTGGAGGGTTTGGTTCAGAAGCTCCGTGGCACGCTGGGCTTTTATGTTTAAAACGTTTGTTGCCAAGGTTATATATGGCTGACCCCATAAGTTCACTGAGGGAACTGTTTGCCCGCTGAAGAAAATATGGAAGAGAAAAGCGAAGGTGAAAGTAGAATCCTCCTGAGAGTTGGAGATGTGATGGTTCGGGAAGTTATAACGATAGATGAAAACGCAACCGTTAGGGAAGCCGCTGAAGTCATGAACAAGTTTGAGATCGGATGCTTAATCGCAGTCCGAAAGGGCAAAGCCGTCGGCATAATAACCGAAAGAGACCTGCTGAAGAGAGTTGTCTCCGAAGCCAAAGACGTGAACAAAACAAGGGTGAAGGATGTCATGTCAAGCCCTCTGGTCGTCGTAGAGCCAGACCTCGATCTGGAAGAGGCCGTGAAATTAATGTTTCAAATGAAGATCAAGAAACTGCCAGTTGTGGACGGAAAACGCCTCGTGGGACTGGTGAGCCTGACGGATATAGCCCGCTTCCAACCCCAAATGATGAAAATACTGAAACAGCTTGCCGCCAAACACGCGCCGCCGAAAAGCATGAAAAAGGTCATAGACTACTACATAGTGTGAAGAAAAAGCGCTCCCCTTAAATGCCACAGTCCAGTCTAGGAAACTGGGCTCAAACCCATGAAGAAAACTTTACTGTTGAAAGTTGACTCAGAAAACCCACAAATCGACGTAATACGCGTTGCAGCGAACATAATAAAGGGCGGTGGGCTCGTCGCCTTTCCAACCGAAACCGTTTATGGACTGGGAGCTGACGCCTTAAACCCGAAGGCTGTTAAAGCCCTTTTTAGGGCCAAGAAAAGGCCGATGGACAACCCTCCGATAGTGCATGTAGGCGACCCGGGAGACGTCTACAAGCTGGCGAGGGAGGTACCGGAGAAAGCTGAAATATTGATGAAGGAATTTTGGCCTGGACCCTTAACCCTGATCTTCAAACGGTCAGGAATAGTGCCAGAGGTGACGGTTTCAGGGTTAGACACAATTGCAGTTAGGATGCCGAAACACAACGTGGCTTTAGCGCTCATAAAAGAAAGCGGTTGCCCCATAGCTGCCCCAAGTGCAAACCTAGCTGGACGACCAAGCCCAACAACAGCCCAACATGTACTTGAAGACCTAAACGGTCGCATAGACGCTGTCTTGGACGCTGGCCCTACAAGGATTGGGGTTGAATCCACAGTCTTGGACTTAACGGTGGATCCTCCGCAAATCCTCCGCCCCGGTGGGACATCCTACGAGGTTTTGAAGGAGATTCTTGGAAGGGTTGAACTTCACCCTGCGGCAGTGGCCGAAAAAAGGATCCACCTTAAAGAAACCCGATCGCCTGGGTTAAAGCATAGGCATTATGCTCCTAAGGCGAAAATGGTTGTTGTGGAAGGCGGCTTGGAAGCCGTTGTGGATAAAGTGGCCAAGCTGACGGATCTTTATAGACGAAAGGGGATGAAAGTTGGCGTTTTAGCCACCGACGAAACCGCCGCCCTGTATAGGGCAGATGTTGTGAAATCCTTGGGAAGTAGAAAACGCCTCGAAGAAATAGCCAAAAATCTGTTCAGGCTTCTAAGGGAGTTTGACGCCGAAGGCGTTGACATAATAATAGCTGAAGGTGTGCCCGCCGAGGGGCTTGGTTTGGCAGTTATGAACAGGCTTAGGAAAGCTTCTGGTTATAAAATTGTCAAAGCAAGCGGATAGAAAAATTTATATAGAAGCATCTTTTCGGTGAAAATTGCTCTCATTTAACATCCCGGATGAAAAAGGGGTGATGTTGATGGCAGCAATACCAGGAACAGTTCCAGTTCTTATATTGAAAGAAGGAACGGGAAGAACAACCGGGAAGGAAGCCCAGAGAAACAACATTGCAGCGGCAAAAATTATAGCTGAACTTGTGAAGACAACCCTTGGCCCGAAAGGCATGGACAAGATGCTTGTAAGCAGCTTCGGCGACGTGACGATAACCAACGACGGTGCCACCATTCTAAAGGAGATTGACGTGCAGCACCCAGCGGCAAAAATGCTTGTGGAGGTTGCCAAAGCTCAAGACAACGAGGTTGGCGATGGAACAACAACGGCCGCTGTCTTGACGGGTGATCTTTTGGCTAAGGCTGAGGAGCTCCTAGACCAGAACATTCACCCCACAATAATCATTGAAGGTTTCAAGAAGGCCAGCGAGAAAGCTCGGGAAATCCTGGAGAAAATCGCTATCCCCGTAAATATCAACGATGACGAGGTGCTTTTGAACGTCGCCATGACCGCCATGGGCAGCAAGGGAATAGCCGCCGCCAAAGAGCACTTCGCTAAACTCGCCGTAGAAGCTGTCAAACAAGTGGCGGAGGAGAAGGACGGAAAATTAAGAGCTGACATTGACTTGATCAAAATTTTGAAAAAGCATGGCAAAAGCCTAGAGGAAACGGAGCTTGTCAGAGGCATGGTCATTGACAAAGAGGTTGCCCACCCCCAGATGCCAAAAATCATCCACAACGCCAAAATCGCCTTGATCAACGCCAAGCTGGAGATCGAGAAGACGGAGTTTGACGCTAAAATCAACATCGAAAGCCCGGAGCAGATGAAAATGTTCCTAGATGAGGAAGAGCGCATGCTTAAGGAAATGGTTGACAAAATCGCCGAGGCTGGCGCCAACGTTGTTTTCTGTGAGAAGGGCATTGACGACGTGGCGCTGCACTTCCTAGCAAAGAGGGGTATATTGGCAGTTAAAAACGTTAGCAGCAGCGACATGGAGAAGCTGGCAAGGGCAACTGGCGGCAAAATAGTGGCAAGCGTCAAAGACCTAACACCGGATGTGCTTGGCGAAGCAAAACTCGTTGAAGAAGTCAAGATAGGCGACGACAAGCTGGTTTACGTCAGAGAATGCAAGAACCCGAAAGCCGTCACAATCGTGGTTAGGGGTGGAACAGAACACGTGGTCGACGAGGCTGAACGCTCACTCCACGACGCGCTGTGCGTGGTTAGAAACGCCATCGAAGATGGAAAAATAGTGCCAGGCGGCGGCGCCCCAGAAGCCGAAGTAGCCAAACAGCTCAGGGAATACGCCGTGAAAGTCGGCGGCCGCGAACAGCTGGCGATAGAGGCTTTCGCCGACGCTGTTGAGTCCATACCTTTAACCCTTGCTGAAAACGCTGGCTTAGACCCAGTGGACATCATGGTGGCTTTGAGAGCTGCTCACGAGAAAGCTGACGGCTACCGTATGGGTGTGGACGTTTTCACAGGCAAAATCAGAGACATGCTTGAGCTGAAGGTTGTGGAGCCGCTGCGGGTCAAGCTTCAAGTCATCAAATCTGCCACTGAGGCTGCCAACATGATACTGAAGATCGACGACGTCATCGCCGCCAAAGGCGTTGAAAAGGAGAAGGAGAAAGAGAAGGAAAAGAAGGAGGAAACATCCTCAGAGTTTGATTAAAAATCCCCAATTTTTCTCTGTTCACTCAAGCATCGGCATCTTAATGCCCTTCTCCCGCGCTATTTTTCTGGCCTTCTCATAACCCGCATCCGCATGCCGCACTATGGCTGTCCCTGGGTCCGTCGTCAGCACTGTTACCACGCGCTTTTCAGCCTCGTCTGTGCCGTCCGCCACGAGGCACATGCCAGCATGGATACTGTAACCAATGCCCACTCCGCCGCCATGGTGAACGCTTACCCACGTAGCGCCCGCTATAGCGTTCAACAGGGCGTTTAGTATGGGCCAGTCGGCTATGGCGTCGCTTCCATCTAGCATGCCTTCAGTTTCACGATTGGGCGAGGCAACGCTTCCTCCGTCCAAGTGATCTCTTCCAATCCATATGGGGCCTGAAAGCCTCCCACTTGCCACCATATCATTTATTATTTTTCCAAAGTGGGCCCTCTCACCAAAGCCGAGCCAGCACACACGGGCTGGCAATCCTTGAAACTTGACGTGCTCCCGCGCCTTAACAATCCAACGGCACAGCTCCTTGTTGTAGGAGAACTCCTTCAAAATCACATCATCCAAGGCATAGATATCTTCTGGGTTTCCCACCAAGGACGCCCAACGGAACGGTCCTCGGCCTTCACAGAACATAGGCCGGATGTACCGTTGAACGAAACCTGGAAAGGCGAAGGCGTCTTTGAAGCCGGCGTTATAGGCTTGCTGGCGGAGGTTGTTGCCGTACTCGAAGGTGATGGCGCCTTTCTCCATCATCTTAACCATAGCTTCCACTTGTATGCGCATGCTTTGGCTGGCTCTCCTCAAATATTCCTGCGGGTTGTTTTTGCGGAGTTCGTCTGCCTCTTCCTTCGAAAGTCCTGCAGGGTAGTAGCCGTTCAACGGATCGTGGGCGCTTGTCTGATCTGTTAACACGTCTGGGATAATGCCCCTTCTTAACAGTTCCGGATGCACTTCAGCCGCGTTTCCCAGCAAGCCTATACTTCTTGGAATCCCATCCTTTTTTGCCTCCAAGGCAAGTTTAACGGCTTCGTTCAAATCGTCAGTCCACATTTCCAAGTAACCGTGGCGGATGCGCCTTTCAATAGCCCGCTTGTCAATCTCCACAACAAGGGCTACCCCCTCGTTCATGGTTACGGCTAGAGGTTGAGCACCCCCCATTTCGCCGAGACCAGCTGTGAGAACAAGCCTGCCTCGAAGGGTTCCGCCAAAGTGTTCGCGGGCCACAGCCGCCATGGTTTCGTATGTGCCCTGCAGTATGCCTTGCGTGCCAATATATGACCACGAGCCAGCAGTCATTTGGCCAAACATTATTAGGCCTTTTTGTTCAAGCTCGTAAAAGTAGTCCCACGTCGCCCATCTTGGTACGAGCATGGCGTTAACTATCAGCGCCCTAGGCGCCCACTCGTGGGTTTTGAAAACCGCCACGGGTTTGCCGCTTTGAATAAGCATAGTTTCGTCTGGCTCAAGATTGATAAGCGTCTCAACTATTTTCTCGAAGCACTCCCAGTTTCGGGCAGCCTTTCCTGTTCCGCCATAAACAATAAGCCTTTCTGGGTCTTTGGCCACCTCGGGGTCAACGACATTGAAGAGCATGCGGAGGATTCCTTCAATCTGCCAGTTTTTGCAGTGCAGCTCGTGTCCAGTTAAACACTTTACGGGTTTCTCAAGTTTCAACAAAGGGTTTCACCTTGCAAGATAAAATTTGGCGTAAGGCTATTCTAATCCTTTGCTGAAAAACTTGATCGACTCGGCGAGTTTCGCCTCCTCGTCCACCATAAGCCTGCCGTTTTTTATCACCTTGTCCACGAGATTTACGCCGAAACGGTAACCTAGAAAACGGTGGTTCGGCACGTTCAAAACAATTATGTCGGCTTTCTTGCCAACCTCTATGCTTCCAACTTCTTTAGCTCTCCCAATGGCGTGAGCTGCGTTGATCGTGGCAGCAGTTATGGCCTCGGCTGGCGTCATTTTCATGAAGTGGCAGGCAAAAGATATGACAAGCTGTTGGCTTTCAACCCAGCAGATTGGGTTGAAGTCCGTCCCCAAAGCCACTGGCAAGCCATAGTCGATCATCTTCCTCGCGTCAGCATAACGACCACTCATGAGGCTGAAAGCGGCTGCTGGAAGCAGAACCGCAATTACACCTTTCTCGGCCATAGCCCTCAAACCAGCATCTGAAGCGAAAAGGAGGTGCTCGGCCGAAATTGCCTCCACGCTAGCGGCAAGTTCAGCCCCCCCACAGTAGCTCATCTCGTCAGCGTGGATTTTTGGCTTTAAGCCATGGTTTTTGCCAGCTTCTAATACGCGCCTCGACTGTTCCACTGTGAAGACTCCATTTTCGCAGAAGACATCGCAGAACTCAGCTAAACCTTTCTCCGCAACCTTTGGAATCATCTCTTCAACAACCAGGTTAATGTAGTCCTCCGGGTTGTTCCTATACTCTAGTGGGACTGTGTGGGCGCCCATGAAAGTTGGAACAACGTCAACGGCGTGAAGTTGGTTTAAACGTTTTATCACCCCTAAGATTTTCAGCTCATCTCTCGTTGTTAAGCCGTAGCCGCTCTTAATCTCCACAGTCGTTGTGCCGTGACGGAGCATGACATCTAAAGTATTCAGCCCAAAACCTAGAAGTTCGTCGACGCTGGCTTTACGCGTTTCCCTAACGGTTTTCAGTATACCACCTCCAGCCTTCAAGATGTCCATGTACGAAGCCCCTTCAACTCTCGCTTGAAACTCATCTTCCCTCGAACCGGCGAAAACAAGGTGAGTGTGAGGGTCAACGAAGCCGGGCATGACCGTTTTTCCGCTGGCGTTTATTATAGTTTCAGCCCTAACGGTTTTCCTAATGTCAACTGTTTTGCCTATGGCGACTATCCGCCCATCCTTTATAGCCACGCAGCCACCCTTGATTACCCCAAGCTCCCGCATTTCCCGGCCAGCACGGGGTTTCTCGCTTCCCCCAGCCAACGTTATGAGCTCGCTGGCGTTAACGATGAGTATGTCAACTTTCTCCTTGGCCGGAGGCTTAGCCTTGGCTTTACTCAAAATTTCCCCTCCGCTCCAAAGCGTTTTGAATAGCTATTTCCAACACCCTATCAACCGTTAGGTTGTCGATTTTCAAGTAGTAGGCCGTCACATCAACAACGGCTTTTAAAGGTGCCAAACCGCAGAACTCTGAGCCTATTATTGGAACGTTATATCTTGAAGCTTCAACCTTTAAAAGCTCGAACACCCGGTATAGAGGGGTGGCTTCAAAATCTGTTATGCTCATCCCAATTTGGGTTATGTTCCTTTCCGGAATGTAGGCGGCCATGGCTTTAACATTTGAAAGCCCACCCTTCTTGGAATGTAAAGCCTTCGCAATCTTTTTCGCAACCTTTAAGTCCGGTGTTCCAAGGTTTACGTTGAAGCCTGCCATAACCTTGCGGGCACCTGTTATAGTGGCTCCAGCCGTAGGGTGCGGTCTAGCCGGTCCAAAATCGGGTTTTCTTTCAGGCTTAACGATCATTTCGGCAAGTTTTTCAAACTCGCCTTCTCGAATCCAGTCCAAGTCCCGTCTCTCAGGTTTTGTAGCTGCCTCCCCGTAAAGATAGACAGGTACACCGTGCTTTTCGGCTAAGGTTTTGCCGAACCGTTTAGCTAACCTAACACAGTCTTCCATGGAGACATTTTTTATTGGTATGAATGGGACAACGTCCACAGCGCCTATGCGAGGATGTTGACCTTTATGAGTTCGCATGTCTATGAGGGCTATGGCTTTTGAAGCCATCTTCAACATGGCTTTAAGGACGGACTGTTTGTCACCTATAAACGAGACCACAAGCCGGTTGTAGTAATTGTCGAAAGTGTAATCAAGCAGAAAGGCGTTTTTCGTGCCTTTAAGCTCGCCTAGAATTTGCTCCACAACCGCCGGGTCGGAGGTGCTAAAATTAGGCACGCATTCAACGATCTCCTTCAAACATCTTCACCGCCCCATTAATCGCCGTAGGAACTAATTAAAGTTATTAACAGCCGAAAGCTAGAAAAGTTAAACGAAACACGTAGAGATGACCCCCTTGAACCAGCAAGTCGAGTTTGAAGCCCCCACGTGGAGCCAGATATACCGAATGCTCCTGCGAATAGCCGACAAAATCCGCTTGGACAAGTTCAAACCAGACGTGATTGTAGGCGTTTCCAGAGGCGGATGGCCCCCCGCAAGGGTTCTAAGCGACCTTCTGGAAAACCCCAATCTTGCAAACGTTAAGGCGGAATTCTACGTGGGGGTTGCTGAAACGAAAGGCGAACCAAACCTCACCCAGCCCGTCTCCGTGAATGTTTCCGGGAAAAAAGTTCTTGTCGTGGACGAAGTTGCTGACACCGGCAAGAGCCTCCAGCTTATAAGGGACCACTTGAAGGCTAAAGGAGCTAGCGAGGTTCGGATAGCAACTATCTACCTCAAACCGTGGAGCATTGTAAAGCCAGACTATTACGCCAAGAAGACAAACCGCTGGGTGGTATTCCCCTGGGAAGTAAAGGAAACCGTGAGGAAAATTGTTCAAAAGTGTCGAGAACGAGGCGAACCTGTTGGGCCAAAGATAGAAAAGCTTGTGGAAGCTGGTTTGTCCAGAAAGCTTGTTGAAAGGTTTTTGAAGGAAACCCTAAGTGAAGAGCCTTGCTGAAGAATGTTCAAGAGTTCGGGAAACACGTGGCTATTGCCGGCTTTAGAGACGTGAAAGTGAAGGACGTTGACGCCTTACTAGAAAAAGTGCGGAGAGTTGTAAGTGGAGACGTTGAAGTTCAGTTTTTCGATGCCGGGCTTGTGGCTTCTTGGCAGCACCTGTTTTTTGCGGCTTTAAACGCCCTAAAAGCCTTCAGAAACGGCGAAAACATTTCGAAACGTTTGGCGGTGGAAATATTGCTTTATGCATCCGCACAGAGGCAGATTCGAAAAGCCACAGAGGTTTTGGGGATAAAACCGGGATTGAAGGAAGTTGCCGTGCTCGTTGTTGGAGACCAAGCCGACCAAGTTGTTGGAGCCTTGGAGGCTATTGAAAGGCTTTTGGGTGGAAAGCGCGACGACGATGTTTTGGAGCTTACACCGGAGAAAAATGCGAAAATACGGAGGGTTTTCGAAATTTCGGATGCTGAAATCGAAGCAGTTGTAGACGGCAAAACGTTGGAGCAAGCCATAATAGACCTTGTGATTGAAAGGGTTGCGCTTCTAGCAACTGAACGCTAGTGGGTTTAGAGAACCTTCTCCTTCACCACCGACAGAATCTCCGCCGGCTTTATCACTGCGAGCCCCGTTAAGCCGCCTACGACTTCAATTAGCAAAACCTTGTCCGGGTTTTCTAGGTTAACCTTCCTTTCAATGTTGGAGGCTGCAGCCTCAATGATGTCTTTTGTGGACGTTTCAGTGAAGCGTTTCTCCACCGTCACGCGGTAGCTCTCGTTTGGAGCTATTTTTGTGCTTAGCTCAGCGGCTGCTCTTTGGATTTCACCCAAATCGGTTCGCACAACCCTCTCGATGGGAATAACCCTCAATATGTAGCGGAACTCGTAGGGTCTATCGCGGAGAATTTGTCTAAACTTTTCAATAACCTCGAAGGGGTTTAACGCTGTTTTCGCGGCAATCAAACCAGCTACGCCGGTTTTTTCAACAGTGGGCGCCGAGTCGCCGACCTCGTTTAACAGGTACCAGAGTTCTGAACAAGCTTCGTCCTCGTTGCCGCGGGAGGTCGTTGCCAAAAGGTTGAAGTCCCTAATCATTCAGACCCTTCCATCAAACTCAACGCGAGGCGCAAGGGTCAGCGCAGGTTAGTGGCTTCTCACAGCCTTTAGGCTCCCAGCCGTCGCCTCACATCATCCCGATACAAATAAACCAGCTCACCAAATTTAAGGTTATCTTCAGAAGAGACAACATTAGGCTTAAATCTAAGCATAAATTATGTTTCCTATCCCTTCGGGATCTATATATGAGCAGGAAAAAGCCCGTAATAGTTGTCCACGGCGGAGCTGGAAACTGGCAACCTGAACGCGTCAACCTTGGAATTGAAGGCGTTAAAAAAGCTGCCAAGAAAGGCTTTGATATTATGGCGATGGGTGGGAGCGCATTAGACGCTGTTGTCGAAGCCGTCGCTCTTCTGGAGGACGAAGGCGTTTTCAACGCTGGCTACGGTTCAGCCCTAACCATAGAAAAAACCGTTGAAATGGAAGCCTCAGTTATGGACGGGAGGACTTTGAAGGCTGGAGCAGCTGGACTTTTAAGGGACATAAGAAACCCCGTTCGGCTGGCAAGAATAGTCATGGAGCACACAGACCACGTCTTCGTCGTCGGGGAAGGCGCAGAGAAGCTGGCTAAGCTATTTAACCTTGAAAGAAGAAACCCCATAACTGAGCTTCGCCTAAAATACTATGAACGGCAAAAACAAGCCCTCCTCGAAGGAAAGTTTGAACTACCGAAACTTGCAAGCCTAGTTAAGGAGCACCCAGAGCTTTTTGACTTAGAAACAGTTGGCGCCGTAGCCTTGGACAAGAAGGGAAACGTGGCAGCAGCCACCTCCACAGGCGGTTTCCCACTTAAACTGCCTGGAAGAATAGGCGACTCTCCATTGATTGGATGTGGAACTTACGCCGACAACCGAAGCGGTGCGTGTTCAGCTACGGGTGTAGGCGAGATAGCTATAAGGCTATGTCTGGCGAAAACTGTCTGTAACTATATGGAGGAAGGGAAAACAGCCCAAGAAGCGGTTGAAGCTGCTGTAAGGCTTGTGAATGAACGGATGTCTGGAACATACAATGCCATGGGCTTAATAGCTGTAAGCGTTAAGGGCGACTTCGGAGCAGCCCACAACTCAAAACACCTATGCTGGGCTTACTTAACGCCGGGAATGCGGGAGCCAGAAGCCGCCTTAACGGCAAAAATTTTGAGGTAAAACTTAAAACCTCAAATAGCCCTGGAGAAACTTTCTCGACTCTTGTCGAATAAAAACGTTTAAAGCAACCATGTGAAGCTCTCTTTATGCCAAGACCCAGCTTGGAGGTGAAAACTATGGTGTTCGAAGAGGAAGAAGAATGGGAAGAAGAAGACTGGGAAGAGGAAGAATGGGAAGAAGAGGAATGGTAGAAAATCGACAGTAAAAAACTTTTCCCATTCCTTTATTTCCAAAAAGTTTTTAGCATCATAATCCTTCTGATTAAAGCCGCAATTTATGGTAAACTGCTGCAAGTTGCTGGTTGACCATGACCCGTGTAGCCGTGCTTGACTCAGACAGATGTAAACCAAAAAAGTGTGGTAAACAGTGCCAACACTTCTGCCCCATGGTTAGAAGCCGCGTGGAAGCCATCCGTTTCGAGGACACAAAACCCTTAATCGTTGAAGCTTTGTGTTCGGGCTGCGGGATCTGCGTCAAAAAGTGTCCTTTCAAGGCCATATCTATAGTGAACTTGCCGGACGAGTTGGAGAAAGACTGCACTCACCGTTTTGGGCCTAACACCTTTAAACTGTACAGGCTGCCCACACCCATGCCCGGAACAGTGCTGGGGCTACTTGGAAAAAACGGCATAGGAAAAACAACAACTCTGAAAATTCTTTCAGGCGAGGTTAGGCTGAACCTTGGAAACTACGAAAACCCGCCGGACTGGAGCGAGATAATCCGCTACTTTAGAGGCTCAACATTGCAGGAGTATTTCCACAAAATGAGCGAGGGCAAACTCAAAGTGGTGCATAAACCCCAGTATGTGGATAAAATTCCCAAAGTTATTTCTGGCAAAGTAGGCGAAATTCTTGAAAGAGTGAATGAAAGGGGCAGCGTGCTGAACGCTATTGCTGAACAGCTGGAGCTTAAAAAGGTATGGAGCCGCCCCCTTGAAGCCTTAAGCGGAGGCGAACTACAAAGGGTAGCCATAGCCGCGGCCATATGCCGAGAAGCCGACGTCTACCTTTTTGACGAGCCCTCAAGCTACTTGGACGTCAAACAGAGGCTTGAAGCAGCTAAAGCCATAAGAACGTTGAAGGAAGATGATAAAATAATCATCGTGGCCGAGCACGACCTCGCCATAATAGATTACCTTTCAGATCAAATATGCATATTCTACGGGGAGCCCGGCGTTTATGGCATAGTTTCTCACGCGCATGGCGTGAGAACGGGAATTAACATTTACATACAGGGATATATTCCAGACGAAAATGTGCGCTTCAGGAAGGAAGCCATAATATTCCATGAAAAACCGCCAACCATCAGCTTCGGCGCCGATGAGACGCTGTTAAAGTGGGATGTGTTTGAGAAAACCTATGAAGGATTTAAGCTTGTAGCTTATCCAGGCGAAATAAGAAAGGGCGAAATAATCGGCATTCTTGGCCCTAACGGGATTGGAAAAACGACCTTCGTGAGGATTTTGGCTGGACTAGAGAAAACTGACGATGAACGAGAATTTAAACAGCTTACCGTTAGCTACAAGCCCCAGTACATTTCGGCAGAATATGAGGGCACTGTGCAGGACCTTTTGATGAGCATAGCCAAAGAAGAGTTCACTTCAAGCTGGTACAAGGTTGAAATCCTCCAACCGCTTGGGCTGGAGAAGCTTTTAGACAGAAACGTGGCTGAGCTAAGCGGTGGAGAACTGCAGAAAACAGCCATAGCCGCATGCCTCTCAAGAAAGGCGGACCTCTACCTTCTGGACGAGCCAAGCGCATACCTTGACGTGGAGGAGAGGCTTAACATGGCGCGAGCCATCCGAAGGGTGGTGGAAGCCCGCAACGCCACAGCCTTCGTTGTAGAACACGACGTGGTCGCCCAAGACTTCATCGCAGATCGCCTTATGGTCTTCACAGGCGAGCCGGGCGTAAAAGGCTTTGCAAACCCGCCCACAAGTCTCAGAGATGGCATGAACATGTTCCTAAAAGAAATGAACGTGACGTTTAGAAGAGACCCAGTAACGAAGAGACCCCGCGTGAATAAAGAAGGTTCGAAGCTGGACAAGTACCAGAAGGAGATAGGCGAATACTATTATGTGAGCGCCACAGCCATAACAGAGGAAGAATAATGACAAAGAAAGAGGGTATTGGAAAACTTGAGAATAGACTTCTGGAAGAAGCCGCTAAAGCCATGAAAAACGCCTACGTGCTGTGGGGATTCCCCGTTGGAGCAGCAGTTTTAACCGAGAACGGTGAAATCTACGGAGGGTGCAACGTGGAAAGTTGGATTTCCGGACTTGGAATATGCGCTGAGAGATGCGCCATCCACCACGCAGTTCTCCACGGTCAGAGGAAAGTTATGGCTGTGGCCGTTGTAGCTGAAGCCCAAAGTAAAATTGGAATAAGGCCTTGCGGAGCGTGTCTTCAATACATTTCGGACTTCGCTGAAAATCCAGAAATTAAAATCGTCACGGCAAAAGTTGAAGGCGGCAAAGTTCTCTTTGAAACAGCTGAGGTAAACACGCTTAGGGAGCTTTTGCCGAATCCTTTCAAAAAATGAAAGATTCTAGCCGAAAAGCATAGTTAAATTAATGTAGACGCAAGCATACGTTAGTTTGAACCCTCACGGAGAAGTGCTGGTGGAGGCTTAAGTGGCGCAGACAACCTTCGAGGAAATAAGTGCTTCGGACTTTTTCTACCGCAACCGCGACATAGCCGGTTTCACAAACCCTACGAGGGCTATTTTCGCCGCCATAAGGGAACTTGTGGAAAACTCTCTAGACGCAGCGGAAAGCATCAAGACGCCGCCGGACATCTACGTAAGGCTTTCCTTTGAGGGAGAGGCCGGCAAGGAAACTCAGATCTACAAGCTGAGGGTTGAAGACAACGGATGTGGAATACCACCACAGTACATCCCATCAGCCTTTGGACAAGTGCTTTACGGCTCCAAGTATAAGCTGAAACAGCAAAGAGGAACCTTTGGACTCGGCGGGAAAATGGCCATTCTATACGGACAGATAACAACCCACCAGCCTGCCACCATAATTTCAAGCACAAGCATGTCCTCCAAAATCTATATGTTCAAGCTCATGATTGACATCCAAAAAAACCGCCCTATAATATTGGACAGAAAAGTTTTTCTGAACAAAGAAGGGTGGCGGGGCACCATAGTTGAGTTTTGCCTTGAAGGCGACTATTTGAGGGCTATGCCGAAAATTCTGGAATATTTTAAGCAGACAGCCATGGTTAACCCTTACGCCAATATAACTTTCGTGGACCCTAAGGGAAGGTTGTACAAGTTTGTACGGGCAACAACAGTCATGCCAGACCCTCCCAGAGAGACGCTTCCACATCCGTACGGCGTCGACGTTGAGCTTCTCCAGCGTCTCATCCAAATAACACCCCACACTAACATGTTGGACTTTCTCAGAAACCACTTCCACAGGGTCGGCGAAATAACGGCAAGAAAGTTTCTCGAGTTCAGCGGTATAAGCCCCTCCAAAAACCCGAAGAAGCTCACCCATGAAGAAGTTGTTAGACTAATGCAGATGATGAAGAAGTTTAAGGAGTTTCTGCCTCCGGACGCAAGCTGCCTTTCACCCCTAGGCGAGGAGTTACTGAAAACTGGAGTTTTAAAGGAGTTAAAACCTGAGTTTGTAGCCGTCCACCAGCGGAAACCCGCCACCTACGCGGGGCACCCATTCATTGTTGAGGTGGCCATAGCTTACGGCGGGGAAATCCCCCAGCGGGAAGGTTTCGTAATATACCGTTTCGCCAATAGAATACCGCTTCTCTACGATGAGGCGAGCGACGTTTCAGTGAAAGTCATAAACTCCATGAACTGGCGCCGCTACAAGGTCACACCAGACATGCCAATAGCCATAGTCATTCACATTTGCAGCACAAAAGTTCCATACAAGACCGTTGGCAAAGAGTTCATAGCCGACAGACCGGAGGTGCGCCGCGAAATAGCCAACGGCCTGCGGGAGGTGGCTCGACAACTTCAGCGCTTTTTAACTCGAAGGGAGCACGTGGACAGGGAGCGCAAGCGGCTTGGGGTTTTCGGCAAATATCTGCCCAGAATAGCCGAGTTTTCAGCAAAGCTTGCAGGCAAGGAGAAGCCGCCAGACGTAGAAAAGCTTTTGAAAAGTGTTAGGAGGTTTGGGTTTGAAGAAGTTTAGAAGCGTCTCGGAAAAAAGGATGGAGGTTTTAACCACCCTCCAAAACTTTGGACTCCGCATTTACGAGCAGATGGAGAAGGGTGTTTTCCCGTTCATTGAAATGCCAAGCCGCTCCACGGAAAACATTTATTACGACTCGAAGCTTCGCCAATACATTTTAGGCGACAAGAAAGTTAGGCGGAGCACCCGCAACATCCGCCACTTGAAACCCTTCGCCCAGCTCGTTTGGGCAGCCCTATTTTCCTACGAGCTTACTTCTCAGCGTAAAACTTCAACTTTAAGGGATGTCTACTATTCGGCGCAAGCCTACGAAATGACTTTTAAAGACCAGCAGGAGTCCAACAACATCATAACTGACTTGGAAACCATATTGGGCTTTTCAAGGGAGGACTTCAACATATTCCCGGAAGAACGTTCTGCAGTGTTCGGCGACTTAACAATCCGCTACACAGTGCCAGGATACGAGGGCAAAACGCTAAACCTAACTTCGCACCCGGACGGTGTCATGATTGGGCCAGCCTTAACATCAGCCGAGTTCGTGGAGACATCAGCTGACAAAGTCATAGCCATAGAGAAAGGCGGCTTGTTCACCCGGTTTATAGAGGAAAACGTGCATAAAAAGTTTAATGCCATACTGGTTTTGACCGCGGGGCAGGCGCCCAGAGCCACACGCCACTTCATTAGAAGATTGAACCGCGAGCTGGGATTGCCAGTTTACATATTCACCGACGGCGATCCCTGGGGAATGCACATAGCCATGGTGATAATTTCGGGTTCAGCTAACGCCGCCCACCTGAGGGATTTAACAACACCTGACGCTAAGTGGAGCGGTGTATGGGCAACAGACATAGTCAAGTATAAGCTGCCAACCGACCCGCTAGACGAGATCGACATGAAGAGGCTTTACGAACTCCAAAAAGACCCTAGATACAAGGATGACCCACTATGGCAGAGAGAAATAAAAACCTTCATGAAGATCAAGCGTAAAGCCGAACAGGAGGCTTTCAGCCGCTACGGCCTAACCTACATTGTGGACGAGTACTTGCCAGCAAAACTTGAAGAAACAAAATAGACGGGAAGTTTAAAATAACCCAACCCACCCCAGTTATATAGCACGCGGTGCAGTGCGGGGAGCCATGAGCAAAGAAGGCGAATTCGGGATAACAGCGGCAGAAAAATTCTTTGGACTAATCCTCCTAATCGTGGGTGCGTTAGCCCTATACTTCACATTTACAAGTACTCAGGCTTTAAGCATCTATACGAAGTTTTTCGGATTCTTAAGCTTCATAATCCTCGCTGTTGGATTCTTCCTCATAATAACGAAAGCTGAATAGGGCTTTGCAAACAGCATTTATTTTGGGCATACTTTATTAGGTCTGGGAGGTTGCGTTTATAAGCCCCGAAGAAAGAGGAGACAGCCATGTCCATTCGACAACCAATAGTGTGTGTTCTCGGGCATGTGGATACTGGTAAGACTCTGCTTTTGGACAAGATCCGCAAGACCAGCGTTCAAGCCCGTGAAGCTGGAGGCATAACCCAGCACATCGGCGCAAGCTTTTTCCCAGTTGAGACTTTGAAGCAGATGATTGGTCCCCTTTTGTCGGCTTTTAAGGGCGAGATCGAGATCCCCGGTTTGCTTGTTATAGACACTCCGGGGCATGAGGCTTTCACTAATCTGCGGAGGCGGGGTGGAAGCGTCGCCGACATAGCCATCCTTGTGATTGATATACTGCGAGGTTTTGAGGCACAGACCTACGAATGTATTGAGATTTTGAAGGCACGTAAAACACCTTTCCTTGTGGCGGCTAACAAGATTGACAGGATTCCGGCTTGGAAGTCTTATCCTGACACTCCTTTCCTGAAAAGCTACCAGTTGCAGGACAAGTATGTGCAGGAGGACTTGGATAACCGCCTATACGAGATTATTGGCACCTTTTCAAGGCTTGGCTTTAGGGCTGACCGCTTCGACCGCATAAAGGACTTCACGCGGACGGTGGCCATTGTGCCTACAAGCGCCAAAACAGGCGAAGGCATAGTTGAACTCCTGGCGGTTTTAGTGGGGTTAACCCAGCAATACCTCAAAAAGAGGCTTCAAACCACCAGCGGGCCGGCTAAAGGCACCGTTTTAGAGGTTAAAGAGGAGCCGGGGCTAGGCGTCACACTTAACACAATCATTTATGACGGAACTTTGAAGCGGGATGATTTGATCGTTGTTGGCGGCAAAGAGAAGCCTATTGTAACGCGGGTTAGAGCCATCCTCGTGCCAAAACCTTTAGACGAAATCAGAGATCCAAGAGACAAGTTTTCGTCCGTGGATTCCATTTCGGCGGCGGCTGGAGTTAAAATAGTGGCGCCTGAGCTGGAGGGTGCGGTGGCCGGTGCACCCTTATACGTGGTTCCGGAAGGCGAAAACGTTGGAAAGTACGTGAAGCTTGTCTCTGAGGAAATTGAAAAAATTAAGATTTCAACGGATGTTGACGGCGTAGTTTTAAAGGCTGACACCTTGGGTTCTTTGGAGGCTATAGCTGAAAACCTGAAACGTCAAGGCGTGCCCATCCGTTTGGCAGACATAGGGGATGTTTGCAAGAGGGATGTTACGGAAGCCGCCATAGTAAAGGAACACGAACCGCTTTACGGCGTTATCTTGGCCTTCAACGTTAAAGTTTTGCCCGACGCTGGGGAGGAAGCTAAAAATATCGGTGTACAAATTTTTAGAGAAAACATAATTTACCATTTGATAGACAATTATATTTCTTGGCTCAAAGCTCAACGGGAAGCCAAATTAACAGCCGAATTTGAGAAAATGGTTAAACCCGGCAAAATCCGCATACTGGAAGGCTACGTGTTTAGAAGGGCTAAGCCGGCCATCGTCGGCGTGGAGGTTTTAGCGGGTAGAATCAAACCCAAATACAGCCTTATAAGGGCTGAAGACGGCGAAGAGGTCGGCGAAATCCAGCAAATCCAAGAGAAAGGCAAAGCCTTGCCGGAAGCCAAGCAGGGCATGCAGGTTGCCATAAGCCTGGACAAGCCTACGGTGGGACGTCACATATTTGAGAACGACGTTCTATATGTTAAGGTGCCGGAGGCCCACGCAAAAACCCTACTTAAAGAGTTCGTGGATAGGTTGTCGCCGGACGAGCAGGAGGCCCTAAACGAGTATGTCAACCTAATGCGGAAGAAAATTCCCTTCTGGGCTGCCTAAGGTTAAGGCTTATTGTGTTGGAGATTGACCAGTTAAGAGAGCAAGTGTATGTTTCCTATTCTCACGTTTTTTAGGTGTTTTTTTGCTGCCTCGAGGCATTCTATTGCTTGTTTTCGACTAGTTGTTGGCAAATCATCCATTACATAGCATGGGTAGAACGCCAGCAATGTGTAGGGGATTTCTGGGCTTATTTGGCTTATGAACATGGCTATCTGTTCGATTTCATAGGCGTCCACGTATCCCGGCACGAGCAGAGTGCTGGCTGTTAGAACTGGCAGTTCTGGACGTTTATGGTAGTATTTTTCGCCTAACACGCGGAAGTTTTCAAGGGATGGCTTGTTGGAGACTCCGCATAGGGCTATGGCGAGGGGTTCGCTCCACGCTTTTAAATCGAATTTTATGTTGCCTCCACTCTTCATGGCTAGTTCGGCGGCTTTCTCCGCCAGTTGCGGGTTCATGTAGCCGTTGGTTTCCCAGCAAACCCGCAGTATTCGCCTTTCTTCTTCGGCTTTTTCTAGTGCTATGCGGCTTGTCTCCAGCGAATGGGGCATCTGCGGGGAAGGGTCGCCTCCAAAATAGCAAATGCATGAGACCTTTCTGTCAAAAGCTTTTTGGGCTAGGGTTTCGGCGCTCATGACGGGTTTGTGTTTGGCGGATAAGTTGCGGTAATGCCAGTTCTGGCAGAAGAGGCAGTCGTAGCTGCACGCGCCATAGAAAACAGCCAAATTATAGTAGCCGTATTCCGGCTCGGGTTTGTAGGCGTATTTCGGATAACCGTTTCCAGTGCAGCCTGGGCAAAACCACCAGCTGACGCAGTTGGTGGGCAACCCATCATAATACCATTCTAAAATACCTTGCTCAGCGGTGCCGCCGAAACGTACAAGCTGCCCACCAACATTCCATACAAGCCCACAGTAGCCGCTTTCACCAACCCCAATAACACAGTTGTTAGCGCAAACGCCGCAAGGCAAACCACTCCCACTCCGAGGCGGCTCCAGTGGCAAACCATAAACAGCACGGCTTTGAGCATGCACTCTCCTAGCAATCGAAAGCGCTTGCTCCGGCTTTTCTCTAATACACCGTAGGCAAACACCCAGCTTCCCAGAAATTAAGGGCGAAGCTTCACCACAGACCTGGCATTTCCCCATAACTATTCAAATAACCTATGCATTGCAAGCCTAAAAATCTATAGAGGGAAGAGGGCACTATTGGCTTGGAACCAAAGCCAAAACAGAAATTTAAGTTGGGCAAGTTTTCTAGCCTCCGCCTACAGGCGGTATAATCGCCAAAACATCACCGTCCACGAGTTCTGTCTCAATCCCTTTGAGGGTTGAGGCGCTTCGCCCATTTATTAAGAATTGGAGGAACCCCTTGACTTCGCCAGTTTTGTCGTAAACGTACTCCACAAAACCTTTACCATAGCGTTCAGCAAGCCTGCTTAAAACCTTCGCCAAAGTGACACGTTCGCCTTCTGGAAACTCTAGGATCTCCTCTTTTTTGCCCGTTATCTCCCGCAGCGTGGTGAAGAATCGCACTGAAACCTTCAAGGCTTTTCACTAAAAATGATTGAGAAACAGCAACATTTAAACCGTTCCCCAAAGACCTAACTACAAGCCATTGGAAAGGACTCTATTGGACCCGGTAACGGTAATCGCTGTGGCCTTCAGCCTTGCCATGGACGCTTTCAGCGTCTCCATAGCTTACGGAATATACCCTAAGGGAGACAGCAAAAACACCGCTCTGAAGATGGCTGCATCTTTCGGAGCCTTCCAAACGCTTATGCCTGTGCTTGCTGGTCGGCTGGCGAAAAACTTCGAGCTTGATTGCTGGCTTCGACCATTGGTTGCTTTTGGGTTCCTGCTGTTAATTGGATGCAAAATGATCTACGAAGCGGTCAGACATTAAGCCTTTGAAAAAGCGAAACCTTAACCATCCACGTTATTTTAATCCTTTCAATAGTCACGAGCATAGACGCCTAGCCGTAGGCTTAAGTTTCGCCTTTCTAAAAGTGCATATAGCTACCAAATAGTGGTGATAGGTGCCGTAACCTTCACACTATCGTTGGCAGGCGCCTTGTTAGGCGACAAACCAAGGCGGCTAAAAATGGAGAGGATGGAGTCTTAGGCGGGCTAATTCTATTGCCATGGGAGCAAGAATTCTTTTGGAATACCTAACGTTAAGTTAAACCCGTCTAAGAGCAAAAGTTTATATGTTACCGCATTTTTGCTTAACCACGCATAAAGCCTTTTACCATTTAACGGAGGGATGATATGGCTTACTTGACAACAACCGCTTCGGGACAGCCAGTACTAATACTTAAAGAGGGCACAGCTCGAACCCGCGGAAGGGAAGCCCAAAGAAACAACATAATGGCGGCCAGAATAATAGGCGAAATTCTGAAGACTACCCTTGGACCCCGCGGAATGGACAAGATGCTCATTGACAGCCTAGGTGACATAACCATAACAAACGATGGCGCCGCCATCTTGGACGAGATGGAGGTTGAACACCCAGCGGCTAAAATGATGGTGGAGGTGGCTAAAACCCAAGACGACATGGTCGGCGATGGAACAACAACGGCGGTGGTCCTAGCGAGCGAACTCCTACGAAAGGCTGAGGAACTCCTAGACCAGAATATTCACCCAACTATAATTGTCAGCGGTTACCGAAAAGCCTCCCAAAAAGCTGTTGAAGTGATAAACCGCATAGCCAAACCCGTAGATATAGAAGACAGGGAAAGCCTCCGTAAAGTGGCTTTAACATCCATGGCAAGCAAGGCAGTAGGTCCAGCTAAAGAGCATTTAGCGGAAATAGCCATCGACGCCGTAAAACAGATAGTTGAACAGAGAGGCGATAGAAGAATTGCAGACATAGACAACATCCAAATCATAAAGAAGACGGGCAAAGGCTTGTTTGAGTCCCAGCTTGTGAAAGGCGTGATAATCGACAAAGAAGTAGTCCACCCAGGAATGCCAAAGAAAGTTGAGAACGCAAAAATCGCCCTGCTGGACTGCCCGTTGGAAATCGAGAAAACAGAGTTCAGCGCAGAAATACGCATCCGCGACCCATCCCAAATGAAGGCTTTCCTAGACCAAGAGACCAAAATGTTGAAGGAGATGGTTGAAAAGATCAAGGCAGCAGGCGCCAACGTAGTTTTCTGTCAAAAGGGCATAGACGACATGGCACAGCACTTCCTGGCAAAGGAGGGCATACTAGCCGCTAGAAGGGTCAAACAATCCGACATGGAAAAATTGGCCAGAGCCACTGGAGGTAGGATAATCACAGACTTAGATGACTTGACGCCCCAGGATCTTGGCACTGCCGGTCTAGTTGAGGAACGCAAAATCGGCGAAGATAAAATGATTTTCGTCGAAAACTGCAAGAACCCCCGCTCGGTTGCAATACTGATAAGGGCTGGCCTTGAAAGAATGGTGGACGAAGCTGAACGAGCCATGACAGATGCCCTTTCAGTGGTTTCAGACGTCATAGAAAACAGCAAAATCGTGCCCGGCGGAGGCGCCGTTGAGACAGAAATGGCCAAAGAACTCCGCGACTACGCTGCCAAAGTGGGCGGAAGAGAACAGTTAGCCATAGAAGCCTTCGCAGACGCCATAGAAGTGATACCCAGAACACTGGCTGAAAACGCAGGGCTAGAACCAATAGACATAATCGTCGAGCTAAGAGCAGCCCACGAAAAAACAGACGGCCACCCCATAGGCGTAAACGTCTTTACAGGAAAAATTGAAAACATGTACAACGTCGGCGTCGTCGAACCAGCCATAGTTAAAGAGCAAGCCATAAAATCAGCAACAGAAGCTGCATCCATGATCCTACGCATAGACGACGTTATAGCCGCCGCGAAACCAAAAGAAGAAAAGGAGAAAGAAAAAACGCCAACTGAAAAGGAAAGCGAAGAATTCTAAACCAAACCCCCCATTTTTTAAACTTTCCAAACTTCCTAGGCTTTAACCCAGTAAAGCTTTAAACAATTACCACAAGAATTTAATTACCGGTTTAAGGAAAGTTTATGGCATGAAAGAATTTTGGAATGCTATCC
>Ga0185307_1000203_pt1 | contig 41244 bp, 42 predicted proteins | sample LHCtaG_FD_128010 | JGI IMG/M metagenome (GOLD analysis project Ga0185307, IMG submission 128010) | Hot spring microbial communities from Little Hot Creek, USA to study Microbial Dark Matter (Phase II) - LHC4sed_matched (SPADES... | ecosystem: Environmental > Aquatic > Thermal springs > Hot... | reverse complement strand
AACATTTCCAATAACGCTCACATCTGTAAGGTCGCTTATCTCAACAGCTATAGCTGGCTCATTGTAAAATCTATCCTCGTGTCTAAAGGATACGCGTTCTCCACCTACTTTAACCCCTCCGTCTCCGCGACCTATGGTAACTACAGCTATAGGAGGAGCTGTTAAACCGATTAGCACGTGTTTGGCTTCATCCGTAAGAAATGGACACTTATCGATTTCAACGGCACCTTGAGCTAATTTAAACGCAAAAGCCATACACGTCGGTAATCCGCATTTTCCACAGTTGGTCTTAGGTAGAAGCTTGTAAATGTCCATCGGGTTAAGCCTTCTCTCAGAGATTTCTATCGCCTCCCCAGGGGAATTCCCCTAGAAACGACCTAATCATGTGTAAGCTTTCAACGTAGAATAGCGACACCATATCCGCTCCAGACATCAACCCCGCTACAGCCGCCGTTGTCTCGTAAAGCGGAAGTTTTGACGGGTCTTCCTTAAATTCCACTATGAAGACGTTCTCTGATGCGAAAAATACCATGGGGCTTCCGGCCATTCTATCCCCTTGTAGAGCTCTAAGTCTAAGCCTCTCCATCGTGGAAAGAGTGTATTCGATTCCGTAACCTAATGCTCCAGTTGTAACGTCCATGACTATGCGGTCTGTTGAAATACCTTTAGATGATAGGAGCTCGTTAAGTCTAATGGCTTGATTAACATCCATATTCGTCTTAGCCAGCAGAATGTGATCGTTGGCTAAAGCCGCCTCTGCAACGGTCTCGTATGCTTCAGACGTTATGGGACCTATGAGAAGTCTTTCGCCTTTGAAACTCTCAGCGGCTAGTTTTAAAAACTCTGTGTTTCTGGATGGGTCTTCACTGTGGATTGGGTCCATTATGCCAGTAACCATTATAGGGCGGTTGGTTGTCTGTAGTACGTCTTCCACTAGGCGTAGGGCATCTTTAATCTCTTTATTTAGGGTGAGGGGGGAGATCGATCTAACGTTGAGGTTTATGATGTCTGGGTTAAGCTTATCTACAACTCTAACCCACTCCACAGGATCCATTATGATGTCGCCGAGGGGCTTTGTAAGAGTGGGATGTTGGTCTAAGTAGTCGTACACTTCAAGAGCCAGTATGGGTGAGGGGTTTAAACCTTCAAATGTATAGAAGGGTAGTGTGCTGGCTCCGCCTACGGTGATGGAGTAGCTTCTCGAACCTCCCTCAGATTTCGTAGCACCTATTTTGACTTTTGCTATAGATCCTCTGTAGGATTCTACTGGTAATGGGAGGGACAGCGTGAAACCTCCTGTTAGATTAAACCGACTTTTCGGCAGATGCTTTTAACAGCCTCATAGGAGGGTGAGGAGTTGGGTATCTTTAAGAGCGATAGACCTCTCATACTGAAGTTTAGTATTTCAGAGTCTGGAGGTACTACTCCGATGAGTTGGAGGTCGAACTCTTCGACTTTTTTAGCGTAGTTCTCAAATTCTTCATGAGGGATCTTATTGCCGATTACGTAGAGTCTTCTTATCTCAACGTGCACTTCAGGTATGAGTTCTTTAATTCTCCTAGCCGTTTCGAGGCTCATTCTAGAGGGGTCTGCTATGATGAACATGACGTCTACGTTTCGGTCGGTTCTACGGCTTATATGCTCCAAACCAGCCTCCATGTCCATTATTATAACGTCGTAATTGCCAGTTAACCTATCAAGTATAGACGTTAAAACAGAGTTTACGTAGCAGTAGCAACCTTCACCTTCACCACGGCCCATAGCCAGCAGGTCAAATCTGGGAGATTCCAGCAGAATCTCCATAACCAATTTCTCGATAACTCTGCTCTTGTCAATGCCCGATTCCGTGCTGTCTAAGACTGTTTTTCTAAACTCTTCCACTACTTCACCAACGGTTTTCTTCACAGGCATGTTCAGAACGACTGGGGCATTTGTAGATGGATCCGCGTCTACAAAGAGAATGGTCTTACCCGTCTCCTCGATTAGAGCTTTTAAAATTAAGACAGCTATCGTAGTTTTACCTGTTCCACCTTTACCCGCTACTGATATGATCATTTTTTTACTTTTCAACCTCCCAGAGCTTCTTCCCATACCAGTTCTCGTTCAGAAATTTGGAAATATCTGATGAATCTAATGGTCCTACAAGAACTTTCCAACCAGTAGCCTCCTCGATCTCGCCACTAAGCTTGGAGGCCCTACCTGGAATTATGAGGTACCTATGTTTAACCAAGTTTTCGATACCCGATTCTTTAACAGCCTCAGCAACCTTGTCGGCTGTGAGTTTTCTTCCCGCTACGGCTGAGGTTACTGAAAGTCCCTCTGTGTCAACAACTATGAGATACGTATCTACTTTAGCAGCCTGTATATCTGAGGAGACCGTGTAGTAGGTTAGGGCGAAGTTTGACGTGAACATGACGGGGCTGTTTTCATTGGGCTCACCTATTTTGTAAAGTCCAGGTTTAACCGAGACCGGCTTTCTGGGGTCTGTGTATATGTTGTCTCTCAGTATAAGTATCGGCAGGAGAACCCAGCCGTCTAAACTGTGCATTATGAGAATGTCAGCATGTCTGACTACAAGCATACCAGCCAGATAGCACTCCTCCCACTTTCTATCCAATGCTCTACCTTTTTCAAGCCAAACGGTCATAGGAGCCCCTAGGAGCGGGAAGCCTAAAAGGGAGTCGTTTGCTTTAAAGACGGCTTTACGAAGCATAGTGAAGTTGACGATTGTATCATAGAGGCCTTCACCGCCCATACATCCTGGGTCTAGAACTAAATCCTCTAAGCCGCATTCAAGCATCGTCTTAACCAGACTTTTAAGCGCAGTAGGGTTGTTTGGAGCAGATACGACGAGCGGGCAGTCATATGCCAAAGCCAATTCAGCCATCTGCCTCCAGTTGTCAACGGTGGCAGCGTATATGAGCGGTTTATCTCCAGACGTTTCAGCAAGCCCCGCCTTTAAAACATCAGGGTTTAGCGAACATAGTATTACTGGGAGGCTTGAATTATCCAATACAACTCTAACCGCTTTACGGAAACTTTCAGGGTCGCCGGTAACGGATCTAACTGCTATTAAATCCAGCTTAAGCTCTTTACCAATATATGGGTAGGATAATGCCTCTATCTGTTTAACGCGGTCGATTATAGAATTGGGTGGCATATCGTCAGATACATCTATGGCTATAGCGGTGGGGCGTCTGTAGGTAAACTCATGACGGTAGAGAACATACTCTCCACCTATTCTAACGACTTTCCCCCCTCTAGTTATCAATACTTCTTTAACGGGAGGCTTTAAAAGGTCTTTGAGTTTGAGATAATTCTCCCGATATTTCGCCTCTTCAACTAGAGGAGGACACTTTTCAACCTCAACTTCAAGGTTTGCGAGCCTTGTTGCAAAGCTTAGACAGTTGGCTTCACCACACTTACCGCAATTCGTTTTAGGTAGAAGGTTGTATACCTCTAATGGGCTTAAACTTTTAGCCAATTTACACACTCTCCATGGTTAAGCGCTTAAAGATACCCAGTTTAAGTAGCGAGATGAATCGAACACCCCTCCGTTCACGAACCTTTCAATAACTCGTTTAGTTGTTTTAACGGCCAATGGATGCATCATCATGAAATAATCCACACCAGCCAGTAAAAGCGTAAGAGCTGTTACAACCTCCCAGATAGGCCCTCTCAGTTCCCTAGGCCCCCATTTAGACTCATCGAGTTTCATCCAAGCTTCTCTAGCAGCCCAAGCATTCGTCGTGCCTGAAGAGAGAGGATGTTGAAGTTCAACATCCCCCATTAAAGCAGCCAATCTAGTCCTCTCCATAACCGTGAAGGCGTAATCTAAACCATAACCTAAAGCCGCCGTTGTAGTATCGATTACTATACTCTCCTTAGGAAGTACTTCGTAAAGCTTCCTGTTAAGTTCTCTAGCCATATCCATATCCATAGACGTGAAGGCTATGACGGCATGGTTATGCTTTTTAACAGCCTCTGCAAGCCTTTTATAATCCATGTCCAGCGTCACGGAGTTTATCAGTATACGTTCTCCCTCTGCTGCTTCACATACCTTTTCAAAGACTTTCAGGTCTTTCAGAGGATCCCCGCAACCACCGACACATATTGGAACGTCAACCGCTTGCAGGACGTTTTCAACAGTTTTAGCGGCTTCAGCTGGTGGAGTGTCGTTGAGAAGAGGGTCTATGCTTACAAGGTGGAGGTTAACAACCTCAGCCTCAAACTTGTGAATGGCTTTCTTAGCCCACTCAACCGGGTCGTTTAAAACATCCTCAACCTCTGTTTTAACAGCTTTAGCCAGAGGTATTCTAGTGTCGAATATGTCGATTGATACGACTGGAGGGTGAGGGTTTAAACCGTCAAATACGTATAAGGCCGGAGCGACTTCACCGCCGAGAATTATACTCTTACCTCTAGTGCCGCCTTCGCTTTTAGTAGCTCCTATTTTAACTTCCACTACACGACCAGGGTATTCGCTCGTCGGAGGGGCGAATTCGGCCTCTAAAAGCTTCTCTGGGAGACGTTTAATGGCTGGTTTTTCAACTGCTCTAGGAGCTGGTATTTGGGCCATAACGGCTCGAACTATAGGCTCTAAGTCTATCTCGTCGGCCTCTATGCTGACGTTCTGCAACTCTATCTCCGCATCTTTAAGGTTTTGAAAAAGCTGAGAGAGCGCTTCAAACACCATCGCTTCAAGCGTTTTTTTAGAGGCTCTACTTGAATCCATATGTATGCCTCCTAGCTGGTTGAAGCACTACGTCTAATTATCACTTTATCTATGTTTATCCTAGCACCCTTCAAAGTTATCTTAAAACCTCCAGATGTTAGGGGAACCCCGGATACAGACACGCCCTCCATAACCGTAGCTTGGGCTGGCTGAGACGCACCCATTCCGGCCTCCTCTACTTTAACCTCCGCGGGTTTAGCTTCGGCTTCTATTTGCTTCCACCTGTCGACTATGGGATGCCCCTTAGATTTTAAAAACTCTCTAAGCTCATCTATGGTTTTAACGTTTTCATCCGTTGCTATCTTATCCCTGACCTTTTCAGGTATGAAGTCTTTAACTCTTTCATATATTGCTTTTGGAACCCAGACGACCCTCTCCCATCCGCCATCCACCACCAGAAACTTGGGAGAGCGCATATATTCTATGGATATTCCGTGGAAGCCATCCACCTGTCTACCTCCACCAGTTGTATCGGCCATCGTTGAAAACTTTAACCCGTTTACCGCTACACCTTTAAAATCTCTATGTACTATCCCGAAACCGTCAACTTCCGGTATGTAGAATGCTATAGCTTCGAAGCACCCGCAACTGGTATGCGGATACTTGAAAGCGGTGTATAGATGAACGCGCTTAATAGCTCCAAGTGATTTCTCCTGTACAATCTTATTAACTCCAGAATACTCTCCTCTAACTGGATCTAGACACTCGCCTTTAGGTATTCTGAATATCGGACCTTTAGGGTCTACCTTAGATGCAGCTCTACCGTCAAACCAGCTTATAGCTCCACAGTTTGAATACCGTTGTGGCGTGATTACACATACATGTGTTGGAGCGAAGGATTGACATAGAATACAGCCGTAAAATTCGTCAACGTCCTCGTCTTTAAGCCCTCTAGCTTTTGCATCCCTAGCCTCATATATTTTAAGGGCTTCGTAGTACATACGTTCAACCTCCTTCGGATCCGTTATGAAAGTCACCTGAATTTTCTCAATTATTGGGAAATCTGCCTTGTATAGTCTGATCAGGACTTTCCCCAAGTACGTGAAGCTGTTAAACCCTTTCTTAAAAGCCTCCTTACTAAGCCTACACCATATGTCGTAACGCTGATTTAAATGCATAAATCCATGAACGTAATTGGTAAACTCGTGAATACGGCGCTCTATTATTCCTTCAAGCTCCTCCTCAAGCTGACCACCCGCAACCTCAACGACTATACCTAACGGTACACTACTTCCCTCTGGAATATCTTTGATATCTGGACCGATGACAAATATCTCACCGTCTTTGACTTCCTCGGGTTTTCGAACCCTTGCAAGTTCAAATTTAAACTTAACATCCGGTCCGCCGAATTCAACGTACATCTCAGGCCTTCTAATCCTCTCTCCCTCATAGGCAATACCTACATCAACCGGTATATCTTGGAACATAGACAATTTCCTCTAGCCTCCTATACGTGAAGATAAGTGATGATTAGCAGAAGATAAAGTTTTATTAAAGATAAAAAATAAAGTGTTTTTCAATCAAAAAAGGTGATTTTAGTGAGTAGGAAAGACCTCTACGTTAAATTGAGGGAAGCTACTACTACGCTTGGAGTGCTTCGAGACGTTGAAATATCCATCGACCGCGTGATCTACGAAGAGTTTGAAGAGCCCATGGGTCCAACTCCGACGCCTTCAATAAGAGTCCTTAGAAATTGGGACCATATTCTTCTCAAACGCTACAGACCATTCTACATGCCCTTCTGCGAATTATGTTGCCTATGCACATTTGGAAAATGTGATCTATCAATGGGTAAGCGTGGAGCGTGCGGTTTAGACATGGCTTCTCAACAGTCCAGAATAGTGTTACTGGCTTGCTGCATAGGAGCGTCAACTCATACAAGCCATGCTAAACATCTAATCGAATACCTCATTGAAAGATATGGAAGGGATAGCCCAATAGACCTAAGTGAGGGGATCGGCGTTGAAGCTCCAATAACGAGGCTTGTCACTGGTATGAAGCCCAGAACTTTAAGGGATCTTGAAGACGTGCTCAGCTATGTAGACAATCAACTCATACATCTACTTGCATCTACGCATACTGGTCAGGAGGGGGATGCTTTAGACTTCGAGTCTAAAGTCCTTCATACTGGTATGTTAGACCATCTCGCCATGGAGGTTGCCGATATAGCGCAAATATCGGTTATGGGTTTTCCGAAGTCTGACCCCGATGCTCCATTAGTTGACTTGGGATTCGGAACAGTTGATAGGTCTAAACCAGTCATAATGGTCGTGGGACATAATGTCCCCTCAGCAGCCAGTATAGTTGACTATCTTATTGAAAACGGTCTGCTGGGTCAGGTTGAAGTAACAGGTTTATGCTGCACCGCTCATGACGCTGCGAGGTATAATCCTAGAACCAAGATAATCGGACCGATCTCCTGGCAAGTACGTTACATCAGATCTGGTCTACCGGACGTCGTGGTGGTAGATGAGCAGTGTATAAGGACAAACTTAATAGATGAAGCTAGGAAGGTAGGCGCTGTCTTCATAGCTACGAGTGAAAAGAACTGTCAAGGCTTAAGAGACCGTACAGAAGACCCTGCTGATGAGATAGTAAAGGATCTGATCGGGGGAAGAGAGGATGGTGTTTTAATCTTCGATCCTGAGAAGGTTGGAGAGGTGGCCGTTAGAGTAGCCATGACTTTAGCGTCGAAGAGGAGGAAGTATAAGGAGGGGGCTATTTCCAAGGATGCCATAGTAGAGCAGGCTAAGCGGTGTGTAAAATGTATGGAGTGTTTGAGGACATGCCCAAACAATTTACCTATAATGGATGCTGTAAACGCCGCGGCTAAAGGAGATCTATCGCTATTGAGCAGTCTGTATGACCAATGCATCGGATGCTTGAAGTGTGAAGGTGTGTGTAGAGCTAAACTCCCAATACATAGTATGATTGTTTGGGCTGACGACGTATTTGAAAGGGAAACGTTCAAAATAAGGTCTGGAAGAGGTGCGATAAGGGATACTGAGATAAGAGCCGTAGGTGGACCGATAGTTTTCGGCGAGATACCTGGCGTTGTAGCTTTCGTCGGATGTGCAAATTACGCATACGGTGGAAGAGACGTCTACGAGATGGCTGAAGAGTTCGCTAAAAGACGGTACATAGTACTTGCATCTGGGTGTGCAGCTATGACATTGGGCATGTATAAGGATGAAGAGGGAAAAACGATCTACGAGAGGTTTCCCGGGAGCTTCGATGCCGGAGGGGTTATAAACGTAGGCTCATGCATATCAAACCCACATATAGCAGGTGCCGCCATCAAAATAGCAAATATATTTGCAAGAAGACCCTTAAGGGCGAATTATGAGGAGATAGCAGACTACGTGCTTAACAGGGTTGGAGCCGTCGGCGTTGCTTGGGGGGCCATGAGTCAAAAAGCAGCATCGATAGCTTCAGGCTTCTGGAGGCTTGGAATCCCAGTCATAGTTGGCCCACATGGCTCAAAATATAGGAGGGCCTTGCTGGGTCGTAGCGATAGGGAAGAAGATTGGTTTGTCTACGATGCTAGAACAGGTGAGAAGGTCTACTGTGGACCAGCCCCTGAACACTTATTCTACATGGCTGAAGGGAAGGAGGAGGCCATCGTTATGATAGCGAAGCTATGCATGAGGCCGAACGACACTACTAAAGGCAGAGCCATAAAACTTTCACATTACATAGATTTATACAGGAAGTTCTATGACGCGCTTCCGGAGGATGTACATCTCTTCGTTAGAACGATGGCTGATATTCCGATCACGATGAAAGATGAAATATTAGCCTTCCTAAAGGAGAAGGGTTGGAGAGAGAAGACAATACCAGACCCGACTTTACTACCAAGACTTATAAGGAGGCGAGAATAGCCTTGTGGCGTAGCGAACCTTGGATGAAGGCGGAAGTCCCAGGCACTAGGAAGGCAACGGTAATTGAAAAACCTGAACTAGCTGTAGAGCTTCTTAAGCAAGCCGGAAGGATTCTTGTGATAACTGGTGACGGCGTCTCTATGGATCTGCCAAAACGTCCTCTGCTAGATTACGTAGTAGAGATATCTGAGATTTTAAATGCACATATAGCGACATCGTCTACAGCCTATGCTAAGATCAGAAAGAGGTTGTCGACTGTTACTTGGACTCCACCGATGGAGGTCTCCCATAGAGCCGCTGACCCGGAATGGATGGGTTTAGACGGGAAGGGACCTTATAAGACGGTTGTGTTTATAGGTTTCCCGTACTATATGGAGTGGTTGATCTTAACCGGGCTTAAGAACTTCGCTCAACACATTAAAACCATAAGCCTTGACAGGTTTTACCAGCCAAATGCGTCTTGGAGCCTTAGAAACATGAGTGCCAATGAGTGGGAGCAGTTTCTAGAGACCCTTGTGGATAAGCTTAAAACCTAAGCCCATCTCACTTCTAGGGTTTGGTTAAAATGTCTAAAAGCTTACCATAGACTCCTTTAATTGCCTTAAGGGCTTTGGAATCTACATTGTAGTCTATTAAGGCAAGTCCCTTTTCATCTGCTTCAACTACAGACTCATCAAAAGGTATAACGCCTAGTACTTCAAAACCAATTTCCTCTAATACACGTACAGGAGCAGCTGGGGGGTTTGTAACTCTATTAAAAACCGCCATTAGCCTTTTAACACCCAGGTCTTTGGAAAGACGGAAGATCCTCTCAGCAGTATTTATGGATTTGAGAGACTGATCTGTAACAGCCATGACAGCATCCATATATTTCGCAACACCCCTTCCAAACGGTTCTGGGCCGGCTTGCAAATCGACTAAAATCACCTCCCGCCTTCTAGCCATTATATAGGCTAGGAGCGTTTTTAGGAAAGCAGTCTCAGGGCAAAAACATCCCGCACCACCATAATCTATGGAGCCGACAACTAAGAGATTAACACCATCTGGACCTCTTATCGAAAATCTATCAACTATGTCTCTAACATCAGGAGCAACATTAAATATCACGCCCCATCCAGATCCCGGAGCTACACCAGTCCGTTCTTCTATCAACTTTGAGTTACGCAGTAGGGGGGTTATTTTAAACGCATCTGAAGCCGGTATCCCTATTGATACGGCCAAGTTTGGATTTGGATCAGCATCCACCGCTAAAACTTTAAAGCCATCTCTAGCAAAAAGTCTGGCGAGCGTACCTGTGACGAATGTCTTACCTACACCCCCTTTACCGGCTAAACAGATCTTCATGAATACCCTCAGCAAGTTAAATGAAAAACTCAACATTTAACTTTATGTGTGAGTTTTTAAGTTGGAAAACACTCTCAGAGTGAAAAACACTGAGTGGAGGTGTTTAAGAGAAGTTGGAAGTTAGAGCCGAGTGTATACCATGTCTCGTAGACGTTAGGTGTCGTGAAGTTATGAAAGTGTTAGACGATAGCCCTGAGGCTTGTGAAATATGCCTAGAGGTTATTCAAATGTTTTCCGAGCTTCTTAAGAAGACGAGGCATACGACGAAAATAGCTACAGAGCTGTATAGGCTTGTACGTAGAAGACTTGGCGTAGACCCTTACAGGATAGATAAAAAAGAGGCGACTAGATGGGCTTTAGAGATGTTACCTAAAGCTTTAGAAATAATAAATGGGCTTGGCAATTCCTTTGAAAGGTTTAATGCAGCCGTGAAATTCAGCTTGATCGGAAACGCTATAGATTTGGGGGTATCAGGGTACGCATTCGACTTAAGTATATTGAACGACGCTTTCCAGAGCATAAAACTGGACATAGATAACGTTACCGAGGCATATGAGCTTGCTAAAAAAGCATTGGCCATACTCTACGTGTGTGATAATGCTGGAGAAATAGTTTTAGATAGACTTTTGATTAGAGAGTTCAAAAAAATGGGGGCTAAAGTTACGGTAGTCGTTAGAAGTGAGCCGTATCAGAATGATGCAACTATGGAGGAGGCTGAAGAATCGGGGGTGGTAAATGAAGCTGATGAAGCGTTAGCCGCCGGGGATTGTACTTATCTAGCTTCAGAGGTTTTACCGGAATATGTTTTAGGGTTATTTAAAAGCGCAGACCTTGTTGTGCTTAAGGGTATGGCGAATTATGAGAATTTAGAGAACCTGCGGAGAATAAGGAGAAAAGGGTACTTCCTTCTTCTAAGGGCAAAGTGTAACCCTATAGCTAAAACCCTTAAAATCGATAGAGGAGGGTATATAGCCAAGGTCGTATGACGGCGGAGGCTAAAATATTTTAAATCGTCTAAAATCGTATTATTCTTCGATTTGACTAAAGAATTTAAAGACATGCTTGCTTCTACAGCCGGCCTTAACATAGATGAGAAAATTAAGACTCTTAGGAAGACTTTAGGCTTAAGACTGGATGAAGCCCTTAAAATCGTCCAACAGGATAGAGTTAGGAAGTATCTATTTAAACCGAGTGGAAAAACCGTGTGGATAGTTGAGGGTAAGGAAGATATCTACGAAGTTTTACCAGAAGCACCATACTGTAGTTGCGACGATTTCTACTTTAGAGTTTTAAACGGAAAAATACCACTATGCTACCACCTTATAGCACAGGGTTTAGCTGAAGCAACGGGTAGATATATCACGGTAGAAAGAGACGATAGCGACTATAATGAGTTTATAAGCGTTTTCAGAAGATCTAGAAAGCTCGGAAGACCAAAAATCTATGCGAAGTATAGGGAAGATGTTAGAAACTTTGTAGAGTCCATGCTTGTAAGTAAGCCTATGCATATTAGAGAAATATACCGTGAAATACTAGCCGCTGGTTTTGAAATATCAAGTCCGAAGAGTCTGGCCAATTTCTTGGCAAACGACCCGAGGAAGAGGTTTGCCTGTGAAAGAGGATTGTGGAAGCTCAGAAAACAAGCTCACAGATCATAAGATTATTCACAAATATATCTATGAGATGTTATAACGGGTTTCCTTAAGAAGCTTAAGATCTCTTCAAAAGTTAACAGTTCAATCCCCCTCTTGACGGCATATGCATATGCCGATGTGCTGAAGCTGTTGGCTACGAGGAAGGAGCCGTCAAGCCCTACGTCTTCAGACGCTCTATCAAGCATAACTACGACGTTTATACCCACCGTTCTCTTCCAATTTTTAATCCAAACCCCTCTTAGCAAACCTAAACCGTCCTTAAGTAGTAAGTTAAACTTCCATTTTACATTCCACCTACCCTGAAGTTCTACATTTCTCTCAACACCATAGCCTATAATTCTAAAATATTCGATGACGAACTCTGGTAAACTCACTTCCTTCACCCACAAACATATAGTGGGATGACCCAGTAAAGGTGTTGTTTAGAAGAAGTTAGAAAGTTTTTAAGGATAACTAAAAAACAGCAGGGCTTAGATTTGATTTATAACAACGAGGCTTACGAAGGTATGGTCAAAGTGGTTTAACTAGTTCTAGGAGGGGCTACGGGCATCTTAGAAAAAGTATTTTAAAAATCTTGTAGAAAAGTCTGAGGGGGAAATTCTTTAAAAACTTCTAGAACCTATATGTTATAGGTGTCTACATGAGTTTAAACAGCATTCTAGACAGCCTTCCCGAAGACGCGAAAAGCCAACTATTTGAAAAGCTTCTGGGAATACTATTTAAATCTAAAAATGTAGATAAAGCCGACCCGGCGTATATCGCGAGGTTTCTCCACCTAGCTAAAGAGGGTCTTCTGAGGAGCAATGAATGTCTGAAGACCATGCTTTATATCGCTGTAAGCATGGAGGGGGAGGAGACGTCAAGCGTTTTATCTGAAAGAGCAGAGCTCATTAAATTACGTGATGCCGTGTTTAGTTAGGGGGTGGTTTTTTGGTAAAATTTGGGATAGAGTTTGTACCAAGAGATGTATATTGGAGAACCGTATACTACGCCATAGAGTCCGAGAAATCAGGGTTCGATTATGTTTGGATAACAGACCACTATAACAATAGAAATGTATACGTGACGTTGACGTTAATATCGAATTATACCAATAGTATAAAACTTGGAACAGGTGTAACAAATCCATACGTATGCAACCCGGTTTTCACAGCGACTGCTATTGCCAGTTTAGCTGAAGTAGCTCCCAATAGAGTTGTATGCGGTATAGGAGCCGGAGACTATGTGACTCTATCAACCATCGGTTTAAAATTTGAAAAACCGTTGGCCTACGTTAGAGAAGCCGTAGAAATCATAAGGACCCTAGCATCTGGTGAGACTTTAAATTTAGATGGAGATGCGTTTAAGATTAAGGGTGCTAGATTAAACTATAAGTCTCCGTCTAAAATCCCTGTATATATAGGAGCCCAAGGCCCAGCTATGCTTAAACTTGCAGGAGAAATAGGTGATGGCGTTTTAATCAACGCATCCCATCCTAAAGACTTGAAGGAGGCTGTTTCAAGAATAAAAGAGGGTGTTTTCAAGGCTAATAGGAAAATTGAAGAGTTAGATACTGCTGCGTATACGAGCTTCTCCATAGCGGAGGATGAGAGTAAAGCTATTGAAGCAGCCATACCAGTCGTAGCCTTCATAGTAGGGGGAAGCCCAAACGTGGTTTTGGAGAGACATGATATAGATCTGGAGAAGGCTCAAGCCATAAAAGACGCGTTAGTACAGGGTAAGTTCGGCAGAGCGTTTAAAAATGTCACAAGCGACATGATCGAGGCTTTCTCTATAGCAGGTACTCCAAAACAGTGTATAGATAAGATAGAGCGGGTCTTAGAAACGGGTATAACTCAATTCGTAGTCGGTTCACCAATAGGTCCAGACATTATCAAATCCATAAGAATGATAGGGGAGAAGATAATACCAGTATTTTAAACCTTTTCACCTCAAGTAAACACTACTTGAACAGTTAATCGTTAAATTGAACATGATATTATTAAGTTGAGGGGACCAATTATGGAGGATTATATGTTAGCTGTCGTCTGCCATGGCCCTGAAGACTATAGAATCGAAAGGGTACCTAAGCCTAAACCTGGAAGGGGGGAGGTTTTAGTTAAAGTTCTGGCATCTGGAATATGTGCAAGCGATATTAAATGCTATAGGGGATCCCCCAGATACTGGGGTCCTCCAAAGCCCTACGTTAAGGCACCTGTAATACCTGGTCATGAGTTTATAGGTAGAGTCGTCGATGCTGATCCGGAAGTTGCGGATAAAAACGGGTTTAAGGTAGGAGATAAAACCATCGCCGAGCAGATAATACCTTGCTGGAAGTGCAGATTCTGCCTTAGAGGAGAATATTGGATGTGTGAGCAACAGATGGTTTTCGGCTTCCACGGTGGTATAGATGACGGTGCTTGGGCTGAGTACATGCTTTACCCAAGAGGCTCTATAATACATAAGGTTCCAGAGCAGATACCAGATAAATGGGCTGTTCTAATAGAGCCTCTTGCATGCGCAATACATGCCGTTGAGAGAGCCGATATAAAGCTTGGAGATTACGTAGTCATATCTGGGATGGGGCCTCTAGGATTGTGTATGCTTCAAGTGGCGAGGCTTAAAGGCCCAGGTAAGCTTGTAGCTTTAGATGTAAGAGATGGTAGAATTGAGAAGGCGCTTAAACTTGGAGCTGATGAGGCTTTAAACCCAGCTAAAACTGACGTAGCTGAGTATGTTAAACGTGAAACCGGGGGATATGGGTGTGACGTATACATAGAGGCGGCTGGCCATCCGAGCTCGGTGGTTCAAGGTTTACGTATGATTAGAAGGTTGGGTAGGTTTGTTGAATTCGGCGTATTTAAAGACCCTGTTACGGTTGACTGGAGCGATATAGGTGATGGGAAAGAGCTTACAATCTATGGGTCTCACCTAGGCCCCTACTGTTATCCACTAGCGATAGAATATATTAGAACGGGCAGAGTCGATGCAGAGAGTATAGTTACACATGTTTTCAAACTCGAAAACTTTAAGATAGCCATGGAGTATTCTGAGAGGTCTTTAGAAAACGCTGTGAAGGTGATCTTAGCCCCGCCGGGCACAGAACTTTGGAGCAGCGCCCTATGAAAGTTGTTAAAGTTTCAGAAGTTGGATTTGAAGAAGCTGTTGAAAAAGCTGTGAAGACGCTTATAGGTGGGGGAATCGTAGTTTACCCTACGGAGACATGTTATGGATTAGCAGCGGCTATCGACGACGTTGAAGCCGTTAGAAGAGTATACTTGGTTAAACGTAGACCTTTCAGTAGACCTCTCACAATACTTGTAGCCAGTATCGACATGTGGTATGAATATGCCTATTTGACAGATGAGGCTATGAAACTCATAAAGCGTTTTCTACCTGGACCTTTAACAATAGTCCTCTGGAAAAAAGCAACAGTGCCTGATATTGTAAACCCAGTAAGGATCGGTGCTAGAATTTCAAGCCATACATTGGCCCAGGCTATGGTTAAAAGGCTTGGAAAACCAGTAACAGCTACCAGCGCAAATATTCACGGCGATAAGGAGCCTTACAGCATTACTGACGTCGTTAGAGATGTTGACTTAATTTTAGATTTTGGCGAATTACCTAGAAAACCACCCTCAACCATAGTCGATTTAACCGTAAAACCGCCCGTTATTCAGAGGACGTATCCTCATGGCTCATTTACGGAAGAAGAAATATTGAGAGCGATTTCTGAAGGCTGAATTCAACGAACGTTTAAATCCTAAAAGTTTAAAATTTCTATGAGATTAAATGGAACGTTTGCTGTGTCTCGGTATAGAAGGCACTGCGCACACATTTAGTGTGGGTATAGTCTCTTCTAACGGAGAGATAATCGCCGAGTCAAAGTCGTCGTACATACCGCCATCGGGCAGAGGGATCCATCCTAGAGAGGCATCACAGCACCATAGCAGGGTTGCGGATGAAGTCTTAAGAGATGCGCTTAATAAAAGCGGTGTAAAACCGAGTGAAATAGATTTAATAGCCTTCTCTCAGGGGCCTGGGCTTGGGCCGTGCTTGAGGACGACTGCTACAATAGCGAGGGCGTTATCGGTTTACTTGAATAAACCGCTCGTAGGGGTAAACCATTTAGTAGCTCATATAGAGATTGGAAAGCTTATGAGCGGAGCTAGAGACCCGTTAGTACTGATCCTGAGTGGGGGGACTACTCAACTGTTGGGTTATGAGGATGGCAGATATAGAGTTTTTGGCGAGACTTTAGACATAACTTTGGCGAATTGTATAGATACTTTTGCTAGGGAAACGGGTATAGTGGATGCTGAAAATCCTTGGCCTGGTCCAGCCTTTGATAAAGTCGCTAGAAGGGGGAGAAATTACATACCTTTACCGTACACAGTTAAGGGGATGGATCTCCAGTTCTCCGGGCTTCTCACAGCAGCCCTCAAATTATTTAGAGAAAAAACTGCACCATTAGAAGATTTATGTTTCAGCCTTCAAGAGACGGCTTTATCCATGGTGGTTGAAGTTGTTGAGAGAGCTTTAGCTCAAACAGGTAAGAGAGAGGTTCTTTTAACAGGTGGATTTGCGAGGAACCAGCGTATTAGAGATATGATTAGTGAAATGGTTAAACTTCACAACGCTACTTTTCACGTAGTTCCACCTGAATATGCTACAGATAATGGTGTTATGATCGCCTGGACAGGTATTCTAATGCATCGGAGTGGATTAAGGTTGAGTGTAGAAGATAGTTTAGTTAAACCTAAATGGAGGATAGAGGATGTTCAAATAGTCTGGATGATGAAGAACAGCTAAGTTCTTTAATGAAGAACTGCATATTTTAAAACCGATATTTATGCCCAGTTTATTTCATGAGGTCAGAGAGAAGTTGGCTGAAATACCCGTAGTCGATATCCATACGCATATAAACCCTGAAAAACCCCATGCAGAGAGACCTGAAGATATTATCCTCTACCATTATATAGTGACGGAGCTTGCTACAGCCGGAGTTTCAAGGGACATTTTAGAAAAAGCAGATATGAATGAGGTTCTGAAAAAGATGAGACTTATTAAAAACACTTCAACATATTGGTGTCTACTTAAAATTATGAACGATTTATATGAGTTATGTGAGGAGAGGCTTAAACCAGAAGAGTGGAGCGAGATTAGAAGAATTATTGAGTCGACTTCTAAGAGCCCAGGATGGGTTGAGGGGGTTTTACATGGGAAAATCAAGACAAAAAGGGTTTTCATAACTCTAGACTATGCATCTCCAATACCGAATTACGATCCCACAATATTTGTAGGAGGTCTTAGAATAGACCCGCTAATAAGTAGGTTATCGAAGGAAGGCTTAGATAAACTCGGGAAGGTGGTGGGTGTTCAAATAACTACGCTTAGAGATTTAGATGAAGGTTTAGATGAAATTTTCAAAGTTTTCAGCAAACATATTAAAACTGTAACCGTTAGTCTACAACCTGAGGATGAATTTAAACATGTAGATAGTGAGGAGGCGGGGGATTCTTTAAAACGAATGGTTGAAGGTCTTCCACTAAGACCACAACAGCTTAGAAGCCTTTCATCACATATAATCCACAAGGTTTCAAGCTTATGCCAAGAGTATGGTGTTGTATTTCAAATAATGCTAGGTGTTAGACGGCCTGTAGCGGGTGCATCACCACCGGATTATGCAATAGTAGCTTTTAATACGAATGCTTTGACAAACTACTGTGAATTCCTATTCAGCAGGTTTAAAAACGTCAAGTTTGATTTGATTTTAGCCAACAGTATTCAATCTCATGAGATAGCCGTAATAGCTAAAAACTATCCCAACGTATATTTCTCAGGGTTCTGGTGGTATAGTTTCTACCCTCATATTATCAGATGGGGGCTTCTCGAAAGAATTCAAATGCTTCCTAGAAATAAGGTTAATGCATTCTTCAGCGATGCATATGTAATTGAGTGGATTTATGGGAAGAGCTGCCTCCTGAAGGAGCAGTTGGCTTACGTATTGGCAGACATGGTTGAACATGGATACTATGATAAAGACTTTGCATTAGAGATTGCTGAAGACCTTCTATGTAAAAATCCAACTATGATATACCGGCTTTAGATGTATCAACTCAATTCAATTAAGATAGATATGCTTTTTATGATTAACGTTTTCTCTCGTAATCGGTATACCCGCATCCTCCACAGGCCCATCTGCTTACAGGAGTTAAATGATGCGCCATAAATTTCCCACACCTTGGGCACTTCCTACCTTTAAAGGTCATACTCATAGTTTTATAATCAACTTCATAAAGTTTCCAAAGCTCTTTAGCACTTTTACCCACGTCTACTTCTCCTCCCTAAACTTTGCCCTCTCCTCAGGCGGGAGATTTTTTAGGAGGATATGTTTAGGAACAAGATATTTAATGTTTTCTAAGTTATCGTATATGTGGCATATTCCTTCTGAAACATTCAACCCGGTTTTAGAAGCCAGTCGGATAACGATAAGTCTATCTAAGTCTACATTAAACTTCTCTCTAAGAGCTTGTCTGACTCTGAATCTTCCGGGAGTGGCTTCTCTAGGATGTTTCGCAAGAAATTTAACCTCCCGCCGCTCTAATAGAGGATTGTAAAATTCTCCTATAATCTCTATGTCCATCCCCAAGCTTTAAAGAAAAAGCTTGAGCAAGTATTTTAACTTTACCTTATTCACCGGAGCGCTGTCTTTGCTCGGTGACACCGCCCCAAGCTACAAACATAACCCTTTTGCTGAGTTCCCTTGGGACATACATCTTTCTAAATGGCATACCAGCACATCTAGATGTGACCTCTCTAATGAGGTCTTCCAGAGACAATTCTTCAACATGATCTTCCTTCAAAGTGGACATATCTCTTATGACAACTGGAAGCTTACCTGTCTTAAGCTCCCTATCGCCTACAACTACTATAAATGGAACCCATCTAGTTTTAGCATCCCTAACCTTCCTAGCCACTGATAGCTCCCTCTCATCTACGCCAACCCGTATATTCGCCTTCTCCAGTATATCAGCCATCTCATTACATTTTGCTATATGTCTCTCAGCAACGGGAATAAGTCTAACCTGCTCGGGTGAAAGCCATACAGGTAGCATTGGGGGTTTACCTTCCTCCTCCATTTTAGCGGCAACTTCAAGGAGAGCGTAGAGGGTACGTTCTATGCTTCCGAATGATGATGCGTGGATAATTATGCACGGATGTCTTTCACCGTCTTCACCCGTATACATTATCTGAAATCTCTCACCATTTTTAACATCGTATTGTACCGTCGCTATCTGTACGTTAGCCTCATCCGCCCCTATGACCTGATACTCATTCTTAATAGCGTAATAGTGACTCATCTCAGGGCTGAGTTTGAAGAACGCGGGTACACCTATTTCAACTGTTAAATTTTTAAGCCATTCTTTATTCTTCTCGTAAAACCATTCTACACCTTCCCATCCCATAATCCATGAGTTGGGAGCTATCATATTCATGAGCTCTTTAAACATTAAACATAGTTCTCTGAATTCGTCCTTAGCCTGCTCTTCATCACGGCAAAAACAATGCTGGTCAGTCATTGTAAAACTTCTAAGTCTACGTAAACCAACAACCTCACCGCTCTTTTCCCGACGGAAGCACTGAACCTCCTCGTATATTTTAACAGGTAGATGTTTATAGCTGAAGACTGTTTTCTGCATAAATGGAAAGGCTCCTGGATCTGAGGCAAACCTTAAAACAAAGTTCTCTCCATCATAGTTCATCCTGTAATCCCTTTCATGGAACTCCCCCATGAGCTCGCGTATTTCTTTAACGCTTTCACGGTATATTAAGGGATTCTGTATCTTCATAGCACCCCATGGAAGAGCTACTTTGAAAAGCGCGTAGTCTTTTATAAGGTCGGCTATTAAAACTCCGTTAGAGTAAAACTTCATATTCCCAACGTCGCTTTCGGGACAGTAGTCTACCAGTTCTAAACGACGCATATATTCTATATGTCTAGGTTTCTTCTTAGGCGGGTTCCCTTCGATTTCATTTCTGATGAAAGTCTCTAAGAGCCTATAGATTTTCCCTTCTTTTCTAAATATGGGGCAATTTTTCCAATCATTAACGGTAACTTCATATGAGGACCCGTCAACGTCCATTATTATAAACCTGTGAAATTCCTTCAACTTAGAAGGGGGGCCTTCAACTTTCTCAGATTCTATAGCCTCCACTGTAGCTGTTATAGACCTTGAAAGCTCAGCTAAGGGGTGGCCTTTACAATTCAGCGTAAAACTCTTATACCATCCAAAGGGACTTCTGTAAACGGTGAAGCCTTCCTCCCTTAAGGACTCTTCAAATGATTTGAGAACTGTTAAAGCTTCTCTTGGATCTGCCAGGTTACTGCTTAAGTGTGCATAGGGGTATATTAGAATCGATTTAACAGCTATTTTGCCAGCTACGTCTTTTACATTTGAAACGGCTGTCTTTATAACTTGAGGAGCACTGTCGCCGTTTTCAACAGCCGTAAAGACCACTAAAAGCTCTTTAAAGGAGCCTTGTCTCGCTTGTTCCGATATTGGCTCAGCCATATCTATCGCCTTACTAGTGACTCTATATTCAAAGTTGTCAGCGTGTACTAGGAGAAGCTTCAAATCTACATTCCTCCTTAGCGACGTAATAACATATTATGTTTCTAGCTTAAATATTACGTTTACTGAAGCCTCAAATATAGAATTTACCCTAGGGATGATAGAAGATTAAATGGGATAAAATGTTGTCTGTTAAATTTCCTCCATACCTACTACTACGTCAACTCTCTTCTCAATTCTATCTACTTTACCGTCGCGTATCCAGACGATTCTATCAGAGACATCTATCATCTTTAAGTCGTGGGTAGCCGTGAAGATCGTCACACCTTTCTCGACGTTGAGCTGTCTAAGCATGTTTATAATTTCTAGCCCAGTATGAAGGTCGAGGTTTCCAGTAGGTTCATCTGCTAACACTATGACTGGATCGTTAGCTAACGCTCTAGCGATCGCAACCCTCTGCTGCTGTCCTCCGGATAGTTCAGCCGGCTTATGATGCAACCTATCTCCCAATCCGACTCTATTGAGGATTTCCACAGCCCTCCTCATCCTTTCTTCTCTTGGAACGCCAGCGAATATCATCGGAAGCGTAACGTTTTCAAGGGCTGTTAAAACCGGGATTAGGTTGAAGGTCTGGAATATGTAGCCTATTTTACGGCATCTAAGCCAGGCTAACTCATAAGCGTCAAGCTTAGATATGTCAACTTCATCTATGTACACCCTCCCCCTTGTAGGTCTATCTAAGCCACCGATCATGTTAAAAAGCGTAGTTTTACCGCTTCCAGAAGGCCCCATGATGGATAGATACTCTCCACGTCTGATCCTTAAGTCGATGCCGTCTAAAGCTTTAACGACTACCTCGCCCATCTGGTAGTACTTGGCTAGATCTTCTGTTTCAACTGTATATTCATACCGCAAGTTTTTCCACCTCTATTTTTATCACTAAAAATATCAATAAAAGGTTTTCCTTTCTCTATGAAGTTTAAAGCTCAAATCTTAACGCGTCCGCAGGATCCATACTGGCGGCGTGGTATGCTGGATATATTGTAGCTCCGACGGTTAGGATCATAGCTATTATAATGCCTTCACCCATCCTCATAATGTAACTTGCTAGTAGCGCGGAGGAAAATATTACGTTCATGTACTCTCCGATATATATGAGGACCCCGGCGAGCCAACCGATTACAGCCCCTATAATCCCTCCAATAATACCTACCAGTATAGCTTCAAACATGAATATCATCAGTATGTGACCATCCATAGCTCCAAGACACTTCATGGTACCTATCTCTTTAGTCCTCTCTGTAACGGCCATTAACATAGAGTTTAATATCCCCACCGCGCACACAATTAGAGATATTATAGCCATCCAGAGCTGGTAGCTTTTGGCGGCCTCAGAGGTTCCATATATAGAGATCATTATATCAGACATTGTTCTAAGACCTACATAGAAGGCTATCCCCAGAACTATTGAGACAGCGGTTATCAGCGCCCTTACAAAACGTCTCCTTATACTTTCAATGCTAAACCTGAAGGCTTCACTTGGTGGAAATTTAACCTCTCTCGACTCTACGGTACTTTTGCTCATGACTGGGTCAAGAATTATAAGCAATTGTACTTTTTAAATTTTATGGGTGTAAAGGTTGAATTTTTAAGATAGAGGTTTATTTTCTTTTTCTGAACAGCATTACTTCGTTGAACGTGGTTATGCAGTCGAAGCCAGCTTCTATGAACTTTGACGCCTCCTCTATTGTTGAGGCTGTTTTAACGGTGGGACTTGTTATTCTTGTATTGGAACAGTGACCTTTCTATCATATATGGAGCATTGTATTTTTATGCATCCATGACCAGTAGCTTTTTAACGTGTAATATGTTTTCGGTTTTTAGAAGTGGGTCAAGAGGATGAAAAATTTTTGATTTGATTAGAAAGCAGATGGAGATGTAACACATGCCTAAATATACTTGGAATGATGGAAGCCCTACCGCACTTGAAAGCTACTGGCGAAGCCGTGAGCCATCCACCAACCCTAAATTAACGATTGAACATTCAATATTAGATAGAATTATAAAGCTATCGCCAGCTTTACCCATTGCATACTTCAATGTTATCGAAACCTGATCACGCGTCTGACCTCGCTCATCGTGAATCCTGCTTCTAGAAGAGCGTAGACTGCTAGGGTGTATTTCGAGCCCATTTTTCTCTCTCTGGGTGGGTAGTTTGCGTCTTCTTGGAGGGCTATCCACTTGAGCGTCGCAAGGAATTTTCCAACCTCCCTCTTCGACTCTTCGTCGAGGTTGCTGAAGTAACGTGATATTATCCTCGGGATCCCCCACCTGTAGCTGGGGTGGATCAGCTTTATAACAGCGTTTATCAAGTATTCTTCTAGCTCTTCGCCTTTAGATTTAAGCTGTGTATAGAAAGCCGCTAGGTCGTCGTGCGTCGGAACCTTCACATCCACTGGCTTTCCGTTTTCGAATAGAGTCCGCCAGACGTAGAAGTCGTACTCGGATTTTCCATCAGGTATCTGTATGAAAACCTTGTAGTCGCCGTAATCTTCGACAAGTATAACTCTAAAGCTTCTATCGCTGTGGACTTTAAAATGCCGCTCGAGGATTCCCCTTACGTCGTTTGGGCTGGGTAGAGGGTCAACGATGGCCTTCGCCCCATCGAGGTAGCGCTTCTCAGATACTGCTTCGCGTACATGGTCTATGTATTTGAGCCAGCCCGGTTCCTTACGCGTCTTCAAAGCCTACCACCACTTTACGCTATCCCTATACTCGTCCAGCTCTTCGCCTTTACCCGGTTTTCTGAAGACGAATAGATGCTCATGCCCGATCAGGTAGAAGTCTGTCCAGTAGCGCCTCCCCTCCGGCTTTTCAACCCAGCATTCATCAGCCGTCTTAGCCAGCCCAGCCCACTTTCTACCCGTCGTCTTAGTATGCCACTGAACCTTTATTATATCCTCTCTAAGGATGAAGCCTGCGTCTAGAAACTGCTGCATTACTCTGAAGGCGATTGGAACGTAGTGTCTATGCTTCCTAGTATCGCCTATGAGTATGGCGCAGAACCTCCCAGGCTTCAAAACTCTGAAGCTTTCCCCAGCTATTTCACGCATACCCTTCAAATACTCTTCTATGCTGTAGACTTGCGAGAGGTCGCCCTCCACCCTCCTACTCTTAGAGTACGGGATGATGCTTGCATATGGTGGATGTGTGGCTATCAAGTCTATAGACTCGTCTTCGACCAGGTCTAGGTTTCTAGCATCACCATGGTAAACCTTTATGATAGGCTCCCTGTAGTCTGGGTCTAAAGGCTTATAGTTGAAGTTCAGTCTTTCCAGAGTGAGTATGACTGCTTCATAGTTTATATCTACACCTATGGCGTTCCTACCTAGGAGCTTACACTCTACAAGCGTCGTCCCTCCCCCACACATCTGGTCTAGAACGAGTTCGCCAGGCCTACTGTAGCGTAGGATCAGGTTTCTAGCTATCTGAGGGGCCCAATTCCCCCTGTAGTCGCCTCTATGGGTAGCCCAATCCCCCCTATCTGGGAAGGACCAGACGGTCGTCGTCTCTAGGGAAAACTCGTCAGGCTGATACTTTTCGATCCTATAGGGCTTTCCAACAGCGATCTCTTCATCCTCTATACGCACAACGCTATGGGTTTTAACGTACTCGAGGTACTCTTTTAACGTGACAAGCCTCATAGAAAGGTACTTGCCTTTACCAGCTTCAGCCGAAGCATCCATGACTGCTCACTTTAAGCAAACCCACCCATCCGACGTATACCTTACAAGCCCCTCCCTCTTAAGCTCGTAGAGACGACCCCTAACCGTATTATACTTTATATCAGTCTTCTCAACGATTTCGCCTAGCCTAATCGGCCTCTTCACTTCCCTTAAAAGCTCCAGTATCATCTCACGTGCAGGCTTAGGGTAACGGCGGCGGCTCATACAACTCCAATATAAGATCGGTCTATCCAGTTGCTTAAAAACAGATCGGTCAGCTTCGACTCAAGGAAAACCACTAATCATAAACGGTTTAGCCTATTTATGTAAGAAGAGGTTTTCTAAATGTCAGCTACATACGTCTAAAGAGTGGGCTTGAAGCTTAGGGTGGTTTTATGCCATCTGTACCTTTCAAGACGTGCCTGCTGACGGAGACATCTCCCTTAGGATTCTGGCTCCTGAAATAATGTTGGGAGACACTTGGTTTTGGAGCCGCCCTGAGGGCGATGTTGAGGCTTGCAACTCGATCTCTGTCCGCTTCATATCTACATTTGACGTATTCGAGGTGGATACAGCCTTTCCAGTTTTCTTTACTAACGTATCCGCACCGTAGACATGTTTGGCTGGTGTAGTTGGACTTATTCCCCCATTGGTTCACTTGAAGTTGAAAGCCTCTCATCAAACTTTAACAATGTATTTGCCGGCATCTTCCACTATTTTCCTTATACTCCAAGCGTAGCTTGTAGCTTCTATGATGAGCTGGGACGCCGCATCATACTTGCCCCTGAACTTCCCATATGCTTTATTATACAGTTCAGCCCTCGACCTAATGTCGCCGACGTAGTCGAGAACCTCTCGCACAATATTGAAGAAGCCTTCATAGGTTTACTTAAGCGTTACTCCCCTGACCCCAGTCGACTCAAGAATGTTCAGAGGCAAGCATTTTCTCATCCAGCTTTTAGACATCCAAGTCACATCTGAGTGAAAAATGCCCAAAAAGTTGATGTTCAAAATACTACTTAAACTTCCGACGACGACTCATCCCACGCTTAGAAGATTTGGGCTTTCCGCCGATAAAGTTAAAAAGTTGGGAAAGGATAGAGGTAGAGTGATGGAGACATTGCTGTCAAATGCAACTACAATCATGTGGATACTTGTAATGCTGGCTGTAATAATGTATTTAGTCATCGTCTTCATATTTGGAGAGGAGGACTAGCGGTCGGATGCCGTTTAAAGGCGTATCAAAGCGATTGCTAGAGGTTCTCAAAGACGTGGGTTTAGAAGAGCCTACACCGATACAGGAGAAGGCGATACCTCTTATTCTCTCGGGTAGAAATGTACTGATAGTTGCACCTACTGGCTACGGTAAAACTGAAGCAGCTCTAATACCGGTACTTGAACTCTATCTTAGACTTGAAGATGAGCCGAAAGGCATGGCTATACTCTACATAACCCCTCTAAGGGCTTTAAACAGAGACCTTTTGAGAAGGATTAAGATGCTATGTGAAAAGTTAGGCTTAGAGGTGGATGTTAGACATGGTGATACGGATGAGGGGGACAGAAGGAGGCAAGCATTGAAGCCTCCTAAAATGCTGATAACAACGCCTGAAACACTTCAAGCCATTCTTCCGGGTAGAATTATGAAGGAACATTTTAAGAGCTTAAAGTGGGTTATTGTCGATGAGGTCCATGAATTGCTCGATAGTAAACGTGGAGTGCAATTGACTGTAGCGTTAGAGAGGATTAGAGCTATTAAAAACGGAGATTTCCAATTGATCGGAATATCTGCTACCCTAGCAGATCCAAAGCTTGCAGCGGAATTTATAGGTGGGTCGAAGACGGTGGACTTAGCCATAATCGAAGACCTTAAAAACACTGAAGTCATCGTGGATAACCCTCAACCTTCAGACGTAGACTTTGAAAAATCTACAGAGCTCGCTCTACCAGCGGATGCTGTAGCGAGGATTAGAACTTTGAAGAAGTATGTAGAAGATAGGTGTTCCCTCGTATTCGTGAACACGAGGGAGCACTCTGAAGTTTTAGCTTCAAGGTTAAAGGTTTTAGCACCAGAAGTTAAAGTTGGGGTACACCACGGCTCTCTATCTAAGGATGCCAGACAGGAGGCTGAGGAAGACATTAGGAAAGGTGGACTTAATGCTTTAATCTGCACAAGTAGTATGGAGCTTGGCGTGGATATCGGAAGACTGGACATGGTTATTCAATACATGTCCCCGAGGCAAGTTATTAGACTTATACATAGAGTTGGTAGAAGTGGTCATGGAGTTGGCAAAGTGGGTAGAGGATTGATCATAACGGCGTCTCCCGAAGATTCCCTTGAAGCTACGGTGATAGTTAGAAGAATGTTTAGGAGACTTCTTGAGGAAGGTAGAATACATGAGCTGGCGTTCGACGTTTTAGCTCATCAAATAGCTGGTTTAACGCTTGATTTTAAACGTGTAAAGACTGAAACGGCTTACGAAGTGATTAAGCGCGCCTACCCATATAGAAGGCTCACAATGGACGATTTTATCGAAATTCTCAATTTCCTAAACAACATTGGAGTGGTTAGATGCCTGAACGGCGAATTACGGGCTACTCTTAAAACCTACAGCTACTACTTTGAAAATCTTTCAACAATTCCAGACGTTGAGCAATACGCTGTTAAAAATGCTTTAGACGGAAGAATGATCGGCGTTTTAGATCAAGAGTTTATAGGTGAGAGGGGGGAAGTAGGCCTAATTTTCATAATGAGGGGGCAGACTTGGAGAATTTTAAGCATTGATCACGAGAAGAAATTAGTCAACGTTGAGCCAACAAGGGAGGTCGTAGGCGCGATACCTTCATGGGAGGGGGAGCTGATCCCGGTATCAAGAGAAGTGGCATCTGAAGTCTATGAAAACATCAGTAAAATTTACGATGAAATCAAATATGGCGGCGACCCCTTTAAACCCTTAAGAGATTATAATTTGACGGATTCCGCCAAGTCTAAAATTGTAGAGTATATAAAAGAGCAGAGCAAGATGGGCATCTCCGTTCCCAGTCCTAGAAGAGTGTTGGTTGAAGGTTTTAGAGAAGCGGCTATCATACACGCACCTTTTGGAGACCTAATAAATAGAACACTAGCATTAACGTTGACGGCAGTGCTCAGCAATAGATTTGGGCATTCGATTGGTTTTCAATCAGACCCATACAGGATCTGCCTCCTGGGTTTATTCAACATACCGGTTCAAGAGGTTGTTGAGGAGATTAGAAGACTTAAATCAGAGGAACTTACCCAACTACTTGAGATAATTTTACCGGAGACGGGTCTCTTTAAATGGAGGTTCTGGCACGTAGCGAAGAGGTTTGGCGTAGTAAGTAGGGATGCGGACTATAGTTCCTTAAAGGTTAAAGCGCTTATAGATGCTTATAGAGGAACCCCGATTTTCCGTGAAACTTTTAGAGAAATATTGACTGATAAACTGGATTTAAAGGGAGCGATGAACGTTTTAGATGGGATTGCAAAGGGGGAAGTCAGCGTAGACGCTCTACCCCCCAGTTTAAACCCATCACCCATTGCTATTCCAATACTTGAAAAAACCCTACCGCAGGATGTCCTTAGACCAGTATACTCAAATAGTGAGGCGTTGAGGCTACTTAAACTTAGGCTTATGAATACACGCGTAAAGCTCATATGCGTCTACAACAACGATTGGGAAACCATACTTAAAGTTGCAGACCTACCCGACAAGGTTAGATGCCCACGGTGTAGGTCGACGCTTATAGCCGTCACTAAACCAGGGGATCAAGATTCTAGGAAAATAATCAAGATTTGGCTTGAAAGGAGAAAAATGGACGGGGAGATTAAGAATGCGTGGATGGGATTATGGCGGAGCGCTAGTCTAGTTCAAAGTTTAGGTAAACTTGCAGTCATGGTTATGGCTGGGAGGGGGATAGGGCCCATGACGGCTTCAAGGATACTGAGTAAACCATTTATAAACGAGGAGCAACTTCTCAAAGAGGTTTATAAAGCTGAAATAGAGTATATTAGGACGCGCCCATTCTGGGATTAAGTCTAACCGAGCATTTCTTCAACTTTAACTGGCCTCTTTCTTCTCCAAGATTCCACGGCGGCTAAAGTTGCGGCTAAAGTCCTCAAACCCTCTTCTATCGGAACCTCTGTGTCAGCGTTTTCAACTATACTCTTTAGGAATTTTTTATCTTCTTCAAGATATGGATTTACTGAGTGCCTGATCTCTGTGGACTCCATACCCCTGTAGATCTTCGCAGATTGAGGGCTTATTTCCAATTGAAGGCTCTTAGCAATAATCTTCAACCCTACAGCCCCACCCGTAGGTTGAGCGGCAGACGTATTCGATATCACCCCTACAGCGCCATTGGTGAATCTGAGGGTGAAAACTCCAACATCTTCTATAGTAAAACCAGGTATGTCTGTGTGTAAAATTGTATCCATTTCTGTGTAGACGGTTTCGATCTCGCCGCATAGGAATCTGGCTAAGTCGAATATGTGAGTGGTCTGTTCTACGACTTGACCACCGCTCATATCTCTTCTAATCCACCATCCTCCGATTGTCGATGGAATCCAACCCCACCAGTACCCCTCAACCAAACCTATTCTACCGCCTTCTTTCATTAGAGCCGTGCGTGCCCTCTTAACGCCGTCATATTGTCTCCAATGGTATCCAACCCAACTTTTAACGTTATACCTATGAATGGCATCAACCATAGATCTGGCGGTAGATATGTCTAACGCGATGGGTTTTTCTATGAAAACGTTAACATTTTTCTCAGCGGCTACGACGACCTCATCTTTATGGGCAAAAGGCGGAATGCATATCCAAACGGCATCTAAATGCTCCTTTTCAAACAAATCATGGTAGTTTGTGTAGGTTGATCCTGCCCCAACCCTATGGGCAAATGATAAAGCTCTAGATTCATCTATATCGCAGAAAGCTATCGGTTTAACACCGAGGCTTATAAGCTGGTTTAGATGATGGGAGGCTATACCTCCACATCCTATGAAGCCTATCTTAAGGTCTGTTATATCCATTATCGGACACCGGGTTAAAGGTTGACGTGCAGGTTTATCCGTTAAACTACTACTGGTTTAATCCCTAGGAATTTACACGCGTCTTTTATTTCATCCACATAATCTCCATGAATCATACTGGCGTGATGTACAAACCCTTCCTCTACTAAAACTCTGTAGAGCTTATCTAAATCTTCAACTTCAACCCAGCTGTAGGAGCCTCTCGTATAAAGTGGATCTTCCACAATCCTACCATGTGTTATAAGTATCTTAAATTCCCCTTTATGCTCCGTAAGCCTATTTATGGTCACGGTGTTTGGCTTAAGCTTAAACTCGGCAGTTCCGTAAGACCTTTCCACACCTACATCTCTGAAGAGAATACTATGGTATCTAAGGTTTATTGGGCATTCAGGACATACGAGAGAGGCTGGTGCATTACCACAATGCCACATTAGAACGAGGTTATCTTTTTCCGGATGCCTTATAGTCCAATCTACGAAGTGTGGAGGAGTTGTTTCAAGTGAGGCTAGGTACTGTATCAGCATTGTTAAAGCTCCGTATATGTCAGATTCACAGGCGCATAGCATCCCCGAATCCGTCAACCTCCCTAAGATGTGGCAGACAGCTATGCCATATATGTGCTGGAATTCGACCCAACATCTAACGCCTGCGGCGGAAAGCTGTTTATCTCGGAACATCCTCCTCAGAACTGTTTCAACTTTGGCTATGAGTTTGAGTTTTTCAGGCGGAACTTCTGAGGATGTAACATACTTATTGATTTCTTGGACTATTTTTACAACATCGGGGTCGCCGTCGCTAAGAGAGTTAACTGACAATACTACTTGGGATAAGTCTACTGGTACGACTTTCTGGCTGAAGCGTCTCAACATTTCAGCTTCGTTAAATGTACATGTTTCGAAGCGTTCAGGTCTAGGGCCGATAAGCCCTATGTTAGCCCATTTAAACCCGCTTACTATGGCGCACGTCCTCGCAAACGTGTTGACAGCCTTGAGGAAGAGCTCATCTTCCGGAAACACTATGCCCAGAAACTTAAACGGCAGCTCTCTACGGTATAGGGCTGATGTCAGGGATAATGTGCCACAGAAGCTGTCTGATTTTCTGAAACCTTCGGGACTTATAGTAGGCTCCTTGGTTGCGAAAACCATCACGGGTACTCTTAAACTATCTGCTATTCTAGCGCCTGCCACTTCATCTCCAAAGGTCATGGTGCCTAAGATTAAACCCTCGACGCCTTCAGCCTTAAAAAGCCGTATGACCTTATCGGCGTCTTCATCGTTTCTGACGAGGCCGTTTTTAGTCAAGTTCTCAGACGGATATAGGAGCGTTATATCCTCAACTTCAGACAACGTTTTAATGAAACGTTTTCTAAGCTCTATGGCCCAATCTTCGTCGAAGGGCTCTCTATGCAGGGGGACGAAACCTATCTTAACCTTCCTCAACAAACCACCTCCATTTTTAACTTAAAAACTCCCTCAGGAAACGGATACCATTCACTATTTCATATTCTACTTCGAGGAAGTCTATAAGCTTATGCTTTGAGTATCTTGGCGAACATATTTCATATGAAACATACCTGTTATAGCCTGTGCTTTTCAAAGCCTCTACAAACGGTTTAACTATACGTTTAAACACGCCAGTTCCCATAGGAGCCCTCTCGATCCTCGACGCTCTCAATGTAGAGCCGCCTCCGGCGGGGACTATTATGAATTTACCTGGTCTTTCAACGGAATCGCCAACATGTACATGCGCCAACAGTTTCCCAACCTTCCCATAAATCGTTTTAAACCTTTCTAAGACGTCTCCACCGTACGGGTCTACGTCTCTAACCCATATTAAAAGTTCAGGGTCTATACATGCCTTTAACGCATCTGAACCGACTTCCTCTATCATGTCTAATACGTCTTCGTAGCTTTCCATGATTGGCGGATGGTTTTGCAAAGCTAAAGTTACACCGTAGTCTTCAGCAAACTTTGAAACCTCTTTAAATGCCTCAACGCATAAACGCCAATGCTCGTGATACGGTATGGAGACGTCTACATCAGCCATACCTGCTGCGAAAACGCGTACGACATCTGTCTCAAGATCCCTCGCGAGTTTTACAAGCTCTTTGACATAGAGTATGTTAAGCTCTCTCCTAAATGCATCAGAACCTGAGAAATCGTTGTAACCAGCTATAGCAGCTATCTCAAGACCATTTGATGACGCCAGTTCTCTAAGGTTTCTCCTAGATTCCGCGGATAGGTCTCCCGGGTTTGCGTGGGGCCTCTTACCCATCAGTTCAACACCATCGAAGCCATACCGTTTAACTTTCGGTATAAGCTCTTCAAGGAAGACTGGGCTTCCCCTGTAGAAGAAGCCGGATAGGCTTACGCTATGCAGGGAGAGCTTCAAAACTTTAACCACCTAATTAAAAGCAATTTCTAATACTATTTAACGTTAAAGGTTGTATTGTACGCGCCGGATTCTTCCGGAACCTATAGAATATACTTCTCTAATATCGACCCTACGGCTGAAAACTCCAGAACTACTACGGTAGCATATGCGTAGAGGGGTTCGAAGAAACACCGGAATCAACCGCTAAATTATAGACGTTTATTAAAACATCGGAAGGAAATGGTTTATAAGTTAAATTTCAAACATATTCCCCTAAGCATTTTTCCCTTCCAATTCTCTCTTTATTACTACAGTAGTAATATTTGCACACGCTCTAGTTTGAACAGGCTTGCGAGGGAGTGGACTTAAACCAATTATGGAAAATGGGGTTAAACGCAGGGGAAAATCCTATCATTTAAGCTAAATAGTGTTCTTGACCTTTATACGCGACCATAGCCAATGCTTCTGACACCTTCCTAACCGTAAAGCCAACCATCTCAAGCCTGTTTTTAACACCAGCCATTACGTTCCTTCCACTTCTATAGCCTGGCTGACCGGTATAGTGCACGAGTATGCCCCTGGGCTTAAGAATTCTGTAAAGTTCACGGTAGAATTCTAATCCGTACAATTCTCCGGCCAATGACAACCTAGGAGGATCATGCATAATTCTGTCGAAGGAATTATCAGCTAAATGTTTAACGACTTTTAAAGCATCCTCAACCACTATGGTGATTCTGCTGTCTTCAAGCCATCTACTCCACGGGTTAAAACAGGCGATTTCAAGCACGTTAACATCCTTCTCCACAGTCAATACTTCACCAGCTCCAAATTTTAAAGCCCATATAGCAGTATAGCCTAATCCGGTGCAGATGTCTAAGACTCTACAGCCCCTTCTAATCGATAGTAGCTTAACCTTGACCTCCGAGTCCTTCCAAGGAGTAACGTCTAGAATACGGTGCATATGAATACCATCTATCTCTATTGTAGGAGCGGTATTTGGAGTCACAGGCTTAAGCTTATAGTAGTGACCTTCACAAGCTTTAGCGATTTTAAAGAGAGAGCCGTCTAAAATAGCGTAAACAGCTTCCTCAGCCAACGCCTTTTTAAACTCTTCAACATGAACCTTCGAACCACGTATCATAACGTAGTCTTCATCTACGTAAACTTTCTCCTTTGAGAGACCCATGTCTAAGGAGGTGTGGATTTCCCCAGCTGGAGTAGAGCTTAAAATTTCTCTAACCGTCCAAGGTGTTAAAACTGGAGCCTCCTTAAAACGATACTTAAACGTTTTAAAAAGCGTAGACATCGCTCTTTCAGCACATATGTGTTAAAGGGTGGAGTTAAATAGTTTAATCTAGGAAAAACGTGCATCCTAATTATGGATGAAATTGATAAAGCTGAATAATAAACTCCCTTTAATAGAAGTGTTGTGAGAGAATGAAGATTTATATTCTAACAGATATGGAGGGGATTAGCGGCATTTGGCGCCCCGAGCAGGTGCAGAAGGGGTATCCAGAATATGAAAAAGCCCGTAGACTACTTTGCGAAGAGGTTAATTCTGCCGTTGCCGGAGCCTTTGACGGTGGAGCTACGGAAGTTGTTGTACTAGATGGACACAGCGGTGGCGACAATTTTATATTGGAGATGCTGGATGAGAGGGCAGTTTATGAGACTGTGAAAAACCCGTTGGAGGTTATGCCAAGTCTCGATGAAAACTTCAGCGGGCTGATACAAGTTGGCTGCCACGCGATGGCCGGAACTTTAAATGCGTTTCTAGATCATACTCAATCATCGACTTCATGGTTTAACCTCTACATTAACGGGAGGAGGTTTGGTGAAATCGGTCAAGCGGGAGCTTATGCTGGTGCCTTCGGCGTACCAGTCATCATGGTTACTGGAGATTCTGCTGCGTGTAAGGAGGCACGTGACTTCTTTGGAGATGTTGAGTTGGTCTCGGTTAAAGAAGGGCTTGGTAGGAATAGGGCTAAGTGCATAGCCTCTGAACGCGCTCATAAAATGATACATGATGCATCTATGAGGGCTGTTCAACGCGTCGGGATTGGGGCTTTTAAACCATTCATCCTTGAAACGCCAATCGAAATGAAGCTGGAGCTTTGCCGAAGCGACTACGCCGATGAATACGCCGCCAGACCAGGTGTAGAACGTCTGGATGCACGTACCGTACGTAAGATCATTAAGAGCGCTAAGGAAATATACTATTGGTAATGTGGTTTCAGGCAAGAAGTTCTGGGGACGTGTTGAAGCCAATTCATTAGTCTTTCAGCAGAACAGTTCGCCAACACAATCTCTGAAATGAAAAATTGAAGAAAGATGTTAAGGTTTTATGATTAGAGGGGAAAATGGACGTGTAATAGTTCAGCCGAATCTACATTAATATTTAAAAGTTAGTTTATCAGTTAAAATCCAACAGTATACCGTCATGAAAATCCGTTCGTTAAAAGTGTTAATAACTGTTCTGATAGTGGTCATGGGTGTACAAACAATTTTAAGTACTTCTTTGGAAGAGAAGCGTTGTCAGAGCATTACAGTATACAGATGTAGGAGTTTGATTAATTACGCCTTAACTGAGGGCACTCCAAAGTCTCATAGAGATGATAGGGCTGATGAGTTCGTACATAGAATCCGATGGGATGAGACGAGTGTTAGCGAGGTGAGTTTTCCAACTGTAAGTGAAGCTTTAAGTTGGGTTTATGAGAACATCGTTTACTGTTACGATGAGTTTTCCTATGGGTGTTTGGAGGCCTGGGCAATCCCGGAAGCGACGCTAACATTTAAAACCGTCAATGGTTCAGAGGGGCTTTACGGAGATTGTGAAGACTTAGCGATCCTATTGGCGTCTCTAATAAAGTTTCATACGCTTGAATTCAACCCCGAAGAAGACGACGTCTACGTAATGTGCGGCCTCCTTGAGTTAAAACCTGGGGTAGCAGCGTTACATGCGTGGGTGGTATTTTACGATGGAGGTGAACATAGGTGGTATGAAATAGACCCTACGAAGAACCATATGAGAACTATAGCATACCCGACGAACGGTACACTATGGTTTAACGACGTGGGAGTGTTCGGCTTTCAACCCGGATACTACCCAGAGTATTGTTAACTATTTTCAAATCACGTAAGTCGTTGTTATCGTTAATGTCCATCTGAAGATGTCGATTTACTGAAAAGTTTTAAGCAAGTCTTTCGAAGAAGGTTTTGGAGAGCGATTTATTTGAAGAAGATGTTTTTAGGGGGTATACTTATCTCAGTAATCGGACTCATCATATTAGCGGTTGGCCTACCCATAGGTTCTTCAGAGGCACCTGTAGAAATGGGGGATTGGAAGATCACTTGGTTTAGAATATTTTCAGTCCCTAATGAGATAGTGCCTCTTAACACTATTGGAGTTACGGTGAATGAAACCTCCCTCCCAGCCAACTTCGACTTCATCATGAGCGACCCTGACTTTACATCCTATACGGGCTCTGCAGATGAAATAGCCCTCATGGCTAGGACGGAGATACGTGTTCCAAATGATGGGAAAGTTCGCTTTGAAGTTGGTAGCGATGACGGCAGCGTTCTCTTTTTAGACGGAGAAATTATAATAGATAACTGGGGTACTCACGGTTACGAGCCAAGGTCCACGGTAGTTAGTCTAGAGAAGGGAGCTCACACGTTAGAGATATGGTGGTTTGAATGGCATGGAGCGGCTGTGCTAAGCTTCAAAATGGATGAAAAGGTCGCCTTCGGCGACCCCTGGTATGGCCGAGCGATAGGCGGAGCAATTATCATCGCCGGGCTCGTTGTAATGGTAATATTTAGACCTGGGAGAGAGAAGCAGTAAAGTACCCACACTAAGTCTTCTTTAAGACTTTGAACCACCTCTATGATTTAAGCTACGTCTTCTTAGGTTTAAGTAGGAATCCTACTAATGTTAAAATGACTCCTAAGAATACTAATGCCCCTCCTCCCGTTGTTATACTCATAGCGGTCTGTTGCTCGGGGATCGCCATGTTAAACAAGGCGGCTGCATCATCTTCTACCAAAACCTGGTAGTATTCTATTTCAAGCGTATGCCTCCCAGACGTTAAGTATGCTTCAATGGATTGTTGAACGTTTGGATCTGGACATGGAAGATTTAACAGTACATCACCATCTAGAAAAAGCGTTATATCTCCGTCGTCTCCCCCTATGGTGAACTGAATAGTCGCATCTCTGGGAACGTTTACCTCTAGGAATGCTTTAAATCCTATAGGCTCGTCTCTGTAAGAGTATTCGAGGGGGTCGTAGCTGAAGATTGTTGGAAACCTGCCAGTTGCTATAACATCGCCCCAAACTCCATAAGTGTTCTGCATAGAGTACCATGTGACCTGCCACTCGCCAGCTTCTACACCGAATTGCTGACTAAGCTGGAAGCCGAAGCCGATAATGACTGCACCTAAAACTATTAAAACTAAACCGGGTATTAAAATAGGTTTTCGCATTTAAAATTAAATTTGAAGCAGGAATATTTAAAATTAATGGGGGTTAATGTCTTATGGATATTCTTTACATTTTGAGGAGTTTAATTCTATATTTTATGGAGAATTCTCTAAATAAATATTTTCAGCTATTATGATAGCCTTTACGGATGTTTTAGTTCGCATACGGCTATTCAATTTGCCAAGAGTTGGATTAACCGATTATCCGGCCGTATCGAATGGATTTGAACAGGTTGAAAGAATAAGTCCGACAATTAGGATGATGTGTTTAGATTTTTACGTATGATCTCCGTTTCATCGAGTACAAGTTTACATACCTTCCTCATAAGATCCATGACTTCACGCCCTTTCTTCTCTATCCCAATCCACCTATTGAACATGCCCTCTAATGTAACAACCCACGTTATGCTTTCAGGAGATTTGTAGAATTCAACCATACCTTTCACCGCGGCATCTTCATCTCTCGCAAAGGGCTGGTATTCTATTGGAAGCGATAGGAGTGATATTGAAAACTTATCCGGCTTCACCGATTTAATTAAACCCATTATCTCAGCGTTGTTGTTAAGCCTATCTACAAGTCTATTTGATACTTCAAACTCTGGAATTAGGCTTCTGATTTTCTCCAAGTAGAATGATGGCGCGAAAGACCAGTTTTTACGTACAAAACCTCTACGGACAATGTTGCATTCTAAAGGTTTAAGCTTCCGGTAAAGTTCGGCTTCGAAACTACCCATAGACTCTTTATTGACGTACTCTAAAACACCGGAGACTATCCATATTCTATCGAAGAACCCTACAGTCCTAGAGGATATTAAAAGCCTAGTATAACCGAGCCCCTTCTTAGGAGTGCAGACGACGAAGCCTTGATAGTCTTTCCAGTCTTTAATATAGTCTTTGAAAAGCTGAACTAGGAACGGAGTTGTCGCAGAAATCTTCTTTTTACGTCCTTTACGTTTTTTAAAAACCAATAACTCTCACCCCTACGGCACGTTGAGATGGGAAGTTTTCAACAGTACACTAAAATACTTGTTCTGAGTTTAATAATTTAAGGTTTAAGGGCTTCAGACCATTGTGGACTATAGACTATAGAGCGTTTAAAAGGGGTGAGGCGGTTTAGACTCGGAAAAACCTAGAAGGAGGCCTAGGAGGAGAAGGGCTAAGACGCGTCGTGAGAAGGTACAAGCCATATTTGCATCTATGCTGAGGGCCATGTACTCGGGTCTTAAATGGTCTGGATTATGGCTTAAAGAGTTTCTGCGGAGGGCTGGACTGGTTGCTGTCAATCCCTTTAAAGCCTTTACGGAAATCAGCGAAAACCCTGACATAGGTGGCCCCATAGCTGTTTTAGCGATACTTATAATAGCTGATTTGATCAATAGACAGCTTTTTATGCTTTTTAAAACAAACCTCTTCATCCTTAAGGGTTCCGACGTCTTGGAGCCTTACAAGTCCTCCCTGATGGATACTACAACAGCTACGCAAATAGTTGTAATGTCTCTTATAAACTACGGCTACTATATTCTCAGAAATAGCATCATATACTATATAATGGCTTGGATACTTAAAACGGAGAGGCATTTCACGAGTATTCTAATGGCCACAGCATACGCCATGTTCACCTATGTGATTGGGAAGGTTGTAGAGGCGTTTGCCATATTGTTCATAGTCCCTCCGCTGACGGTGGTGTTAGCGGTTGATACGTCTGTCGCCATGCTTTCATCGTCGGTGACGCTTGTTTTGATAAACATAGGGAACATCGAAGCCGCCAACGCTATGACGAATACGTATAGGGAGGCTTGGGAAAATCAGCTAGCGCCCAGAGTCCTATCAAACATGGCATATGCCTTCTCAATATGGGCTTGCCTAATATGTACAGTCGCCCTCTACATTATGTTTAAAATGCCCAAGGGTAAGGCGTTAATCGCTGGGGTAACTCCTCTGATCGTCGATGCAGTCCTCAGAGTGGTTTTACTTGGGGGATTCTTCTAACAACCATGAATATAGATGTTAGTAAAATTGCAACTGCTACCGCTACTGGAACCGTTGGAGAAGACCTGCTGACCGTTAAATTCAGTATGTTTGTCGAGGATATTAGCATGCTTGTAAAATAGCTTTGGGAGGTCTTCCCACTTGAATCTTTAAACTCCACCAGGAAGCGGGAGCTCACGAGCACACCGGTTTCGCAATCATAGCTTCTCTCGATAAACCCATCCATTGTCATATTCTTTAAATCTCCAATGTTAAGCCCATTTATAGTGAAAGTAGCATTTGTCAGCCAGCAAGCTCTATCTGCGAATAGCTTCGAAGAGACCAGCCGCAAGTCTACAACAATCGTTGATAGGTTTTCAAGTTGAATAACATCACCCAATCTTGGAGTGTAATCTATCCAGAGGTAGTTTGTGGTGTTTTCCATTAGCTTATCATCTATCGCCTTGATTTGGTTGGAGGATAAATCTATCTTAAACGTTTTCTCAAAAGACATGTCTTCAATACGCATTTCATAGCGGATGAAGGCATATCCATCAGTCAGATTTATAACAGTCCACCTGAAGACCCCCGTTGTCGGAGCATAGGGGGCGCCCTTATAAACAGATACATTGCAACTGTATTCCACGTATGTGCCTGGGTTGAGCCAACTTGGCTGCGTGGAGACCGTTCTCTGAAATCTAGGAATACCAGTTATGGAGAATATCACTACGATCAGCATGGCTATTGTTAATCCACGTTTCAAAATAAACCCTGAAATGAAAAACCCAAGTGAGCCTTATAAAACTATCCCAGATTAATGATGTGTTAAATTGAATGTCGATCAAAGCTTAGAGGAGTATTCTTATAAGGCAGTGTAACAGATATTGGAAAGACCACCATGAGCGTCAAGTGTGGCGTTGTGGGTTGTGGTGTTATAGCTAATGAGGCCTACTTACCTGCTATTAAGAAGTATGGAAGACTTGTAGCAGTATGCGATATAGTTGAGAAGAAGGCGGAGAGGGCGGCTAAACTATGGGGTGCTGAGGAATACTATACCGATTATGAGGAGATGCTTGAGAAGTCAGATGTTGAAGCCGTGTTCATACTCACAGGTATGGGTGATCACGCTAGGCAAGTAGCCGTGGCCGCCAATGCAGGTAAACATGTCTTAGTTCAAAAGCCTCTAGCTACAAACATGGACGATCTTAGAAAGGCTGTAGATGCCGTTAAAAAGTCCGGCGTGAAGGCTCTAGTCGAACCTTGTGTTCAAATGTTTCCAGAGTATGTTAAGGCTAAGGAGGCTTTGAAAGATATAGGTGCGATCTTCTGGTTTAGAGCAGGTCTTGGACGTGGACCGCCCATATGGGGTGCGGAGACGTTCTTCACCAGGAGGGCTGGAGGACCTCTATTCGACCTAGGCGTCTATGAAATATCTGCTTTAACTTTTCTACTCGGACCAGCTGAGAGAGTATCAGGTCTAGCGAAGACATCTATCCCAGAGGTGGATATAGTGCCAGAGGATTGGTTTATTGAACACTTGTCTAAGTTTGACTCCTATAGGAGCGTGTGGCCTTTATTGGGAAAAGCGCCTAGGACTCAGAAGGTTAAGGTGGAGGCTGAAGATAATACGTTGACTCTTATTGAGGTGAAGTCTGGATGCTTAGGCGTTGTGATAGCCAACTTTGTAACGCCTGACGGTCTCAGAAGCGACGTCGGCATGTTTCCAGACATAGAAGTCTACGGCTCGGATGGGGGTGTACTTATAGGTAGTGGGGCTTACGCTGTTGCCTATAAGACTGTTAAAATGCGCGAATGGGTTAAAGTCGGTTGGGATGCCATAGGTAGACGCGGTTGGAGCTACTATGAGACTTCGACTAAACACTTCCTGGATTGTATAGTGGAGGATGAGGAACCAATACCCAACATAGACTGGGGAGCACATGTGAGCGAGATCATGATAAAGTCTATAGAGTCTTCGAGAACTGGTAAGATTCTTAGAATGGAGACTACGTTTAAACCGTACTGAAGCGTAAGCCAACATTCCATCGTATTAACGGCATATGGGGATGCTTCATGCGGAGGATTAGCAAGCTCTATGAAAACTGGGGTAGGAATGCTAAGGTCTTAGTGCTTACCGAGCCTTTATGGAGCATCCCCATGAGCTGGGTTTTCTTTTATAGACCAGTATTTATGCGTAGCCTAGGTATTACAGAGGTTGAAATAGGTTTAATGATGACGTTATACTCTATTCTGCAAATTTTCCTCCCCCTATTTGGAGGCTATTTAGCGGATAGATTTGGGAGGAAAAGGGTTCTTATGCTGTTCGACGTAGTGGGTTGGACTGGGGCTATGAGCTTGTGGATTTTAGCCAGAGAGCTATGGCATATGATGCTTGCCATAATATTCGAAGCGCTCATAACAGTGATATACTCTGTGTGGGAGTGTATGCTTGTCGAGGATACCGCTCCTGAGTATAGAGCCAGTATATTCAGCACCATAAACCTGGTCTACGTGATCGGAGGCCTTCTAACACCGTTAGCTGGACTGATACTTACGACATATGGTGTTGAAGCGGGATGTAGAATACTTTTCACGATAGCTTTAGCCAGTCTATGTACAATGTTCACAGTAAGGCAGATATTTCTAAGAGAGACAGAAATAGGCAATCTACTTATGAAAGAACAGAGCGATTTATCTGGTTTTAGAGGCTATAGAAGAGCTATTGGAATAGTCTTTAAAACGAAAGTGATCTTCCTAATCTTCATATGCACTGTTTTAGGAGGCTTCTATTATACTGTCTCAAGCACCTATAACGCGCTGTATCTTACCGATCCCAGGGGTTTGGGATTGAGTGAGGGGTTTGCATCTGTGGTCCCAGCATCTTCATCGATAGTATCTATCCTCTTACTGACCATAGTCTTGCCTAGGATAAGGAGAGAGGAAAGTCTTCTCAAAATTCTAGTTTTTGGATACGCCTTATCAGCATTATCTGTAACAGTTCTTATTATGGCTCCTAGTGGATGTCTAACCTTAGCTATCACCGCAGGTATTCTAGGAGGCTTCTACATATTCGTCTACCCGACCATAAGGACTATTCTTGTAAATAGAATAGACCTGGTAGATGAGAAGGCTAAGGCTAAAATACTATCCTTAACTACAACATCCTCAGCTCTTGTAAACTGGCTGACGCCGACTTTAGCGGGATACGCTTATGCGATAAATCCTAAAATCCCATTTTCAGCATCAGCTGGCGTCTTATTAACGAATGTCATAATAGCGTTTATGATTAAAACTTCAAAGAAAACATCCTAATGTTGAAGAGCTTTATAGGCTTTGGGTAGAAAAAGGTATTGGATTTACTGTCTTCTAAATGGTTACTTTTGCTTTGGGTTTTAGTATGAGGCCTATCACTGTTATTATGGCTCCTATGAATATTATGCCTCCGCCCGCTGTCTGCATGGTCGTGCCGATGCCCCA
>Ga0185307_1000202_pt1 | contig 41460 bp, 47 predicted proteins | sample LHCtaG_FD_128010 | JGI IMG/M metagenome (GOLD analysis project Ga0185307, IMG submission 128010) | Hot spring microbial communities from Little Hot Creek, USA to study Microbial Dark Matter (Phase II) - LHC4sed_matched (SPADES... | ecosystem: Environmental > Aquatic > Thermal springs > Hot... | reverse complement strand
TGTCGCTTCTCTACCGAAACCTTTCTTATGGCTTTCAGGCACCATCTCATCGGTTACGACGAAGAGCATCGCTCCAGCTGCGAAGGCTAATCCAAACGGTAGGAAGGAGTGAGAGACCGAGACTAGCGCTAAGCCAAGTAGCCCTCCTAACGGCTCGACAAGCCCGGTTAGGGCTGCATATCCAATAGCCTTAAAAGCACTATACCTCTCCCTTAGAAGCGGTAATGCGACGGCTAAGCCCTCAGGCATATTCTGCAATCCTATAGCCGTAGCGATAATCAAACCGGATGCGATATCGCCGGTGCCGAAGCTAACGCCTACGGCTAAACCTTCGGGGAAGTTATGGATCGTTATAGCGATTATCATAAGCCAGACGCGTGCTAACCTCGACGGAGGACCTTCAGCTCCTGCAACCGGGTGGAGGTGTGGAACGAAACGATCTATAAGATGTATCGTTAACGCACCGATACCGAAATTTACCGAGGATATAAGCGAACCGCTCAGCTCGATAGCCGGTATTAAGAGGCTGAAAGCTGTAGCAGATAACATAACACCTGCGGCGAAACCTAGGAGGATATCTAGGATGCTATCCGGAACCTTCCTCACTAGGATGATAGGTAGAGCACCTGCACCAGTAGCTAAACCGGCTAGAAGGCTTGCGATAAACCCGATATAAATCAACTCCATCAGCATCCACTCCTCATATATCGAATCTTAAACTTCGATAGATAACATTATAACCTTAAGGTTAGATTTAGAGGATGCTATGAATACCTATAGGCTGCAGCTACCCTGGGATTTATACGTGAAGTCTTCCGGGGGATGCTGGATCCAGTGCCTCCACCATGTATCGATCATCTAGAATAATACAGCATCCATATCGTATATATGGAATCTGCCGATATACTTCAAAAAATGGATATAATAGAGTATTTCGGCATGGATTGTTATGATAGCTAGGCTATGTACGCTACCGTAGCTACCTTATGGTTGTAGCGATTTAACACCCCAAATCTAAGGGATAGTTGCATGTATGCTATAGTATACATCATCGAGCCTATGTTAACAAAGCGAACATTATACTGAAAAGGTTGGATGATGCTCGCAGGGGGATGTTTATATAGGTGTAAAGACTACTTGGAGGGGGCTTTCATGGAATGTGGGAGGATCTATACTCCACTCGTTATTTTGGATTCCATCGATTTAAGCCTGTATGGTGGAGAAGGATTAGAACTAGCTGTTCATAGTTAAGCCTAGATTGAGGGGATGAGATTGAAAAACCTTTTGATAGACTTGAAAACTACCGATAAAGATGAGTAAAGTTACGTAGAGGGAAAATAAAGTAGGGATAAAAAATTATAGAGAAAAGATGTTGAAAGCGCTTCAGTCGTCGCTGAATATTAATCAGTAAGGTTTATTTTGACCCCCAGGACTAATAAATAGTGATCTGGGGGTAGATAGACTCCGTAATGTCAGATATTTCGCTATCTAAATTCAAAGCGGAGAATAGTATTCCCACTACACCCCTAGGGGGTAAAGTCTATGAGAAGAACTCAGCTAGCATTCATGGTTACGCTGAATACTCTAAGCTCCCTAGGGGTGGGTCTGCTTGGACCGATATACCCCATATTTGTTCTTAACCGCTTCTCTGCTTCAATGCTAGATATCGGTATACTTCTAACTATTTTCGGTCTTTCCTCGGCTATCTTTAAGACGCCAGCCGGCAAACTGGTTGATACATATGGGGAGAAAACCGTTTTCTTAGCCGGGGTCATACTAGGCGCTGTCTGCTCGTTCGCCTACATTTTTGTTTCCGACCTAGTTTTCCTATATTTGATAGAGTTTTTCTTTGGAATTTCCTATGCTCTTCAGGAGCCAGCTCGTCTAGTGCTAGTCGTAGAGGTAAGCAGTAGGAAGAGGAAGGGGTTAATTATCGGTATATCTCAATCCGTATACGATATTGCCGGATCACTAGCGGCTCTAATCGCCGTGGCAATAGCTAGCAACTTCGGTTTCGAATACGTATTCTTCGCATGCTCCAGTTTCCAGATGTTAACCGGACTTCTAGTTTTAAAGTCAAATCCATCTATTTGTTAAACGATCTAAAGTTGAGCGGACTACGCTATACATTTTAGATAGCCTCCTAATTTTCATCTGGAGAATGTATGGTTTAAGTATGGACGGTGAAATCATTATATTAGCTAGGCGATCTACTTTACCTAGACATTACCAATCGCTACGCTGATGAACGCCACTTTGCTTTAGATGCTATCGGGATGATATAGTTAACTTCAAGTTAAAACCCGCTGAATCAAGAATCAAATCATCCATAGAATACGAAAACATATTTTTACAGGATGCTCGTAACAAATCCTGCTAGAATTGGGGTAAGCCTAGTTTAAAAGCGTAACCCAAGTTTACTACGTACCTCTACTATGTACTCCGCGACTTCACAGACTGGTGCAACCCATACCTTATCTTCATTGTCCTTTAGAAACCTCAAGAAGCCGATTAAATCGTGATCTGAAACCGGTAGATGCCCCTCATTAACGCCATGAAATGTGTATATAGCCCATCCACTCTCATAAGAAGCCCTGATAGTTAACCCTATCATCTCCTCAAAACTCATTCTATGAGCGGGCCAAGACCAAAGTTCATGCAAATCACATACTAGCGGAGAATTGGGATAGCCGAGCTCACCCCAACCTCTAGCGGCTAGGAAGATTTCGGCGACGATCGGAACGTAGCTTCTCTTAGACAATCCTCTACCGACAGCCGTTTCATAGCATGGATATGCAAACGTCCTACTACCGTTAGGTATGACTTCTCTAATCCTCCTATGCGCCTCCATTATATCTGCTCTTACATCCTCAAGAGTCATCTTCTCCAAGCATTTAACAGCAATCCTCGCAAATTGGAAGTTACAGGAGCACGGATGCGTAAGGGTATGATTACCTATTTCATGTCCATGATCGGCTGCTTCCTTCCAAGGCTTAAGAAGACTCCTATAATCCCCCCTAGGGTTTATGTAGAAAGTAGCTTTAAAACCGAACTTCTCGAGGAGTGGTACTGCTATATTCAACTGGGATGGTAAACCATCATCGAATGTGAGCGAGACAGCTACCTTCTTACCGTCAGGCCACTCGAAAGATTCAGTCATAGAACTCAACCCCCATAATCCTACGGTAACATACGAGCACACTATGAAAAATTAAGTCTTATCCTCTAAACATTCTTCGATAGAATTCTATGACTTAACGATAGCTGGTTAGGATTCCACCGGATTTCCGCTCCTTAAAGCTAAACAAAGGGAAAGAATATTCTATGGGCAAGCTCGGCATTGAGATGGAATGGATATAAACATAGGAATAGCTAAAAATCACACTATCGCTATGGAAGAATCTACCACCGTTAAATATAGCGATCAATACCCAGGGTTTTCTACAATGTGGGGTTCTAGGGAGATGGTAGATGAATGGATAAGATAACTTATCTCCATACCCCCTCCCCCTCTCTACGGATACTACGATGAGACTCGCTACTTCTTTTCCTTCCAGGAGAGTCTGATGCAGTTAGATTACTTCCCCATATACTCCTCAGCACTTGGAAGTTTCAACCCTCATAACCTTATCCATCCAGCTTTCAGGAGAGTGGTTAAAGCTCTTCTAGACGAGAACCAAGATTCTGAGGGGAAGAAATCTACTTCGAGATGTCTTCAAAGTCTGTTTAGAAAAGGTTGGAGACGCAATGGATTATGGCGAGACAACCTACTAGTCTTAAGGCTCAGTCTATATGCCTCCTTCTTTAGACTAAAACCCATCCAAACTCAGAATGGTAAGAACCATACGGTTCGGTCGGTGTGATCGGTAAAATCCTCGGAGACTTGAAAGTTCTCGGGGAAGGGGGGAAATAGGGTGGGAAGGCTTAGATGTGGAAACTACGCTTTCAACTGGTTTATGACGTTTTCAAGAGTCTTCGCTGCGTCCTCAATTTTTCTTTGGAGCAACGCCAGTTTCTCTTGAAGCTCGGCTTTTTCCCGGCGCTCTTTCTCCAGCTCGCTCCTAAGCTTTTCTAACTCCTCCTTTGACGGAGCTTCAGCCTCCCTAAGCATGAAGGCTAGAACTTTCTCGCCGCGAAGAAGCATCTCGTAGGTCTCCCTTACGAGTTTTCCAGCCTCGGTTCTCCCGGTTAAGTGGGAGCGAATTGTTTGCTCGCCTCTTCCAAGCTCGTCAGCTATACGTGGAACACTCATGCCGGCTTTCTCCCTCGCAAGAGCTCCAGCCGCTACCGCTAAGGAGTCTATCCATGTTATCCGGTCCTTAGGATCCGCGCTACGCATCTTCTCGATGACATCCTGCCTCGAAACCGTTCCTAGGAGGAGGACTGCTTCAAGCTTTTGTATATCCTCTCGACCCATAGGTCTCAACGGGACTTCAATTTCACTCATGAGGATCCACCTCCTCCTTCAAGAAACCCTCTAGGAGTCACTCTTATAGTCTTATCCGGATAGATTATTATACCTTTGCTTGTTATATCGAATGGATGCCTCCTCATGGAGTGGCTTGTACCCCGCATCTTCCAAACGATTATTGAACGTTTAAGCTCCCCCTGAAACTCGTCCAGATCGAGACGGATAATCCCATCAGCTGCATGTTCAACACCCGGCCCGCCGAAGCCACGGTCTGTAACACTGACCTGGGAAATTAGAAAGCCTGTACAACCTAAGCCGGCTAGAACCTTCTTAATCAGCATTATAGTGGATCTTGCCAGCATGGGTTTGGTCATATAAAGCGTTGAAATAGAGTCTATCACAACCCGTTCAGCCTTCAAATCTACGATCGCCTGCCTAACAATATCTAAAAAGCTTGGAATATCCTCCGGATCCTTCACGACATAGCGCTCCCTCCTCGCCGCTTCGCCAATCCCGGAGGTGAACGCGTCGACGATAGCGAACTTACCCTCCTGCTCAAATCTTCTAGGCTCCCATCCAAAACGCTCCATGTTAATCCTAATCTGAACTGGATGCTCCTCCAAGGTTACCAAGACACCGGGCTCCCCAAGCTTGAAACCGGCGTACAGAAACTGTTGTCCAAAAATAGATTTACCCGTACCTGGACCGCCAGATAGAAGAACAACGTTTCTCCGCGGCAAACCACCATGCAATATCTCGTTCATTCCGGGAATCCCGACATCGATACGGTCACTCATCAAAACCACCATAACCTAAAGCGTATAGTCAAATGTTAAAAACTTTTCCATAATCACCCGCCTATAGCAAAACTTTGAACTCTACCCTCTAGGATTCCAGTGTCGATGAAGGAAAACTCTACCATCGACCTAAAGGTGACGAAGAAGCATACCCATAAGCTCACATGGAGAGAAGGTTCGTAAGCAGGTAGCTCAGTTAGTTTCCTCCTATCCTATAGTACTAATTAGGATTTTAAGATAGTTTCTGATTGCTTTTGAAACGTTAAAGGATCATATATGTTAAACCTGATCTTACACCGTTCATACTCGATGCTTTGATTAACCCATTCCAGAAGGTGTTGAATCTTGTTTAATCCATCACCATCGTAGGAGCCATCGTTGAAGATCTACTCCCTAGTTCTTTGAAATACGACCTCGTTGAAATCATTAAACACAGTATCATAAACAGTTTCGTCTAGTGAAGGAGTAGTAATGCGGTAAACTTTTGAGTATTCCCCGAATAAATTCTCCGCGAATCGCTATCACCATATTCCTGGGTATCTCGAATACATATCAGCCAGGTAGTAGGCGCTCAAATACATCCTTTAAACTGCAAACTTCTTCGGCATAATTACCGGCGATATAAACATACTCATCCACGATACTATCACCTTCCGCTTCGTAGGCTGAGGATCTAAGTATCTCCGCACCCTTCTAAATGAAGTATGATGGGAAAAGAGCATCGATACCATCATACATATCGGTGAGCGAAAACTGGAATACCATAAACTAAGATGAAGCAGGTAAGAGAGTTAAAGAAACCCTATGATAATCCACCTTAACCTGAAAGGCAGGTATACTATGGATTCCCCCGGTTACCTATGGAGCAGGATGTGGAAAAATACCATGGAAAACCTGGGGGTAGCCGAACTTCTAGACGATCCACTCAAAGATACATCAGGGATATACCAAGATATCATTTAGCTAAACTGAAAGCTCACCCAGAATATATAGGATGACGCCGGGGGTGGGATTTGAACCCACGAGGGGCGTAAGCCCCACAGGCTCTCAAGGCCTGCGCGTTGATCCAGGCTCCGCAACCCCGGCTTGATCGTTTGTAGAAGAAATTAGTTCTAATCTATAAGGTTTTCATCCCGTGGAGGGGCTGTTGGCCATCTATCCCTCCTTCACACTTCTCCTATACGTTTCTACTGCTTTCTCTATTACTTCTTCTGCTTTATCTACGTCCAACCACCCCTCTACTTTAACCCATTTCCCAGGTTCGAGTTCTTTGTAGTGTTCGAAGAAGTGTTCTATCTCTTTAAGGATTGCTTCAGGTATATCTTTGAGGCTTCTTATATTGGATAGCCTCGGATCTATATCTTCGGTCGGTACGGCTATCAGCTTCTCATCCTCACCCTTCTCATCCCTCATGAGCATTAGGGCTATGGGTCTAGCTTTAACGAGTACACCTGGGTTTAGAGGTTGGGATGTTATTAGTAGGCAGTCGAGTGGATCTCCATCCTCGCATAGAGTTCCAGGTATGAAGCCGTAATCGCATGGATACGCCATAGACGTGAATAGAACTCTATCGAGGATTAACAATCCCGTCTCCTTATCTATCTCATACTTATTTTTGGATCCTTTGGGAACCTCTATCAATACATATATCTCCTTAGGAAGCCTACCTTCAGGTCCGGGTTTAAGCTTAGAGATCTGCATAGTACCCCACCTATAACTTAGATAAAGCCTCTACGATCATCTTTTTAAGCTCTTCTGCGAGCGATATGAATTCTTCATCACCGGCTAGGGTATCCATAGTAACCCTCTGAGCTATAGCTTCAACCTCGTTTTCACCAAACTTACTTATAGCGTAACCGATATTACACTCCTTCAAGAACCTCTCTAAAGCCTTACCGGTAACAGCATTCGAAACGGCGTCGGCTAGAGTCTTTCTTATCATAGCTTCCTCGCCGTACACGTTCATTATCGCGTAGACTACGATATCCGTAGCAAGCGAGAATAGTATCGATATGGATAGATCATCTATAAACCCTTCGATACGCTTAGGATCGAAGCCTAGGCGTTTAACCTCCCTACTCATAAAAATGATAGCTTCGCTCCTAACTTTCGAATCCTGCAGAGCTTCCCTTATAGACTTCTTCAAGCTTTTAGATAATAGCTCTTCGAAGTACTTCTTACTCATCGAGATGTACCTCCGATCAGAGAGATGGATGTGAACAACCTATAAAGTCTAAACTATACTTTATCGAAGCGTTATAGATGAGCTACCAGTATACGGTATCGGTTTTAACCCCGCTTAGAACAGCTTCAGTCTCATCCGGCTCAAGAGTTTTCCTAACACCTAATTTGAAATGCCAATCGAAACATGCATACCTAACAAGCTTGATACGCATATCCCTGAGATGCTCTGGTAGGATCTCATCAGGAGTCCTCTTACTAAACCCTACAAGCCTAACCGTATAGATCACCTTCTCCCACTCCAACCCTTCATCATCTTTAATCTTCTCACCTGTACGCTCGATAGCTTCCACTATACCTTGAAGCTTCCTAATACGTGTGGTAGACATAACGCTTCAACCCGATCGATATAGCTCGACGCTTCGACGTAATAAGACTTTTGCTATCGATACTAGGAGGATCAGGGATCGATCTAGATACGTTGAGGCTGCTCGATAGCTATACGAGGACATAGCGGATCTGGTTCTTCGAGTGAACCGGTCATAGCGTATGCCCTCGCTATGCATCCACCGTAACAGCGGCTGGATAGCTTGCAATCTCTACATCGATCCGGTATTCTTACGGCGATCCTCCTAACTAGAGGATGCGATGTATACTCGCTCCACGCCGTAGCCACACCCTTCATAACATCCGATATCCTTATTCGTAGTGTATCGCAGATCGGGATAGATCCATCCGGTAGTATATCGAGGGATGAGGCTATAGCACATCTATTTACATAGAAGTATCTCCCTCCACCTATACTCGCAGCGAATGGTGCACACCATATCGAAGCATGGAATCCTAGAGAGTAAGCTTTATCGCGTAGGGATTGGAGGGCATCGATCAGCCTACCCGGATCCGGTAATAGCGAGTAAGATTTAGCCGCTCGACCTACAGGTATTATGGGTATGAATGCAGCGTAGCTGGAGCCTAGTCTACTAGATAACTCGAGTATGGAGGGGAGCTTATCGACGTTCATACTGTTAATCGTCGTAACCGTAGCGAATTCTAAGCCTACATCGTGAGCTATCTTCAACCCTCTAATCGCCGCCTCCCAGCTTCCTATACCTCTATATGCTTCATGGGTTAAGCTATCGGCGCCATCTAGACTTGTAAATAGGAATACGTCTAGATCTGCGAGGAACTTCGCATAGCCGATATCGAATAGCTTCAAATTCGACTGTAGCGAGACGCTCATCCCCCCATCTCTCAGCAGTTTTATTATCCTTCGTAGGGGAGGCCATAGTATAGGCTCCCCTCCGGTTATCCCGATAGATCTAGGTGCTAGCTCTACCAATCCTTCGGCGACTTTAACGGCGGCTTCCTCGCTAAACTCACCCCTCAGATCTCCGGTATAGCAGTAGCTGCAACGCATATTGCAACGCGAAGTTACAATCCATATTACGAAGCTAGGAGTAGCCTTCAACTAAGACACCTCCTGTAAAGGGGGTTGAGCATTAAATTAGCTACCGTAGATTACCGCTGTTAGCAGCTACAACTTCGCCGAAGGTTATAGATAATTTTTTCGATCGAGTTCATGCATGTGTAACCTACTAGTATACGGGTAGTAGCCACTATTTCAACGGCTCTCTACAGTAGCTTCGAACTATGCATTCACAACACCTACGCTTCTTACAATACTCTATGTTTAGCCGTACAAGCTGCGATTCATAACACTCAATGTCTAGTAGACCTATACGTCGAGCAGTATCGACGGCTATATTCGAGGGGGTTGGCTTAGCTTTATTCCATATACCCCTCAATTCTCTTAGAAATATGTTGGTAGCCGTCGGACCTACACCTTTAAACTCCATAAGCCTCCTCTCTAGATCCCTAGGATCACTAGATACTTCATGCAACTTCTCTAGATCGCCATACTCCTCTATAAGCTTCCTCGCAGCCTCCATGATGCTGGATGCAGTCGAGAAATCGTATCTAACGTATCCCCCGGAATCCAGTATTCGAACTATACGATCCCACCCAGCTTCCAGTATACTCTCAGGTATGGTAAGCCCCTCCTCCTCAAACATTCGATAAGTCTTCTTAGCTATCTCAGCCGAAATCCTCTTAGCGAATAGCACCGAAGCTAGAAACCATTTAAACCGATCCCTAGGCTTCGTTAGGTCTAAACCCAGCTCCTCAGAGTAGCTTTTCAAACAGGATATAGCATCCTCGACTTTCATATAGGTCATCAAGGATAGCCTATACTAATCCTTCAACTAAGCCAACCTAGGCTTTTGAGTATTACCGGGTTGAAATCCCTCTCAAGCTTCTCAACTAGATACCTAGCTTCAGATGTATTTAATAGAGGGCAATCTCTAAGCTTAACTTCACCTTGAAGAATCTTGGTAGCGAAAGCTACGCATGTAGCGTAGCCGCATAGACCGCAATTCGCTTTAGGGAGATACTCGTACAGCTTGAAAGCCGATAATTTACCGTAAGCTTCTAAATCCTCTAAACGGGGGGCTCCCCTTCTCTCAATCTCCTTAGAAGACTCCTCTAGAAGATTCTTAACGTATCTAAGGGTATCCACAACCTCACTCATATCCATAGCACAGAAAACAACCCTTCCATCAGAATACACCCCTATAAGTCTACCCTCACTTATAATTGTAGTACACCGATACTGCTTGGAATACTTAACCTTCAACGGTGGAAGCATTAGAGCAAGCATCTCGACGGAATCCCCAAAGCCTCCTGGATAGAAGGCTTCCACCATAACTTTCGCAGGATCCTTAAGACATCTACCCCTAGAAACCTCCACCCTGAAACCTTCGATTAACCCGCTCATCGATCATATACTGGGTGAGCAGATAATTTAAGCATTGGTTTAAAAAATAAACTGTATATCGTGGCAAAAGATCAACCCCCGCGGATTATACCTACAGACTATCCTAGATTATATTTCTCCCGAAGCTTCTTTAAGATACCCTTTAATTCTTCTCTTGATGGGAATTTTATCGCCCCCGAGGGGCATAGTTTAGCGCAGGAGCTGCAGCCTACCACGCAGTTATACGGGTTCGCTACGATAGGTTTCACAGAATCTTCATCCGTACGGTATACATCGTGAGGACAGTTTTTAACGCATGTAAGACAACCGATACAGCTTTCATAATCTATCCTTGGATACCATGGAATCTCCCTACGTGGAATACCTAGATACGTCTTCTCAGACGTCAACCTTTAGTCCTCCTCTTAGCTTCCTCGACTGCTTCAGCAACCTTCTTCATAGCTTCCTCCGTGCTCATATTCCTAAGATCTAACGATATTATGTTCTTATCCATATCGAGCTTTTTGGATTCGAATGCATCCCGGAAAAGTCTCTTCTGCATTCTAGGATCGCATCCACCTATGATGTAGATTACATCCGTAGGACCCTCCCTAAGATAATCCCTAAGGAATCTATCGCCATCATCTACGCATAGCTGCGGATGCACTACCGCATACTCCACATCCAGCTCGTTACGTATATAGTTTATCAGCTTCCATAGATCAAGCTTAGCGAAACCCGGACATTCACCGGTGCATATGCACATCACGAATCTAGGTCTACTGGTCATGCTAGAAGAACTTTTATAGAAAATCCGATTATATAAGATTTAATTATGTAAGATATAATAATAAAACTTATTACATCAGTTATGTTTAATTTTTAAACATAAAATTTAAATAATAAACTATATAACACCGTTACAAATATGGTAACATCATCCCAGAACAATATATAGCTATATTGATATCAACTATCTGAATTTAACATCTTCTCAATCTTCTCTTTAACTATATCGATATCCTCCCTACCAATATCGAATGTAGGAATCTTCCTAATAAGATCGGATACTACTAGGTTATAGTCTATATCTACTCCAACCTGCTCCACCACCTTCCTAGCACATTGATTCTGACAACCGTTCACAACCACCAATTTCTTCGCCCTCTTCATAATATCCACGTAGTACGGGATCTTAGCCCCTACAGGGGTGATACAGCACATCCTAGCCTTCCCTTCTTTAGTCAACTCTACAGCCGCCATATATCCTATTAAGCCTACGTTCGCTGCACCTCCACAAACTAAGATTATGTACAGCTTCTCCGCTTCCTTACCGCATATCGGTAATAGCTTCTGCGAAGGCTCGAGTGAGCTTCCTCCAGGCATATCTATGTTTATATTATAAACGTTTATATAAGCTTTTGTTTATAATATAAACTCATGAACATTCTAGATGAGATCGATCGGAAAATAGTCTCACGGCTAGTTATAGATGGAAGGGCTACACTTAAAGAGTTGAGTAGAGAAACTGGATACACCGTTATGGGTGTTAAGAAGAGGCTTGATAGGCTTCTCAGAAGCGACACTATCAAGGTTTCAGCTAATATCAACGTAGAGATGCTGGGCTGGATACCTTTACTTGTTTTCATAGATGTTAAGGATAGGGGGTCTATGGATTCTATCATGGAGAGGTTTAGAGGATGTCCTAGACTTGTATTGTTCCTCCCAGCTTTAAGAGGCTATAACCTCATAGCTCTAATGGTAGCTGAAGATTATAGAACATTGCATTGCATATCTTCAGAGGGATGCTCCATTAAGGGTTTGGATGGGGTGATTAGAGTAGACTACTACCCTCTAGGCGGTGTACTTTATGAGCCGTACCTACCTGTGAGGCTGAACCTTGCGTATAGAGGTTTAGAGAAGCCTCCATGCGGTGTAGAGTGTAAGCTTTGTAGAAGCTATATTGATGGGAGATGTAGGGGATGCCCTGCAACCGTGCACTATAGGCTATAGGTTTAAGTAGAGGCGGATCCTTCCATCAGCTTAACTATCTCTTCAGCTCCGATCTCTGCATGCTCGAACGGCTTACTCTCCTTGAATCTAAGATTCACTATCTTAACCGTGCATCCCGATGCATTGGCGGCTGCGAAAGCGAAGTATCTATTAGCCTGCTGATGAGCTTCTATCTCCTCGATGGATTCTATATCCCTACCGGTCCTTATGGTAGCGCCTTCACCCCGTATATCTTTCATCCTACGCTGTAGGACTATCTGCGGATCGAACTCGAAGAGTAATATGACGTCTGGCTTCATCAGGGAGACTATGTAGTCGGGTAGACCTGGATAGAAACCTTCAGGCTTCTTTATAGCTGCATGAGTATCTATCAGGATATCCCCTTTAAGTTCGGCGATGCGTCTAGCAGCCTCCTCCTGGATAGCTCTATACTGATCTATAGGTATCTTCCTACGCATCTCATCTCTATCCCTTACGCCGAAACGCATCTTAGCTATATCTAACATATAATCTCCGAAGTTAACTACAACTACGTCAGGCTTCCTCTTCCTGACATAGTTCATTATAGTGGTTTTACCGCCACCTGGGACGGCTACAACCACTATCTTCAAGGATTTCAGCCTCCTAGAGGCGTTGATCCGTAGGCTTAACTATCTCCTTCTTGCCGTAGTGGATAGTCCATTTAAACTTTCTAGGATCCCTACGCATCCTAAGCATGCTAACCCTACACTTACGGGAACAGAACCATAGGAAGCTACCATCGTTCCTAACGAAGAGTAGACCCGTCCCTGGAGGTATCTTACTACCGCAGAATATACAGGTCCTCTCCCTAGGCATAGGATCACCTTAGACCTCTAGCCTCCCTCTCCGTTTCCCTAAGCATAAGTATATCCCCTACACGTACAGGACCTTTAACTATCCTCGATATTATACGCCCGGAATCCTTACCCTCGAGTATCTTAACCCTAACTATCTGAACCTCACCCGTCGGTCCAGTCCTACCTAGCACTTGTATAACCTCGGCAGGGGTTACATCCTCCCTGTAACTCAACCTTTAACACCGCCTTTACGTAGAGCGTTAAGCTTCTCTATGAATGCTTGAAGTACATCTTTAGCTTCACCAGGATCCACTATGCATGCAGACGATGCTTGAACCTCTATACCTGAAGCTTCTCCAAGCTTCTGCTTCGATGGAACGTAAACGTAAGGAATCTTTCTCTCCTCGCATAGGAGTGGTAGATGCGCCACTATCTCTGGGGGATCCACATCCTCGGCTATCAATACGAGCTTAGCTAACCCTCTATCTACGGCTTTAGTCACCTCGTTAGCACCCTTCCTAATCTTACCACCGGAAGTCCTTACAGTAACCAGTAGCTCATAGGCCGCATCTGCTAACTCTTTCGGAACCTCAAACCTAACATACATAGGTTTAGGCATCTCAGCCTCACTACCTACGAAACTCGATGAACAATCTCCTAATAAAGATTATCGAAGAAGAAGAACTTGAACACCATCCCAAACCGAGAATATCTGTATGAGCTTAACGAAGCGTAAACGAGCAGCTTCAACGAGTAACTGTTCGAGCTGAGCTACGTCTAGCTTTAAGTATCTCCTCTGCAAGCTTCCTTATAAGCTCCTGTTTAGGCCATTTCTTATCAACCACTATGTATCCGGATCCATCCCACCATGATCTAGGATAAGCTTTATCCGGTCTGGGTTCCGGGTTTAAACTTAGGATTCTAGCAGCTTCGACTAGTTCCTCTAGTTTAGGGTTATCTACGGATAGATGCCTCGGTATACGCCTACCAAGCTTCCTAGAACGTCTAGAATCCAGGTAGACGGTCCAGACGATTACACGATTCTTAAGCTTCATATCGCGATGGATTCGAGTAAAGCTACTTAGCAGATTCTATGAGAATAGCATTTAGAACCCCATCCTGACCTGGGCGCGATGTTATCCTAGCTAATCCGAGGTGTGTAGCTACTATAGCACCCTTCGTTAATACGCCTCTACGATCATAATCCACGTTACTCTGATTCCTAACCACTCTTAAGATCTCCGTTTTAACAGTTTTACCAGTAGACGGATCGGCTACGTTCACAAACCTATCGGATAACAGTTTAACTTTGATATCTCCACTCATAACACGTTCTACGCTACGTTTAGGATCACCCAGCCTAGTCTCCGTCGGGTAACCTCCACTCTCGTATCTACGTTTACCACGATAGGCTTTACGTTTACCACCCGAAGGCTTACGTTTATGCAAATCCCAATGCCAGATAGGCATCTCTACATCCTACCCATCTAGAGGGTGGGATCTCCCTATATAAACCCTCTCACGATAAACCGGATACCTTCAACATATATCCTTCACGTTTAGAAGCGAATAGTTTTCTAAGTATCTCAGCTACCTCTGACGGTGGACCTGATAAACCCATCATCTCGTTGAAGCTAGTGCTAGTATACAGTATGGTCTCCTTACCCTTCCTCTCAGCAGATACCAGTTTCATACGTCTTAGTTCACGCACATGACGATAGGCTGAGCTACCTCTCACCTTCGCGACTTGACTTAGAGGTATAGGCTGATTGAAAGCTATGTAGGATAGAGTTTTAAGCAGCCCTTTACCCATAGGAGGTGTGAATGAGAAGAGTTTAGCTATATCCGAATATTCAGGTCTAAGTTGAAGAACGAATTTATCTCCTGGGAGATGTAGGATTTCGAGAGCAGATCCGTAGGAGCGTAGATCATCCATAAGCTGCAGTATAGCTCTACGTATATCTTCGACGCTGACGGAGGGTAGAAACTTCTTTAAAGCCCCATGTATCCTGGAGATCTCTACAGGCCTACCTGCCACGTATAGTATGGCTTCGACTATCCTCTTCAACTCCTCAGCCAAACCTTATACCCCTCCATCGATACGATTAGATCGGATTCATCCTCATCCTGCAATAACTCGACTTTACCCTGAGATGCTAGGAAGAGTAGAGCTATGAATACTCTAACCTGGCTTACTACATCCATACCCTCGGTAAGCTTATAGAAGCTTATCGATCCACATCCGCTACGCAGTAGAATCTCTATCCTCTCCTCGAGCCCACGTATCCATGAATCTATCTGAGATTCGAAGCTTTCCTCCGATATGATAGGCTGGGAGTCTCCGATAAGCTCATCTATAGATCTAGCTTTAACCCTGCTAGCCTCCTCGATAACCTCTACCACTAGCTTCAATAGGGTTTCGACATCTAGGGATGCGAAGCTGCATCTCAACGGGAAATCTATCGTCGGGATATCCGGTACGGATACCGGTTTAACCCTTCTCTCAGATACCCCCTCATCCACGACTTTAGCTACGAAGGGGTTGAATAGATGATCGACTTTAAGTTTGAATATGATAGCGGAGGAGAGAAGAGCGAGGCCGGGTATCGAGAAGTTTATCAGACCATACGATTTAAGCTTCTCTAGAAAACCCGATATCAACGTCTTCAGATCTATAGACCATGGATCTATATATCGAGTCCTAGATAGATCTACCAGGATTACCCAAGGCTCCTCGAGCCAGAACGGCTTCCCACTCATTTCAAGCAGCCTCCATCCTTAGAGCAGTAGCTACAACCCTGGATAGACCGTTTCTAGAGTATACCCCGTAGATTCTATCAGCCTTAGATGCGATTACATCTTTCAAGCTTATAACTATAAGCTGACATTCGCTCGAAAGATCTTTTAAAGCTGAGGCTAGCTTCTCAAGATTTACAGGATCTAGGTGAGCGTCAACCTCATCTAGTATGTAGATCAATGTGGGATTCAGCTTAGATAGAGCGAATATAAAGGATAGAGTGGCGATAGTCTTCTCACCTCCGCTAGCTATACTTATGGAGCGTCTAGGTTTACCCGGGAACACTGTTATAAGATCGATGCCGCCGTCGAATATATCGATCTTATTCTCAGGTTCAAGCCATGCATCCCCTCCGCCCGTGAACTTTGAAAAGAACTCTCTAAGCTTAGAATTCAGTTTATCGAGAAACTCTGTGAATACACGCTTCTTTTCATCCTCAATCTCCTTGATGAACTTCTCTATCGATAGCTTCTCCTCCCTTAATATAGATACCTTCCCGGCCAGTTCATCGTATCTACGTTTAACATCCTCATACTCGTCTACGGATAGAAGGTTGACAGAGCCTAAAGCCTCTATCTCAGCTTCATACCTAGCTATCAATCCTTCTATAGATGAAAGATTCTGATCATCGACCGATATAGGCTGATCGAAACCTAGCTTACGAAGCTCCACCTCCATCATCTCCAATCTAGCCTTCCTCTCATAGATGCTAGATTCGATCACACGTAATCTATCCATAAGCTGTCTGTATGATTCATCGACCGATTCCATTTCGATCCTGATAGCAGATAACCTTTCATATAAATGCGAGGCTTTGGAATCAACTCCGACGCCTCTGGATCTAATCTCAGATTCGATCCTATGTATCGAGCGATCTATATCCTTTAACTGCTCCTCCACACTTAGACGCCTACTTTGAAGCGAACGCAAAGTTTCTGACAGCTTGCTCAACTCATCTTTAACCATACGATACTCCCTACCTCCAAGCATCTCTAGTCTACCTTGAAGCATCGATTTCTCAGATCTAACCCTCAGTAGAGTTTCCTCTAGATTAGATATCTCGGAAGCTATACTCGATATCTCTCTACGGATATCATCACCCAGATTCGATAAGCTAAGCTTGGAAGCGGTATCTGAGAACTGCTTGAATATGAGTCCAAGCTTCTTCTCGAAAGATCTAGTATCGGCTCGTTTGGAATCAACCTCCGCTCTAAGCCGATCAGCCTCTCCGCGTAGGTTGAGGATCTCCTGCTCGATAGATCTCCTACGCTCATCGATCCTAGCTAGCTCTTTCTCGAGGATATCTTCGTATAGATCTACGACCGCAATCTTCTTCTCAAACTCTACGTAGCTTCTACGGATGCTTCTACACTCATCTAGCAGCGACTTCTTAAGTTCAGATTTATCCTCTACAGCTTTCTCCAGACGTTTTGATAGATTTACTAAGATCGATAGAAGCCTACGTTTAGCTAGGAATCTAGAGTAGTCTAGATTTAGGGAGGAACCGATCCTGATAAGGCCTTCAGGCTCGTATACCTCGCCATCGACCGTAACCGATCTGAAACCCTTTCTCGAAAGCTCTAATGCTAAACTCCTATTCGAAACTATCAGCGTAGCTCCGAAAATTAGATCTATGACGGGTTTAAACTCTGAAGGATACTCTACGAAGTCTGAAGATAAGCCTATAACGCCATCTATGGATGGATAATCCGTTAAACCTACTGACCTAATCTCTGAGAGCGGAATCACTATAGCTTTGCCGAGATTTAGACTTCTCAGTTTATCTAAACATATAAGGCATGAATCCAGATCTTTAACGATAACGGCGTTGAGAAGTATACCGGCTGCAGATTCTAGAGCCGCTCTGAAATCACAGTTAAACTTAACGTTATCGGATAGCAACCCGTAGATACCTAGCGATGGATCCTCAGAGGCTATCCGGAGGATAGCCTCCCTTAGAGAATGGATATTCACCAACTTATCGGTTGTTTCCAGCTGTGATCTTAGATAGGATACAACCTCCCTACATCTGTATACCAGTGAGAGAGCTGAATCGGATCTGGTATTCAACGCTTCTATATTCGATAAGAGGGTTTGAAGTCTATCGAGAAGCTTCACAGCGGCTTCTTGAAGCTTAAGTTTAGCCGATCGAACGGCTTCTACCTGCTTTTTTATAGAAGCTTCTACGCTATCAAGCTTTCTCAGCGAATCCTCCCTAGATTTTATCGATTTCTCTATGAGCGATAGCTTAGCCTCGTACTCCAGTATGGAGCTGCGTAGCTGAGAGTATATAGCGATAGCCTCTATATATTCGCCATGCATCCTTACGATATCCTCCAACACACCTTTGAGACTTGATTCTACCCTGCCTATACGATCCATGAGCGAGCGGTACTCAGCCCTCTTCCTATCTATAGCTTTAGTAAGCTCGGATTCCTCTACGGATAGAGTCTCGATCCTCTCGGCTATGCTTTTAATCTCAGCTTCCACGCTAGATAGCCTCTCCTCCAGATTCTTCTGCATCTCCCTAACCGATAGGCTTTCATCATCTATAGATTTCAACACTTCTTCAAGTCTAATTCTAGCTTCTCTCAATCGTGAAAGCTGCGGTGAGAGACTGTCGGCTTCGTTAGGCTGGATAGGTAGGTTTGCAAGCTCATCCTCTATACTCTTACGCTCAGCTTTAAGGAGTTCAAGTCGGCTACGTAGAGCTTCGATATCTGATTGGATCTTTCCGTATTCTCTAGATAGATCCTCTAGCTCCCTTCTTAAACTTAGTATTCTAGCCGATAGAAGCGTTATCCGCAACTTCGTAACCCTAGCTTTCAAATCTATATACTTCAAAGCTTGCTCCCTCTCCCTAGCTAGCTTTTCGAGCTGCTCTCCTATAGCTTCAAGCTTAGCTTCGGCTACCCTGAAGTTTATCTCAGCTTTCCTAAGCTCCTCTTCCGCTTTAGCTTTCTTCTCATCGTATGCAGATATGCCTACTATCTCTTCTAGAAGCTCCCTTCTACGTTTAGGGGGGAGGTCGATTATCCTAGTTACGGTACCCTGCATGATTATGTTAGCGCCTGAAGGCGATAACCCTATCGTAGATAGCATATTTACGATAGCCTCCCTCGACGATCTACGTCCGTTAACCTTATAGACCATCCTACCGCTACCGTCGATCGAACGTTGAATCTCAACCTCCTCATCATCTATAGGTATCAGTCTATCGCTATTATCTAGTACGAGATTCACGTAGGCCTTCCTGGAATCCGCTTCGAGACTATCGCATATAAGCTCTGAGAATTTTTCAACCCTCAACATTCTAGGGTTAAGCTCACCTAGAGCAAACTTTATGGCATCCACTATATTGCTCTTCCCAGATCCATTCGGACCTGTTATAACGTTGAGACCCTTACATAGATTGATTATCGTCCGACTTCTAAACGATTTAAACCCTTTAATCTCTATACGCTTTATATAGACCATGCTATATCTACTTCTCCTCTAACCTTAGAGATCTACCAACCCGGCTATGAAACTATAAAGGCTACTAGGATTAAACCCTCATACACTATAATAGTTAAAAACCGATATACAGCTGGATAATAACTTCTAGGATATTATGCATCGTAGAATACTCGTAGGGGGGCTATGTATTGGATGAGATATCGGCTAGAAGGTTGCAGATATTGATAAAAGAGCTGAATCTCAGCTACGATTCATATGCGATGTTGATGGATCAATCGAACCTCCTATACTTTACCGGTGTGGATACCGGATGTTTGATAGCCGGTTGCGATGAAGCGATACTCATAGTACCTAAACTCGAAGAGGAGGAGGCTAGATCAAGGGTGGGTAGATTCTTAGCCTTAGAGGTGTATGGACCTGAAGATAAGTTCATGGATATAGTGATGCGTATCATATCTGAGAGGAAGCCTTCGACTATATTCTTCGATAGATTATCTGTGAGGGATTACGAAGCGATACGTAAGAATATAGCCGATCTTAAGGAGTGCACAGATATTATATGGAGGATGAGGATGAAGAAGGATCTATACGAGATTGAGCTTATAGCTAAAGCTGCGGAGATAGCTCGGAAAGCTATGGATAGAGTTGCAGATATACTTGAGCCAGGCGTATCTGAGTGGGAGCTAGCAGTTGAGGCAGAGTATACTATGCGTAGGATGGGGGCGGAATCACCGGCTTTCCAGACTATAGTAGCTTCATCAACTTCATCTTCGAAGCCTCATGCTAAGCCATCGTTCAGACGTATAGAGAGGGATGATGTAGTAGTAGTCGATTTAGGCGCATCTTATAAAGGCTATAGGTCCGATATAACTAGGACCTACCTACTCGGAGATTTCGAGCGGAAGTATAGCCATCTACTCGAGGTGGTGCATAGAGCTAAAGATAGAGCGTTGGAGATCCTTAAGCCCGGGGTATCCTCACAGGAGGTTGATAAAGCCGCTAGAGATGTTATAGCAGATTCTGGCTATGGGGAATTCTTCATACATGGTCTCGGCCACGGTGTAGGGTTAGACATACATGAACCTCCATTTTTGAACCCGGTAAGCGAGTATACTATACCGGAGAACTGCGTGGTAACCATAGAGCCGGGCATATATATCCCAGGTATAGTAGGGGTTAGAGATGAAGATATGTATATAGTAGGGGAGGAGATAAGATCCATAACAAGCATATAGGCTTAGGGTATCTGCTGAAGGATCCGAGAATCTCGGTAATATTTATAAACATTACACCGAGAAGGATTATATGGGTATACTATTGTGTAAGCTTGCTACACGCATAATGTATAGGATAATATTAGCCGTAGCTTTGATAGCTATAATAATATTTACGATAATCGTAGTGATAGCCTATGTTAGAGGATACATCATACCACCTATATACAGAAGCGTATACAGGGTAATGTTATCTGGATGCACCCTCGATTTTAGGGTGGGGATGCGGCCGGCGGGATTTGAACCCGCGACCAGAGGCTTGGAGGGCCTCCATCCTAACCAGTCTAGACCACGGCCGCATTCATAGATAGCTATGCTACCCGATATTATCGGTTAGGAGGTTATTTAAAGTTTACATGGATTTAAACCCCTTATGGTGACCGGTCTAGTATTTCTAGAAGAGGGTTGACTGTTTTCCTAGAAGCTGTTCTCTCCGTACACCTAAGACTTCGAGTATTCTTAGAGCGGCTGGCAACACCTGGTTCTCTATATAGTAGTCTACATCTAGATCTTCCACTCTAGCATATATGTATGGTTCAGCTTTCTCGTATAGCTTCTGGGATGCTCTCTTAACGATCACATACCCTACTCGATCGCCTGGACCTATCTTGAAGCCTTTAGCTATGAGTTTCCTAGCAGCTTCTATGTGAGGAGCTCTAACCTTATATTCTTCTAGGGGTTTCGATATAGTCTTCCATACTATGAAGTATTCTAGCGGTAAGATACCTCTACGAGCCATACTCATATAATCCCTTGATAGCGCGATCGCTTTAGCTATGGATCCCTCTCTAAGTATCGAATCTGCTACGGCTTCCTGAACGATCTTAGCTAGCATACTCCAATCACCCCTCACAGCTTCGAAGCCTACGAAATCTATACGTCCATCATCTGTGAGACCTACGTAACGCTTCTTAGCCTCGGTGAACAGTACACGTCTATAGCGTACGTCGGGCTTTATATCTAGACCGAGCTCTTCTTCTACAAATCTTACAAGCTTATCGATCTTATCTTCATCGTATTCTACGAATATAGAGTCTGTATCTCCGTACACTACTTTGAGATTTATCCTAGACGCATAGTCTAGTACTGACCTAAGCGTAGCTCGACCCCAAGCTGCGACGGATTCAGCTACAGGCTTCATATACCAGCGAGCTCCAACCCATCCTGCATACCCATACGTAGCGTTAGCTACTATCTTTATAGCCTTCTGCCTTGCATCCAATAACTTATACATGACAGTACCCGGTTCAACCTCCTTAAGCTTAGCTCTAATCTCATCCCTAGCTCTAAGAAGCTTGGATAATGCTTCGGGATACATACCTCTAGGCTCCATCCTGAATTTATGCTTAACCTCAGGTGCTTCATGGAAGCTTACGCCTAGAGCTTCACCATTCTCCACATATGTATCCGGCGATATATTATACTTGATTATAAGGGATGGGTAGAGCGATTTGAAGTCCAATACGAGGACATCTTCATGTATACCGGGTTTAGGTTCGAGTACTATAGCTCCGGCATATCTTTCGTACTCGATCTCACCGCGTTTAGGTATAAGTTCGCCTCTACTGATAGCCTCAAATATCAGATGCGATTCAACCCTAAAACCTACGGCCGCCGTGAATACATGATCCGGTGGGAGGCCTACTATAGATGATAGCTGGAGATCTAGCGGGATTATCTCTTCAGATAGCTTGAGTAAAGCTTCTACGATCATCCTGCCAGACTCTTTAACTTCGATTCTCCCATCGCTTCTACTCCATAGCTCTGAAACCTTAAAATCAGGGATGGGCTTGCGTGGAAACTTTACTCCTAGATACTCTGCAAGCCCTTCAAGATCCTTAGACTTAACTTCGTATAGATCTTCTACGAAATCGTATAGATCGAGGTTTACACGACCCGGTATGGATATATGCCCGTATACACTCGTATGCGGGGGGCTGCCATCCCTACCTATCGATAGCTTAACACCGTTCACCGACGCCCTTCTGATAATGAACGGCCAATGGAATCTATTAGATTCAAACCCTACCACGATATCTGGGTTGTATCTATCTACGAACTCTACGAATCTCAGCAGCATAGACTTCTCCCCATCCTCTAAGGTATACTGCTCTATGCATCCATCAGATGTCCCTACTGTTATAACGGCTATAGGATCTAGCTCTGGGTTAGGTGAGCCGAAACGTGATAGAGGGTATGTATGGAATGCTAATATACGTAGCTGAGGTATAAGCGTATCGATGATCTTTAGTTCACCGATAAGCCTATACGCCCTATCCACTTTAAACCCATCTACATCGATGGATTCTACATCAGCTTCTACCCAGTTACATAGCTTAACCTGCTTCTCCAGCATATAATGCGTAGAAGCTCTAAGATCGTCTTCGAGAATCTTATCTACATATCGGCTCTTAGATAACCTAGCTAAAGCTTCGCCGAGCAACTTTATATTACTAGATTCAACCCTAAACGCTTTGATCGGCCTACCGAAAAATCTCCTTTCAACCTCGTAGAATGTCAACCCCTGGATCTTCAGCTCCTCGAGTAGCTTAGATGAGTAGCCTTCTTTAGGTATGATGAAGAAGTATTGTCTGAATCTATCATCGAATACCACCGTACGACTCCCATCGCTGCAAATCCCCCAAAGCCTGATTGAGAGGGATGGATCCTCCCTATAATCGATATCTATAGGGTAGAAGGCTATCCGCATCCCTACACAGGTTTTAAGGATAGACGATACTCTTAAGTGTATCTGGATCGATCACGATGCATATGATTATAGAGAGCTATCAGGTTTAACACTTATGAATTCCAAGTATATCTTTCTAAGCTGTTCATCTGTCAAATACGATGTGGATGATGCTTCAGATACGCATCTACCGGAGACTAGTATGTAGCTCCTATCAGAGTTCCTCAATGCCTTCGCTACATTCTGCTCCGCCACCATGATGGCTACGCCGCTAGACGCCACCTCCCTTATATACTTAAAGATTTTATCGGCGATCATAGGACTGAGGCTTGCAGTAGGCTCATCTAACAGGAGTACTTTCGGTTCAGCCATGAAGGCTCTAGCTAAAGCGAGTATCTGCCTCTCACCTCCGCTTAGTAAGCCAGCTTTATAGTCGAGTTTAGGCTTAAGCTCTGGGAACAATTCTACCAGCTCTAGGATCCTCTCCCTAGCTCTACTCTTATCAAGCCAGCTTACGCTAACCTCAAGATTCTCCTTCACGGTCAGGTTTGGGAATATGTTGAGCCTCTGAGGAACGTAGCCCACCCCCATCCTGATAAGCTTATATGTCGGTATACCGGTTACATCCTGCCCGTCTACGAATACCTTACCTTCGAATACCTTAGCTAAGCCTACTATACCCTTTATCAAGGTTGATTTACCGCTACCGTTAGGACCTAGTAGGCTTACGACCTCCCCATCTTTAACTTCCAATGATACACCCTGCACGATCCTCAAATCTCCATACCCTACGCTTAGATCTACCGTTCTAAGTAGCATGAATATCACCCAGGTATGCCTTCTGAACCCTACTATCAGAGATAACCCCGCTAGGTTTACCTCCGTATATAAGGCTACCGTTACTCATTACATACACCCAATCTGCGTGAGAGAATAGTGTTTCAACCCTATGCTCTATGATAAAGAAGGTGGTACCGTACGCTCTACGTATATCCTCTATCTTCCCGAATATACTGTATGCAAGCTTAGGATTAACACCAGCTGTAGGTTCATCTAGAAGAAGGAGCTTAGGATCGGCCATGAGAGCTCTACCTATCTCTAGAAGCTTCATCTGTCCACCTGAAAGCTGGTATGCAGGTTTGAATGCTGAATCCGATAACCCCAATATATCCAGTATCTCTAGAGCTTTATCTACTAGATGTTTCTCCTCGGCAGTCCATTTCCACCTCCTGAATATAGCGCCTATAAAGCTTTCACCGTCGAATCTTCTGACGGCTAGCAACATGTTATCTAAAACCGTAAGCTTCCAGAATAATCTAGGTATCTGGAAGCTTCTAACTATACCCTTCTTATAGATCTCGAATGGTTTAAGACCATCGATACGTTCTCCTTCAAACCATATCTCTCCGCTATCTCTCGGTACAACCCCTGATATCATATTGAATAGAGTGGTCTTACCGCTACCGTTAGGACCTATAAGCCCTGTTATAGTCTCCTCCTCTACGTCTAGATCTACGGAGTCTACGGCTCTTAGTCCTCCGAAACTCTTCGATAATCTTCTAACCTCTAGTATAGCCAAGTCTAGCCACCTCTACGGCGGGCGTCTTGATAGGACGCTCCTCTAGGAGGCCTTTAGGCTTGAAAGCTACTATGATTATGATGGAAGTACCTACGAATATCCATTGTATATTCACCGGGTCTAGAGGTAGATATCTGAGGAAGCTTTTAACGAATAGAGCCGCCGCCTCTATAGATTCTACGAGCGCAGCTCCTAGGAGGACACCGAGGTTGTTCCCCACCCCGCCTAGTATTACCATCATCCATATAGCAAAGGTTAGATGAGGCTGGAAGCTTTCAGGACTTATGTATCCTTCAAACTGAGCGCTTAAAGCTCCGGCTAATCCTGCGAGCATGGAGCCTAAGCTTATGGATTGCATCTTATACACCCATGTCTTCTTACCTAGGGTTTGGGATGCGAGTTCATCCTCTCTGATAGCACGGAGTATACGACCATAGGGGGAATCGGATAGCAGCTTTACGAATAGATATGAGACAGCTAGGAGGCCGTACACTAAACCTAGCTGAGCTATATTGTATAGCCTATAGTCTCCAGGTATGCTTATGAAGCTTCTCACAACCTTACCGTGAACACCGCCGAATATATTGATGGAGCTCTCCACACCTGTTATAAACTTGATTAGAGCTCGGATGGAGTCGTCGAAATTCCTCAGGATCAGTCTAGCTATCTCGGCGAATGCTAGCATAGTGATAGCTAGATAATCCTCCCTAAACTTCAAGGCGAATAGCGATGCCGACAAACCTGTACCCCCGGATACCATTACGGATAGGAGTAGGGCTATAGCCGGGTGTAAGCCGTTCTCAACCGCTATGGCTGCTGTATATGCACCTACCATGAGGAATGCAGCCTTACCGAAATTTGATAGCCCCGTATATCCATACTCTATGTTTAGGCTTAAAGCAGCTATACCGTAGACTCCGATTCTATAGGCTATATGCATAGCGAAGATTAATGGATCAGGCACGTGAGCCACCTCCGAAGGTTGTGAATATTCCTTCAGGCTTAACTAGCAGTACTAAGACTATGACGAAGAAGGATACCATCATCTTCAGATCTGTAGGTAGATTTAAAGCTGTCAATCCTATCACACTGAAGTTTTCGGCTACACCTATTACATAGGATGCGATTAGAGCACCGTAGAAGTTACCTACGCCTCCTAGGATCGTTACAGCGAACGCAGGTATCAATAGCCTCCAGCCTAATAAGGGTATAGCATTCGCGATAGCTACCATGAAGAAGCCTGACAACCCTGCTAAACCCCCTCCGATAAACCATACGAATCTAGATATGCTCGATACATTTATACCCGATGAAAAGGCTAGCTCTACGTTATCAGATGAAGCTCTAATACATTTACCTATAATCGTCCTAGTTAATAGCATATGTAGGGTTATAGCCGTGACTATAGTAACGGCTATAAGGTAGATGTAGAGACCTGTAACTGTTATAGAGCCTAAAGTCCATCTAGGCCATACGACTCTTATGGTTAGAGGGGATGCCCCCCATACCTGTTGGATTATATGCCTCACTACGAGACCTAAACCTATAGAAGCTACCATCAGGTATATCATGGGTGACCCTCTATCCTGTAGAGGCTTGAATACAACTGTGTAGGAGGCTAGGGAGAGAAGACCTGATCCCAAAAAGGATAATGCGAATGCTATGTACAGGGGTATACCTAGCTGTTCTGATAGAAGATATGCTAGGTACCCTCCTAGAGTTATATACTCAGCATGGGTGAAATTAGGGAAGCGGGATAGACTATAGGATAAGCTTAAACCTATCGCGGCTAGCATGAATATGCTCCCGGTTATTATAGAGTTAAAAAATATTTGAGGTAGATCTAGGGGGAGCATGCGTGGACCACCGATCATTCTACGGTGTTATGACGCCTATATCTATCAATTTATATACGCCGGCTTCCTTAACAACCTTCCACGCGGAGTATATCTGCATAAGTTGATCTCCGACTTTATCGAAGGCTTTGTAGCCTGAGGCTCCTAGGAAGGAGCTGGATACTTCCATCAGCTTCTGCTTTATAGCAGCTCCATCATATACTCCTGCTTTAGCTATAGCTTCAAGCAGCATTAAGGTAGCGTCGAAGCAATACTCTATGTATGGAGCTGCAGGTTTAACTCCGAATGCGGTTTCATATTCCTCTAAGAATTCATCGTAGAACGATACTAACGGGGGTAATGGTCTAGTTCCTACGACAGCTCGATTCATGAATTCAGCTGATTCGGGGACCACGAGCATCGGATCCCCGTATACACCTTCAGCTGCAAACCACTTTATATTGTCGAGACCTAGTTCGAGCGCTTGCCTGAACATTATGCGTCCATCCTCATAGTAGCCTACATATATGACGCCGTCCACACCTGCACCTTTAATCTGCGTTAACTCTGTTCTGAAATCCATCTTCTTAGGATCATATCTTACTTTAACTACGAGCTTATCTCCTATGATGGATGAAACCACATCCTCTATACCTACACCATACGGATTATCTAGCACTAGGGTTGCTATCTTCTTGCATCCCGCATCCAAGGCTAGCTTAACTAGAGCTTTAGCTTGAGCTGTATCGCTACCTACAACTCTGAATACGTAATCGTCTGGAAAGTTCAACGTTATATATGGCGATGTAGCTGACGGAGAGATTAGCACAACCTTCCTCTCGTTAACATAGCTTCCTATAGCCATAACCTCACCGCTAGCCATAGGACCAACTATAACTTGAACACCATCAACCTCGACTAGCTTCTTACAGGCTGTTAGAGCTTTACTAGGATCTGTACCAGTATCTTCTAGTATAAGCTCTACAGGTCTACCAGCTACACCTCCAAGACGATTCACGAGTGCTACGGCGAGCTGAGCTCCCTTAGCTATCTCTACACCCATGGGTCCGAGCTCACCTGTTAGAGCCATCAGGCATCCTACTTTTATCTTCGATGGAAGATTAGGTGCCGATACCTGTACTATCTCCCTCATTATCCTATCTTTAAGTCCCATATACAATGCTTTAGCGACGTTAAGCGTACCGTTGGATAATCCGTATGTATAGCCTATGTTATAACCTGCGGTATAGCCTTCACGGTAGGCTCTCTCTGCACCAGCTGCTAAACCTTCGCTTCGACCCCTATTGTATCCTTCGCTGTATCCAGTATTGTATCCTCCGCTATGACCTATATAGTATCCCGCTACACCTGCGACTATAGCTGCTACGACTACGCAGATGAGGAGTGCCGCAAGAGCTACCGCTAGGTGGTTGCGTTTTCCTAAAATTTCAGGATGCATAGACTTATAGATACTTTATTAACCTATAGTTAAGTTTTACTGTTTAGATGACCATATTTGAGCATTGGTGGAATCCATATGATCCATCATCCCTGATTTTAGATACGGTGAGTTATACAACTTTTAAATACTCCTATACGTGTTTCAGGATAATCAATGTGATCGAATTGGGTATGATTAGATTCGCTGTATGCAACGAGATATTCGAAGGATGGAGCCTCAGACAGGTTTTTGAGTATGTATCTAAGCTTGGGTATGATGGAGTTGAGATAGCCCCCTATACTATAGCCGAGAAGGTTACAGATATAGGTAGAGGTATGAGAGAGTCTATAAGGAGGGATGCTGAAAACCTAGGTTTAGATATCGTAGGGATACACTGGGTTCTCAGAGGTGTCAGCAGCGTCCATTTAACGAGCCCTGATCCATCTGTGAGGGGAAGGACTGAATCCTATCTGAGGGCACTCGTAGATTTCTGTAGCGATATCGGTGGTAGGATTATAGTGTTTGGTTCACCAGCTCAAAGGAGTATACCTAGAGGGGTAGACCCCATAGATGCATGGATGTGGGCTGTAGATATATTTAGGAGGTGCTCCCGGTATGCCGAGCAGCATGGCGTCTACATATGCATAGAGCCTTTGAGAAGGGATATGACGAACTTCATAAACACGGTAGATGAAGCTATCAAGCTTATAGAGGATGTGGGACACCCGAATTTCAGGCTTATACTAGATGTATACGCTATGACCGGGGTCGATGAGCCTATAGATAGACAGATAGAGAAAGGTGGAGCATATCTTATGCATCTACACGCTAACGATGATAATATGGGTGGACCTGGATTCGGATCCGCGGATTATAGAGCCGTCGTTAGGGGTTTGAGGAATATAGGATTTAAAGGGTATGTATCAGTGGAGATTCTTAGAAGGGAGGAGAATCCTGCTGAAGCCGTGAAGATTAGTATAGAAAATCTTAAAAAGTTCTTTAGAGAGTATTAGCCGATGGTGTCTTGGGATGGTATTCTCCATACATCTAGTTAAGGATGGATTCCTAGAATTGTTAGAGGATGATAGTATAGTGACGATCTATAGGTATGGTGGAAATGTTCGTAAACCATACTTCTACCCCCTATACGCTCCTAAAGGCATCATGGTAACTAGGGATGAGCCTCCAGATCATATACACCATAGATCTCTATGGACTGCGCATGGTAGCGTTAACGGCGTAGATATATGGAGTGAGGGGGTTAACGCAGGATACATAAGATGCGTGGATACTCCGATGGTATCGCTGAAAGAGGATAGAGCCGTACTATACTCTACGAATGTATGGGTTTCTAAAGCTGGTGATAAGCTTATGAAGGAGCATAGAATCGTAACGTTCTGGAGAACTATAGGCGATATCAGGTTTATAGATTATGATGTAGAGTTCGAAGCCGAGTATAGCGATATAGTTCTAGGGGATACGAAAGAAGGGGGTATCGTAGCTTTAAGGGTTGTAGATAGTATGAGGGAGTCTGTGGGCGGCGGTGTTATAACGAATTCTGAAGGAGGGGTGGGTGAGCCTAGATGCTGGGGTAAGAGAGCTAGATGGTGCGATTATACAGGTAGGGTTAACGGTGAGGTAGCTGGTATAACTATATTCGATCATCCAAGCAATCCTAGGCATCCTACGTACTGGCATGTGAGGGCTTACGGTTTATTCGCCGTTAACTGCTTCGGCTTGAAGGATTTCGAAGGAAGGAAGGATGTGGATGGTAGTATGAGGATAGGGAAGGGCTCATCCGTTAAGTTTAGGTATAGAATCATGCTGCATAGGGGTAAGTTATCCAGGGATGAGATAGAGAAGTATTATAGCGAGTATTCATCCCTCTAGATCCATCCATCTACCTGCTACGTAACGTATACCTTAAATTCGATATGGTATCCCCTAAGCAGAACGATATTATCACAGCTATATCGAGTATAGGGTACGCTACGGATTTCACTATGGATCTAGTCTTATATAAGTAGTAGGCTAGGCAATAGATGTATCCTAAACTGATGGGGGCGGAAGCTATCAGGATCGGTAAAGGTCCGTAAGTGATCGATAGGATAGCCCCTATCGATATCGATGAGATGATGAGATAGAATAGCGTTAAGCCTAATTTATACCATCGCGTCACTATGCTTCTAGGATGATTCCTTCTGAATCTAGGCCCACCGTATCCGTATCCGTATACCTGCTTTAGTAGTTCTTTAACGCTCTGCCTATGCCTATGCCACACATATACATCTGGATCAAATAGTATCTTGTATCCGTGATCGCATATACGCTGTATTAGATCCATATCCTCGAATGTTCTGAACCCTACATCTATACCGCCTACAGCTTCTATGACATCCCTCCGAGTGGCTAGGTTAGCGAAAGCTAGATGCTTAAATGGCAGTAGCTTATCGTAGATCTTCCTTTCACGCGATAGAGGCATAACCCTTATGACGGATTCTTCGAAGTATCTAGCGGTGAAGCCTACGTTAGAGCGCCTATCTAGGAGGATGCTTCCACCTACGCATCCCACTGAGGGATCCTCTAAATCTTTAACTATAGCTTTAAGCCAGCTCCTGGGAACTATGCAGTCTCCATCGGTGAACGCTAGTATCTCTCCTCCCGAATGCTCGATACCTGTCCTCCTACCGTAGCCTGGGCCTAAACCCGGCTCGCTGATCACTTTCACCGGGTATCTGGAGGCTATTTCGACAGTTCTATCGGTCGATCCGCCATCCACTACTATAACTTCGACTAGATCCTTGGGATAGTCGAGCTCCATTATGGAGGATAGTAGATCGGCTATAGTCGATTCGCAGTTCCTAACAGGGATTATGATCGATACGCTACGCATATATACTATATTACCCCCGATATCTAAAGCGTAATCCTCTAAACCTTCAGGCTATGTACCGATTTAATCCTTATAACGTTCTAAAGCTTAAACATATAACGGTGTCTGATGAGGGAGTTCAACCTTATAGTAACTTGCCCCAGAGGAGCTGAATTCGACGCTATATACGGGGTAAGGGATCTTCTCTCAGAGATCGGGGATAGCGAAGCTGAAGCATGGGAGACAGGTGTTAGCGGACTCATACTAGCTAGGAGTAAACTCGATCCTGTAGAAGCTGTTAGGAAGATTAGAGAGTATGTGAGGGAGAATCCCGATAGGGTAGGTGTCGTCAGGAGGATTATACCTATACAGAGGTGTGTACAATCTAAGATCGAAGCTATAGTCGATGCCGTTAAGGAATTAAGAGATCTGATAGGTGAGGGGGAGACATTCCGTATAACGGTCGAGAAGAGGCATACACAGCTAGGTAGTAGGGAGATAATCGCCGAGACGGCTAAGTTGATAGAGAGGAAGGTGAACCTAGAGAATCCGGATAAGATAGTACTCATAGAGGTAGTAGGCCCTGTGACAGGCATCTCCGTATTGAAGCCAAGCGATATAGTTAACCTCGAGAGAGAGGTAGGCTGATCTTAATAGCTTTAAGGCTCAAGCTTCCGTGACTCCCAAGTCTAACTTCCATAGCTTCATCATGCTGAAACCTGAGCTGTATCAACCTAACCCCTCGATAGTGTAAATAGTTTTATCTTAGCTTTTAGATACCTGAGCTATATACGAGGGGGACGTTCGATATAATTCGAGAAGAACGCCTAACTAATCATACGTAAATTCATCTAATCTATAGAATCTAGCTAGATTGTAGACGGCTAACCTTTCTAGCTAGATCTAGGTAGAACGGTATAACTACAGCTATAGATACCAGCTCTGGTATAGCAGCACCTCTAGGTAACCCATAAACTATATGTATAACCCATGATGATAACCCTACGATGAGAGCTAGAACCGCTAGGAGACTCCTATGCAGGTATGCGTATATCGATAGCATGAGGGCTATCGATACGAAGAATGCTACTGAGACTGCAAAGTGTAAACCCCTATAAACTTCATCGAAGACTGCAACTAAGATCAGCGTATAGCCTACGAAGAAGCCTCCCATGGATAAAACCCTATGTATCCTATGGAAGTATAATGTTGATACTATGGATACTAGTAAGCCGCCTAAGCTTAAACCGAAGTTGAATATGGAAGCTACAGGGCTTCTCGTAGCGTGACCTAGATCGCTTAAAGCATTATCGATTATACTAAACCAGCTTGAGGCAACTATAGATACGGCTATAGAGATGAACGGTATAATTATGGATAGGATGGATAGCTGTAGAGCGGTATGCTGGGGCATAATAGTAGGTGGAGTCTATCATCATGATAAAAATTTAGCTGTACACTATTCGGATGGTCCCGCGGGCAGGATTTGAACCTGCGACCATCCGGTTTCTGCTGCCTGGAAGGCTGATATGCTCCGCCGACTAGGGCGGGGCCTACAGCCGGACGCTCTTCCAGGCTGAGCTACCGCGGGACCCAGCTATACTTTAACGTAGCTGGATACTGATAAGCTTTATCCACATCTAATCTACAGCTAATCTTCCTATAGGGGGTGGATTCCAGGATGTATTTGGATGAGGAGAGATTACTCGTACTTAAAGCTCTATGCGATTCCTTCGGTCCAGCTGGGTTTGAGAGGGAGACTGCATCTATAGTGAAAAGGGAGGCTTCGAAGTATGCTGAGAGTGTGTTCACAGATAAGCTTGGATCTGTTATATTTGTTAAGAAGGGCTCCTCTGATAGGCCTAGGGTCCTTATAGCTGGGCATATAGACGAGGTTGGATTCGTAGTTTCAGGTATAGATAAGGATACCGGATTCCTATCCTTCGATCCGCTGGGCGGATGGTTCGATCAGACGCTACTATCTCAGAGGGTTATAGTGAGAACTCGGAAGGGTGATTTAATGGGTGTTATAGCAGCTAAGCCTCCACATATACTTACACCTGAGGAGAGGGAGAAGGTTGTTAAGATGAGCGATATGTTCATAGATATAGGTGTATCTAGCAGGGAGGAGGCTGAAGCTCTCGGTGTTAGGATAGGCGATCCTATAATCCCGTGGTCTCCGTTCACCCTGATAAACGGCGGTAAAGCAGCTGTGGGTAAAGCTTTCGATGATAGGATAGGAGCATTCATAGCTTTAGAGGTTGTTAGAAGGCTTAAGATGGAGCCTGCAGACCATCCGAACACTGTTTATGGAGCTGCCACCGTTCAGGAGGAGGTGGGGTTGAGGGGTGCGACCACCGTAGCTCACGTAGTCGATCCTGATGTAGCTATAGTCGCAGAGGTGGATATAGCAGGCGATATACCTGACGTTAAACCTTCGGTTGCCCCTGCTAAGCTAGGTAAAGGCCCGACTATAGTAGCATACGATAACTCTATGATACCTAACCAGCTGCTTAAAGAATTCGTTATAAGCGTAGCCGAGGAGTGTGGGATACCATACCAGCTCAGCCATGCTAGAGGTGGAACGGATGCTGGTAGGATACATATAAGTAGAGCCGGATGCCCGAGTATAGTTATAGGGGTGCCTACGAGACATATACATACACATACATCTATGGTGAACCTATCGGATCTATCTAACGCTATAAAGCTTGTATACGAGACTGTGAAGAGACTGGATCAGAAGACTGTCGATAGCTTCATAACCTTCTAGATTTAACGTAGACGTATAGGAATCTATGCGTAGATGTAATCGTAGATAGTATCGCTATCATCGTTACGGCTAAGTTTGGATATCCTAGCATAGTTAGGAATCCTAGTATGATTATACGTTCAGCTCTCTCACCTATACCTACACCCGCGAGGTTTATACCTATGGATTCAGCTCTCGCACGCATATAGCTTGTTAGGAAGCTAGCTACCAAGGCTATAAATCCTATAAGGGTATCGCATAAGCCTCCGAGTATGATGCCGCCAAGCATTACTGATTCGCTCACTCTATCCGCCGTGGAATCTAGGAATGCACCGAATCGGGAGACCTTGTTCGTCAACCTAGCCACAGCTCCGTCGAGCGCATCCATAAACCCGGATAATAGTATGAGGAGTGAGGCGTAGAAGCATAACCGTAAGCCGTAGAGGTATAGTATGAGCCCTGAGGCCGATGCGAATATTAATCCTAACAAGCATATAAAGCCAGGTGTAAGCTTAAGCTTGACGGCTGTAGAAGCTATCGAATCTATATATCCCGTTACGATCTTTCTTAGACGCTCCAGCAAACCTAGATATATTTAATCTCCTGGAGTAGCTAAAGCTTACTATATGTATGTCTAGGGGGGTCTACACAGTAGTCTTAGAGCTATCTAGCGGGAAATCCATCAGGGTTGGTAGGCTTGGCGTATTAACATTCGATAAAGGTTTCTACGGATATACAGGCTCAGCTATGGGTAGAGGGGGATTCAGCTTGGAGGGTAGGATATCTAGGTATCTGAGGAGGAATATCCGGAAGCCTTTCTGGCATATAGATTACTTATTGCTCGAATCGAGGCTGGAAGTCGTAGTCTACGCTGAATCTGATAGAAGCTTCGAGCATATAGTAGCGTGCATGCTATCTAGGGATGCTAAGCCGATTATAGGCTTCGGATCATCGGATTGCAGATATGGATGTAGATCCCATCTACACCATCTAGGTTTAGATCCATCGCTAGCGGTAGATACCGTCGTATCCATCTATAGAGGATTGAATCTAGAGCCTAGAGTAATCTGTGAAGAGAGATTTTTAAATCGGAGAGGATTACGATAGAGTAGTGGGGGTACCTATGAGTAGGCCTTCAGATATAGGTTCGATCAAACCGGGTATGTATGTAGTTATAGATGGGGAGCCGTGCCGAGTATTATCCGTGGATAAATCTAAACCCGGAAAAGCTTGGTAGGCGATCGAAGCCTCCTAGCTCCGAGACACGGAAGCGCTAAGGCACGGATAGTAGGTATAGGTCTATTCGATAACGTTAAAAGATCTATAGTAGCCCCTGTAGATGCATCGATAGATATACCTATAGTGGATAAGAGGACGGGGCAGGTAGTATCGATCGTAGGTAATAGCACCCAGATTATGGATGGAGAAACATTCGAAGTATTCGAAGTAGATATACCGGAGGATCTAGAGGGAAGAGATAGGCTAGCACCTGGAGTAGAAGTCGAGTATTGGAGGATTATGGGTAGAAGCAAGCTTGTAAGAGTAAAGTAAATCCTTTATACCAGGATCTACCGTAAATACCCGTTAGAAGTGGGCCGGTAGCTCAGCCTGGTCAGAGCGTCCGGCTGATAACCGGAAGGTCGAGAGTTCGAATCTCTCCCGGCCCACTGTGCTGATATGCTACTTTCTCTTTCTAAACAACATTATACCATTCGGCGTCGTGCATACATATTCAAAGCCGACCTCAATAAGCGTTTTAGCATCATCCCTTTTCCCGCAGCCTTACAGATATACTCGTCGTTTCCCTTGAATAGCGCACCCTCCAGCTGAACGTATAAGAGCGTGTTCTTAATGTTCCGGTGACCGAGGAAGTTCATCGCATACAGGATGCCCTTTGTTTGGTGGTAGAGCATTGTTGCCTTCCAGTGGCGGAAGGTATGGAAGTGGATCTGTAGCAGCCTCGGGTTTTGGAGTTTCTTGGCTAATCGAGCCCTCTGCTGTTGAAAGAGGCGGCGCACCGTTCGTAGCGACTTGCTGAAAACCCCTTTCTCCAACATACCTCGCCCTTACATTCGCCAGCATATTTAGGAGCTCGTTTGAAACCCTGAAGATGCACAGTTTACTGCCTTTTTCAGGTGTTATCCTAACCGTGCCAGCATCAAAGTCAATGCCGCTCCACCTGAACCTTATCGCCTCACCAGCTCTGACACCAGTCTTCTTAAGCAGGCGGAGAAAGGTTGATGCATTTAGGCCTGAACTGGCTATAAGAGCATCAAGCTCGCTTTCACTCGGAATAAATGGTAGCTTCTCTTCAACCTTAAACTTGGGTGGACCCCAAGTTTTTTCCCATCATTCTTAGAAAAGCTGAGTAGGCGTCGGCAGTATTCACTTTCCTCTTACTGCACCAATCCTGCCTAGCAATAGCTTCTTTAAAGCTTTCCGGATCATTAAGGTCGGCACCGTTTTTCACTAAAACCTTAAGAGTCTTAACCCTCGTTTCCATGGTCGAATCATTATAGCCCTGCTTCTTCATCCACCATGCGAAGTTAAAGAGCAGCTCGCTAGTCTTAAGATTCTCTGTGGCTCCCGTAGCCCGCTTTTCAGCAGTTTGCCCATTTTCCATCAGCCTCAGCTCTCGGAGAAACCCGTAACATTTAAAGTGTAGAAGTCAACTGTGAAGGTCATGCCTCCAGATCCACCTCTATCAACTGTGAGTAATCGTAGTAGGGGAGTAGGGACTTCACGCTGGCCCTAACCTCATTCACAAGAGCCTTCAGCACGTTTTTAACATCGCCTTCGGTTGGATCCACACTGGTTAATCGCTTCAGTTCACATAGACGCTCATTAACCTCACTTATGCTCACATCTAAGCTTTCAACCCTGACATTCCCAGAATCGTCAGTAACATCATACTCAATCGTTATGTAGCCCTCACTATGCTTAACTTTAATCAAGCCCTCAACCCCTCACATCAACAGCAATAATGCTAATGCATCCACCAAGGCCGCTTATGATCAGAGCGCAACTTGAAACTTCAACGCTTTCAAGAGTGTAGTTCCAGCTTAGGATACCGGTTCCGCTTGCTGTGCTATAATAATCGTAACCTAGATCCCAAGCCCTAACATAGCCCAGCTGGATGGTTTTCGTCGGGTTATGACATAAGGCTTAAATATTTTGAAACACTTACAGTAAACCAAGGTTAGGGTTTAATGGTTCATAGGGCTTACTATAATTCCATTCAGCAAAGTATTGTGCAAAAATATCTGACGATGATTCGAGAGCCAGATATAAAGCATGCCCCTATAATAAGTAATCTTCTTGTTAAGGAACTGCTAAGGACTGAAATAATCCCCCTCTTCCTGATGGATACGTATATAGAACTAAATAGTTGGGGTTTAAATGAATAAAATTAGTAATAGGTTATTAAGAAGTATTTTAATAGTGCTACTTATAACTATGTTATTTACGCCTTCGGTCTTAGCTCATCTTGATCCACCTGGACCACCAATAATACAAACGCATATAGTGACTTATGTGACCATTAAAAAGTGGAGCGACCCAATTTGGACCCCCAAGGCTGAAATCTTCGTTACAGCACATATAAACATGCCAAATCATTTTAATGGCCATTACGGCTCGGCAGTAACTGAAGATGTTACTGAAAATACGACGCTATCATATCTCTTGTTTACCCACACAGAGTGCACTCCAGCTACTGAAGTAGAGATCGAGATAAATGTTTGGGAGGAGGATGGGCTGCCAGATTGGCTTAATAATATCCTTAGCACAACTGCTGTAGCAGCTGGAGGAGCTATTGGATGTATTGCCGGGACAGCTGTGGGTGGGACAGGGGGGACTATTACGGTTCCTGGAATAGGAACAATAACGGGAGCAGTTGCGGGAGCAACTATCGGAACCGCAGTTGGCACGGTAGCTGGGGCGGTTGCATATGAAGTGCTTAAATCAATATTAGGTGCCAGTAATGACCTCTTAGGAAGTTTCAAGTTCAAACTAGGGACAAATGGTAAGGGAGAGCTTGAGAATGAAAATGTGAAGGTAAAGATTGTACGGACTGATGTTGAGCTTGGTTATCCTGGATGTGAACTACCTAAAGAAATCGTACCTGGAAATAAAACGTCATGTTATATGAATACCTTAAACGATCCGATATTTCATGTTGAACCCAATATAAATAGTTTGCGCGCCCTCTACGCCTATGGAAAAGACCTAGACTATCCCTTCTCTAAATATAATGTATATGCTAAGAGAGAGTTTGAAACTCTGCTCAACTATACACAAATGACTGATATAATATGGAATCCTGGCGAGGAGCGTCCAATAGATAAAGAGGCTATAAAGAATGCAACAATCTATCTATTTGCTGATATAGCTCAAACTGCTACCGAAAGAGCCATCGAAGCGTCCGGCTTAGATCCAGCACAATTTAAAGCCAAGATTGAGAGGGGGCTTCAAGACTTAAAGGCAGGAGATGTTATGGGATATTTTGAACGTCTAGAGGAAGTCTATTCTGACGTCGTTACTAAGCGCTTTCCAGAATATAACCCACCACCCCTCACAAGTGAAGAGTTGGCCTTGGTTAGTTTGAACGTAATAGATGAAACAGGAGCTTTCGTAAAGAACCTTTTCGTAAAGATTACGTTACCAGATGGCACTCAGCTAAGTATTCCCAGCATGGGCTACCTGGTTAGCTTCATCGGATTTAAAGATGATATGATAAGGATCGATGTAGGGTTTGATCTTTTCTTGTTGGGAATACATTACCCCATTAGAATTCTTGGGCGCGATTTTACGATTACAAACGATATTAACCAATTCGACGTAAGAGTTATAATAATTCCTGGAGTTGCCGCGGACCAGCTTGTAATGATAATCAATTATTCTATAAACATATTTCTTATCTCTCTGCTTGTCGGACTTGGTTACAAGTTACTTAAAAGGTTAAGGGAATTTGTAAGGAAGAGATAGAGCAGACCTGTCAAAACTTAGAGAAATTAACTTAACAGAATAAATGAAGCTAAAGATTATCTAAGCTTTGTGGTAATTTTTAGCCCTTCATCAATTCCACACGGGTTAATGAGGGGGCCGATGTAGGGCGGCGAATGCTATACAATTAAGCCACAAAGCAAAAAATGAAAATACGCTTTAATAAAGCTAAAAATAAAAAGGGCTTTTGTATCTCTCATCAGTCCTATTAATTAAGAAGAATTAGTGGATTCAAAGAATTTACCTAGAATAGAAAAGCGAATCTCAGAAGATTTAAAAACAGGAAAAAGAGGGGGGGTTGCGGGAGAAATCGCCATGCTTCGCTAGGTTCAAATCTCTCCCAGCCCACTATGCTGAGGCTACTTCTTCATTTCTAAATAGCATAAAACAAAAATAAGAAACTAAACTTTAAATCATATTATTGCATTTCATTAGTGTCTCTTAACTCCTCTCTTTTGTGATTAACCTCTGAATACTATGTTCATTTCTGAGAAGGATACTGTTATTTCACCGTTTGCGTTTACAGTTACTTGATTCCTTATGGTGAATATCATGTTTGTTACTTTGCCTTGGCTGATTAGCGGAGAAGTGTTTATGTAGGTCCACTCATATGGGAAGCCGCTATCCCTTGAATTATAAAGCCTTGTTTCTGTGCTTACAACCTGGTATTTGGCTCCGGTGGTTAATCCTACGCCTCTTAAGTTGTGGCTTCCACACCAGTGCCAGTGAGCTCCCCCAGCATTATCCAAAACTAATTGAATGTTGTAATGTATTTCGCCTTCGCAGATGAGCCATTCGCCATTACCTTGATTAAGTACCCGAAAGTCATGAATTTCATAGGTTCCGTCCTCATGGTAAACCGGTTTAGCCGATGCTAACGGAGGAAAAACCGTCATTGATAGCAGAGCGACAAAAACTATTAAAGGTATTTTCCAAATTTTTCCAGTCATCGGATCACCTCCTCTTCGATTTATAAATTATGTTTTATGGCTTAATTAATTTTTCTGTTTAACACTCTTTCCTTTTATGGATTGGAAGCTTGTTGATGAGAGGCTTATTAGACGCAGCGAGCTTCTTCTCAGCGATTTACCTGAAGCTCTTTCACCGCTATATAGATCTCAAGTTTGTATATATGTACATTATCTTTCTTGGTTATTGTAGAAGAAAATAAATGAGGCGAAAATCTAATATGATAAACTGTTTACGATGGTATTCTTCTGATAGAGATGGAAGGTTAATCTAGATGATCACTCTAGATTAGATTCGAGTTAGGGTTCTGTAGAGCTCCTTAGACGATGTTTCTGGATCTAGACGGTTTAGGATCCATAGGGTAGGTCATGGAAAAGATAGCGAATCTATGGAGGGAGGTATGGGGAAATACTATGGAAAAACCTAGAGGGTGTAGATAGATCGAAGCCAGGCCTATCCTTTCGGGGATAAGCCGATCTAAGCATACATCTAATATGATATATGCAGATCTACCTAGACATCATCCTAGATATCTGGGGACGCCATTCTATCAACGTAGATTGTATCCAGATATAACACGATAGCTGCTAGAGGATTCATCATATAGCTTCGAGGAAAGCCTACGATTCTTATGGGCGGAGTAGATTATAGCTAAAACTCTAGATAGAGATTTCATACGGCGTCTTGAGTGTATCGCTCGTATAAGGTCTATATCGTAGGAAAAGCTGGGGTAAGGCTCTAGATAGAGGTGGATGGGTATGACTATACGCCATTCTAGAGGGTGATTCGACACAGCTTAGAGTCCCAGTACGATGATCCAAGAGGCTGAAAACAGAAAAATCCCAGAGGCTTAAGCCTGTGGAGTACGGCAGTATAGTACTACCATCGACAATCATCCAACATCCACGCTCTACGATACTTTACGAAGCCATACGTGAAGTATCCTAGGTAGCATCCTGCTTCACGCATACATCGATTAAACGCGTCGCCCCTATATACCTATCCAGTAAGGGCTACTCCAGCGGGAACAATAGTATCAGAGCTTATTCCCATCTATAAAGTCATACGATCAATCCCTACCTTCGAATATCGCTAGTATATCCTCGTATAGGAGGTTTTAGGTATGAGCGTAAATATATAGCTAGAACGTTATTTAAGGTTCATATGCGAGCCTCTATATAGGAGATAGGAGTTGAGGATGGCGATTTGAGATATGCTCGATAATAGCGAGTACTCGAGGTGGCTATCCATGGCTAGGAGAACTATAGAATCCGCCTACGGTGACCTAGATAGAGGGGATTACAATTGGGCCTGCTTCAAAGCTCAGCAGGCAGCTGAATTCGCCGTCAAAGCATTACTCTATGGTATCGGTTCACCCGCCTATGGTCATAGCATAGCAAAACTAGTGATGATCGTTAAATCTATAGGGGTTCAAGTCTCGGATGAAATACTAGAATACGCTAAAACCTTAGATAAGTACTACGTACCTACTAGGTATCCTAACGCTTGGGCTGAGGGTATGCCCTACGAATATTATACTAAGCTGGATGCTACTAATGCTATCAAGTATTCTGAATGTATTATCTCATGGGTTGAGGATGTATGGAGATACTTGAAGAGAGGAGGAAGCTGAGGGAGGAGGCTATAGGGAGAGCTAAGGATTGGGTGGATAGCCTGAAGTTTAAAGTTACGGCAATCCTGATAGGCTCCTATGCTAGGGGTGATTTCAATCTATGGAGCGATATCGATATATTACT
>Ga0185307_1000201_pt1 | contig 41529 bp, 30 predicted proteins | sample LHCtaG_FD_128010 | JGI IMG/M metagenome (GOLD analysis project Ga0185307, IMG submission 128010) | Hot spring microbial communities from Little Hot Creek, USA to study Microbial Dark Matter (Phase II) - LHC4sed_matched (SPADES... | ecosystem: Environmental > Aquatic > Thermal springs > Hot... | reverse complement strand
AAGCAGTGTTGATATAACCGCCGCCAACCGTGGACCAATGGTTTGCAGTGTTTCTATATCCGCCACCGACAAAGGAAAATTTACCAGTTGCTGAGTTGTCATAACCGCCGCAAACTATTGCTGCGGTATCTTCAACTAGGTTAGAATAACCCGAAAGAATTCCTCCGTAATTGGCTTTAACCGTATCAGCCTCACCGCCAGCAACCGTAGCAGCGTAGGCCAAGATGAAGTTTTTATATCCGCCGCCCACTGTGGCAAAATTGCCGCCTCCAGCAAAATTATTCCGGCCACCGCCGACAGTCGGACAATCTACACCACCTAAACCATTTTGGTAACCGCCACCGATTACTCCGTAGTACCCCCAAGCTATATTACCATAACCACCGCCAATAGTAGCTGCTATGACCCATGCTTGATTTCTTTTTCCGCCGCCAACCGCAGAATAATTCACTCCTGCATTAGAATCGCCTCCAGCAATTGTTACGAAATCAAAGATAGTCCTATTATCACGCCCGCCTCCCACCGTGGAATAATTGCCACAAGCAGTGTTTCCATAACCGCCGCCAACGGTAGTAAAAGAGCTCTCGGCACGATTTCTATACCCACCACAAACCGTGCAGTATAGGTCATTCTGCCCATTTCTTCCGGTTGTGCAGGCAACACCAAGATTAGTATGGGTATAGCAATAATTACCATAAAGCATATTATTAACTCCGCCCCGGGCAATACCTAATGGTCGGATGGTATAAAGTACGGAATCGGGCGTTCCTCTTATCCAGGCATTATCACTACCAACTTCATCATTTGCTGGTTGCCAAGTTGTGCCGCTCCATTTTAAAACTTGATTGATATTTGCTTCCATCTGATTTAAATCTTGTCCCAAAATTGAGTTATCAACAATCATTTGGCTGTTGATTGAATTTGTTTGGTTTTCATTTACATAACGGTTGTCAAGGTCAGTTAAACTGAAGCCACTAATCCGGGTTGTTCCTAAGGCGCTATCAGCGATTGCGGAACGATTAGCAAGATAGGAATAGGGTGAAGAGACTATTCTTAATCTTGGTGTCAATTCTTGTTGATTACCGACTTGTAAACTTAAATATATTGTGCCGAAAGAAGGGACAGATTCCATTGGATTGACAGCACCTAACAATACTGAAAATAAGCCGTTTTTAACTTGTACTTGTTGGGTTTCATTCCAGAAGGGTGAGCCGCCGGTTAGTTGGGTATAGAGACGAAAAGTAAGGGAATAAATGCTATCAGGGATAGGGTTGCCTAAGGTGTCAGTAATTTTACCTTGGTAGGAAAACATTTTTGGGATGTTTATGGCTTCTTGATAAGGGATAAAACTTTTTTCTTGGTTAATGGGGATAAAATTTTCAGCGAAAATAAAAGAAAAGAAGATTATTAAAAAAATAAAAATTTTATTTCTCATTTTGCACCTCCGAGAGATTAAATTGGGGTGAAATATTTTTTAATTAATCAACCCACCCTATAGCTGATTAACCAATATTTATCTTTTATTTTAAGATAAATTTATTTAAAAGTCAAGTTATTGAAAAAAATAGAAAAAATTTTATATTTATAGCAATGGAGATTAAAAGGTATTTAACGAAAGAGATGGCAGAGTTGTGGAAGGAAGAAAAAAGATATGAATATTGGTTATTAGTAGAAAAGACGGTGGCAAAGGTTCAAGCAGAAATGGGGATAATTCCGCAAGAGGCGGCTTTGGAGATTGAAAAGGCAAGTTTTTCTTTATCGGAAATGAAAGAGTTGGAAAAGGAAACTGGGCATGATGTGATTGCCTTTTTAATGGCGATAGAAAAAAATCTAAAAGATGAAAAAGCAAAAAGTGCTCTTCATTACGGACTTACTTCTTATGATGTTGTTGATACGGCTTGGGCACTACAATTAAGAGATGGTTTAGAAATTGTTATTTCTTCCCTTAAAAGATTAAAAGAGGTGGTAAAAAATTTGGCAATAAGATATAAAGAAAAAGTAATGATGGGTAGAACCCATGGGATTTTTGCTGAACCGATAACTTTTGGGCTGAAATTGCTTTCTTTCTATTGTGAAATGGATAGAAATATCTTAAGATTGGAAAGGGCCAAAGAAGAAATCTCTTATGGTAAAATTTCTGGTGCGGTTGGCACCTATTCAACCTTATCACCAGTTGTTGAGGAAGAAGTTTTAAAAAGATTAAATTTAAAGGTGGAACCAGTTTCTACCCAAATTATCCCCCGAGACCGCTATGCCTATTTAATTAGTGTCTGTGCTCTTTGTGCCTCTTCTTTTGAAAGAATAGCAACAGAAATAAGAAATCTTCAAAGAAGTGAGATTGATGAAGTAAATGAACCTTTTTTAGAAAGACAAAAAGGTTCCTCAGCCATGCCTCACAAAAGAAACCCTATCCTTTGTGAAAGGATAACAAGTTTGGCAAGATATATAAGAAGTTTGGTCATTGCTGCTTTAGAAAATATTACTCTTTGGCACGAAAGGGATTTGACCAATTCGGCAAATGAAAGACTTATTTTTCCCCAAGTTATTTCTCTTTTACATTACCAGATTGAAAAGTTAATTTTTATTTTTAGTAATCTAAAAGTAAACGAAGAAAAGATGACAGAAAATATTTTGAAAGCAAAGGATTTGTATTATTCGTCAGTCCTTTTGATTTTGTTAATGAAAAAGGGTCTAAAAAGAAGTTTTGCCTACGATTTAGTTCAAAGACTTTCTTTTTTAGCGATAAAGGATAATAGAAATTTTTTAGAAGTTGTTAAAGAAGATGAAGAGGTTAAAAAATATCTTAATGAAGAAGAGGTGGATAATTATTTAAATTTAAAATATCTTCTAAGAAATGTTTCCGAAATTTTTAAAAGAGTTTTAAAGGAGGGGAAATGATTGATTTTTCTTTTACGGAAGAACAGTTAATGATTCAAAAGTTAGCCAGAGAATTTGCTCAAAAAGAGATTGCTCCCAGAATAAGAGATTTAGACCGCGCACAAACTTTTGATAGAAATATTTTAAAAAAGATGGCGGAACTTGGTCTCTTGGGATTAACTATTCCGGAAGAATATGGCGGTGTCTATTGTGATTACATTACTTTAGGACTTGTCTGCGAAGAATTGGAATATGTGGATACTTCTTTAAGAGTAATCCTTTCGGTTCACATTGGTTTAAATAGTTTAACTTTATTAACTTGGGGAAATGACGAACAGAAAAGAAAATATCTGATACCCCAGGCAAAAGGTGAAAAAATCGGTACTTTTGGTTTAACTGAACCTAATGCCGGTAGCGACGCAGTCGCCATTGAAACAAAAGCAGAAAAGAAAGGTGATTATTATGTTTTAAATGGTGAAAAGATGTGGATAAGTTTGGCGGATGTGGCTGACCATTTTATTATCTTTGCTTGGACTGATTGGGAAAAAAAGAAAAGGCGTGACCATTCGGGAATGAGTGCTTTTATTGTGGAAAGAGGAATGAAAGGGTTAGAGACCGGAACTATTCATAACAAATTAGGAATCAGAGCTGGTAATACCGGTTCAATTTCCCTTAATGATGTGGAAGTTCCGAAAGAAAATCTTTTAGGTGAAGAAGGTGAAGGTTTTAAGATTGCGATGTTTGCCCTTGACCAGGGAAGGTATACAGTGGCCGCTGGTGCTACTGGGTTAATAAGGGCATGTTTGGATTTTTCCGTTAAATATGCTAACGAAAGAAAAACTTTTGGCGTGCCTATTGGCTATCACCAATTGATAAAAGAGATGATTTGTCAAATGGCAGTGGATTATGAAATTTCTCGGTTATTATATTTGAAAGCGGGTTGGTTAAAAAATAAAGGAATTAGAAATACCAGAGAAACATCAATGGCAAAATATTATGCCTGTGAAGCGGCGGAAAGGGCGGCTTCTAATGCGGTTCAGATTTATGGTGCTTATGGGTATTCGGATGAATATCCCGTTGAAAGATTTTACCGAAATGCAAAAGGTGCTCAGATTTATGAAGGATCAAGAGAAATTCACAAGATTTTACAAGCTGATTATGCCTTAGGATTAAGAGTTGATAAACCATTAAGATGTAATTTGCCACCTTATAAAGGATAAAATTATGCCAATAATCTATTTAAAATCTGGTGGTTATTGTGAATGTGAAGGTTACACGATAAAAGATAATTGCGTAAAAGCAGTCAATGTGAAATTTAATGTAGAAAATATCCCCGAAGAATTAAAAAAGCAAAATGAAGCTGTTATTCCGTTAAGCAATGTGTTATATATTATTCCCGCTAAATTATAACTATCCCTTCTTTACTTCGCAGACAAGAAGTTTTCGGTTTAAAACCATTTTGCTTATTGTGTAGCCGGGAAAGGCGTTACTAAATCTCTCTTTTAGATAGGAATAGATTGCCCTGGCTTCGGGATATTTATCCCTTTTTGCCCAAATAATTAAATCAATTGTCCTTTCAGAAACAATGTTTTCTTTACTCTTATTCACTCCTTCTTTTATCATATCTAATAAAGCAAATTGCATCTTCTCTAATCTTTCGGAAGAAATACCTTTGGGAAAATTGACAACTACTTTGTATTGAAGTCCATATTTGATATCATCTTTCCAATAATTGGTCATCCTTTGTAATACTTTGTCCATACAATCATTTAGAGCACTTTCCAAAACTACTTGGTCAGAGGTGGTTGCCACTTCTGGACTATAACCGGTTTCCGTTCCTAAAAGCCTGCCGGTTGTCGTTTCGTAAATTCTTACGCCAACTGATGCCTTTTTTGTTCCGTAACGACCAGCAGTGACATCAACGGTAAAAGTGATATAAATATCCGAGCCAATAGTTAAGGCATAAAGATAAGAAATGTCTTCTTTAATACCCCTTTCTTCACCTAAGGCAGAAACCAATTCATTTATCTGGACAGTAGCGTCAGGAACGATAACATTATACTTTCTGGCGGTTAAAAAGGCTTCAATAATTTGAGCGGCTTTTCGGTGTAAAAAACTTTCCTCCATTTTTTTAATTGGATTTTCCTCTTTACTTACCTGGGGAATAACCATTACAAAAGGAGTACCAATCTCTTCTGAGATTTCTTCTACTGCCTTTATTACTCCTTTATTTGCTAAATACTCACTTAAAATTCTTTTGTTCACCCTCATCAGTTTGGTGATTTTCAATCGGCCATCGGCTAATTTTATTCTTCTTTGATATTTATCATCTTCCCAGCTAATAAATTTAACAACCGAATCTTTGTTTAAGACCAAATCTTTAATCTCATTAAATTTCACTTTCTCTTCTTCCCTTTGTAAAATTGGGTCAGTTCCGCCAAAAAGAACAAAATGGACTGCTTGATAACGGGCATCCTTTTCGGCTTCCACTAAATTTTTACCGACACCAGTAGCGGAAATCACCACTTCGGCTGGTGAATAGGTTTCAACAAAAGTTGCTTCGCCCGTAGCTGGTATCATCGGTTTTTTGGCACAAGAAAAGATTAATAATAAAATTAATGAAATCAATCGTAGATTTTTTATTTTCATAAATTCCTCCTTTTTATCATATTGGGGGAGCCTTTTTTGCTTCCGGTTCTTCTATTATAAAGAAATCAAGGGGTTTAAATTTTAAAATATTTGCGACGATAATATTAGGAAAAACTTGAATAGCAGTATTATACTTCTTAACTGCGAAATTATAATCTTCTCTTGCGGCAGCTATTTTATCCTCCACCTCTTTTAATTGTTCTTGAAGCTTCAGGGTGTGTTGGTCTGCCTTTAAATTAGGATAATTTTCAACGACCACAAGAGCAAAAAGTTTTCCCAGAAGGTCTGAAAGTTTCTTTTCTGCTTCTCCCATTTCTTTTAAATCACCTTTTTCTCTCGCCCCTGCTGCCCAATTTCTTGCTTCCGTAACCTCCTTTAAGGTCTTATTTTCGTGGCCTAAATATTTTTCAACTGCCTTAACATAGTTTGGAATTAAGTCATATCTTCTTTGTAATAAAACATCTATGTTACTGTATTTTTCCTTCGCATCCATTTTTTGCTTTACAAAAAGATTGTATATCTTTATAATCCAAATAATAAATAATAGTAAAAGCAGTAAGATGAGAATTACCAAAATTAATCGGGTTGGTATTCCTTTAGCGTTATTTTCGTTAGGATTACTTAATAACTTATTCTTTTCTTTAATTCCCTGTAATTTTAAATATAAAACCAAAGATTGAGGAAATTCTTTAGAAACAATTGAAGACTTTTCTAAAGCAGCCTCTGCCGATAAATATTCCTCTTTCTGAATCATTCGCTCAATATTTCCAAGATTAGAAGGTGGCATAGTTAATTTTTGTGTTATTATATCTTTAATATGTTGGGTAATATTTTCTTTTATTAAGGGAATATATTGTTCAATTTCATTGATATTTATTATTACATCCGCCAGGGCTTTATTAAAAGCTTCGGTTTTAGAATTGGATACACCTTTACCAATGGAACTTCTAATTTGTCCAATTAATCTTCCGTTTTTATCTTTTATGGAAATTACATATTGAGTTTTAACTGTATAGAGGAGACCAGCAAAGGAGGCAAGGGAAGATTCATCTATTTTTGTTGCTTCGCCATTAATTTCGACAAACCATTGAAAATTATCAACAGCTAATCCATTTTTCTTTAAAATAGATACAATTTTATTCGCATATTGCGAAGAAACATTTATTTTTGCCTTATATATCTCTGGATATTTTTCAGTTAATTTCTGAAAGATAATATCTGGATTATAAAGTTTACTAAAAGCAGAGGTTAAAAAAGTCTTAACTCTTTCGGTAGGAATTACTCCCAATACATAAAACTTATGGTTCTTCTTATCAAAATATTTTCCACGAAATTCAATTAATTCTTTCAAACCATCAATAAGCATAAAAGAATGTTCTTTTAATTCATCACGAATCAAAAGACTGATTTTATCATCAGGTGGTATTTGAAGATGTGAAAGATAAGTGTTTATAAAATTAACAACTTTCATTGCTAAATTATTTTTCATCTTCTCTTTCGCCTCTTCAAAGGATTTTTCTGATTCACCAATATCACTTATTTCTTCCATCTTGCGAAGATGTTTGTTCAGCCATTTTTCTTTACTTTCTTCTTGGGCACAATTTGTAAAAAACATAATAATTATAACAAATATCAAAACAGTTAACCCTTTTCTTTTCTTCATTTTTTTCCTCCTTAATTTATTACATTTTACCATTATTTTCATCTTTGTCAAATTCCTAATAAACCACGAAAGATAGAGAATGGCTCAAAAGGTAAGGTTGGGGGATTATAAGTTAAATGAAAACCATAATTTAAATTACCATCAAAACCAATCTTTCCGCCCAATTTAAAATCAGGAAGAATGAAAAATTCTAAAATTCCTTTTCCTTCGGGTTTTATTCCTTCATTAGTAATCTTTCCCTTTCCTTCTAAGCCAAAAGATAAAAAATAGAAGTTAAATTTTTTAATCAAACCGAAGCCAATCTCTTTTAATCCAATTGAGTCGTTTCTTTCTGGTTCTGGACCAAACATTAGATTAAAAGTGGTGAAAAATTGGGGAAGGTTAAAATATCGGCCAACATTATAATCAAATTCCAAATCAATACCATAAGATTCTTTTAGAAAGGCAAAGCGAAAAACTAAATCTAATGGTAATCTTGGTCTTTCTAATAAGGTCATACCGGCTTCACATCTTCCTAAATAACTTTTCGCAATTGCCTTTGTCTCTTCAATCTTTGTTACCATTGAATAACCAACATTTTTTGCCTTTCTTATTCCCTTTTCATCCTCATAAAATTCAACAATATTAAATTTATCATCCACCCTTATTCCATCTTTTTTCCCTAAGTTAAAATAAATTTCATTTTTATAAGCAGAAATAATATCGGCTGAAAGTCTGAAATCAGGAATTTCCCTGGTTATCACTTCTAAATTTTTCAAAAAAGCATTCATTGCGGAATAGAAAGCAAATTCGTAGGCATTTAATTTTTTAATATTAGCAACGCCAAAGGCTTTTGTTGTTTTTTTCACAACCGGAACAACTTTTGGTGGTGAAAACCGAAAAGAAATATTATACCAGATAATTCCGCCATTTAAGGTGATAGTTATCAAATCTTTCTCTTGGGTTTGGGAATAACCATTGATAAAAGGAACAAAGATATAGGCGGCGTTTAAAACTTTCTCAATATCATCAGCAGTTACGCCGATTTCTTTTGCCTTACTTGTTAAAAAATTTACCCGCTCCTCACGACTAACAAACTCTTTTGCCCTTACCTCCTTAGCAACATCCAAAATCTTTACAATCTCTGGTAAAAATTCTTTTTCTAAAGTTTTGCTAATTTTTTCTAAATCTAAAGTATCAATATTATTTAATTGGTTAGCAACCTTTTCTTGCAAATGATAAGGGATTGGATTATAATCAAACCTCTTTAAAAAGAGTGTCTTTTTCAAATGAGAAAATAAAGTATCAAGAAGATGAGTTGGGATATTTAAGTTTTTTTGGCTGATAAAGCCTTCATAAAAACTGATTGATTTTCTTAAGTAAGTTTTTGTTCTTTCGGAAAAAGTAATGTTAAAAAATAAAATTAAGAATATCACTATTTTTAATTTAAAAAATTGTTTGAAAAAGTCAACAATTAGAAAGATTGACTTTTTATTTTTTGATTCTTATAATCTCTTATGCCTTTTGTTTTAATTCTCTTTTTTTCTTATTTTGACAGTTTAATCATCTATTCCCAAGGGAGTAATATTACGGCTATTAGTAGCGGCAAGAAATTTAAAAATCTTTCCGATGATACAATTAGAATTTTTTTTCTTGATTCCTTAAAGCCCTATCTTTATCTTTTAAGTGAAGTGGGTAATAATTATCCGCCAAGTTATCGGTTAGATAGTTTTAATTTAAATGAGATTGGTTATAGAAAAATCACCGTGGGCGATGTTGATAACGATTCTTTATTAGATATTATAATTAGTAAAGTTCAACCACCTTATTTTTTAAAAAGATTATATTTTCAAAATAATTCATTAAGGATTGAAAGAATTGACAGTGTATCTTCGCCAATTATGAATATCTTATTAGCCGATATTGATAATGATGGAAAAGATGAGGTCTTCTATTTTACTTATGATAAATTGAAAATGGCAAAAAGGGAGAATAATTATTGGCGACTAACCGAGATTTTAACCAATCTCTATCAAAGTGAAGATTATGGACTTTCCTTTGGCAATTTTGATAACCAAAGTAATGAAGGAGAACTTGCCTGCGTAATAAATCCTTACGGAACTTCTCGGTATAAACTTTTGAAAATAAATTATTTTAATAATAATTTTGATACCGCCACTATTTTTGAAAGAGATCATTTTCTTCACAAATTAACAATTGATGATTTTGACAATAATTGGGAAGGTAAAGAGATTGCCCTTACCGGTATCTATAGCAGTCGTCCAATCCTTTTTGAGATTTATGGTTTTGGTGATAGTTTTCATTATTCAACAATTTTAAGTTCCAATGTTATTGGTGAAGGATATAATGATGTGAAAGTTGATGATTTCTATTCGCTAAATAATGGTAAAGAAATTTTGCTCATTGCCACTAAGCAAACTTGGAATTTTTTATTTTTAATTTATCAAGAAAATAATATTTGGCAAATAGAAACAATCTTTTCTCAACACCTCTCCCCTTATTCGCCCCTAAAATCTTTATTAATTGGTGATTTTTGGCAAAATCGGCAATATAATAAAGAGATTTTATTTTTTAATTTTAATAAAATCTATCTTTTATATCAATCGAAAGGAAGACCAACTATTTTAGAAATTGATAATCATCCCAAAATCCCCCAAAGAAATGAAGGGGTGATAGTAAAGGCGAAGGTAAGGTATCCCTATTTAAACGAAATTTACGATACCTTATATTACTCTTTAAATGATACCTTTAATTTTCAATATAAATTAAAAGACTCTTTTTCCTTAATTGATTCTACTTTTTATTATTCCTTTCCTCCTTATGATACCAATAATAAAATTTTTTACTACCTGAAAGTGAAAACCCCTTACGGAGAGATAATAAAATCACTTTTAAAGTTTTATGAGATAGCCTACCCAAGAAAAATTAAAGAAATTCAATACACCAATGACCCCCAAGGAATTTCCCCGGATACCAACAAATATGTGGCTACTTACGGTATTGTTACAGCTGTTTTTGGTAATAAATTTTTTATTGAAGAACGACCAAAATCTTTTTGGAACGGAATTTTTGTGATTAAAAGAGGAAATTTAGCAAGAGTAAATATGGGTGACTCAATTTTTCTTATTGGTAAAGTAAAAGAATTAAATAAATTAACAACAATCTATTGTGATGCTGATTCGGGTGGAAGATTAGTAATTCTTTCAAATAATCTTCCTTTGGTAGATACTTATCCAACCGCAATAAATCTTCTTGCCGAATCTTTAGAAAGTAAATTAATTCTTCTTGATTCGCTATATTTTTTAGACAGTGGCAATTTTTCGCCAAATAGTTTTTATTGGGCTTATAATTTAAGAGGAGAAAGAATAAGGATAAAGATTGAAGGAGAAAGCGAAATTCCCGGAATGGTTATTCCTTTGGGATTAGTAGAAATTATTGGTAATTTAGGTGAAGATTTGCCAGGATATTATCTTCTTCCAAGATTGCGAAGCGATTTTATAATTATTACTGGTATAAAAGAAAATAAAAAAGAAATCCTTACCAATAAAGAGAAAAAGATTTATAATATCTTGGGAGACAAAGTAAAAGAGAAAAAATTAAAAAGAGGCATTTATTTTATTAAAGAAAATAAAGGATTTAAGAAAATAGTAATTAAATTAAGGGTAAGATAAAGGGGTAGTTTTTTGTTATATTATATATGAAAATGAAAGAGAAAAAAGAAGAATTTAAAAATTTTTACAAATTTTTATATTTAGCCTTCAAAACTATTGAAAATCAAAGATAAAAAGCTCCAGTCCCCTGAAGAGTTCACCGAACAGTCCCGTTAGGGGATTTATTTTTATGGGGTTAAAAATTTAGAAATATCTTTACTCCATTTTATTATATCTTCAGGTAATTCTTGTAAAGGTCTAACAATTCCACCAAATACTGTTTGTTGTCCTTCTTTTATTCCTCGACAAAATTCTTTTAAATTTTCTACATAAACTCCATCTAAATATGATTGAGCTAAAAGTCTATCTTTTGTTGGGTTATCTGGTGTGCCCCATTCTGATACCCATTCATCTTCTTTTTGCTGTCTACCTGCATCAGGGGTGGCTAAAACAACTTTTATTTTAGTAAGCATCCGATAAAGAAGACTCCAAAATAAAGTTTCAGTAAATCTTCCGTGTAAGCTCAATTTACAACTTATTATTGTGATAGGTAACTCATCTTTAATAGCAACTAAATCAATGTCTCCCCAAACATTTTCTATATTAGGGGAAGATTTTAAAGGTAAAGAAAGTAATTTCCATAGCTTTTCACTTCTTTTTTTAATCTCCTTTTCGTTACCTTTAATAATTTCTATATTTGTGTTCTTTAATTTTTCCGAAAGGTATAATCTTACATATTCTTCCCAATTTCCCCCTGCTTCCACTACTCTTCTTTGCCTTTCTTTAGCGGATTCTTCACCCATAATTTAAATATTAATTTTTAATACTTTTATTCTTCCTTCTTTTATCAACCGATTTTTGGCTATTTCGCAATAATTTTTGTTAATTTCTATGCCAATTCCTTTTCTGTTAGTTAAAAGGCAGGCGATTAAGGTAGTGCCACTTCCTAAAAAGGGGTCTAAAATTAAATCATCAACAAAAGAAAAAAGTTTTATAACATCTTCGGGGAAGTTCTACAGGAAAAGGAGAAGGATGAGAGACCCTTTTTTTACTTTCTCCCGAAAATGTCCAAACACCATTGGTCCATTCAATAAATTCCTCTTTGGTTATATCACTCATTTTATTTTTAGCAATTTTTCGCCACCTCTTTTTGTATAATACTGCAATCATTTCTACTGGCGCAATAACATAAGGAGCAGAAGCCGAAAGCCAAGAGCCCCAAGCAGTCCTTTTAGAAATATTTTGTTCATTCCAAATAATGGTTGAATGATATTTAAAGCCAACCTTTTTAGCAATAGTGATTAAATCAGCATATACACTTTGTTGCCCTCCTTTATTTTTATCCAAAGGAATATTTAAGCATAATCGGCCATCGTCTTTTAATAAGTTATAAGCTTTTGTTAACCATTTTTCACTAAACTCTAAATATAATTCATAAGGTAGATTATCGTTATAACCTTCGTATTTAATATCCAAATTATAAGGAGGAGAAGTAACAATCAAATCTATTGAATTTTCTTTAACACAATTAGTAGTTAAAAAATCATCATTGTAAATTTTAATATTTTTAAAGGTAAAAAATAATTTATCTTCCATTTTTCTTAATTTTATATTAAATTTTATTCTGAGTCAATATTTTTGTAAAATTCAATCAATTTCTTTCTTATTACCCATTGCTTTTCCCATTGGCCATAGATTTTCCCTTTGGGTAAAAGTTCTCTTATTAGTTTTATAAATTCTTTACTTATCTCATAATCTTTTAAACCAACTTTAAATAAAGGTGTTTGGGGCAAAGGAATAAAAGTATGGAGATGGATTTTTGCTCCCATTTTGGTTAAATCTTTTATTACTTTTATTGTCTCTTTAATATCTTCTTCAGTTTCGTGAGGAAAACCAAAGATGAAATCTAAATTTGGTTTTAAATTATTCTTAATTGTTATTTCCGTTGCTTTATAAATATCAAAAACATTATGTCCCCGATTTAATATTTTTAAAAGTCGCTCACTCCCTGATTGGGCACCAATTACTAAGTTATCATTATCGCAATATTTCTTTATTAAAGAAACCGTCTTTTCGTTTACAAATTCTGGTCTTACTTCTGAGGGAAAGGTACCAAAAAATATTCTGCCGTTATCTTTTATTAAATTTCTAATATTTTTTAATAGTTCTTCTAATAAATAATAATTAATAGTTTTGCCGTCAGCAGAACCATAGGCAAAGGCATTAGGGGTTACAAATCTTATATCCCTTTTATTGTTTTTTATCAAAATTTCTACCAATTTTAAGATATTTTCTATTGAACGGTGGCGCATCTTACTGCCGAAGATAAAAGGGGTTTGGCAAAAATAACAACCAAAAGGACATCCGCGGGAGATTTCAATTGGTCCAAATTTTTTGTGTTTTTCACTAAAAGGTAAAAATTCATCCAAATTTAATACCTTTTTGCCATAAACTATTTTTTGGTTTGGTTGCTTTTTTAATATCTCTAAAATTAAATATTCACCTTCGCCCGAAACTACATAATCAAAACCAAAATTTAATACCTCTTTCGGCCGTGCCGTTGGATGGGGACCACCAGCAAAAAGAAGAAGGGCTTTTTCTTTTAATTCTTTTATTTTCTTTATCACCTCTTTTATTTCAAAAATTTGGGTTGTAAAAAAAGAAAAAAGAATTAATTTTTCTCCTTCTAAAGACTTTATTAAATTCAATAATGATAATTCATCTTGGGCAAAAAAGAGTTCAAAATGGTTTTCAATTATTGGAATTAAAGGATTGAAGCTATAGCGATTATCTTTCTGATAATAGAGAATAACTTTTTTTCTTTCATACATTCATAAAAACTGTTTTTAATCTATTTAAAAGCTCTTCTTTTTTTATCTCTTCTTGATTGCCACTTTCCATATCTTTTAAAAGATAGACCCCTTTTTCTCTTTCCCTTTCGCCAACAATTATCACATATTGGAAATTTAATTTGTCAGCAATTTTTAATTGTTTTTTTAAACTTAAAAAATCAGGATTAAGATAGCAAGGGATACTTTCTTTTCTTAAAAGTCGGGCAAGATTTTCACCTTCTAAAAAACTTTTTTCACAATCGTAGATAATCATTACTTTTTCTTTTTTTGTTTGCAAATTTTCACAAGCAAAATAAATTCTTTCTAAACCTAAGGCAAAACCCACACAAGGAGCATCATTGCCACCAAGTTCTTTCATTAAATTATCATAACGACCGCCACCGCCGATACTAATATTTTTCCCCAATTTTTGGGAGATAAATTCAAAGGTTGTTTTCGTATAATAATCCAGGCCTCTTACTAAGTTTTCGTCAATTTGGTAAGCAATACCGCTACTTTTTAAATAAGTAAGAAATTTTTCAAAATGGTCTTTACAGGTATCGCAGAGGAAATCTTTTACCTTTGGACTTTCTTTGATAATTTTTTGGCAATTTTCATTTTTACAATCAAAAATTCTTAACGGATTTTTTTCTTTTCTTTCTTGGCAATCAGGACACAAAAGATTTACTTTATCTTTTAGATATTCTAAGAAAACCTCTTTAAACCGGGGACGACATTTTTCGCAACCGATAGAGTTCACCAAAGTTAAAATCTCTTTTAAGCCAATTTCGGAAAAAAAGTGATCGGCAATTTCAATAAGTTCAAAATCACTATAAGGACTTTTTTCACCGACAATTTCTAAGCCTAATTGGTAATGCTCGCGCAACCTTCCTTTTTGGGGTCTTTCATATCTAAACATAGGACCAATATAATAAAATCTTTGAGGCAAAGTGAGATTATTTTCAATAATCGCCCGAATTACCCCTGGTGTTCCTTCGGGTCTTAATGCCAATAATCTTTTCTTTTTATCGTAAAAAGTATACATCTCTTTGTTGACGATATCCGAAGTTAAACCAGTGGAGCGGTAAAAAAGTTCTGCTGATTCTAAAACCGGGGTGCGGATAAAACAAAAATTATAAAGTTTGGCTATTTTTTCAAAACTTTTGATGATAAAATTAATCTTTTCACTTTCAGGCGGTAAAATATCCAGCATTCCTTTCAATCTTTTAGTCGCCATTATTTTTTAATCCTCATTATTCTTACGATATTTTCTCTTTCGTATTCTTGGAGCCTTAGGGAAATATAACGGATGGCGCTTCTCATTTGGGGAATTACCCGATATTCCAAGGCATTTACCCTTCTTCTTGTCTTTTCTATTTCGTAAGAAAGTAAGGCAATAATTTTTAAAAGGGCAGCTAACCTTCCCAATTTTTTAATAAGGGAATTTAATTTTTCTAAGGCAATATCAAAAAGGGAAGAGGTTTGATAAAAAGGCAAAATCTTTTCTTTTACTAAAATATTAAAATCATAAAGCCGGGCTTTAATATTTAAAAGGGAAACTATTTCTTCTTTTATCTCCACATTAAAAAATTGATTTATTATTAGATTTTCTAAAAAAAGGGGTTTTTCTAAAAATAAAGAAGAGTTTAAATATTTTAAAGTTTCCTTAGTTTCTTCGTATACTTCCCTCCGCAATTTTTTTACTTCATCAATATAGGAAAACAAAATTCTTAAAAGTTGCTCTTGTCTATCTTTTAAAAGTTTATGGCCCCTTAAGGCAATCTGTTCTCTTCTTTTTAATCGTAATAATTCTTGGCGGGTAGCATTAGTGGGAATAAGCATAGTTTATTATAAAAAAGAAAAAAATAAAATCAATTTTTATTAAATTGAAAAAAAATTTAATTAGTTTATAATTGGCCAAATGGAAAAAGAGATAATTAATTTTTTTGTTGAAAAGGAAATCTTGCCTTTTATAAGTAAAAAGGGGAAAATATATTTCAAAGGAAAAGGATTGAAAAAGTTAACCACTGCCGAGAGAGAAAAAATAAAGATAAAATTATCGGCTTTAAAAGAAAAAGATTTTAAAGATTTAAGAGAAGAAATAGCCTCACAAATCAAAAAGAATTCTAATTTTTTACCTATAAAAAATTGGGTTAAAGAAGAACGACCAAGGGAATTATTGTTAAAAAAGGGAGAAAAAGCATTATCCTTAGCCAAGCTTTTGGCAATTATTTTAAGAACCGGTAAAAAGGGAGAAAGTGCGGAAGATTTGGCAAAAAAATTATTAAATCGTTATGGTAGTTTAAGTGGTTTAGACCAAGCAACCGTTTTAGAATTAAGTAAAATTGAAGGGATTGGTATAGCGAAGGCGTGCAGTATAAAAGCGGCTTTAGAATTAGGGAAAAGGCTTTTGGAAGAAAAGGCAGAAAGAAAAAGAAAACTTAAATCGCCAAAAGAGGTGGTGGAGTATGTTAATGAAAAATTATCACCTTATCTTTTTAATGCTAAAAAAGAATTCTTTTCGGTAATCTTTCTTGATATTAAAAACAAAGTTATTGATACCTTAGAATTAAGTAAAGGGAGTATTAATGCGAGTATTGTTGATGTGAAAGAGATAATTTCCGAAGCCGCTAAAAGAATGGCCAGCAGTATAATTTTGGTTCATAACCACCCATCCGGTGAAACCCAGCCTTCAGAAGAAGATATCAATCTTACCTTGCGAATTGTTAAAGCCTGCGAGATTTGTGGAATTAAAGTTTTAGACCATATTATTGTTGGACGGGATAAAGATAGTTATACCAGTTTTTTGAAATTGGGAATAATAAAATAATGTATTTAATTGATGGTTATAATCTTTTATACCAATTTGAAAAAGATTTAAAAAAAGAAGAAATAAATGAGAAGCGAGAAAGGTTGATTTCTTTGTTAAAAGATTATTGTGAAAAAAGAAAAAAGAAAGGCTGGATATTTTTTGATGTGAAAAGTATTCCTTTAGCTTTATTACCGCAAAAAATTCAAAAAAGTGAATATTTAAAAATTTCTTATACAAAGGATGCTGATTTAGCAATTATCAATCTTTTAGAAAATACGAAAGATATTACCAAATATACAGTTATTTCTTCCGATAGAAAAATTTGTGATTATGCCCAAAGAAGGGGTTTTAAAGTTTTAAATTCTCAAAAATTTAAAAATCTTCTTATTGACTTTTTAAAAGGGATAAGTAAAATAGAATAAGTTTAAAAATGAAGAAGATAAAAGATATTTTTCTTAAAAAGGAGGATAGTTTATGCGACTAAAACTCTTAATTTTTACTTTTTTTATAATCTTTTTTATAACTATTTTTCTATCCTGTGGTAATGAACCGCCACTGCCTTTCTTTGCCGGTAATAGCGAAGATTCCACAGCGATAAAAAATCTTCTTACTTCCGAAGTTTTAAAACTTTATCTTTTTGAAGATAAGATGTTTGGTGATTCTTTCTTAGTGCCAGTGGAATTTAAGCGGAGTGCCTATTTTGATTCCCTTTTAAAAAAGGATAGACCCTTTATGAAATTTTTCCCCAAGGCCTTTGGCAGAAAAACGGTAGAAGAGCGAGATTCCTTTAACATTATTTTTATTAAAGATACAACTTGTCAAGTTTATTTAATAAGAGAATTTAAAGATTCCTTATACATTCTTACCGATTCAGTAACTCCTTATTTAGCTGATAGTGGCTATTATGCGAATAGATTTGAACAAAAAGAAACACTAATTATAAAACCCTTTAATGCGATCTCTTGGCAGGTTGCCTTTTTTGAACCAACAAAGAAAGATACCGAACCAAGGAATTGGCAATTGAAAAAGATTTCTGGTTGTCAGATTATCTATTCACCCGATGCCGAAAATTCACCCATCTTTTATAGACCTTTTGGAATAATCGTTACTTCACCCACAAAAACTTGCACTATTTTTGACATCTTTTATCAAAGAACTGCTGACCCTTCTTGTTCTTTGAAATTTTCCAACCGAAGGCTTTTCTATGTTGACGAAGGAGAATATGAGAAAAAAGATTCATTATTATATTTACCGCTGGATTCTTTAAAAGTTACTGCCAGTTATTGGTTAAATCCGGATGATTCGGTTTATACCTTTGTCTATTATAAAAAAGATAATAAATGGCAAAGAATTTCCTCTGCTTACAAGTTTACTCTTCCTGAAGGTTTTAACCGCTTTTATGTAGAAGGTTTAACTTATGAATGTTTAACCCACATCAAAAAACAACCAAGGGCAATTATTTGGGGAGTTGCTTGTCGAGTAAAATAAAAAGGAGGAGAATATGCGAAGCATAATTAAATTTATTTTTATACTGGCGGTAGTTTTTGCTTATACCGCCTATGCGGGTGAAACCGGAAAGATTGCTGGTCGGGTGATTGATGCCAATACGAAAGAGCCTTTGGTGGGTGTAAATGTAGTTGTGGAAGGAACGGAATTAGGAGCAGCAACCGATGCCACCGGTCATTATTTAATAATAAATGTTCCGGTTGGTACTTATGATGTAACTGCTTCTTATGTCGGTTATGAACCAGTAAGGGTAAAAGGAGTAAAAGTAATTGTTGACCAGACAACCTATGTTGACTTTCAATTAAAGCCAACGGTAATTGAAATTGAAAAACCAGTAGAGGTTACCGCGGAAAGACCAATGGTTATTAAAACTGCGGTCCAGACGACAAGAATTGCTGGTGAAGAAGAATTGAAAAAATTACCATTAACGGTTGTTACCCAATTGGTTAATCTTCAAGCCGGTGTAGTTACCCATGGTGGATTTGCCCATGTGCGTGGTGGGCGCTATGACGAAGTTTTAACCTTGGTTGACGGTATTTCTGCTGTTGACCCCTTTTATCAAATTGCCTATCATCGACCGCCTTCAGCCGCGGTTTCGGAAGTATCCATTATTACTGGTGGTTTTGATGCCGAATATGGCGAAGCGATGTCGGGCGTTGTTCAAATTATTAAAAAAGAAGGCGGTGAGAAACATTCCGGAGTTTTTAAATATACCTCGGATGATTTCTTACCGTCAAGAGCATTAGATTTCGGTTACAATTTTTATCAATTTTCTTTAAGCGGTCCACTTTTCACAAAACGGCTTCGTTACGCAATTTCGGGTGAATTGATGCATACCGAAGATGCTTCACCAACAAAATATAAACTTCAAAAACCAAGGGATGAATACACCGGTGATATAAAACTGACTTATAAACTACCAAAATCAAAATTCTCTCTCTCCTATTACACAGCTTGTTATCAATGGCAGGCATGGGCAAATAGTTGGAAATATTGGCTTGACCATTACGCAGCAATTAGAAGTTTTGGTGACCAATTAGCAGTGAATTTTAATACCGTTCTGAAAGAAAATATGATTCTTGATTTAAAAGCCGGCTATCACTATTATGACCGACTGCAAACAGTTAGAGATAAGGAATATCAAAAGCGTGATAAATCTCATATTTTAGAAAAACTTGGTTTATGGGATTTATACCGCTTTAAATCAGAAGATTACGTTTTTAAAAATCCTGACGGACTTTCGCCCGAGAGTGCAGTTTTTAAACTTTGGAAAGATAAAAATGCTCAATGGACTGAGTATAATGTTTCTGATAATAATCCTTGGGGAGTACCTTTATTTTATTGTTATGGCGATTATCGGCTTTGGCATTATCGTCAATCAAAAACCTATGACTTTAAAGGTGATTTCACCTATATTTATAAAAAAATTCACGAGATAAAAACTGGCTACCAGGCAAAATTTTATTCCTTATGGCTTTTGGAAAATTCTTTGCCTTGGTCTTCTAATCCTTTCTGGGATGCCTATAAGAAATATCCTTGGACATTTGCTTATTATCTTCAAGACCGGGCAGACTTCGGTGATTTGGTTGTCAGAGCAGGTCTTAGATTTGATATGTTAAATCCAGCTTCTCGTTATCGGAAATATGGGGAAGATGGAAGGAATGTTCTTGATACCACAACAACCCAGGCAAAAATTAAATATAAAATCTCACCAAGATTAGGAATTAGTTTCCCAGTTACCGAAAGAATAAAATTTAGATTCTCTTATGGTCATTTCTTCCAGAGTCCAACATTTACCAATCTTTACGAAAGTCTTTTTGCCGATATCATCCAAAGAGGAAACATAATCGTTGGCAATCCTGATTTAAATGCTCAAAGAACAATTTCTTATGAAAGTGGTTTGGAATGGCAGATGAGTGATTTTTGGGGAGCTGATATAACACTCTTCTATAAAGATATTTATGATTTAGTGGGCACAAGACCGGTTCCGGCTTTACCGATGGGTTACACAATTATTACCAATGTTGAATACGGAAGGGTCTTTGGTTTTGAAATTGGTTTGCAAAAGAGGTTATCAAATTATTGGAGTGGAAAGCTGGCTTATACCTTCCAGATTGCTAAAGGCACTGCTGCGGAAGCTTGGCAATGGTATACTTATAACTATCAAGGAATCCCCTTTACCCAAATTGATTATTATCTTGACTATGACCAAAGACATGTAGTTAACTTAGATTTGGGTCTTTCCTTCCCTAGTGATTTTGTCTTTATTCCTTTGAGAGATTTTGATGTCGGCATGATTTTCAATTTTGGTAGCGGTTTTCCTTATACTCCTACCGATGTGAGAGGAACAAGAATCGGTGATTTAAATTCTGCCCGCATGCCAGCTACTTGGAATATTGATGCCCGATTGTCAAAAGATATTAAGATTGGTAATTTAACCCTTTCACTTTTCTGCGATATATTGAATGTTACCAATCGTTTAAATGTAACGAATGTCTATTCTGCCACTGGTGCTCCTGATTGGGATGGTCAAGTTTTTGTTCCTGGTCAATTCAGTTGGGGACAAATACCGGGTGATGCCGGTTATCATCCAGCAAGGGATTATAACCATGATGGCTGGATTTCTCAACTTGAAAGATATGATTCTTATATAAAAGCGAGAGAAGATGCGATAAATAATCCAGGAAATTATGGTCCGCCAAGAAGGATAAGAATTGGTCTTGGTTTTGGATTTTAAAAAGGAGGAATGATGTTTAAGAAATTATTGTTTATTATTTCACTATTTACTTTTGCTTTTCTATTTGCGAAAAGCCTAAATCCGCCTTCCGGTAAAAAAATCTTTGATATGCTCTGGATAGAATATAACCGCTGGCGATATCCGCTTTATAACGATGGTCGGTTTGGTATTGATGTTACTGTCGGAACTGGTGAAGCGGGTGGAAGTTGGCCCAGACCGCTTAAAAATATGTATATCTTTGGTGCTGGCATATGGATTGGTGCAATTTCTCCTCAAGGTGAAACTTTGGTTTCCTGTGGTTATGACCCAAATTCCGGTTCAAGTGAATTATGGCCAGAAATTTATTCAAGATATACAGGGACACCAGCAGATCCGGCGGATTGTATTTATTATTTTCCTGACAAATGGCCACCACCAAAAGATAAATTTCCGATGGCTCCCCAGGATACCGTTTCAGGAAAAGATGTTTGGTGTTGTTTTTCTGATGCCCATGCACCCCAACATAAACCGGGTGATACTAAACCAATGGGAGTTGAGGTCTATTTAACTGGTTATCATTGGAATTTGCCAGCTACGAGGGATATCTTTTTCTTAAAATACGATGTGAAGAATGTTTCCGGTGATACTTTAAGAAATATGTACATTGGCGTTGTCTTAGATGCTGATGTCGGTGCTTATAGTGACGATATGATGGCAATGGTTTATGATGAAGCTACCCGAAGACCAAGAAAATATATTTATAATCGGACAAGAACCGATTCTATTTTCGTGGACAATCTTGCTTGGATTTATGATTCTGACAACCGAGAAAATCCTGGTACTAAATGGGAAAAGGGAACACCGGGAGCGGTTGCCTATGATTTTTTACAAAGTCCTTATGCCCTTTGGGACGGAATTGATAACGATGGTGACGGACTTATTGATTTTCAAGAAGTGGATAGCGCCTATATTGTAAATAACCGTCCTGATTTAATTGATAGTGATGAAGATGGTATACCCGCCTGGCGAGATTTTTCAGAAATTGAGCAATTGGGAATGACTTCGTGCAAGCGTTGGCCGATTGAAAATGATCCAAGAACTGATGTGGAAAAATATTTGGTTCTTGCTGGTTATGACCATACGACCAGGGAGTATAAACCTTATGATTATATTGATGAAACACCAGCTGATAAAAGATTTTTACAATCTTCTGGTCCATTTAATTTACCACCAGATTCAATTGCTACCTTAGTGGTTGCGGTAATTGGTGCTAAATACGGTGAAGAAGGACAACCTTATAATCAAAGGGATACTTGGGATTTAGCTCGTGCTAGTGCTGAGGCCCAAAGATGTTATGATAAGAACTGGCTCCTTCCTGCTCCACCTTTCCCACCAATTGTTACGGCTATGCCTCAAGATAATCGGGTAATTTTATCATGGGATAACCGGATGGAAAAGATTGCTGACCCTTATTACAAAATAGCTCGCGCCAGTGGCGATACTACTTATCGGGAATATGATTTTGAAGGTTATAAGGTTTATAAATCCCTTGATGGAATTGAATGGGAATTGAAAGCGATTTGCGATTTGAAAAATAATATAAAATATGCTGACACCTTTAGAACTATCAAAATAATCGGTAAAGATACAACTTATTCGGAAAGTATTTTCGTTTGGGCAAATGATAAAGGAACTTTCTATTATTATGTTGATGATAGTGTGATAAACGGTCAGACCTATTATTACGCGGTTACTGCCTTTGATTATAATAAACAGCGGGGCGAAATTTTGATATTAGAAAGCGGTATCCAAGGAATTGAAGTTATTCCCCGGAGAGAAGTTGCTAATTATAAAGCACCTACCGGTGAAATCAAAATGCTTGTTGGCGATTCAGTAAATAACAAATTTAAGTTCGATCTTCTCTTCACGGTACCTTATTTAGCGAAAAATAAAGAATATTTATTGACATTCCTTGACCCGATTTGTGATTCAGCAAATAAACAACCAATTTATCAAGCATTAATAACTGACGCCTCTTATTCGGAAACATTAATTACTTATAATCTTCCTTACACCTTAGGTAAAAATGAAAAATTCTATTTCCCATTCTTTGATGGTATGAACCTTACTTTCACAATGAAATTAGATACTGCCAAAACGGAACCATTTGTTGCCTTTGAAATCAAGAATGTCAATGGTAGTTATTCCGCTGAATCTTTAAAAGCAAGAGAATGTCCGGAAGCTGCTTGGGCATTTCGTGGTTCTGATTACCGGTTAGTTTGGGGTAGAAAACCAGAAGGCGGTTTGACCTTAGAAGAAGTTTATGACCTAACAAACGGTGTAAAAGTAGAATATAATCCTCTTTTCAATCTACAAAATTATAAATATGGAAACTGTTGGGTCTTTGTGAACAGCTTCAGGCCAGACGCTGTGCCTTCTGATACTTTGAGAAATAATGAAGTCTTTATCTATTTACCCGGCGGGTATATATGGATCAGAAAAGGTGGTGCCATAAATCCGCAGATAAAACAAATGATTCAACCCGGTGATACTTGGTATATTTATAGTAATAAAACTTATGGAACCGCTCCTTCTTATAATAAATTCAAAATTACCACCACGGAAATGGAATTTACTGATATGGCTGGACAGAAATTGAATGTGAAGGTTGTTCCCAATCCTTATATTGTTACTAATAAATGGGAGAAAACGACATTATCAAGAAGACTCCAATTTGTAAATCTTCCTAATGAATGTACTATCCGTATCTTTAATTTGGCTGGTGATTTAGTGAAGATAATTGAGCATAAGGAATCAGAAAAAGGAACGAATAATAATAAATTTGGTGGTACCGAAGAATGGAATTTACTTAACCAACACGACCAAAAGGTTTCCAGTGGTGTTTATATTTTCCATATTGATTCCAAATACGGCAAACAGATTGGTAAATTTGCGATTATAATGTAAGGAGGATAAGATGAGAGAAAAATTATTAGTTTTTGCTTTGATAATTACTTTAGCTTTTGCGGCTTTTGATAAAAGAGGTACTACTGGTGCTTCCTGGCTAAAGATTGATGTTGGTCGGGCAAGCGGTATGGGCGCATCTTTTGTGGCTCTTTCTGACGATGCTACCGCTACCTTTTATAATCCTGCTGGTCTTTCTTTGTTATCCAAAAAAGTTATTTTCTTTAACCATATTGATTGGATTGCTGATGTTTCTCACGAATATTTGAGCGCTGTTGTTCCGGCAGGAAATGTTGGTAATTTTGGTTTTTCAGTAATTGCCTTGACAATGGGTGATATGGAAGAGACAAAGATTGATTCTTTATACACACCAATAAGAGAAGATGATGGTACTGGTTTGAAATTCGGAGCCGGAGGAATGGCGGTTGGTATTAGTTATGCCCGTTATTTTACCGAAAAACTATCTATCGGTATCGGTTTAAAAGGAATCCAAGAAAGGATTTGGGATATGTCCGCTACTTCTTTTGGTGTTGATGTGGGATTCCATTTTAATACCGGCTTCCATAATTTAAGGATTGGTGTGGCTATTAATAATTATGGACCGGAGATTACCTATACCGGTGGGCGTTTAAAGAAGATCGAAAAGGATGAGAAGACTGGTAAAGAAGTTCCTATTTCTTATGTGGCTACTCCGGTTCCTATTCCTACTACTTTCCGTTTTGGAATTGCTATTGACTTATTATCTCAAGAAAATTCTCGTCTCACCACCTGTTTTGATTTAGTCCATTATAACGATATCAATGAGACCTTTAATTTTGGTTTTGAATATCTTATCGGTAAGATTTTTTCAATTAGAGCCGGTTATATTTTGAATACTGATGGTGAATATCGCGACCAAATAAATTGGAAAACCGGACTTTCTTGCGGATTAGGTGTGGCTACCAAATTAGTAAACGGTTTAGAAACCCAAATTGATTACAGTTATCGTTACCATTATTATCTTTTAGGTTCTCATCGGGTAAGTATTGGCTTTAACTTTTAATCCTTAGAATAAGGAAGGCTTTTGGGGGTTGAGCCTTATCAACCCCCATTTTTATTTTATGAAAAAACTTATTTTTCTCTTAATTTTTTCTTTAATTTTTGGTAAATCCCAATGGACAATAATCTTATATTTTGCTTGTGATAACGATTTATCTTCCGCTGGTTATAATGAAATCTTAAAACTTACTGGTTTAGGTTATAACGAAAAAGTAAAAACAATTATTTTAATAGATAATGCCTTTTATGATACTTCACCTTTTCCCAAAATTTATGAGCTTTTAAATGGTGAGATTATTTTGAAAATGAAATTAAAAGAAGAAAATATAGCCGATATAAACTTTTTTTCCGATTTTTTAAGATATATAAAAGAAAATTATGAAAGTGAGAATTATTTTTTAATCTTTTATAGTCATGGTAATGGTTGGTATCAAAATTTAAAAAAAGCCTTTTTATATGATGAGACTAATCAAAGTTCCCTTTCGGTTGCTGGTGGTGGATTAAAGGAGTTTTTAAAGAAAGCCAAAGAAATCTTAGGGAAGAAGATAAAAATTGTTGGTTTTGATGTTTGTTTGATGGGAATGGTGGAGATTGCCTTTGAAATTTTTGATTATTGTGATTATCTTTTTGCTTCCCCTTCTATTTTACCAATTACTGCTTGGGATTATAAAAATTTAATAAAGAAAATTGAAGAAAATCCTAATAGTAAAATAAATGACCTGGCTTCTTTTTGGGCAGAAAATAATTTTAATAACATCAAAACCAAAAAGGAAGAAGGAGTTTTTGTTGCTATCGACTTGGAAAAATTTAAAAAGGAATGTAAAAGGGCTTTTTCCTTGCTTAAAAATACCAATAAAAAGTTTATTTCCGAAAAAAGGAAAAATATTCAGACCTATCCTTTTTTTGAAGCTACCGATTCTTTTTCTGCCCATATTGATTTTTTTCAACTGTTAAAAGAGTTAGCGGTTAAAACCGAAATCTCTTCCTCAGTCATCGCCCTAAAAAAGACGGAATTTTATAAAAATAGTTGCGGTTTGGCGATATTTTTCCCAGACAATTATTTAACTTTTAAGAAATATCTAAAGGAATACCTTTTACTTTCTTTTCAAAAGGAGATAAGATGGTTAGAATTTCTAAATGACCATTATTCAACTGATGATATTAGACCGGAAAAGGTAAAGACAATAAAAATTGAAAAGCAAAAAAACAACCTTTTTATAAGTTTTTCTCCCTCCTTTGATTTGAGCGAGATTACTTACCAACTATTTCTTTTTAAAAGTTTTGATACCCTCTTTTATGACCCTTGCGAAGATTTTTCCTTTTGGGAAAATCAAGGATTTTCTCTCTCCAGCCGATTTGCTCAGAAAGGAAAATCCTTTTATTCTAATGAAGGTCTTTTGCTAAACAATTTTTTAGTTACTAAAGAAAAACTCTCTTTAAATGAAGGTGGCTTGCTTATTTTCTATTTGCTTTATCATACGGAAGAAAGTTATTCTAAAAAAATTAAAAGGGATATCTTTTATGTGGAATACTCTTTTGATAAAATCAATTTTCAAAAATTAGATTCCTTTTACGGAAAAAGCGATTATTTTGAAGAGGTAAAAATTTTCTTACCTAAGGGTAATTATTATCTACGATTTCGCTACCAAACTGATTCTTCCATTACTAACCTTGGTGTTTTTCTTGACGAAATAAAAATTATTGCTTTGAAAGATTTAAAAAAATATCAAGTTTTTAAAGATACCAATTATTTTCTTTATCATTTAAATAAAGGGGAATATTATCTTTTTATTATTCCTATTGACAAATATGGTAATAAAGGTTACGCTTGTGATTTTGTTCAAATAGATATTCCTTTGTGGGCGCCGATAATTTCTTTGCCTAATCCCTTTTTAAAAAATTCTAAGATTTTATTAGATAAAGAAGAAGACTCCTTTTTTACTTTTAAAATTTATAATTTAAAAGGTGATTTAATTGGTCAAAATATAGTGAATTTAAATAATCTTAAAAGGGGAATATATTTTATTTTAATTTTAGACAAAAAATATCAGAATAGAGGAAAATTGATTAAACTTTAATTAGGGATGGGCTTCTTGCCAGTTTTTACCAACACCGATATTTACTTTTAAGGGCACTTTTAAAGGATAGATATTTTCCATTGTCTCTTTAATAATCTCCTTGGCTTCTTCAATTCTTTCTTCTTCAATTTCAAATAAAAGTTCATCATGGATGGTTAAAATTAAACCGATATTAAAACCTTTGGCCATTAATTTTTTGTCAACTTCAACCATCGCCTTTTTAATAATATCTGCCGCACTACCTTGAATAGGGGCATTAATTGCCTGTCTTTTTGCTTGTTCATAAAGGGTTTTGTTTGGTGCCCAAAGGCCGGGAAAATAGCGGGGACGACCAAAAATGGTTTTGGTAAAACCTTCTTCCTTTGTCTTTTCAATAATTTCCTCTCGCCAGGCCTTTACCTTGGGAAAACTGTTAAGATAATTTTCCATAAACTCTTTCGCCTCTTCCTTTTTTAACCGTAAACTCTCAGCCAGACCGTAATCGCTCATTCCGTAAATTAAGCCGTAATTCACCATTTTAGCAAATCTTCTCATATCTTCTTTTACCTCTTCTTCTTTTACTTTAAAGATTTTGGCTGCGGTTGCCGTGTGGATATCTTTATCTTTTAAAAAAATATCAATCAAATTTTCGTCTTCGGTAATATGGGCCAAAATTCGTAATTCAATTTGGGAATAGTCAGCAGAAATTAAAAGATAACCATCTTCGCAGATAAAGCCTTTTCTTATTTTTTGCCCTAATTCTCCCCGAACTGGAATGTTCTGTAAATTGGGAGAAAGGGAAGCCAGCCGACCAGTAGCGGTTTTTGTCTGGTCAAAATAGGTATGAAGCCGAAAATTTTTGTCACATAATTGGGGAAAAGGTTTAAGGTAAGTGGTTAAAATTTTATTTAATTCCCGATAGCGGAGAATCTTTTCAATTATCGGTGAATAAGAAAGAAGCTCAATTAAAACTTCCGAAGCCGTTGACCTTTCTTTCCCTTTCGGAATTGGTAATTTTAATTTATCAAACAAAACTTCCGCCAATTGTTTTGGCGAATTGAGATTGAAGTAAAGTCCGGATAATTTATAAATCTCCTTTTGGAGAAGTAAAATCTCGTTATTTACCTCTTTCGCCAAATTTTTAAAGAAATCAATATCAATCTTAATCCCCCTTTTTTCCATTCGGTAAAGGCAAGGGATTAAAGGCATTTCAATATTAGAAAAAAGTTCGGTTAAATTTCTTATTAATAATTCCGGCAGTATTTGTTCGTAAATTGAATAGATATAAAAAATTTTTTCTCTTTCCGTTAATTTCTTCTTTAAGATTTTTAAATAAGATAAAATCAAATCTTCTAAAAGAAATCTTTTTCTCTCCGGTTCCAAAAGGTAAGCAGCAATTTTGATATCAAAGAAATTTTTAAATTCCAAATTTTCTAAATATTGATACTGTTCTTTCAAATCAAAAGTGATTTTTTCTTTCTCAGTTGAAAATAATTTTTTTAAAGAATTTAAATCACCTTCATAAATAACATTTTTATTACCAAGATAAACTTTATTTTCAGTAATTAAAAAGGCCAAGGCTTCTTTCTCTTCTAAAAAAGAGACATCAGTTACTATTTTTAACGATTTTTCAATATCAATTTTTTCTTCTTCAAAATCGTTTAAAAAACTTTTAAAGCCCAATTCCTTAAAAATTGTTAGTAATTTTTTATTATCCCTTTCTTTAATCTTTAAATCTTCAATATCAATTTCAATCGGCACATCAGTTCTTAAACTTACCAATTTTTTAGAAAATAGAATCTCCTCTTCTTTTCCTTTTAATCTTTCGTCCTTTTCTAAAGCCTTTTCCAAATTACCGTATTTTTTTAAAATCTCAATCGCAGTCTTTTCACCAATTCCTTTTACTCCCGGCACATTGTCAATCTTATCACCGGTCAAAGCCAAAAAATCACTAATCAGTGCTGGTTCAATACCAAACCTTTCTTTCACCTTTTCTTTATCATAAAGGATTTCTTTATAAGTATCATAGATAATAATATCATCATCAACAATGGGAAACAAATCTTTATCAGTAGCAATGATGTAAATCTTACAGTTTTTTTCTTTTAATTTCTTTGCCAAGGTAGCCAACACATCATCAGCTTCGTAGCCCGCAACTTCAATTGTTTTAATTCCGTAAGCTTGGCAAATCTCCTTAATTACTGGTACCTGATACCTTAAATCACTTGGTGCTTCCGGTCTTACTTTTTTATATTCTAAAAAAATTTTGTGGCGAAAGGTTGGTGCCTTAGAATCAAAGACACAGCCAATATATTCCGGTCTTTTTTCTTTTAATATCTTTCTTAAAGTATTTACAAAACCAAAGATTGCCGAAGTATTCTCACCTTTACTATTTCTTAAAGGGTTTCTGATAAAAGCGTAATAAGAACGAAAAATTACTGAATGGCCATCAATAAGATAAACTTCCTTTTTAGCCATTTTTCAAACACATCTCCCTTACTAAAGTTATTGCTCGGTAATAACTTTCAAAGGAAGTTCCAGCATCCGCCCACCAACCTTTTAAAATCTCATAGGTAAGCTCACCTTTTTCTAAATAGCGGTTATTCACATCGGTGATTTCCAACTCTCCCCTTTTTGATGGTTTTAAAGTTTTAATAATATCAAATACCTGGTTATCATACATATAAATACCGGTAACCGCATAAGGCGATTTCGGTTTTTCTGGCTTTTCTTCAATTCGGACAATTTTGCCATCTTCAAAAACCGGTACGCCAAATCTCTCGGGATTTTTTACTTCTTTTAGAAATATCTTAGCGCCTTTTTCTTGTTTCTCAAATTTTTCGACATATTCTTTAATATCATCTTCAAAAATATTATCACCAAGAATGACCACCATTTTATCACCATCAGCAAAATCTTCGGCTAAAGCCAAAGCGGCGGCAATGCCGGTTTCTCCTTCTTGATAAGTGTAATGTAATCTTTTTAAGCCAAATTCTTTGCCGTTTCCTAAAAGTCTTAAAAAATCGCCAGCATTATTTCCGCCGGTAACAATAAGAATATCTTCAATACCGGCTTTTACCAATTTTTTTATTGGGAAAAAAATCATCGGTTCGTTATAAACTGGTAGTAAGTGTTTATTGGTTACTTTGGTTAAAGGATATAATCTTGTTCCTAAGCCACCAGCAAGGACAACACCTTTCATTTCCAAATTTTATTAAGAAAGATATCTTTTTTCAATGTTAAGGTAATAGATATTTAAAAGTTAAAGATACCCGCTCTTGGGAACCTAAATAACCATAATCTAAATAAGTGAAATCAATTAAAAGAAAGATATTTTCTAAAAATTGGTAAAGATAACCAAAACCAACCGCTAAGCCGCTAAAAATACCATATCTTTCCTTTGTTCGGTAACCAATGCGGAAGGCAAGATATTCTTTTGGCTTTCTTAATTCTTTTAATAAAACTTCGCCACCGATACCCAAATTGGGCAACTCGTCAATATAAGTGGAAAAGTCGCTGGCTAAGGTGAGGATAATTTTTGGGTTTAAGAAAATCTTATAACTTGCTCCTAACCGAAAATTTATTGGTAAAATCTCCGAATAATAAATAAACCTTCTTTTTGTCCCCAAATGTAAAAGGGAAGAGCCAAAATAAAGGTTTTTTATTGGGTTAAAATGGAAGCCAAAATCAGTTGCTAAGGAATAGGCATAATAGTTATCGTATAAAGAACCAACATATTTCAAATTTGTTCCGAAGGCAAATTTTTTAGAAAGATTAAAAGAAAAATTGATAAAAAATAAAAAATCGTTATAAGAATATTCACCAACCTCATTTCCCGGACCAATAAATTTATCATCGCTAAAAGATAACAAAGAAGAGCCAAATCCTAAACCAAAATTTTTAATTGGTAAAGAAAAAATAAGGGAAGAATAGTTGATTTTATCATAAAGGTTAAGCAAGGTAAGAGAAAAATCAAAAGAATTTAAAATTCCTGAGGTGCTCGGATTATAAAAAATTCCGCAGACATCATCAGCAATCGCGGTGTAGGCGCCGCCCATCGCCGTGGCCCGGGCACCAATATTTAATTTTAAGAAATTTGCCGAAGTTTGACCAACATCATAAAAGAAGGTAAAAAGAAAAATAACCACCATTCAAAAATAATAACTTAGCCAATTAAAAAATCAATAAAATTAGGGGTAAGATAAAGGGGTAATTCTTCGTTATTTATATAAAGAAAGAATTAAAAAGGAGGTCTTATGGCAGTTAAAGATGCCCATTCGCGGATTTTAAAATATATCAAAAAGTTAGACCCAGAGATTATTAAATTACGGTTTGAAGCCCAAAAGGAAGAGATGATAACAAAGATTGTTAATATTTATGCCGAACTTGCCTCTTTAGACCAAAAGATAAAGGAAGTTTTAGATGCCCATCCGGAGACTATTCCCACCCAATATTTCTATTACTTTTCTTACGGAAGAGAATTATGGAAATTAAAAAATAAGTATGGTGGTTTAACATTATTCAAACAGATTAACGCTTTAGAGTTAAAATGGGAGGCTAAGGGATTGAATAAAAAAATTATGGAAAAAATTAGGGTTGATATCTTTGGTATTACTTTATGAAAAATTTATTTAAAATGGTAAGAAATTATTATTTTTCTTTCGGAAAATATTATCCCCATTCAACATTAAATTATTATTATAAAATAAAAGATTTGTTAAAATACGAAGAGAAAGTAAAAAAATTATTAAAGGAATTAGAAATTCCGGAGACCTTTCATCTTGGTTATTTAAATTTTTTTAAAAAGGCCTATCCTTTGGTGAGAAAGAGAAAATTTTTTATTTTGGAAGATTTAATAAAAAAAGAGGTTTTAAAAAACAAATTAGAAAAGGAGGTTTTAAAGGAGATATATTTTCTTTTGTTAAAGTCCTGAAAGAAAATAGATTAAACTCTTTGGTTTTGTATTTTAAAAATGAATAAGAAGAATATCTTTTAAACAAAGATGGGAGCTGTGGGGTAGATGATTGGGTATTTTTTTAATGGCGGAAATGTCTCACATTTGTAAAAATAAGTGTAATATTATTCTCTTCGGCAGCTTTAATAACTTCTTCATCCCTTATTGAACCACCCGGTTCAATAATTACTTTAATTCCATTTTTAGCTGCCAGTTCAATAGAATCACTAAAAGGGAAAAAGCCATCGGATGCCAAAACCCCATCAACACATCTTTTTCCACTTTTTTTAATAGCAATTTCAACCGAATCTACCCGAGAAGTTTGTCCACCCCCAATACCGACCGTTGCCAAATCTTTTACAATCACAATGCCGTTCGATTTTACATATTTTACGCAGAAATAGGCAAAAAGGGCATCTTTTATTTCCCTTGCGCTTGGTTTTCTTTTGGTCATTAATTTAAAATCCTTTTCTTTTATAATTTTCTTATCCCTTTCTTGTAATAGATAACCAGTTAAACAATTTCTTATTTCAAAATTATTCTCATTTTTTTCTAACTTGATAATCCTCAAATTTTTTTTCTTTTTTAAAATATCTAAAGCCTCTTTCTTAAAAGCCGGAGCGCAGATAACTTCTAAAAAAACAGTCTCAATAATTTTTTCGGCAGTTTCTTTATCAACTTCGCAATTAAAACCACAAATTCCACCAAATGCCGAAACTGGGTCACTCAAATAGGCTTTTTCAAAGGCTTCCTTAGTTGTTTTTCCTAAGGCAATTCCGCAAGGAGTATTATGCTTAATAAGACAACATAATTTATAATCTTTAAATTCTAAAAAATCAAAATCAAAGATAATATTATAAACGGAATTGATATCCAAAAGATTGTTATAAGAAAGTTCCTTTCCCCAAAGATAAGAAAAATTCCTTTTTAAAAAAGGTTCTTCATAATAAAAACCATTCTGATGGGGATTTTCACCATAACGCAATTTTAGCCCCTTTTTCATTGGTAAACTTAAATAATCTTGGAAAATAATTTCGTTATTTAATTTTCTAAAATATTCAGCAATAATACTATCATAATAGGCAACATAATTTAATGCCTTATAAGCCAATTTTCTTCTTAACTCTAAAGAAGTATTCCCATATTTTTTAATTTCCGAAATTACAATTGGATAATCCTCTTTATCAAAAATTGTCGTTACATATTTATAATTTTTGGCTCCGGCCCTCAAAAGGGAAACACCACCGATATCGATCAATTCAATCATCTCTTCTTCGGATAAATTTTCTAAAAGTTTTTTTTCAAAAGGATAAAGATTACAAACAACCATTGAGATTGGTTTTATCCCTTCTTCCTCCTTACCAAAAGAAAGGATACCACCAAAGATTAAGGGATGTAAGGTTTTTACCCTCCCTTTTAAGATTTCTTTAAAACCCGTATATTCACTAATTTCAATACAATTGATATTATTATTTTTTAAGATTTCATAAGTTTTGGAAGTCGCAATGATTTCAAAATTTAAAGAAATTAATTCTTTGGCAAAATCAACTATCCCTTCTTTATCATACACACTTATTAAAGATAATCTCTTTTCCATTTTTCCTTTATTTTATCAAAAATCTTCTATTGGTCAATAAGCTAATTCAGTAAAACCAATTTTTGGGTTATCAATATGGCTCACTGTTTCTTTGTCGGCTTCTTTCATTCTTTGGTACTCTTTAGCAGTTAAAAATTTTAATTTGCCTTCTTCATAAAGGCGTAAACTCTTTTTAAGAGGAAAGATTTTGAAATGGTATTTACCATTGATTTGGTATTTGCCGATCCACACCGGTAAATAATTTATTGCTTTCAATTCTGCCTTTCCTCTTTTGCCACTAATTTGGTATTTCAAGATAATTCCCGTATCGGTAAAACGTTTTCTTTGACCGCAAAAGAAATTTCCCAAAGAATAGGCAACATAAACTTTCTTTTTATCTTTGGTTGTTAAAAGTTCTACTGGTTGAATAACATGGGGATGAGAACCAATTATTAAATCGGCACCATTTTCGGCTACAAAATAAGCAATAGTTTTTTGATATTCCTTAGGAAACCTTTGGTATTCTTCGCCAAAATGTAAAGCGGCAATAATGAAGTCAGCCAATTCTTTTGCTCTTTTTAAATCTTCTTTAATTTTATTGGTATCAATCAAATTTACCATCCAAGGCTGGGAATAGGAATTCCGTTTGTTCCATAAGTATAACTTAAAAACTTCGGAGATATAGACACCAATTTGAGTTATTCCGTATTTATTTAATATTCTCCGAAATCTAAAGTGTGATTAGTACGGAAAAGAATATCAAAACCTACTTCTTTAAGAACACTTTTGTGAATAAAAATGTCGCCAACCGAAGCAATTGTAATGTTAACTTGGCCTTTCCGGACTGCCCTCTTAATCGTTTTTTTTATTGAAAAAGATAAAAAGGTTAATAAAAAAATAATTCCCTTTTTCATCTTTTAATTTTATTTTTATAAATTTTTTTGTCAAGATTAACAAAATTTTAATTTAGCAAAGTTTCTTTTTATTTGACAAAAAGAAATTTTTAGGTTAACATTTCCGTATGGAGGAGCTGGAGAAATTAAAAAGAGAACTTTTCCATCCCGATATCAATACCCGTTTCCAAGCAATAGAAAAACTAGCAAATTTAAAAACGGCTCCTGCCCTTTTTCTGCTCTTAGAAACTTTGGCCAGTGAAAATAATACGGTTATCCGCGAAAAAATAATTGAAGAGATTTTAAAAATCGGCAAAGGTGTTGTGCCTTACATCTTACAAATGTTAAAGGTTGAGAAAGAAGTGGTAAAAAGTTTGGAAACAAGAAAATTGGAAAAACCAGCAATCCGAATTTTCTGTCAATTATTGGCAAAATTGGAAGCCAAAGAGGGTGAAGATGTTTTAATTGAACTTTTAAGCGATAACGACCCCTTGATAAAAGTTGCTGCCTGTGAGGCCTTGGGAAATTTAAAAAGCAAAAAAGCGATAGAGCATATCTTCCCTTTGCTTTATGATATCAATTTTTGGGTAAGAACTTGTGCCTGCACTGCTTTAGGTGAGATTGGTGATAAAAAGGCGCTTTCCCAACTTTTAGAAAAATTACAAGATGAAAGTCATTGGGTAAGGAGTGCCGCTTGTGAAGCCTTAGGAAAGATTGGCGATAAGCAGGCAGCCGAAGATTTGGCTTATCTATCTTTATATGATGAATCGGAAATTGTTCGCGAGGCAGCAATTAAAGCCTTAACAATGATTGGCGATGTGGTAATTTCTCCTTATCTCAATGCTTTAATGAGTGACGATTTAAATAAAAAATTTAAGGCGATGGAGGTTTTGGTGAAAGAAGGAAAAGTAGTTTTATATTCGCTCTTATCCCTTTTAGAAAGTCCCAGTGCTACTTTAAAAGCCTGTGTCTGCGAAATTTTAGGAAAAATTGGTGATGAAAGGGCGATAGAAGGATTAGCCAAACTTTTTAATGATAAAGATTTAAATGTGCGCACCGCGGCGGTAAATGCCCTCGCAAATATTAAAAGTGAGAAAACTTGTAGTTATCTCCTAAACCTTTTATCTTCACCTGACCAAAAATTTGCCGATCTGGCAAAAGAAGCCTTGATCAAATTGGGAGAAAAAAGTATTGGGATTTTAATTGAAGAATTTACCAAAATTAAAGACGAAGAGATAAAAAGAAAAATTATTGAAGTTTTTGGGGAAATTAAAAATAAAGAAACTATTGGAATTTTACTTGAATGTTTAAAAGCAAGAAACCCTTATATCCGTGCCCAAAGTTGTCTCTCTTTGGCTAAAATCTGCTCTTTTGGTTTAATTAGTGAAAGAAAAGAAATAATTGAAGAAATGAAAAAACTTTTAAAAGATGAATCTTATTTAGTAAGAAGTGCGGCTTTAGAAGTTTTGGGAGTATTGCGGGCCGATGAAGTTTTTGAAGAAATTTGTCAATTACTTAACGACCCCGAAACCACCGTAAAAAGAAAGGCCGTGTGGGCAATTTCGGAGATTGGCGGAATAAGGGCAATAGAGATTTTAAGAAAGGCAGTCAATTGTGATGAATCACCAGTGAAGATTGAAGTTATTAATTCCTTAGTAAAATTAAAAGATAAAGAATCCCTATCCCTTCTTAAAAAAATTGCTCGCCCTTGGCCATTTTCTAAAGAAGAAGAGGAGGTAAAGAGAGCGGCCAAAGAAGGTATTCAGCGATTAGAAGGTTTAAGTTAATTAAATCTTTTTTAAAATTTTGGTATCTAATAAATTGGAGGTAAAAAATTATGCTTTTAGATAAATTTACGCAAAAAGCTCAAGAAGCAATAATCAATGCTAAAGAATTGGCCGAAGAAAAAAGAAATCCGGAAATAAAGCCAATCCATCTCCTTTTTTCTTTGTTAACTGATGAAGATGGTGTTGTTAGCAAAATCTTAAAAAGAATCAATGTAAATGTTGACCGTTTTAAAAAGGATTCAGAAACTCTGATACTTCAAGAACCCCAGGTTAATTACCCCCAAAATGTCTATCTTGCCTACGAAACTAAAAGGGTTTTGGATAGTGCTTTAGAATGGGCAAAACAGATGAAGGATGATTATGGTGGAACTGAACATCTTTTCCTTGCCTTGTTGGAAACTCCCTCTTTAAAAAATTTATTTCGTAATTACGATATTACCCTTGATAAATTCCTAAATGGTTTAAAAGAAATAAGGGGTCACCAAAGAATAACTTCACCGGATGCTGAGGAGACCTATGAAGCCTTATTAAAATTTGGACGCGATTTAACCGAAATGGCAAGGGAAGGAAAACTGGACCCGGTTATTGGTCGGGATGAAGAGATAAGGCGCGTTATCCAAATACTTTCCCGAAGAACCAAAAATAATCCGGTATTAATTGGTGATGCTGGAGTTGGCAAGACAGCGATTGTTGAAGGGCTTGCCCAAAGGATTGTGAAAGGCGATGTGCCGGAAAAACTTAAAGATACTAAAATATTTGCTTTGGACATGGGAGCTTTGATTGCCGGTACCAAATATCGGGGTGAATTTGAAAATCGTTTAAAAGCAGTTTTGAAAGAGATTAAAGCGCAAGAAGGGAGAATTATTCTTTTTATTGACGAAATCCATACTGTAGTTGGTGCTGGTGCTGCCGAAGGCGCGATTGATGCTGCTAATATCTTAAAGCCGATGCTTGCCCGGGGTGAATTGCGCTGTATCGGTGCAACGACTGTTCAAGAATATCGGAAATATATTGAAAAGGATAAGGCTTTAGAAAGGAGATTCCAGCCAGTTTATGTGGCTGAACCTTCGGTAGAAGAGACAATTTCTATTTTGCGGGGATTGAAAGAGCGATACGAAGTCCATCACGGAGTAAAAATTAGTGACTCAGCATTGGTAACCGCTGCTGTTCTTTCTAAGAGATATATTTCTGATAGATTTCTCCCCGATAAAGCCATTGATTTAGTTGACGAAGCTGCTGCCAAATTGAAGATGGAGATTACTTCCAAACCGAAAAAAATTGATGAGATTGAGAGAAAAATTTGGCAATTGGATATGGAAAGGATTTCCTTACAATCGGAAGAAGAAAAGGAAGCGAAAGAACGATTGCGGGTTATTGAAGAAGAATTAAAAAAATTACGAGTAGAGAAAGAAGAATTAGAAAAGCGTTGGCAAAAAGAAAGGGAAATTATTAACAAAATCAACAAAATAAAAGAGGAGATTGAAAATACCAAAAAAGAGATTGAAAAGGCCGAAAGGGTTTACGATTTGAATCGGGCAGCGGAATTAAAATACGGAAGATTAACCAAATTAGAAAAAGAATTGACTTCTTTAGAAGAGGAGATTGAAAAACTTGATAAAGACGGAATAAGATTACTAAGAGAAGTCGTGACGGCCGAAGATATCGCCGAAGTAGTCTCTTCTTGGACCGGTATTCCCGTTACCAAACTGATGGAGTCGGAAAAAGAGAAGTTAAAGAAGTTGGAAGAATATATCCATCAGCGATTAGTTAACCAAAAGGAAGCGGTAAAATTGGTTGCCGATGCTATAAGAAGAGCCCGAGTGGGATTAAAGGAAGAAAAAAGACCAATTGGTTCCTTTCTTTTCTTAGGTCCCACGGGTGTCGGTAAAACAGAATTAGCAAGAACTTTGGCATCGGTCCTTTTTGATAGTGAAGAGGCAATGGTTAGAATTGATATGTCTGAATATATGGAAAAACATACTGTTTCCCGACTTATTGGTGCTCCTCCGGGTTATGTTGGTTATGAAGAAGGCGGGCAGTTAACCGAAGCGGTAAGAAGAAGACCCTATTCGGTTATTCTTTTTGATGAGATTGAAAAAGCCCATCCGGATGTTTTTAATCTCTTTCTCCAAATTCTGGATGATGGGCGCCTGACTGATGGTCAAGGAAGGACGGTGGATTTTAAAAATACCATCATCATTATGACTTCTAATTTAGGAACCGAACTTATTAAGGATGGTCGAGCAAGTAGGCAAGAATTATTAGCTTTATTGCGGCGAAGTTTTCGCCCGGAGTTTCTTAATCGTATTGATGAAATTGTGATTTTTAATCCCCTTTCCTATAGTGATATCAAAAAGATTATTGACATCCAATTAAATTTGATTAAAATTAGATTAAAGGATATGGGTGTTGAATTGGAGGTTGACGAAAAAGTGAAGGATAAGATTGCTGATGAAGGCTTTGATAAAGAGTTTGGTGCCCGACCTTTAAAACGGACAATTCAGCGACTTTTAGAAAATCCTTTAGCCCAGATACTCCTTGACGAAAAACCTAAGAAAATAACCGCTTATTTAGAAAATGGGGAAATAAAATTTAAAAAAGAATAAAATTGCCGAGGGCGGGATTCATCCCTCCTTCCCCTCAACCTCATGATTCCCTCCGTCTCGCCCTCGGCAAATTGATTTTTTAAAATTCCTTAATATAATCTTTCAATGATAAAGATTCTCTTTTTCTTTTTAATTACCAATAATATTTATGTGGTAAAAAAGAATGATATCCCTTCCCAAATATTAGAAAAAAAGATTGCTAATAAAGAGGTAAGAGAAAAAGTATTAAAATTTTTTTCTTTTTTTAATTTAACAAAAAATATGAATATTGGTGATACCTTTCTTTTTTCCGATAGTTTAATAATTTATAAAAAAGATATTTTAAAAACCTATTATTTTTATATAAAAGAAAATTATGTAAATTTAGCGATGCCTTTTTATTTTCTTTTAAAAAATAAAAGAGTGATTAAGGGAAAGATTGGAAATTCTTTATACGAAAGTATGCTTTCTTTAAAAGAAAAACCAAAATTGGTAAGTATGTTTGCTGAAATTTTGGAATGGGATATTGATTTTTTTACCGAGTGTTATAAAGGTGATTCCTGGTTCTGTTATTTAGAAAAAATTTGCTTAGTTAATATTGATAATGAGACAATTCCTTATGATTATGAGAAAATCTTTGCTGTTCGTTATCAGGGTAAAATGGGTAATTTTTATGGTTTTTATTATAAAGACTGTTTTTATGATTTTAAAGGTCAATCATTAAAAAGAGGTTTCTTAAGATCACCGTTGAGATATTCCTATATTTCTTCCTTCTTTTCTTTTGCCCGTTTCCATCCCATTTTAAAGATTCTTCGCCCTCACTTAGGGGTGGATTATGCTGCTCCTTACGGAACACCGGTTTCCGCGGTTGGCGATGGTTATGTAAGTTATGCCGGTTATAAGGGTGATTATGGCAAATTAATAGAAATTACCCATCCGAATGGTTATAAAACCCGATATGGCCATTTATCAAAATTTGGTAAAAATATAAAAAAAGGAAAAAGGGTAAAACAAGGAGAAATTATTGGTTATGTTGGGCAGACTGGTTTAGCCACTGGTCCCCATCTCCATTTTGAAGTTTTAAAATTCGGTAAACATATAAATCCCTTCACCATAAAAACTGCCCGCTATAAAATTTTAAGTTCCGCCGAGATGAAAGAATTTCAAATAATGAGAGATTCTTTAATTTCCATTTTAAAATAGTCTTAATTATTGACTTTTAAAATTTTAATTTATATAATAATTTATATAATTTAGAAATGAGGAAGGTTAAAATTTTTTATTTAAGGAGGTTATTATGAATAAAAATTGGTATTTAATTTTTAGTTTTTTTATTATTTTTGGTTATCTCTTTTCGCAAACCCACGATGTGGGTGTTATTTCAATTATTGCGCCGGTTGATACGATAAGAGAAGACACCATAGTTTTTCCCCAAGCAAAAATTGCCAATTTGGGGACAGCGGAAGATACCTTTCCGGTCTTGTTTAAAATTACTGATAATTTAGGAAATAATATTTATTTACAAATTGATACTATTAATCTAGCACCTAATGAGACGATTGATTATACCTTTTCTCAAAGTTGGTTGACATTTAGGGGCAATTATACGGTTAAATGTTCAACGATGCTGGCGACTGATATGGACAATACCAATGATTTTAAAGATTCAAGTTTATTTGTTGTTTATCATGATGTTGGGGTGATAGAAATAATAAATCCGGGGGATACTATTTTAGAAAATGATATAGTAATACCAGAGGTCCGAGTAGCCAATTTTGGTAATATTGAAGAAAAATTTCCTATTAAATTTCAAATCTTAACTCTTACTCCTATTCCGGTTTTCACTGTTATTGATACTATTTCATTACTGCCAAACGAAACATTAAAATATACTTTTAGTGATAGTTGGCAAGCAATAAGAGGAAATTATCAGGTTGTTTGTACTACTATGCTTGCCCTTGACCAAGATCCTACTAATGATTATATCAAAAAACCATTATTCGTTATTGCCCATGATGTTGGTGTTGAGGTTATTATTTCACCGGTTGACACTGCTTTAGAGAATGATAATTTAATACCATCAGCACAAATAAAAAATTATGGTAATGTTGAAGAAAGTTTTCAAGTAATTTTTAAAATTGGCAATGTTTATGAAGAGACTCTTGATATTGTAAATCTTCAACCCGATTCAATTATAAAACCCTTTTTTCCCAACTGGACTGCGGTGAGGGGTAGTTATTCTGTTTCTTGTACAACTTTACTAATAAATGATTTATATCCTAATAATAACAGAAAAGACAGTAGTTTATTTGTAATTGCCCATGATGTTGGTGTTGAGTATTTAATAAGTCCGGTGGATACGGTATTAGCGGGAACATTAGTTATTCCGCAGGCGGTTGTTAGGAATTATGGTAATGTTAGTGAGGATTTTGATGTGATATTTAGGATAGGTGATATTTATGAGGATACGGTTTCGGTTAATAATCTTTTACCGGATTCGGTCTTAACAGTTTCTTTTGCCGATTGGCCAGCGGTTGCTGGTTCATATCTTGTTTCTTGTACCACATTACTTACAAATGATTTATATTCGAATAATGATAGAAAGGATAGTAGTTTATTTGTTGTTTATCATGATGTTGGTGTTGAGTATTTAATAAGTCCGGTGGATACGGTTTTAGAGGGTGTATATGTTTATCCGCAGGTGCGGGTTTACAATTTAGGTAACATTTCTGAGACATTTCCGGTTAGTTTTAGTATTGGTAGTGTGTTTAACATTATTGATACGATAAGTTTAGGCTTAAATGAGACGTTAAATTATGTTTTTAGTGATAGTTGGCAGTCAATAAGGGGTAATTATCTGGTTAAATGTTCAACGATGCTGGCGACTGATATGGACAATACCAATGATTTTAAAGATTCAAGTTTATTTGTAATTGCCCATGATGTTGGTGTTGAGTATCTAATAAGTCCG
>Ga0185307_1000198_pt1 | contig 41863 bp, 40 predicted proteins | sample LHCtaG_FD_128010 | JGI IMG/M metagenome (GOLD analysis project Ga0185307, IMG submission 128010) | Hot spring microbial communities from Little Hot Creek, USA to study Microbial Dark Matter (Phase II) - LHC4sed_matched (SPADES... | ecosystem: Environmental > Aquatic > Thermal springs > Hot... | reverse complement strand
TTAACCAATGAAGGAGTTACCTGAGCCTTTCTCCGCTAACATGCCAAGATAAGCGCCAAAGCCGAGTGAAGCCAGCAAGTGCAACGATAACTTAGACTTTAAGAATTCAAAAACGGGAACTGCAACCAAAAGGACAAGCGAACCGCAAGTCCCCTCAGAGGGGAAACATTCTAAAGTGCTCTCTAAGGCAACCTTAACATATACAATTAGTGAAGACGACTAAAGAAGGAGTCATCAACGAACTTCCGGAAAATGGCGGAAGGGTATAAGAAGGGTATAAAACTGGTTCCACAAGCATGATAAACGAAGGAGGGCTGATGAAATGCTGAGCGAAAACAGTCAAGAGAACTGAAAGCAACTGGTGATAAAGGCGATACTAACTCACTTTAAGCCTAGCTCGTCCTCTAACCACTAATAGCTCGAACACATCCTGAATAAAGTTAAAGAAGAGTGAAATCCAACCAGATTTTGCATCTCATGCTTACGAGATTTGACGCAATGATCGGAAATCCTGATATCGACGCCGAATTTTTCTTGGAAATAGCTGGGCGACGTAGCCTAGTGGTCATCCTCGCATCAATTCATGAAGAACCAGCAACTCCAAGTTAGCAACCAAAGTGGTGTATCTCCGGCGACTGACTATAGTATCACTTACCAAACAAACGTAACCACAATTTAGTCGACAAGGACTTTGACAGGCAGACGTTAAGAGGCTTAACTTGCACATCCCTTCCAATGAACACAACATAATACAACCCTTACTCCCTTGAAACTTCAGCAAATGCACTCTCGCATCGTTTAAACCTCTTATTTTGCGCGCATCATTAAATGCGTTCCCTTAAACCTACGAAACGCCGACGGTGAAATCTTTCTCTTTTTACTCCAATAGAGTAAGTTAAAATCCAAAAATAAAGAAATGAGAAATACCACATAAGAACCAGAGAAGGGAACTCTGTCGTATCGCATTTGCAGGCTTTAAAAATAATTGTTAAAAGTTTAATTAAGGTGCTGAAGACCCTGAGATGAGAGTAGCCGGTGGCTATTCTTTTTCCTTTATAAACTTGTCCTTCAGTTTCTCAAGAACCTGCGGCAAGGTGGTGTACTCTATTTCTTCAGGTCCAAGTCGGTGGGGCATGAAGGGCCCGTGTCTTCTCATGTAATCCGCTATCTGGTTTGCCAGTCTTCTTGCTTCATCGAACGCCGGGTCGTCGAAGAGGTCTGCTGGCCCTATGAGTTTGCCGTCACTCACTTGGAATCCTAATGCCAGTATCCTAGGTGGACCGTCGAACCTTGTGCACTTCGCGTCCTCTTGCGAGACGGGCATTAAGGGTCCGTGGTGGCTTCCCCTCATCCAGCCAGCCACCAAGAACGGGAAAGCAAAGGGCTCAAGCACTTCTCCCACTGCTGGTAGCCCATGCTGGGCTCTAACAATGGCGCATGGGTCATCTTTCCCCACGTATTTTCCAGCGATGAGGCTTAGCCTCGTCGTGGAAACTACTGCCGCTGGGGTTTTATCCTTCTTGTAAACCTTCCTTACAACGTACCTTCCAGGGGTTCCTATTATCGCCAGCAGGTCGTATAACTCCTCGGGGCATGAAAGCCTCACGTATTGATGATCTATGACGTCGTACACCTCGAAGATGAAGCCGTCATGTATTGCCGGGTCTATTATTAGTCCCGCAGTGTTGAAGGGGTCAGCGAATATCTTATACATTGGGAGATTGAACGCCCCTGGCTCTGTCTTATCTGCCATGAAGCAGACTATGGGATCCGACCTTCTCTCCTCGAACTCGATCTCCGCTACTCCAGGACCCATGCCTTTAACGTTCCCGGAGAAAGTATCCTTGAGCAGATCTTGTCCGGCGGCGTATAGCTTGAACTTGCGTGAAACTTCTGCAGCCTTAAGAAAAGTATCCCACGCCAGCTTGTGGACGTCCGGGTTAGATTCGCCTTTCCTATGGCTCATTATGAGCTCCAAGTCATCCCCGCAGTTAGTTACATAATAGTCCAGAATTATCCCTTCATCAACGCCTTTCTCCATGCTCTCCTTCGCCGCCTTTATGCACTCATCATAGACTATGTGGTGTCCTGCCAACGACCCTATATCGGCCTTTATTATTGATACGGTAATTTTCGCCACTATCTTTCCCCCTTTCGAAAAGCTTGCCTTTAAACATGTGCTTCCATAGTCATATATCTTTTGGTTGAACCCCCCTCAAGGAACACTACGTCCATGAGACCCTCATTGCGGGAAAGAAAGCTTCCCAAAGGATAAGTTAAAGGCGATTAAGGGATCTACGAAGAGCCGGGCGGAAGCCATGTCCCCCTGTTTTCCACGGTTTCATTTACATTTTCCCTAATAAATAAAACTGGAAGACGTTGCCGGCTTGGAGTTCTCTTTAAATAAGGTTTTTAGGGGGAAAGTTTTTGAGGAGAAGGGTGGAAAGCCTACTTCGTAGTTTTTCGGGTGGTGTTTCTCATGGATGGTTTAGGCGTCATTTTCGCGTTGTTGTTCAGCCTGCTGTACCCGTTAGCCATTTCCGTTATGGTTTGGAGGTGGAGGCTCAGCGGTGAGCCGTTTAAACCAGTCCTAGTCGCCTTTTTAGCAGCTGCGGTAATGTTCTACGTTGCATACTTGCGCAAGGTTTACGTGCTCTTCCTATCGGGGATGCTTCTATACACAGTAGACCTTGTGGCAACTGGCTTCATAGAAGAAGCAGCCAAGCTCTCCGTACTTTTAATACCAACAGTTAAAGGTAGGTTGACTCCGGGTAACGGGGTCTTCTATGGACTAATAGCAGGATTCGGCTTCGGAGCAGGCGAAGCCGTCTTAGTCCTAGCGGAGTCCGCCATCGCCATTCCCGACTTAATGATTTCCGCCTTCTCATTATACTTCATTAAATCACTTCTACTAGAGGCCACAGGCGCGTCCGCTTGGTTCATTGACCTCGCCATATTAAACTTGTTACTTTCTCTCGCCTCCATCGTTTCATCTGGCCCATTGATCCTCTCGATACCCCTCTTGGGAATTTACGAGCGGGCTGTCGTCGTGCTTCTGCATGGAACGTTGACTGGAATAGTTGGATGGGGTCTAGCTAGAGGAGAGGTGACAAAATTCTATCTTGCAGCTGTTGGACTGCATGTACTCGTCGACTTCTTCGCCGTCCTGTACGTGCTGGGAGTAGTGGGAGCTTTGACTATTGAGCTCACCATAACGATTATCACTTTGATAGTACTCCTCTGCGTTATCACAAAGGGTGGACGGTGAGCTTCTCCACTCGGAAGCAATAGTGAAGGCCCTCCATTTTTTAACTACCTTAATCCATACTTTTAATTAGCGTCTAGTTCCATTTGAGACGTGTGGTCGCCATGTCGCCGGAGGACTTCTACGAAGAAGCTTTCTTTACAGGTAAGATGATTGCTCAGGCCGTCAGGTGGTGCCAAGAGAGAGAGGGAAACGTCATCGACGTGACCGTCCAAGGTGTTTGGAGAAAGAGCGGTGAGCCATTTAAGGGGTCAGGCCACATACTTGAGGCGCGTTCCAACCTCCTCCGGAAATATATTGTTGTCATCTTGGATTACGCTGTGCGGGGGAAAGAGCGCTTAGGAAAAGGGGTGACTGTTACCGTTGGGAGTACACGCTCCAAATGTGATGTTCAAGCGTTAAATATCGTTTTTAGAAACCGCCTCAGGAGGTCTACATATCAACTTGCGTTCTTCGACAGCGGCGAACTGAACTCCGCCATCAGATGGATTCAGGAAAGCCTCCCGCTGAAAAAGATACATGGCAAGGTAGAGGGAATATGGTTGCGAAGCGGCGCCGAGTTCATTGGAGAAGGCGAGGTGCTCGCAGCTGAAGATGGACCCTTTAAGAAGTCCTTTGCTATGCTTGTGAGTAGGGGTATAATCGGGGAACGCGTAATTAATGAATTAATTGTGTCGGTCGGCAGTCTTCCCCTAAGATATCGCTTAGAGCAACCCGTAAGAATCTTTCTCGCCTCCTTCCTCGACCGTTATGTAAAAAGAATGTTAAAGGATGCTTACTTGCTCTCAAGCCGGTGTGGCTTAGGCATCTTACTTAACAGTGAAGCGGCAGTTATGGTTCGAGGAGCTGTCAGTGACATGATAAGGCGCACCGCCTCCTTCCTCTCTAAGTGGACTGGAAACCCTGCTGGTATTGATGTCGCCGCCAGCAAGGTGCTTTTAGAGCCAAAGCAAGAAGTTGTCCCCCGCGAAGAGTACATTTTAAGGGTTCGCGGACTCACAGTTTCTTATGGTAAGAAGGTCGTTTTGAGAGATGTTTCATTCTCCTTGAGGGAGGGGGAAATCCTGGGAATAGTTGGCGAGTCCGGTAGTGGAAAGACCACGTGTATGAAGGCGTTGATAGGAGAATTAACGCCGGACTCCGGAGAGGTGCTCATATGTGGTTTTCCCCCATCCCGGAAGGATGTTGTTGCCCCTCTTATAGGCTACGTCCCCCAAGACCTCAGCAGGATGTACGAAACCTTCACTCCTATAGAGAACATAGTTTACTTTGGGAGGCAGTATGGACTCCCGGAGGATGAACTAATAAAAAGGGGTAAACGCATCCTCAAGGAGCTGGAAGTCTTCCATAAGGGGAACGAGAAAGTTGAAACGCTGAGCGGCGGTGAGAAAAGAAGGGTCAGCATATCAATAGCGCTCGTCCACCATCCCAAGATACTTTTCCTTGACGAGCCGACCAGTGGGTTAGACCTCATAAGGCGACACGAGCTCTGGAGCTACCTAGAGAAGATCAACAAGGTATATGGCACCACGCTCGTAGTTATAACTCACTATCCCTCTGAAGCTGAATACTGCGACAAAGTTGCGGTCTTCGTGAGGGATAAGGGGTTCGTGGACTTCGGGTCGCCAAGGGAGCTGGTTTCGAAGTTGCCGGGAGGCGGCTACGCCATAGGATTAGTGCTCGAAGAGGATGACCCTGAAGCCGATGATGTGATAAGGAGCACGGAAGGCGTCAGCTACGTTTTCAGAGTGGGACCATACTACAAGGTTCTCGTGGAAGGCGAGGAAAACAGAGCAGTTCTTAAGCATATTTTAAGCCGCCTCTCCTCTAGAGGAATAAAAGTTTACAAGATTGAGCCGAGGGTTGAGCTCACATTTGAAGATTACTTCAGATACATAGCGGGGGCGGAGTATAATGTCCATAAATAGGCTTGAGGGAAGCGTAATTAGGATCGCTGCCCTAATACGGAAAGAGCTTGAGGGAATAATCAAGGACAGAATGGCGCTCATCGTCCTGATACTTCTCCCAACGATCATAACCTTTAGCCTTGGGGCATACCAGTTCAGGGTGCTTACCATTGCCGACTACGCCAAGGTGGCGGTTATAAACCAAGATACAAGTATAGGAGATCCAGACTACAACTTTGCAGACGAGTTTTTCTGGGAGCTGGTGGAAAAAGCCAACGATAGCGTGTGCATAGTCTTCCCCGTTAACGACGAAAACATCGCCAACTTCCTGCTGTGGCGCGGCGACATAGACGCCGTAGTAATCATACCCTTTGGATTCAACAGTCACCTAGCCAGTAATAGGGATCCGGAGGCGCCCATCCCCGTTCCAGCTTACATCAACGTTACCCTTGACGGCACAGACCTTGAAAATCAGGGTAAAGTCATAGACTGTTTGACGAGCGCAATATCCGACTTCAAGATCCGCTTCAACTTCACTAAGGACGAAATTATCCCCGCCATAACAGCAGTCATGGGACCAACGGAGGAACAGGGAATCGACTTAAGAGTCACGGTTCCCCTAATAACGCCGCTCCTCCTCATAGGAGGAATAATGATCCTCACCAGCCAATGCATAGTGGGCGACGTCCCCCTCAGGAGGCTTCTGCTTACACCCGCAAGCAAATCCGAGGCGGTCTTAGCGAAGGTCCTCGCATACCTGATAACGGCCATAATCCAAATGGTGATAATAATAGGAATACTCAGCCTCGTATACCACTATCAGCCGTCAGGCTCATACATTAGCCTAGTCCTCTGCCTCCTTTGCATCTCGCTCTTCGGGATAACGCTGGGCGTCTTTATATCCATCATTAGCAACTCGCGCCTTCAAGCAAACCAGTACTTCATATTCGCTTTCCTGACGCTCGTCGTGATAGAGCTAGCTGTTCCTGTAGCAGACGTTAAAAACGCCAGTCCCCTCCACATGGCTAGGGAAGCGATCATAAACATAGCCTCCAGAGGACTACCGCTCTACTACGCAATGCCACCAATGATCGGCTTGTTGATCTACAGCCTAGCCCTTCTAGCCATCTCACTCGTGATCTTCTCCGTGAAGAGGTCGGTGGTGTAAGCAGTGGATGAGAGGTTTATTGAACTTAATAGGGTTCATGTGACCATTAGCGGAAAGACCATACTGAGCGACGTCAGTTTCTACGCTGAAAGAGGCGAAATACTAGCTGTAATAGGAGGAAGCGGGGCTGGCAAGACCACCTGTCTAAGAGTCATGACTGGACAGATCCGCCCTGTAAGAGGCGAAGTACGCGTCGCGGGCATAGACGTTGTGAGATACAGAGAAAGGCTAGAGCACGTATTAGGATACGTCCCCCAACTAGATGAAACAGGGCTATACTACGAGTTCTCAGCCATCAGGAACGCCTGTCTTTTTGCTAGAATGTACGGTATACCCACGAAGGAGGCTGAGCGCAGAGCGAGGGAAATCCTAGAGTTTCTTGGCTTTAGAAGCGAGGAACTAATGAAGAAGCCCGTCGGCCATCTTTCGGGCGGCGAAAGGAAACGTGTTTCGATATGCATAGGGCTGATACATGAGCCACGAGTACTCCTACTGGATGAGCCCACAACAGGCCTCGACGCACACCTCAGGGTAGACGTGCTGAACTATCTCCGGAACATAAACAGGCAATACGGTGTAACCATGGGGATAGTAAGCCACGACTTGGAGACTGCGGAGTTCTGCGACCGGGTGGCAGTCCTCGAGAAGGGGCACGTCGCTCTATTTGGAAACCCAAGGGAATTCGTCAGAAGCATTCAGGCGAGATATGCCTTCATAGCCTCTTTCGAAAAACTGACGGATAACGATATTTCAAGGATAAAGGAGTTGAGAGTAGTCACCGACGTTCTGCCGGTTGGAAGGAAGACCCTGAAAATTTTCGTCAGGAAAATCGAGGAGCCACTCAACATATTGGTCGACGAGCTGGAAAAAGTTGGCTTGACACCATTATCCGTAACTTCTAGCGACATAACGTTCACGGACTACTTTAGGCTAATAGCCATGGAAAAAGAGGAGGAGTCTTTCTTCCCACGAAACTACTAAAGCAGCTAAGCCACATCGTCCCAGGAAGCATTTTACTCTTGGTTTTGGAGGCTTTTTGCCGCGGTGGCCATGATGACGGCGCCAGCGTACTCATTTGGTGGTGCCGCCCTCGATGTATCTATTATTGGTTTCGGCACGTTTAGGTATACTGCCCCATAAGATTTTCCTAGGCCAAGGTGTATGAGCGTCCTATAAATCAAGTTTCCCGATATGCCATCCGGCGCCACTATTATGTTTCTTTTATCCGCTACGGCGTCCTCTATTAAGATCTGGTAGTGTTCAGCATCATAGCCCTTCTCTTTGAGTCGGGCTACAGCTTCTTCAGCTTCCCTTATACTTTTGTCGACCTTTGGGCTTCTACCCGAATCGCTCAGGCGGCCACCGGAGACGACCGCTATTTTAGGAGTTAAATTGATCTTTCTGAGGAAGTCTGCTGCCCCCGCGGCGAGTGAAACCTTCTCGTCAACCCCTTCCCCTTCATCTATGCCTACTGGGGCAAACATGAACTGGTGGCCGGACTTGTCCTCTAGAAGAGCAACTCTCAGCACTTTTGCAACGTTAAAGATAGCCTTCACATGTTTCAGGAAGGTCGAGGCGCTGAGCCCTCCTCTAACCGCCCCCTCGACTTCCCCTGACACAAGAAGTTCCAACAGTTTCTTTTCAGGCTCCTCGGAGGGATAAAATGGTACGCCCTCAACGTTTTCTTCCAGCCCCGGTCTTCCGACGAGGACTACTTCAGCTTTGTCCAGCACCTGCCTAACGCCCGACACCACTCTACTAAGAGTGCTAGGATCCCCTACGCCTACACCCACCCTCGCCTGCCTCTTGGATGCTACTTTGAGGAGCGATGAGTATATCATGGTCTCCTTTCCGGTGTCAGTTTTTCATGCACCCTTTCGAGCACCATCTTCAGGAGCTTCACAGTGTTTTCAACGTCTTTGAGGTTCAGCACCTCTACTGGTGTGTGTATGTAACGCGTTGGCACCGAGAGAACCGCTGCGGGAACACCCTCCCTCGCTAACGCGATCTCTGTTGCGTCGGTCGTGCCTCCCTCGAAAACGTCCAGCTGGTATGGTATCCCGTTCTTCTCCGCAGTCTCTACGAGGAGGCTTCTGACCAGCGGGTGTGATATGAGTCCTCCACCGAGGCTCTCACGTCTACCGTCGGCTATGGTGATCGCCGGACCCTTCCCCAGTTTAATGGGAGCCTTCCTCTCATCGATTCCCGGGTAGTCTCCTGCTGCGGCAACATCCACTGCAATGCCCATATCCGGGTCTACGGCGAACGTTGAAGTGCGTGCCCCCCTAAGCCCAACTTCCTCCATGACTGACGCCACACCGTAAACCGTGACCTCGGGATCGACGTACCTCATTACTTCTGCAAGCACGAGGCAGCCCACCCTATCGTCGAAAGCCTTTCCGCAGACGAAGCCGTTCTTTAACTCAACGAGGTCGCCGACCCACGTTATCGGGCACCCCGTCCTAACGCCCCACGACTCAGCCTCCTCCCTGCTCGTAGCACCTATGTCAATGAACATTTCCTCTCTCTCGACAGGCTTCTTGCGTTTTTCCTCCGGGAGCAGGTGGGGTGGCGTCGACCCTATAACTCCAGGCATGACCTCCTTCTCCGTGTGGACGAGAACCCGCTGGTTCAGAACGGTCTGGTCTAGGAACCCGCCAAGATAGGAAAACCTTATGAATCCCTCCTTCTCTATGTACTTGACTAGCATGCCTATTTCGTCCATATGTGCCGCCACCATGACTTTTCCGCTTCCTTTACCTCCCTTCTTAACGCAGATCAAGTTGCCTAGTTTATCTTCCCTTATCTCGTCCACGTGATCCTTGAGCTCGTCCCTCATGATCCTCCTCACGTTCTCCTCATATCCTGAGGGGGCGCAGGCCTCAACAAGCCTCTTTAAGAGCTCCTTCATCGCCATCACCTTACGGGTTTACTATCAAACTGAGAGAGGTTCTTTTAAATTGTTATTCTTTAAAGGGAAAACCTTCTATGGAATGGCGGCGAAAGCGAGGTTTCCAAGGAAGAAAGAGATTATGAGGCTCAACGTTATAAGCGGCATTAAGGGCGGAGAGAACTTCCTCCAAGAAAAAACGGTGGCATCCTTGTCCTCTGTACGCTTTTCTTCATTCTTAAGTCCTACTTTCACCTTTTTCCTGAGCAAGTGAGCGGCGGCTACGGCTAAGGTCAAGGTTCCCAGCATGATGAACATATTCGTCATCAACGCCAAGGGGAGAAAGTGGAGGGGTGGACGGCCGCGCCCTACTGGGGTAAGAAGACATGCTGCGATAATCGCCTTGCAGTCGGCTCCCCCCAGAATTTTCATCTTGTGTAAAAGGTATGCGAGGAGCAAGGCTGAAGCCAAGCTCACAGCGACCTCATCAACTTGGAGTAACCCTTGCTCCACCATCAATGGTGTTGTGGTGGCGCCTATCAGCATGGGGAAAATCCACAATTTATTGGGCACCCTTTTTGTTTTCACGTCAAAGTATGATGCACATGAAAGGGCTAAGAGGGCTATGGTGAGGGTAAAAAGCTGAACTGGAGCAAAGTTCAATGAAAGCAGCCCCTCACGTCAGTCGTGTGAAAAAAACAGCAGGATTTCTGGCTTCACCGAGTCCACTCTGCAGAATCCATACCTCTCAAACTGGACGAGCATGTCCCTAGTAAGTTTGCGGCAGTCCGGCTCACCTAGCCCCTCAACGACATCCCCATCCGGCTTGACAACTTTAACTTTTAGGCACCCCTCGCGGGGAACCCAGTGTATTATCGGGGCTCTGCGCGCTCTGACCTCATCCACGCTCAGGCTGTGGAACTCCCCGACTACGCCTCCTTCGCTTTTCCCCTTAACCTCGAAGTTTAACAGATCCTTAAGCCTGAAGATGTCACCCTCGCTCATCCTCATCACGTCTCTCTCTTCCACGTAAACTTCTGCATGCTCGTTTTTGACGTTGACCTCGATTGTTCTCGTACCTCTCTCCGGGAAGTCCGGGTGGAGTGGTGGACGTGACACAAGCCTCTCAAAGGGCACGCCTTCAACTATCAGTTTAACCGGCCTCTCCACGAAAAAGTACCTGTTAGCTTCAGGATCGATCAGCCTCCTGTTGACCGCGTAGAGGCTCTCAGGGCTGTACTCCACGTCGATCAAACTTAACCCTAGGCTCAATATAGAGTCCCTTAATGCCTCTGGCTTTATTCCCCTCCTCTGAAGGGACTGCAAGCTCCAAGTTCGTGGGTCACTCCACCCCATGTAAACCCCCTTCTCTATGTTTTTGCGCGCCTCCGTCTTGCTGAGCTTTAACCCCTTGAACGTGAGTATGCCGTAATGTATGAACTCCACCTCGGGCCACCCGTATATTTTCCACACAAACCTCTCAATCGCATCCTCTTTGACCAGGTCTTTGCCTCTCAGTATATGGGTTACGCCCAGCAAGCGGTCATCTATCGCCCATGAAAACTCGAGTAGTGGCCATACACGATACTTGGAGCCTACACGGGGGTGCTCCCTCTCCGAGATCCTCATTATAACATGATCCCGCAGAGCGGGGTCAGGCTGATCCATGCCTGTCTTAAGCCTTACCACGGCCTCCCCCTCCCCGTAAGCCCCCTCCAGCATCCCCTCCCACTTTTCAAGGTTCTCCTCGAATGGGGAGTCCCTGTGAGGGCATGCCTTCATCTTCTCCTTGAACCTTTCCCTCCACTCCTCCCGCTCGCAGGTGCAAACATAAGCATAACCTTTCTTGATAAGATCCTCACAGTAATCGTAAAAAATCGGAACTCTATCTGACTTGTAAAATTCCTTGCGCCACTTTACTCCAAGCCACTGTAGCCCCTCGATTATGAGGTCGTAAGCTTCAGGTACAACGCGCTTCTCTCCTCCACCTATGGTATCATCGAACACCAAAAGTAGCTCGCCCCCATACCGCTTAACATATTCATCGTTCAAGATGGCCATCCTAGCGTTTCCTATATGTAGGGGGCCCGAAGGGTACGGGGCAAGCCTCATTACAACTTTCCCATACTTCTCAACGTTTGGAAGTGGGGGCAGCTCCTTCCTCTCCTCCACCTTCCTTTTCTCCGGGACTTTTGGGAAAACTTCCTCGAACATTTTCCTCTGGTCATCTATAGGCATGGCGTTGACTTCCTCGACGATTTTAGTCACGGCTTCGAGGATCTCTCTCGCCCTCTGCTTTAGCTCCGGCATCTCGGAGAATACTTTCCCCATGACAGCTTTAGCGTCGGCCTTCCCACCGTACTTAACCGCATTGGCAAGGACGTGCTTTAGAAGCGTCTTCCTCAATTCGTCCTCCAAGAACGAACCCCCAAACTGCTCAAGTCTCAAGAATAGAAATTAAAGAACACCTTATAAAGATCCCTTCCTTAAAGAGAGTGCGGAGGACCCTTTAATGAAAGTGAAGGCAGTTATATTCGACCTTGACGGGACACTCATAGATACAAGGGAAAGGTTCTTCAGAGTTTTCAATGAAATACTGGAACATTTTTCTCTCCCCCGGATTGCCAAAGGTAAGTTTGAGGAGCTCTACTCTAGGGCATCGCTCGACGAGGCGATCCCGGAAAGCGTGAGAGAAAACTTCTGGAAGAACTTCTTAGTGCGGTATGGCCAGGTAAGCTCACACGGGGACAGACCTATACTTGGAGCCAAGGAGGTCCTCAAGGAGCTCAAGGATAGAGGTATTCTCGTATGCGTAGTCACCGGTAGGGCGTGTAGCACCCACAGCATTTGGGACGAGCTTGAAAAGCATGGCTTGGCGGAATACGTCGATATTGTATCGGCGAAAAATACGAACGTAAAGGACTATTACCTAAAGGAGGAGGAAGTTCTTAGAGCACTGGAAGAAGCGGGCGTGAAGCCTAACGACTGCATAATCGTTGGAGACTTCTTGGCAGACATAGAAACAGGAAAAAGGATAGGCGCATTCACCGCAGCGGTCTTGAGCGGCGGAGTCAAAAGAGAAGTGCTGGAGTCTGCTGAACCGGACATTATACTGGAAAGCGTCCAAGAAATCCCGAAAATAATAGGTTTACATAAGTAGAGCATGCGTGGACGCTTTCACGGCGGCATTCTAAAATGCCTCTTTAAAATGCCTCTTCCAATATTCGCTTACTTCTCACAAGCCCCTCCAGAGAGTGAACTTCCAGCACCATGGGGACTCCCTGCGACTTCATGTGCGGCATAAGCACATTGAAGTCTATTTTTCCCTCCCCGATCTCTAAGTGCTGGTCGGCTGTCCCATCATTATCGTGAACGTGAAAGGCGACAAGCCTCCCGCTTAGGAAAGAAACAAAGTTGATGTGCTCCTCGGTTGTTAGTCCCCACGTGTTAGCATGCCCCACATCGTACACTACACCTACGCCTTCATTCATTTCGTTCATGAACAAGGCAAACTCATTAGGATTAACCAGAAGGTTTCTCTTCTCCGCCCTTTCCTTATTCTCTAAACCTAGGACGACGCCTAGCTCTAAAGCGTAATCAGCCAGCTTAGCGACGCACCTTCTGGACTTCTCCCACGCCTTACCGAAAAGATTAGGGGGATAGTCGCTTGAAAAACTGCCGCAGTGAAGCGTCAAGTAAAGCGCGTTAAGCCTACTCGCCAGTTCAATACTTCTCCTAACAGCTCTTAGAGAAGATCTATAAGCGTAGTCGTTGAGGCTGGCAAGGTTCACGTCTATGTAGGGTGCATGAAGAGACAGCTTTAAGGACATGGACTCAGCTAGCTCCTCAAGCGCTCTCAGCTTCGCCTTCGAAACCCTAGCCGGATTAAAATGAGGTTCCTCACATTTAACTTCTACCAGGCCAAACCCATTCTCGGCAAAGAAAGCCAAAAGTTTCTCTAGACTTTCCTGAAATCCGGCGAAAGTTGCGCTTCCAATTACCCCCTTAGACAAGAGAACACCGCCCTAGCAAGCTACTGATACATCAGTGAAGCCACCTTAAAGGATTTCCATAAAGTTCAACGACAATTTAATAAAAAAAGCTCAGATACACTTCAAAGAAAAGAATGCTTTCTATAATACTCTTTAAAGTGCGAAAGATCCACTAGCGAAACATTCATATTCCTTCCTTTCTTTTAGTGGTATTTGATAATTTTTGAGGTGATAATTTTGTCTAAGAAGTGGCGTGAGGAGCTTGAAAGGATTCTTAAGGACATGGAGACGTCCGACCCCGACATAGAAGCGTCCGCCATTGTCAGGACCGATGGGCTGGTAATGGCTTCTGCTTTGCCTAAGAGCGCTGATGAGGGCTTGATTGCTGCTATGAGCGCGGCCATACTTAACATCGGCTCCAGGGCTCTGGGTGAGCTTGCTAAGGGTGAGCTGGAGAAGATCATAGTGAGCGGGGATAGGGGGGACATTACCATAATGGGAGTCGGCAAGGAAGCGGTCCTGTCGGCGATAACGAGGCCGGGGGCAAACATAGGACTACTACTGGTGGAGATGACGAGGGCAAAAGAGAGGATAGAGACATTACTTAAGGCGATGTAGCATTACTGAGAGATGTCTTTCTGATTACGTCACGTATCATTCTCTGTGTTTCATGAGGGGGAGGAGTTGTATTTATCATGTAGGTTCTCGTTCGCCTAAAAAGCTCTAGGAAAAACCTGTTTCTGACCTTAGTTTTCCTTTCATCCTTTTGGAGGAGATGAGGATTCAGGTAGTCGTGCTCTATCATGTAGTCTAGTCCTTCCTCCGGCGTGAGTTCCCTGACCACCTGCGTGTCGCTTGGATCTCTTTTTAGAAGAAGCATAACGTCCAACGTCGTCATCGGAAGAAACTTGTGCTCCCCCATAAACCACCTTAAGTTCACCACGGCCCTGCCGTAGGCGTCAAGCCTCTCCTCTTCTATTAATTGCTTGATTTCAGGGAATATGTTCACTATGTCGTTTCTCACATAGATCTCTTTTTCACTCGCGTAGGCCACAGCATCAGTCCCATAAAACCTCACAAAGAACCAGTCGTCGCTCACAAGCCTAGCCCCATCAACCTTCATTAGTCCAAATGTGTGCGTCGTTTTCCCCGTGCCGCTAGGCGCAACTATGCCAACTCCTTTACCCCATTTACTCATGTTTAAAGCTGCGCCATGGACGCTGTAGACAGAGTGCACGTCCTCGAGGATGTCCCCAATTACGCTTAGTGCAATACTCTTCAGCTTGCCATAGTAATCAACGTTGAACATGAAGCAGGTTCTGCCCTGAGGCTGGTAGAGAATAATGTCCTTAGGATATGCTGGATCGAAGAAGTAGAAAACTCTCCCGTGGCTTCTAACGTCCTCATCGCTCATGAAAAAGTTCCGTTCGAAGATATCGATAACTTCCCTGATGTCCGTGACAAGCTTTAGGACAGCCCCGTAAATTTTTGCCTTCCTCTTATACTTCAGCCTTTTAGCTCTCTCAAGCCGCTCTAAAATCTCGTCTTCCTCGTCGGGAGAAATAAGTCTAACCTGGTACTCCAATTCCCATCACCAGCCATCTACAATTACAACTTCAAATTCAGCGTCATTAACGCCTTCGGCTTTAAACAGAACTACACTCACAAGAAGAAGGTCCCAGCCTCTTCTAACTTCATCACATCAGCATCATTGAAAATATAAAAATGTTGCTCGGTCATGAAGTGAGAACGCGTTTCGCCGCCGCTTGCACCCGTCTGTTAAGCCGGCTCTTAGTTGGAAGGCTATACTCTGGAGCCAGCAACCTTATTACATTTAGGTACTTTCTGGATGGTGGTTCCACGGTTTCTAGGTTATGTGAAACCTTGAGTTCCCACGGAACATCCTTCTTCACGTCTTCAACTGAAACCCCGGGGTAGACGGCGTCGAGATACATTTCCTTGGTTTTCTCGTCGAATTTGAAGATTCCCTTGAGCGTGACCACCTTAGACGGACCTGAGCCTAGGGGAAAACCTGCCCTGTACCTCGAGTCGCCCCCCTCAAGGTATCCAGGGGTGCTGAAGTAGTCGAGCTTTTCTACGAATCGCCCCCCAACAAGCGTTATTACTGTCCTCTTCGCGTAGCCTGCAAACTCTGGAGCGCCGCCGCATCCGGTGATCCTCGCCTCCTGCCCGGAGTGGCTTCTAATGATGGTGGAGTTTATGTTGCCATACTTGTCCACTTGAGCTGCTCCCAGAACTGCTAGGTCTATCAATCCCCGGTTGAGAATAATAGTATTAACATCGAAGAGATCGCAGAAGTAGCTGAAGCCGTTAACCGCCGTTGGGTCTCCGACGCTGAAGAGTGCCTTCGTCGGAATCATGTCGACGATGCCGGCCTCAGTAAGTAAGATGCAGTTCGGTGCATGAGTCAGTTTTGCCGCTAGGCACGCGATCATGGGTAACCCTTGCCCCATCACCACCACTTCGCCGTCCCTTATCTCTTTAGCAATACTAGTCATCATCAGCTCGTGGTAAGTGTAAGTTCCACTCACTTGACCACCATCCCTAACTCCTTAAGGAGAGACTCGAATTCGTCCCATGCGACGTCTAGGGTGCTGCAGTAACCTCTACTCCAGTAGCTTTCTGAGGGAACTCCGAAGTTCACGGATTCGCTCATGCGGGTCTTCGCTTTAAGCCTCTGAAGCGTCCTGAAGCCGAACCTTTCAACGTATTTTTTAACGTACTCCTGCCTCGACTCAACTCCGTAAATCCACTCGTCCATAAATGCCCTCAACAAATTACTATCCGCATTGGAAATGTAGAATATCCCCCTAAACATTTCGTCTTCCCCATAGTATCCGAGGACGGCGTTTGGATGCGCCCCCCAAGGCTCCTCAACGACGGCGTCAACCTTGAACCCTGGAACAATAGTGTAATTAGGAGTTCTCTTAATCACGCTACTGTCAACTATCTCCTCGGCGGAGACAATAACTCTCTTGGAGGCAAAGCAAACCCACTTGGCGCAAGCCGCGGAGCCCCAAAGCTGAGCGTTACCCTGCTCGTCCACCCTCTGGACGTGAACTATGGCTACGTCCGGGTTAACTGGAGGAACAACGAGGACTTTCCGCCCAGTGAAGGGACACTCAACCTCTCCGAACTTTTCTTTCCCCAAGAACGAACGCATCCTATATATGTCCGTCAACTTAACTCCATGCAGGACTGGCATGAAGGGGTAGCCCATAGCGCCAGCCTTAAACCTCGCCAGAAGAGTGAAGTTGGTGTAGTCTTCCACCTCAACTCTACCCTCATTTAAGGCCCTGTCAAGCTCCGTAGGAAGACCAAAAGCCCTGTGACTATAGCTCGTCACAACCCGCTTAACGCACCCTCCAGCCAGAAGCAGGTCAATCTCATCTATGGCGGACGGAAGCCAAAATGTTAGGTTCCGCTTCCTCTGCCTGATAATCTCATGCATCAAGGCGTATGGTATTGCGTGGAGAAAGTTTCCCGAAGCCAGATCCTGCCCATCACAAATGAACCGCTTAACGGCCTCGCGGGCATCCATCACCTTATCGTGAACTTCTCCCTCAACCACCGCAAAACACCCCTCGGAACATAAAGCGTACCAACAATAAAACATAGAGATATGGAAAGGACTAATAAAAGATTGTCTTTCATGATAATTGTCAAGGGCAAGGATGGTGGTTGCTTATTTGAGCGACTACGCGTATGGTTTATGCTTCGTTGATGATGTCGAGGTCGAAGCAACTTCAGCTGGCTCAGTCAGAGTTAGGATTCGAGGAGCATGGCCAACTCCAGCTTGGAGACTCGACCACGAAGAATTGGAGCTTTCAGGTGGAAAGCTTAAAATTAAACTGGTGGGCAAAGTGAAGAAAGGAATCGTGGCGCCATCTGTTATAACGCCATTCGAACACGTCTTAGAGATCAATCTAGAGGCAAAAAATATCATGTTAGAAGTCCTTGGAAGAGGAGGCCGGGTGATACGGGCATCCGTTAAAACATGAGGAACACGAGCAACATTAAAAAATTCGCATCCGAAAATTGAGTCTTCTCGCTAAAACTTCACTTTAAGACAAGAGTAGTTATCCTTGAAAAGGAGAAAAGCGATATATTAATAATATTTCAGAAACCTTATTCTTTCCTTTAGGAAAAGGTTGGGGAATGAGGGGAGGTGGAGTGATTTTGTCGGAGGTTAAACTGTCCAACAAGTTCTATGAGGTTAAACTGCTCTACGACAGAGATAGCCCATGGATTAGGCCTGGGCGACCTTGGATTAAGTGGTATGGGAATGAGTATCGTATTAAGTGGTATGGTCGGCCTGAAGGTGAAGTGGTGAGGATTCCCAAGACCGTGGAGTACCCGGAGATCCCGATCCACGTCTTTGGCCGTGAGGCCGCTGAGAACTTTCCGAACAACGTCGCCATATACTACGTTCCGGAAGAGCGAAAGTATACTTACCGTGAGTTGATGTATTGGAGTGATAGGATCGCCGCCGGGTTAAGCGATCTCGGCATAGGTAAGGGTGATGCCGTTGGCGTTTACATGGCAAACTGCCCCGAGTTCGTCTTCTCGCTTTACGGAATCACGCAAACGGGGGCGGCGGTAATCCCGATAAATCCGCTACTGAAATCTCCAGACATAGTGCACATAGCTAAGGACAGCGGGATACTGAAGGCTGTGATATGTACGTCCGAAATATACCCCGAGGTTGAAAAGGCAAGGGACGAAGTTGGGTTCGACGAAGTAATAGTAGTCGGTGACGCTAAGCCTGGAACAACAAATTACAAGGAGTTCGTCGAGAAGTACCCGCCTAAGCCTCCAGACGTCGAGATAAACCCCAAGGAGGACATATGCGCCCTAATGTATACGGGGGGAACCACTGGGCTACCTAAAGGTGTAATGCTAACCCATTATAATATCGTCGTAAATGTCCTTCAGTCATATCTCGCAAACACGGGTGACCGTACGGCTGAGGCATTTGGCAAGGGGGTCATAGCAGCAGTCCTACCGATGTGCCATGTCTTCGGGTTCACCATGGTTCAGGGATACGTATTTGCTAAGAGCATGATGATAATGTACCGCGGCTTCGACCCGGAGCTAGTAATGAAGCACATAGAACAGTACAAGTGCACCACTTTCATAGGAATACCATTAATGTACCATGTAATGATAAATCACCCCAGCTTCAAAAAGTATGACTTGTCCTCATTGACTCTCTCTGTTTCAGGTGCGGACTCACTGCCAACCCACCTTTCGGAGAAGTGGAAGGAGAAGGTTGGAGAGCACGTCGGTCAGGGATACGGGCTCTCCGAGGCAAGCCCCGTCACGCACAGTCAGCCCGTGTGGCTCCCAAAGATAAGTAACAGCATAGGCATACCTATACTCGACACCGACGCGAAAATAATAGACCCGGAAACAGGGGACGAATTACCACCAGGAAATGTCGGTGAACTGGCTATTAAAGGACCGCAAGTTATGAGGGGGTACTGGAAGCAACCCGAAAGAACCAAGGAGGTCCTAAGTGAGGATGGATGGCTCAGGACAGGGGACTTGGCACAAATGAATGAAGATGGATACTTCTACATCGTAGGAAGGACGAAAGACATGATAAAGTACAAGGGATACAAGGTCATGCCAGAGGACGTCGAACGAGAGCTCTACAAGCACCCGGCAGTGCTTGAATGCGCGGTGATCGGTGTGCCAGACCCGAATGTTGGCGAGACGATAAAAGCATTCATCGTCCTGCGGCCAGAATACAGGGGGAAGGTGAGCGAGGAGGATATCATAAAGTGGGCTAAAGAAAGCATGGCGGGTTACAAGTGGCCGAGGAAAGTTGAGTTTGTGGAGCAGATCCCACGCACACCAGTAGGAAAACTCTTCAGACGAAAACTCAGAGAACTAGAAGCGCGGAAGGCATGATAACCACCCTTTTTCCATTTTTAGAACTTTCTCCAATAGCTCCCCTCTCTCACTTAAGCTGGTTTTCTTTATTGTGGTTTTCATGAAGTCGCATTTCTCGCTGGATCACTCTGCGTTTATCTCCACTTTGTATGTTCCTCATTGTTGCTTGTCTTGGCGTTTTAATCTCTTCGGGCGTATCACTTGCTTTTTCCCGGGGTAGGGCTCTACGTCGATTATTATGTCCTCGATTGACGGGATGCTGCGTATTATGTGATCCTCGAGCCTGGAGGAAATTTCATATGCCCTGCCTAGAGGCATGGATCCGTCTACGTAGATAGTGAGGTATATGTTTGACTCACCGTCGTAGTTTTTCGCTTCGACATCGTATTTTGGGAACTTAACCTCGAAGGACTCCACTGCTTCCTTAATTTTCCTTATGAGTTCCTCGCTAACCATGGTTTCACTGAGAATGTCGACTTCATATTCAAGCGCCTCAAGGTGAACATTCACGTCTTCCACATTAGATATATTGTCCTTCACAACCTCCTCAAATCGGTCTGCCAGTTTGCTCGCTTCTTCAACACTAACGTCAGACGGAACCTCTAAATGTGCGTCGACGTGAAGTTTCCCGTTCACGTTTCTAACAGTTAAGCCGTGAATGCTAAACCCTTCTTCCATTGCAAGCGCTCTTATATGGTCTATCACGCGTCTCGGAAACTTGTAGGGGTCAGTGTCTATCACCACGTCAGCGCCCGGGAGCACTTTCAGAATTCTTTTTTCCACCTCTGACGCCACTCTGCTAGCTCTCGCCAGCGACAATGACGGGTCTAGGAAAATAGTCGCGTCAACGAAATACTTGTTACCGGAACGCCTAACCCTAATCCTTTTACACTCCTCAACTCCCTTAACCGTACAAATCACTTTATTCAGTTGCTCCGCTACACCTTTCGGAGCCCTGTCAAGCAACACGTTTACGGCATCCCTGCTGATCTTCAAGCTTGCATGTATCACCAAGCCCGCAATCACCATCGCTGCAACGGCGTCACTAAAGCTAAGTGTCTCTAAGCCCCATAGCTGAGACAGGTAGGTGAGAGATAAGCCAACAGCAACTATGATGGAAGACCATATGTCCGCGATGAAGTTAAGGGCGCCCGCCTCAAAAACCTGGTTCCCATAAATTCTGGCAGCCCTCGAAAGAAGACGAGAGAAGATGAAGCTCACAACAATGGAAACACCCGTTACTAGAAAGGCCCAAACATTAACTTCCACACTTATCTCCCTGAAGAATAGGCGCTGGACAGCCTCATAGAAAATCCACATGGAAGTGAGCATAGGTAGCAGTGACACGATGAAGGCTGAGAAGTTCTCCACCTTTCCCCTGCCATAAGGATACTCATAGTCGGCAGGGCGTCTCGTAACCTTGACAGTCAGGGAAATTACAAACATAGCCACCAAGTCCAGCATAGAGTCGAGCGCCCCCGAAATAAGGCTGAGACTCTGCGTAAAAATGCCCACCCCAAGTTTCAACGACGTCAAAGACATGACAGCAATCACGGAGAGAACCGAAACTGCCTCCGGTGTCATAAATAAAGAATTATGTAACTCGTCTTCATCCATCTGCATCCGCCACTTACTCCAGCAACACAACCACTACATTATTTTTTCTCTTTAAAAATTAATCATAAAGGCTCGCTAACCGTTTATAATGCTACTACATTTCAAGTCAGGATCCTTAATAGCTGATGCACTTAGAACATGGTCGTCGTCATGCCATTGCAAGTAGAGGTTAAAGCCTCCGTCTCCCATTAACCCTTATGAGTTCCTTTTCTGTCGCTATGAAATCTACTGGTATGTCATGTGGCTCCATGACGTGGGAAATATCCTCGAGAACTTGAAGGGAGTGAACTAGTGTTCCAACGACCATGTTAGAGTTAAATCCTCTGAGATAAGCTATCTCCCTGTCCCCGTATCCAGAGCCTTTTCCCACCCGGTTCCCATTTAGATCCACAGCGACGCTTCCAATTACCGCCACTTCAACCGGGCAGTCTAGTGGGCGTCCCAGAGAGAATAAGTGTCTTATCGACACCCTGCCTGGATCGCTTCCAGCGTCGATAACCTTGAAATCTCTCATGTGAGGCGTAGCATAGGCTAGGTTCTTCCCGTCAGCAAGCACCATGCTCCTCAATGGTTTAAGAGCTGCGTCCGGGCCGACGAAGACGCACCGTGCTTCACGGTACTCCCTGAGCTTCCTAACGTTACGGGCAGCAAAAGTAGACCCCCTAAAATTCGGGATCCTGCCATGAGGAGGTAGGGGAAAGACCGCGATTCGTCTATTCATCATCAAGTCCCATATGTAGCGGCGTAACTCATCCTTACTTCTCATCGCAGCCACCATTTAACCCTCACCGGTCAACGTGAAATGGAGACATCGGATGATAAAATGACACGAGATTTCAGGCGGTTTCTACACCACAACTACCCTTTTTCATCTTTTCTGCGCCTTCACGAAGGATGACCTGAATATTTGTGTTCTCGTGAAGCCCGCCATATTTAGCATAGCTTTAAATTCCTCAAAGGTGAACCCCCTGTATCCTCCGGCTAAAGCATAAAACACGTCTTGAGCAGTTACCTCATCCCGTTCCTTTAATGGTACGCCGACCAGGAGAATGCCCTTCCTTTTTAGAACCCTTGAGAATTCGTTGATCAAACGCTGCGTGCTGTCGTACCATTGTAGGATTTGGAATGTGTATATAACGTCTACCGATGAGTCTTCGAGAGGAAATGGCTCCTTCACATAGGGGTCAAGGACTGCAAAGGAAACGTTTTCTAGCTCGAAAAGCCTTCTAACCTCCCCGTTAACCTTAACCTCTTTATGCATGCACTCGTCGACTACTTGGGGGTAGAAATCAGCCGCTATGAGCTTACAATCGTAGTCGAGAAGCTCAAGTATGAGGAAGGGCTCAGCGCCGAAGCGGCACCCGACGTCAAGTAGAGTTTTCCCCTTAAGTTTCCTCAATCCTCCCATCATAAGGAGTACTTCGCGCCCTAGCTGAAATATGCTACTTTTATCATGCCAGTAGTACGTTAAAGCTATTTCAGGAGAAGCTCTATCCTTCTTTACCCCTCTAAGCACTTCAAGAGCAGTCTTAGGCAGGTATCTTTCGGCCGCACGATAAACTACGTCTTCATCCTCGAAGGAGTCTATCTGGCTTTTAAGCGCCTTTAAATTTTCAATTCCATTCCGGTTAACACTAAACCCGCATCCGTCACGTTGCAACACGCCATTGTTGGCTGCCACTTCCAGCAGTTTTTCAAGTAGGTCTTCTCTACTCACTCCTCCTATAAATTCCTTAATCTCCTCAATTTTTTTAGGTGTCTCTAGAAAAGATAGTAGTCCGATATTCTCCATTATGAGGAACAGGTAGCTAACATAGGTTATGTTAACTAGTTCTTCGGTGCCCCAGAGGCGCCCAAGCCTCTCTTTTGTCATGTGATAAATCTTAAGCTTTAAAAAAGGGATTCATGGAGGGAGCTCTCCTGCTTCCTTTTATTCTATCACTTTTATCAGGTTTAGGTTCTTAAGTAGCCTATAGGACTTTAAAAGTTTTATGAGTTCCCTCATTCCGCCAGCGGAGAGGACTAAAAAGTCGACTAATGTTTCGTATTCCACTGATGATAAAAGCTCAATGAGCTCTCCTCCAAACGGAACAGGCGACAGCGTTATGAGATCTAGGTTTATCGCGACTGTTTTACCCAAGTCACTCATCAATCTAGTGGCGTCCAATGCCACGTATGCATCGTCAGCACTAGCTTCCAGCGCGGACAAGAAAATCCTCTGGAAAGCTGAATCTGTGGCAACGTCACCGCTCCTAAACTCCCTCATTAGGGCTACTAGGCGGTTAAAAACGTCATCTTTCCATGATTCGTGCCTTTCTATTATGACCGCATTGTCTCCATTAACTAGTACCCAGTACTCCTTTCCGTCCACGAGGTATTTTGCGGTCCGTCCGCTTTCAGCTAGGGGAAGGAAGCTTAAGGCATCATCCCGCCAGTTCAGGTCACAGTAAACACGTTTCCTCTTGTTAACAAAAAGTGCGTCAACCGAAGAGCTCGGAACGGGGAAGTATGGGTTTTCCGGTCTCCAAACAGAAACCCCTTCTGGCGCTTGCACCCAGGGAACAGCTCTAATTTCCACCACTTCTCCTCTGCCGTTCAGCGAAACTTCCAAAAAGTGGTTTCCATGGTCGAAGAAGAAGGAGGTGGTTACGCTTTCAGCTTCTTGGAGTAACTCGTACTTCTCTTTATCGATGAAGACCCTGTAATTGTAGTTTTCCCTGCATTCTGGACAGAAAACGCTGAATGATACCTGAAAGGTTTCTCCCATGAGATCACACTCGCCGAGAATGCAGGTTGCTAAAATATAGCATTTTATCGCAGATTAATAAATTTACCCCTCAAAGAGGAGTTCGTCACAAAAAGAAGCATTTTTTATTGCGAAAAATTTAATATATGATGAAAATAACGGACAGATTTATGAGGAAATTTCTTTTTTCTCACATTTTTTGATGCGCATTTTGAAGACGGCTCCGTCTTCTACGAGGCCGATTATCTCATGGCCCTCCTTCTCAGCGAACCTTTGAAGGTTCCTCTTCGATGGAGGACAGTCGCATATAACTTCCAGTATTTCCCCCGGCGCCATCTCCTTAAGCTTGTCCCTCACCTTCATCACTGGAACAGGGCAAACCTCACCCTTCAGGTCGAGCCTTTTAACAATTCCCTCGCTCATCTCACTTGCCTCCTAGAAGAATATCGTTTGATCGCTCTCGAGAACCCACTCAACCAAGTCGCTCATTGTAGCCATCTCGACGCCGTTAACAACCTCTTCCTGCTTTAGTCCCCTAGCTTTAGCGCAAATCGAGCACAACTTGACCTTGACGCCCTCGTTGAGCGCCTTCATAAGCCACTCGTGAACATTAGCGTACTCTGACGGGTTCTGATCTTTCTTTGCGACGTATATGCCGTCCTCTATGAGGAAAAGGTTCACGTTAATCCCTTCAACGGCGCATGTAAGAGCGAATCGAAGGGCGGTATAGGGCCTCTCACGCGTGTAAGGTCCACTTCCAAGGATAACGGTGATCGTCTTGCTTTTGCTCAAAGCCAACCCCTCCAACTCTTTATTAAGACAGTGAAGAGAACATCTTATAAAGATAACGTTTTCTTATCTTTTATATCATTTTTTCTTATATTTTTTGTTATATCCTATATTTTGGGAGAGTGAAATGATGAAAAACGCAAGTAGACAAGCAGCAATAATCAAGGAACCGCAGAAGCGACCGTCAACATAAAAGTTTTAAGAAATCATATGGACTTGAACGTAACAAGTTACTGCATAGAAATAAAAGAAGAGATCTTTAAGAAAGTCGTTACGGGGGGTTGATGATGAAGGAAGGAGCTAATGTCGAAGGAACTAATGTGAATGGTAAGAAGCTCGATGCAAAACCTCCAAATGTTCCTGCTATTTTGGCAGGGGTTATTGTCGGGTCAGCCATAGCTGCATTTCCAGTTGTTGTTCTGTTATGCTACCTACTATACTTGCTATTTCCAAATCTTCCGATATTCCTCTGGATCGCCTTGTCGCCCTTCTTTTACGTCGTCGCCAAGTGGTCGTTCAATATTATACTATTGAGAGTGGTCAAATCACTGATTAGGCCGATGGAGGAAGGGGAGCATGAAATGGATTTCGGGAACATCAACTTCAGAAACTGGCTTTTGAACACGAGCCTCTTCACCCTAGTGATCAGCTTCTGGGGGATGTTTCCACTAGGACAGGCAGGTCTCGCACACTACATGATGAAGACTCTGGGAGCAAAATTGGGCAGAGGAGCCGCCGCCAGCCTCATAACCGATCCACCCCTTATAGAGATGGGCGATGGGTCATACGCTGGCTGGGGTGCGATAATAGCAAGTCATACGATGGACGGGAAAAGGCTGAGCCTCAAGAGAGTGAAAATTGGACGTAACGTCGTGATAGGAGGTTACACGGTAGTTTTCCCAGGAGCAGAAATAGGCGACGGCGCACTAGTCGGCGCCATGTCCTTAGTTCCTAAGGATACAAGGATTCCACCTAGAACTGTGTGGGCGGGGGTTCCAGCAAGACAGATCGGAGTAATTGACGAGAAAGGAAACATAATAATACATAAAAAGGAAGAGGCGGAAAAGTTCGCAGGCTTCTAGCTTGAGAGTGGAGTCAAAAATGGTGGTTGAGGTCAGACAGCCAGCCAGCTTGCCGGAGTTCTACCAGTGTGAAGAGCTGCAGCGCCGCATCTGGGGCACGGAAAATCCTGTTCCAGCACACATACTGATAGCGGGTCATAGGAATGGCGGTTTACTCCTGATGGCGTTTGAAGATGGGAGGCCCGTAGGCTTCTGCTTCGGATTTACAGGGAGAGATGGGGACGCTGCTTACTTTTACAATCACATGTTAGGCGTGGTTCCCGAGGCGCAGAATAGGGGAGTCGGATACCTCCTCAAGCTCAAGCAGAGGGAGCACGTGCTCAATGCGGGGTTCAACCTCATAAAATGGACCTATGACCCATTGCAGAGTAGGAACGCTGCACTCTACTTGGGGAAGCTGGGCGCCATATGCAAAAAATATGCTGTGAATTATTATGGGAAAATTAGGGACGCGTTGAACGCGGAATACGAGAGTGACAGGTTCATAGCTGAGTGGTGGCTTAATTCTCCCAGAGTACTAAGGCGGATAAAAAACGGTGGAAAGCATCTAGAGCTAAGCGACGTCGACAGCAGGGTTCCACACGCTCTGGAAAGTAGAGTTGACGGATGTGTTAGGAGGGCGGCAAAGGTGAGGCTCGACTTGGAAAGCGAGAGGCTCCTAGTTGAGATCCCATGGGATATAGGTTTCATCAAGCAGTTGAACCTGAAGCTTGCAATTGATTGGCGAAATAAAACGAGGGCGGTCTTCCACGAGTACCTTTCAAGAGGATATATGGTGATAGATTTCGCTGTTCAGGAGGATGAAAAGAGGAGCTTCTACATCCTCTCGAAGGAGACAGATACATCATCCACGTAGTTTTACTCATCCACCTTGTAGGATTACCTCGAGAGCCCTCGCTACAAGCACGTAGGAGATGGCGCTAAGCGTTAACTTCCACCAATGAAGGGTAGAACCCGTACCGACCGCCCAGCAAAGTGCTCTAACATCCTCAGAAACTGCTGGGTGCCCCAAAAATGGAAAAATTAATTTTTAGGTTTTTATTGTATTTTTAAGGCTCCTTGCTTTGAGTCTGCTTTTGTTAATTGTGGTGGTTTAACGTGGATTATGTTGAGCTCGCTTGTAAGCTGATCGAGTTCGACACGTCCAATCCTCCCGGGGATCAGTCAGAGTGCGCGGACTACTTAGCGGACTACCTCGGAGAATTTTCGAATGTGAGAGTTTACGAGAAAGACGGTGTGAAAAATGTTCTTGCCGAGCTCGCTTTTTCTAAGAGTGGGCCGACGCTTGCCTTCAATGGACACTGGGATACCGTTCCTTGGAGCCCTGAGGCGTGGGTCACTCACCCGCTGAAACCGGTCGTTCATGGAGGATGGCTGTATGGGAGGGGGGCGGCGGACATGAAGGGGGGCCTAGCGGCCATAATCTTGGCTTTTGAAGAAGTGTCGGGATTAGAGAACCTTGAGGGGAAACTGATCCTGATGGCGGTAGGGGATGAAGAGACGGGCGGCTTCAAAGGAACCCGTTACCTGTTATCCCGAACAGGCTTAAGGCCTGACTACGTTCTGATAGGCGAAACGACTGATCTCTTATTGAAGGTTGGAAGGAGGGGGATAATTCAAGCCAAGCTCAGGGTTTACGGTGACGAGATGCACTCCTCAAGGGTTTACCTGAGCTATGTTAGCTCCATCGAGATATGCTCCGAGCTCACCCTTCTAGTCAGGAAGCTGGATCCCGGGGATGCGGGGGACATAATGCCCCGAACGACCTTCGCCGTCACGATATTCGAGGCTGGCGTCAAGGAAAACGTGATACCACGCACTGCCAACTTACACATAGACATAAGAAACACGCCTAAGGTTACGCGTTCAGACGTGGAAAGCCTCCTCAGAAGAGAGCTGGAGAGGCTCAAGGAGAAGTACGGTGACTTCAACTATGAGCTTGACGTGAGGGAAGCCGCCAAGCCATACATGATAAGGGACTCCCACCTTGTCAGGGTTCTGGAGGACGTCTACAGAAAGCTTGGGTTAACGCCTGTCCACGACGCTGGGGGAGGGGCATCCGATGGGCGCTTCTTCGTGGAGGAAGGAGTAAGAAACGTCGTCGAAGTAGGACCGATAGGAGAAAATATTCATGGGATAAACGAAAAAGTCGAAGTCGAGTCCATCTTTCAAACTCAAAAAATATACATAGAAGCCGCAAGTGCAATCCTAGGAAGCGATAAAAGCTAAGCTTTCACAAAGCAATTTGTACGGGTGTACGGGCAACCTAAAGCAACGAAAAAATTATCTATAAGGCACCTCCTTACATAGTACTTGCAAAAAATTTTGAGGGGAGAAATATTCCTGGAGGTTATATGGGTAGGTTTTTGGACGTTAATCTTACAAAGGGCAAACTCAGCGATTACGCTCCCAAAGAGAACATTTTACGTATGTTCCTTGGAGGAAAAGGGCTGGCGCTGTCCATCATAATGGAACACGCCCGGAACTTAGCCAAGAAGGGCGTTAACCTAGCTGAACTGGATCCGTTTAGCCCGGATAATGTGCTCGTCTTCGCTACTGGCCCAGCTACTGGGACAGGTTTTCCGTCAAGCGGCAGGTATCACGTTATGGCGTTGAAGTCTCCTCTCACGGGATCGGTTGCAAGCGCCAACTCTGGGGGAGAGTGGGGTCCATACTTAAAGTTTGCAGGGTATGATGGTGTAATAATCAGAGGCGCAGCCGAGAAGCCAGTCTACATATCCATAATGGACGGCAAGGCGGAACTCAGAGACGCAAGCCGAATCTGGGGCAGGAACACCTTTGACACCACTACGATGCTGAAGGAGGAACATGGAAAAGGGGACGTCAGCGTTGCATGTATAGGTCCAGCGGGTGAAAACCTCGTCCGTTTCGCAAACATAATTAACGACGAACACAGGGCGGCGGGAAGGACGGGCGTAGGCGCGATAATGGGGAGTAAAAAACTGAAGGCGATAGTAGCAGGGGGAAGCCAGAGGGTTACAATAGCAAAGCCAGAGGACTTCAAGAGAGAACAGAAGGACGCGCTCAAAAAAGTCAAGGAGAACAGCATTACAGGGCAGGGTCTTCCAACTTACGGGACAGCGATCTTGGTTAACATAATAAACGCCCACGGCATCTTCCCGACAAGAAACTTCCAAGAAAGCGTTTTCCCTGAGGCTGAAGCTATAAGTGGCGAAAAACTAGCTGAGAAGTACCTTACGAAGAGAAGGGCCTGTTGGGGTTGTCCGATCGGCTGTGGAAGAGTTAGTAGAGTTCCGAGTGGCCCCTTCGCTGTCGAGTACACTGAGGGGCCTGAGTATGAGAGTGTTTGGGCTCTTGGCGCTGACTGCGGTGTTAAGGAGCTGGACGCCATAATTAAGGCGAACCATCTCTGCGATGAGCTTGGACTTGACACGATAAGCATGGGCGCGACGATAGCCTGCGCCATGGAGCTCGTGCAGCGCAAGAAGATAGGGGCTGAGAGGCTTCAAGGGTTGAAGCTGGAGTTCGGGAACGCTGCGGCAATGGTTGAAGCGGTTTGGAGGACGGCGTACAGGGTAGGCATAGGAGCAGATTTAGCCGAAGGATCAAAAAGACTAGCAGAAAAATACGGAGCACCAGAGCTGAGCATGAGCGTAAAGAAACTGGAGATGCCCGCTTATGACCCACGTGGCGTTCAGGGAATGACTCTAAACTACGCCACAGCTAACCGCGGAGGATGCCATGTGTCAGGTTACGCCATAGCCTCCGAAGTTTTAGCCCCGCAACCCGTTGACAGGTTCACGACAGAAGGAAAGGCGCAACTGGTTAAGACGCTGCAGGACTTTACATGCATCGTCAACTCTGCATGTGTCTGCCTATTTGTGACCTTTGCCCTCGGCCCATCCGACTTCGCCAAGCTGCTCTCAACCATAACGGGTTGGGACTTAACGGAGAACGAGCTGCTGAAAACTGGTGAAAGAATATACAACATTGAGAGGCAAATAATGAACATGATCGGCATAGACGGGAAGGAGGACACGCTGCCTCCGAGACTGCTAAAGGAAAAGATACGTGATGGACCAGCTAAAGGACATGTCAGCAAACTCGACGCCATGCTACCGGAGTACTATGAGCTGCGAGGCTGGGCGAATGGCGTGCCAAAGGAGGAGAAATTGAAGGAGCTAGGGCTGTAATTAGAAAATCTCTTTATACCCTTCTTTTTTGATGTTGAATGGGTGTTATGTGATGGTTAAAGTTAAAGTGAGGTTTTACGCTTCCTTGAGGGATAAGTACAAAGTTAAGGAAGTTGAAGTCGACTGCGACGGTGGATTGGAAAGCTTCATGGATTCATTGGACTCCAAGGTTAAAGGAGCGAGACGCGACCTTTTCGACAACGAGAAAAAATCGGTTAAGGAGAACATGATCTTTCTCCTGAACGGGATCAACGTGAAAAACATGAAAGAACCAATAAAGTTTAAGGATGGAGATCTAGTCTCGATTTTCCCGCCGATAGCTGGCGGATGAAAACACTAAAACGGAGTTCTCCTTGGTGAAACCGTCAGCGCTAATCCGCTTCGCTCTTTTTCACGGCGTTCTTCCAGCTCAGTTAATGCCTCCAGAGGGCGATAGCCCCCCATTTTTAAAAGTCTCCTCCTTCAATGTCGATTATGGATCTGTATACACCATGGAGTTGTTCTTGTTATTGTGGTGGTATTGTTGCCTGACGATTTTCCATTAGCTCTTCAGATTGAGGTTTCATCGGTATGCAACTTGGACTGTTTCATGTGTCAGAGGCTTTCTTGGGGTTCGGGCGAGGAGGGATTGATGCCTCTCTCAATTTTCAGGAGGCTTGAAGATTCCCTGCGTGAAGCTGAAAGAGTAATCCTTTACGGGATCGGGGAACCATTAATGAATCCAGATATAGTCGAGATGGTGAAGTTCGCCAGGAAAACGATGGGCGATAACGGAGAGGTGCTCCTCTCCACCAATGGCACACTTCTTACTCCGGAGCTCGCTGGAAGACTGGTTAAGGCAGGCTTAACCTCACTATACATGTCCCTCGATAGCCTGAACGAGGAAAAGCTGAAAGGAATTCGGAGAGGAATAAATTACACAAGCGCTCTTGAAAACCTCAAGTTCTTTCTGAAGAATTTTGGGTCTGACGTAGAGGCTGGACTAGAATACGTCGTTATGAGGGAAAACCTGGGCGATCTTCCCGGGTTTGTGGTTGAGGCTGCTGAAATGGGCGTCAGCCGCATCTTAGTGTCTCACATTGTCCCCTACTCCGAGGAAGCGGCGAGGCAGGCAACCTATACTACTGTTAGCGAGGAGGCCATCGAAATTGGCAGGGAGCTCCTCGGGATGGGGTGGCAGGTTATAGTTGAAGCCGCCCGCTTCTTCGTGTCCTTGGGGTACGTCGGAAGCGTAGTGGAGTCGCGCATGGTTGAACTTCTGAGCAAGGCTTGGCGTAAGGCTGAAGCGGCGGGTGTCGAGTTAAACGTTCCCTTACTCCTGAGCGGTGAGGTATACCTCAACCTGCTGGACGACGTGAGGGAAACGTTTAGGAGAGCTGAGCGAGCTGCAAGGGAGTACGGCGTGGAACTAGCTCTTCCACCAGTAACCTTTAGGGTTAACGCTAGAGTTTGCCCCTATGTTGAGAAGAGGGCTGCGGTTGTTCGATGGGACGGGATGGTTTCTCCTTGTCAGGAGTATATTCACGATCACCATCTTTACGTGAACAAGCACAGTAAATTGTTCAAGGCCCACTTCTTCGGAGACGTAAAGGAGCGCAGCATAAAAGAAATATGGAGAAGCAGGGAGTACGTTGAGTTCAGGGAGAAAATAGGGTTACTGCCGGATACTGTTCCATGGTGTGGAAACTGCCCCTACTCTACGCTGAAGTGCTGGTTCGTCGACAGCAACGAAGTTGACTGCTACGGAAACTCTCCAAGCTGCAGCGAATGCATATACAGCACCGGCATGGCCAAATGCAACATATGAAGGCAGCATATGAGAAATATTCGGGGGGAACAGGTGGTTTGGAGTTGGTGAGAGCTAAAGAGCTTTTAAGCTTCGCTGTGAGGTTTCACGGCCACCTTGGCCCCTTCCTCGTTTTGGGTTTACGTGCAGGTTTAACTGCTAGGAGGCTGATAGGCGCTCCTTCCAGTGTGGAGGTTTGCGTTTTTCCTAGGCCGCCACTAAGCTGCGTGATCGATGGAGTTCAGGTCTCTTCCGGCTGCACCTTGGGGAACGGGAGGCTGACCGTGAATCCTACTGATGACAAGCTTAAAGTAAAATTGGTTTTTCGCTCGGAGAAAGGCGCCGTAATGGTTTCCTTGGTGAGAGACGTCGTTGAAAGCCTTCTTTCGAAAATGCCCGCAAAAAAGGAGGAGCTGGAAGAATACGCCATGAGCCTTCTAGGCGAGGATGAACAGTGCTTATTCCTCATCGAGATGAGAAAAGATCTGGGAACTTCGTGTTCCTAGGACGTGAGAGTCCACCAGTTAACTAGAAGAGTCACGAATGGCTCGAGGGCTAAGGGGTTTAGGGCCAGGTAAGCGTGGTAGATTCCTGCTCCAGTGAGAATAGCTAAGGTTATCGTTGTTACACTCATCAGCAACGCCGTTTTCAGGTTGAACTCTCTTGTTATAACTGCGAACGTTGCAACGCTGGGGAAGTATAGCGCCACTATGAGGGCATAGATGAAGATTTGCATGGGCGTCATGAAAAAGGAGAGCTCGCTCACTCCTAGTTTGAGCTTTGAAATAACTAGGAGCATTTCGATGGCCATTTCCTTTCGGAGAAAACCGTAGACGAGTGTGATGCTTGTGATCGATGGGAGGCCGAGTACGCCGCCCATAAAGCCTGCTGAAGCATGCAGGATCGGGGTTACTATGTTAAAGGCTTCGATGAAAGACAACAATAAGCTTCCAGCCACTACGAATGGAAGGGCTATTTTGAAGAACTCGCGCATTCTGACCCACGTCTTGGAGAGCAGCGACGACAGCGTCGGCATCCTGTAGGGTGGCATCTCCATAAGCATGCTTGGAGACTCTCCGGGGATTACTTTGCTCAGCACTACCGAGAGCAGGGCGACCAACCCTATGACGACTACATATATCGTCAGCGCGTATTGGAGGCCGCCATAGTAGCCTGCTGCTCCCAGTACAACCGCTGTCCTCGCGGAGCATGGAAGAATAGTTATCAGGAAAGTGACGATCAGCCTTTGCTTCCTACTTTCAAGCATCCTCGTCGACATTATGGCTGGAACGTTGCACCCTAAGGCTGACACTAGCGGTATTATCGATTTTCCATGGAGCCCAAACTTGTGGAGGATCAAGTCAGTCAGGTACGCCATGCGTGACAGGTAACCCGTGTCCTCCAAGAGTGCTAGGGCAAGGTAGAACGTAACCACGTATGGCAACGCCACAGATAAAGCCGCCTCGATGCCCGTCAGCAGCCCGTCAACGACAAAATACTTTGCAAGCGTCTGAAGCGGGAAAAGCTGACCCGCCACGAGTTCAACGACCTGTGAAGCCGCATCACCATACAGTTGCGCCGCTAGGCTACTGATCACCTCAACTATCAGCTCGGTCCACGTATAGCCGACAAGCAGCTCTACAGACGGCGTCAAGTAGCCTTCAAAGAAGGCTGCAATCCCACTTTCAAGTACTCCACCGCCGAGGAATATCAGAGCGAATATTGCCATCAGTACGAGAACAAGGATCGGGAAGCCTGTCGAGTAGGAGAGGAGGACGCTGTCCAGCTTCTCCTGCAGCGTTGCCTTAGTACTTTCTCTGCGTATAACTTGCCGGGTTATCCAGCCAGCTAAGGCGAAACGCTCCTTCGCCATGATCACCGACGAGTTCTCGCCAAGCGTCCACTCCAGATCACGCCTGGTTGCCTCTATCTCGGCGGCTAGCCACCCGGGTAAGCTTCCTCCAAGCGCCGCTTCAACAGCTCTACTGTCCCCCTCTAAGGCCCACTCTGCTAAGATCCTAGGGGTAACCACGTCACCTACAAAGTATCCTGAGAAGGCTCGTTCCAACCTTTGAAGGCGGCTTTCAACTAGGGGGGAATACTCCACTTTTCTACGATGACCGATCCTTGGAGGAACCTCCATCGCCCTTTCTGGTTGTCCATGCCTGAATCTTCTCCTCCTACCATACCCACTATTAGCTGTACGCTCCTCTCTTCCCCTTTTCCTTGCATCCACCGTCAATTTAACGGCGGCTTCTAGAACCCCCCTGACGTTTATCCCCTTAGTTGCCACGGTGGGTATAACTGGGACGCCTAGAAGCTCCGATAATGCTTCATGGTTCACGTTGATCCCCTTTTTCTTGGCGAAGTCCACTTGGTTGAGGGCCACCACGAGCGGCACGTTCAGTTCTAGGAGCTGAAGGGTAGAGACGAGGCATTGATCAAGCCTGCTTGCGTCGACCACGTTCACTATGGCGTCAGGTTTCTCTTTTATGATCGCCTTCACGGTTACTTCTTGATCCTCCGAGAGAGAATTTAGGCTATATGTTCCCGGAAGATCTGTCACCTCAACCTTAACCCCGTCGATGCTGGCCAGCCCTCTTATAACATCAACTGTGGTTCCAGGGTAATTTGACACTACGGCGTTAACACCTGTTAACCTGTTAAAGAAGACGCTTTTGCCAACGTTTGGCGTTCCTACAAGAAAAACTCTTATGGCGCGGCCTTCGGGCACCGCTTTCTCGTCCATTTCACTCACCGTTCACTGGAACGGCCATTATGACTTCTGCAAGTTCCCGTCCCATAGCCACTTGGAGGCAGCCGGAGTCCACTACGACCGGGCCGCCTGCGGGCGCCTTCCTGACCAGCTTAAGCTCAACTCCAGGCATTATACCTAGGGAAACCAGTCTTCTCAGCAAATCTCGTTTCTCTTTAATTATCCTCACAACCCTAACCTTCAAGGGCGGGTTGAAGCTGGTGAGGGGCTTACCCGCCTCGCCCCTTATTTCCCCTGTTGGAGGAGGTATAATGTTGCCATGAGGGCAAGTTTCAGGGTTCTTGAGAGACGACGCCAGCTTCTCTGCCACTTCATCGCTCAGAGCATGTTCCAGCCTGCACGCCTCCTCGTGGCACTCGTCCCACTTAACCCCCGCGATATCTGTGAGCAGGCGCTCGGCTATTCTGTGCTTCCTTACAACTCTTGCGGCAACCTCACGTCCTAGGGGGGTCAAGCTAGCCCCCTTGTAGGGGGCATATTTAACCAAATTCTTCTTAGTAAGCGTCTTTTTCAGCATCTCGGTTACCGATGCCGGGGAAACACCCAGCCTCTCGGCTAGCTCACTAGTCTTCACGCTGTCTTTACCTTCCTCATGCATATGGTAAAGCGCTTCGATGTATTCTTCCTCTGACTCTGAGAGGTCGCCCTGTGCTGATGGCATAGGATACACCATTTTTAGGTTAGCCTAAAAATATATATAAGCATTTCCAATGGGTTGCAGTTAAACATAAACATTTTTCCAGAACAGTTGAAAACGCCTTTTTTTATGGATTAAAATCATGAAAAAGTTTATATTAAACGAAAAGGGGAATAATTTTCTGAAAAATTTCTGGTTGGAGGAGTGGCGATGTCCGAGACGGTTTCCAAAAAGGAGCTTCTTTCAGTGTGGTCGATCCTGTCGGTGATCGGCGGCCTTTACGCTCTAGGCGTAGGCGCCTTGGTTCTACCGATACCGACAGCCATAAACAACGCGTTAATGTCAGCGCTCGCCGCGTACATGATCAGCCCTGAGACTTTCGCCCCCATAGTTACAGCACTCCCGCTTCTACAGCTGATCCTAAACAACCTCACCATAATACTCGGTCTCCTTCCTAGTATGATGGGAAGCCTAGGTGGCGGGATATACGCCTACGGAGTAAGCCTAATAGTCATCGGTCTACTGATAATCCTAGGCGGCGTAATGACTTGGAAGGGAATTAAGCCCGGGAGTGCCGTCTGCCTTATCTTCGGCCTAATAGGCTTCCTAGTATTCTTCAACATGGGTGCAATGCTCGCCCTCATAGGCGGAGTTGTGTCATACGTCTTAGCGAAGAGCTAAACTTGGATCCGCTCGCCTCACCTTTACTTTTTTTTGTCTGTGCTTCCCGAATGTTACCTTGTGGTTATGCTTAGTGGAGGTCTCGCTGGCTGTATTTCAGGTAGTATTCTAATAGTTGGGGGGCGAAGCGGCTGAACAGCGAATATTGGAAGCGGCAGCCTGCTCTCCCCCCTCATTAGCTCACACCGGAAGCAGACCCGCGGGTCTATAGTAACTTTCCCTTCCTCTGATGAAACCATAACAGTGCTGCATGTATCCCCCTTAACCACACATTTAACCAGAAATTCCTCAGGCATCTGGATTCCCCATCCACCTCTCCATAACATAGTTAAAGGGTTTTTGCAGTTAATAAGTTTTAAGGAGGGTTCTCATGGATGGGAGGCTATCTGAGACCAATGCGGGGAGCCGCACCGTTCAAGGGAAGGAGATCCTCATCTATGGCTCCTGCATTCCGATGGAGTACCCTGAAGTATTCAAGGAGATTTCAAGGGGGCGAACTTCTCTTTCAGCATGCTTGGAGGCTGAGCACATGAACATGCTCGTTTACAAGCTGGCATACATGTTCAGGCTGAAGAATCCTCCGTCGTCGATAACTGTGCTAACAATAGATGGATCCCCTCACTGCGTTCAGCTACACTACGCAGTACAAGAGGCTCTCAGGATCGCCGGAGCCGAGATACCGACAACACACCTAGTTATCGCTAATGGAAAAACCGTTGAGGTAAGCCCCGAAGTGGTGAAACGGTCAAGGTGGCTAAGCAAGATAAAAACGTAAAAAACGCGTAGCATAACCTCTCAAAAATGCTCTTCCACTCAAATTAGACATCATGATGGGCCACCGGTATATGCCTCGTCTTAGGATGGCAGGTAACCCCCCGCCTTCGACGGTTTAAAGTTAAATGATGACAAAGCTTCACAGAGTTATCCTCAGACGAGGGCGGGGAAAGCTTACGTGCATGTTTTAAAAAAGGTGGTTGAAGTGTTTCAAGACTGGACTCCTGTGATGGTTAATGCTTTCATTGCCGGAGTAGGCAGAGCTCTTGACTTGATCTCAACATGGTATGTGACTCCTCGACTAAAGCTTGAGACGAGCAGGGTGATTGGGAAACTTGGCTGGAGGAGGGCTGTCGCGCTGCAGCTTCCAGTAGTCGCTTTAGCATCCCTCCACGTTTCCGCAGCGCTCTTCGTATTCTTCTTCTCACTTTTCCTCGCAGCGGGAAACGTTCAGGGAGCCTGGTTTGTAAGGGAGGTAGGGGAGGAGAAGTACTTCAGTCTGCTGGTCGAAGCCGCGAGGAAGGCAAGGTGGAGGGAGATCGTGTTGAGCGAAGCCGCACACCTGGCCCTCTACGCGACGCCTGCAACCGTACTGACATGGGTAATCCTTGCTGCCCCATCCATCCAGTTCCCTCCATGGGACACTTATACGTTGGCACTCCCCATACTTTTAGCATTAGCCTTTTACGGCTGCTTGGGAACCTTCAGAATGCTTATGCACCTCCACAGACTCAGGAAGCCGCCGTCAAATGTGGAGGATGAACCTTTTCCTCCCAAATAGCCGCCTTCAACCCTAGATGGTCGCTACCGTCGACCTTATATTAGCGGATTGCAATACTTCTTAGAGATAGGTGATTGTTATGGGAGAGAAGGTTTATACAGTGGATTTCTGGAAAACCGACATTCATGGGGAAGAGGTAGGGATCAGGCAGAAGGAAGTCTTGATGTCAAAGTCGAGGCAGTTCACAAGAGACATGGATCTTTATGGTTCAGTTAAGCTCGGATCCGAGAAGGTTGGCTACGTAGGTTACAGAAGTGGAGTCTGGGACTCTGGCGAGGTGGGGCTTGAGGAGAAAAGGCTCGTCGTGAAGTTTTTCTCGAAGTCATTCTCCTGGATTGGAAGCATAGAGGAACTAGTTAGTAGGAGCGTTGCGAGGTCCATTGGCATAGGGGCGCCTATGCCAGCTTTCGCCGCTGTGCTTGCCGAAGACAGGATTATCCATTACTTGGAGAAGATTTACCGCGGCCCCGTCAGAACAGATACCTACGTCCTTTCATCGGTGGACGATGAAGGCGGCTTTCTCCACATCGTGAAGCTGGTGGGTAAGAGGGTTTCGCTAGGAGCAGACTTCGACGTTTTCTATGGAGTTGAAGAAAAGAAGATCGGAAAGGTAGACTCCAAACTCCTAAACGTAGGAGGTAAAGTCGAAGTCAAACTCTCAGAGGAAGTTGAGAGTAAAACTCTAGCCAATCTACTAGTCATGTTCGCCGCAATGCTAAGGTTTCAAGAAGAAGTCGAATCAAAAGTAGAGAAGCTCATCGAGGCAACGAAGAAAGAAGGGAGGCCAATTAAGGTTCAAAGCGAAGAAGTCGGACTCTTGATTAACCCGAGGATACTTAAAAGCGCAGTCTTCTAGTAGCATTTAGCGGCTTCCAGACGGCTTTTAGCTGCTCAGTATTTTTTTGCCTTCCTTGTAGCCGAAGTGGAAGGCGTCTATGTTTTCTTCAGGGTTGCCAAGCCGCTCTCTTATGGTTTCCTCTATATGGTGCATTTCGAGGGGTATTCTTCCCGTTGCAAAGGCGATGCCGAGCATTATGGTTCCAGCCATCGTGTAGCCGCCGTACTTCTCGTCCGCCATACTGTTAACGTTAACAGTGTAGACGTGCGGCGTGAACGCCTTCATGGCCTCGACGAACTTCTCTATAGGAGGATACTCCGCCTCCCCCGCCCTGACTGAAACCGGCCAGACCTCATAAGTGTTCATTATCGTCACACCGTTGCTTGAAACGTACTTCGCGTTTCTGAGAGTTTCCATTGGCTCAAGCCCAATTAGCAGGTCAGCTGTCCCCGAGGGGACTAGTGAAGCGTGTATTCCGCGCCTCTCATCGTACTCCTCCCCCGGCTCAAGAACACCGAATCTCACGTGACTGTTAACTGAGCCCTCCCTCTGGGAGGCGCCCCTCGTCTCTGTTCCACCGACCATGATGCCCGCCTTCACCGCTGCGTACTTCAGGAGCAGCCCTATGGTCATAACGCCTTGGCCGCCGACGCCGGCTATCAAGATATTAACCTTCCTCACGATTTCGCCTCCTCTAGAATTGAAGTGTTTCTCCATATCTTCGTGTGGGTTATGGCGCATCCCTTACAGAGCTGTTTGCAGACGGAACAGTTGACACATCTGCCGAGGTCTATCTTAGAAACCTTCTTTCCTTCAAACTCCCCTACTACTATTGCCGGGCAACCGAAGGCCTTCAGGCACTCCTCACAGAATATGCATATGTGCTCCGCCACCTCGTAGAACTCCTCGATCCCCTTCCGCTTCTTTTCAGCTTCAATTTCCCGCATCCTTCTCTTCGATTGAAGCACACACTCCTGCCTTGAAACGACAACTCTGACCCCGCTCCGCTTAAACGCCTCATCGAACACCGATATTGCCTGCCGCAGGTTGAAGGGGTCAACCACCCTCACGTAGTCGGCCCCCAGCGCCCTACAAACCTCAGCGATGTCCACCGCCTTAGCTTTCCCTGAAGCCGAGAGCCCTGTTCCAGGGTGAGGCTGATGCCCCGTCATAGCCGTCCACCCGTTATCCATCACGACTATGAGTATGTCTGCGTTGTTCCACACAGCGTTAAGCACTGCGGGCATTCCCGTGTGGAAGAAAGTTGAGTCCCCGATGAAAGCTACAACCTTCTGCTTCTTGCTCTTAAAGCTTATCCCGGAAGCTATGCTTACCCCGGCCGACATGCAAACCATGAAGTCGCCCATATTAAAGGGCGGAAGGGAAGCATTGGCGTAGCACCCTATGTCTCCTCCCCAAACGATGTCGTAGCCCTTACCTTCAACAGCCTTCTTTATAGCGTATAACGTCGCTCTATGGGAGCAACCGGGACAGAAGCCAGGGGTTCTCATCATCAAGAGGCTGCTGAAGCCCAGCGTTTTCAATGCTAACTCCTGTGGATTGATGGGCGGCTCGACTCCGAAAACCTTACTGTAGGCGATGAGCGCGTCATCAACGCTCAGTTCTCCTGCAGGAGAAAAAAGCTCCTTTCCAACTATTTTAACGCTTAACCCCTCGTCGTAGGCGATCTTTTTAAGCTCGTCTTCTAGGAAGCCTTCAAGCTCCTCCATGACTACGATCTTTTCAAGGTTCTCGGCGAACTCCGCTACTAGCTTCTTAGATAACGGGTAAACTAGGCCAAGCTTGAGTATAGGCACGTCGTAAAGCTTCAACATGTCAAGTGCCTCCAGCGTGTAGTTGTATGAGACGCCAGACGTCACTATGCCAATCCTCCTCTTCCCTTCAAGGATCTTGTTCAGCGTCGTACTGTAAGCGTAATTCTCTGCCAGACGAGCCATGTTCCTGAGAAGCTTCTGTTTATTCGAGACCGCTATCACCAAGGCGCTGAAGTACTTCCCCCAGTTCTTCACAAAGTACCCCTCTTCCTTGGGAGGCCTCAGCTCCCCGAGGACAACCGGGCCCAGAGAATGACTGGTTCTGGCGGTCATGTTAAGCATAACAGGCACATCAAACTCCTCAGAAATGCCGAAAGCCGTGGAAGTAAAGTCCTTGCACTCCTGCGGATTCGAAGGTTCAACCACAGGCATGTGAGCATGCAGCCCGTAATACCGGTTATCCTGCTCATTGGTACTCGAAATGCAGCTTGGATCCCCACCGTTAACTATCACCAGTCCGCCTCCAGGTCCAACACCGCAGTAGCACAACGTGAAAAGCGGGTCTGAGGCGACGTTCATGCCAACCATCTTCATAGCGCAGAGCGCGCGGACGCCGCTCCAGCTGGCACCTATGGCGGTCTCCAATGCTACATACTCATTAGTAGAATACTGTGCAACAAGCCCCGGAAACTCCTTTGCAACTTCTACAAGCGTGTCCAAGACCTCCGAGGCAGGCGTGCCCGGGTAGCCGGAAGCGAGCCCCACACCAGCCTCCAGAGCGCCCCTCGCGACAGCTTCATTGCCCAGAAGCAGGACGCGCTTCCCTGGCTCATTCAAGGCAACATCGCTAACCAAATACGTAACCTCCCCAACTCTCTACAAAAACAGTAACGTTTCAAATTATTTAAAGTTTAAAACTTAAGCCTCCAGAACACGGTTATAAGACACTAAAAAGCTTAGAATCACAAGCACTCCACTTGATTCCACCTAAAGGGGAATTAAAGATTTAGCAAACCTCCTTTAGGCACCTAAACTTCTAAATTTTCCTTTAAGCAAGGGCTTCAATCCCTCATTTAGCCCCTTCTCCACCTTATCTCGCCCCTCTCCTTCCACGAAGTTTAACGCCAATTTTCTGATGTCTTCCTTTTTAGGGTACTTTTTCAGAAAACACTGCCACAGACCTTTAGCCATAGGGACGAAGTCTTCAGAGGAGAGCATCGCCCTCAGCTCGTCAGCCGTCCTAAACCCGCTTCCCTCGATGTCAACCTCATCGCTGAAGTTCGGCGCCTCCTCAACCAGCGCTAGGAAAACGTAGTTCACCTCGTTTTCCTCCACGTCGTAGAGCGGACCCATGAAGAAGGACAGCCTACCGCGAACCCCCATCTCTTCCAGTAGCTCCCGCTCAGCAGCCCTGAACAAACAATCAGCCCCCATCGCCTCGTCAGGGGAAACATGACCGGAGGCCGTGTCGGTATACCTACCGGGGTTACTCCTCTTAAACTTAGATCTCCTCTGAACCAAGAGTAAGCCCTCCCTGCTAAAACCAAGAACTCTAACCACTATGTGAGGCACGTTAAGCCTGTGAGCCTCCCCCCTACTCAAAGGGTAGACCACAACCCTTCCACTCTCTAACCTGACGCACGCAACAACCTCGCCTTCTTCATCCATTCACGAACACCACCCAAGCAACACGTTATCTTTCAACCACGCGCCACATAAAAACATAAACCTCCAAAGGGAAAAATCAGCTAAAGAGTGTACAAGTCATGTGACGACGATGTAAAACCGCATCTTGGGTCTGTCTCATTTAGTTCCATTATGTTCATCCAGCTACGTGCCACAAAAGGTCATTGACACCCTTCGTCGAAGCGATTTTGCGTGTTAGGAGTGAATATGTGATTTAATGCGTTGTCAAAACATTCATATGGGAGTTCTTGTGGGGTTGGCGTGTTTCCTTTAGCGCTTCGACCTTTTTGCTGATTTTTATAATTAATAAAAAACCTTATAATTAATTGGAACTTACTACGAATCATATTGTACGTTTCGTAAATATAATACTCGTTTTCTGCAAAAGTTTAAAAATGAAGACTACTATAAGTGATAGTGCTTCATTGACAAGTAGCGGTGACAAAGTGATCGGAGGCGGGTGGTTGTGCGGCTTAAGGTTAGTGTTGAGTGTGGGCGGTGTGGTTGTAGTGTGAGTCATGAGGTTGATATTGAGGGTGAGGTGCTTTCGTGGTTTCAGGGTCAGCTTAGTGCGGCTGG
>Ga0185307_1000196_pt1 | contig 41988 bp, 50 predicted proteins | sample LHCtaG_FD_128010 | JGI IMG/M metagenome (GOLD analysis project Ga0185307, IMG submission 128010) | Hot spring microbial communities from Little Hot Creek, USA to study Microbial Dark Matter (Phase II) - LHC4sed_matched (SPADES... | ecosystem: Environmental > Aquatic > Thermal springs > Hot... | reverse complement strand
TGTAAGGGAGGGCCTGTGTTGGGGATATGTGGGGATGTGGTTGCTCGGGATCTAGCTAGATTGTTTGTCCTCGAGAATCTCGGCGGGATTGAGAATTTTGCTAGGGCTTATGCCCAGCATATAGGGGAATCCATGATAAAGACACTATGCGATGAGCTTAAAGACCTGGGAGGGGGGTGATATAGATGGCTAGGGTCTATTATGTTGATGTGGCGGTTCCAGCCGATAAGAAGAAGAGGGGAAAGCATAAGATTCATGCGGTCTTTGACGGGAGCAGGGTTTTCAGGGTTAAGAAGCTGACGGAGCTGGATGATGCCGGCGAGATATACATTGATGCGATGTTTCCGCAGATCTATGGAGAGCTGGTGGAGCTGATCGGGAGAGACGTCAGGATATTCTCATTGAAGAGCCTGAGGTTGCTTAAGAGGTTGAGGGAGGAGAATGGAGTTGAGAAGTCTGATGAGGCCGATGCAAGGCTTTTGAGCATTATTCCAAGAAGCCATTTCAAGCAGTTAACCCTCAAAGAGTTAAAGCTACTCCAGCTCATTAACACGTATGAGAAATATGTTAAGTGGAAAAAGACTATCTAACAATGGGCAAATACTTGTCCACAATCACAGAATCCTCTTAAGGAACATGTTAAAGAGCTCTGATCTTTACGTGATCATTATGGCTACAAAATAATTAAAGAAGTCACGAATGATGAAAATTATGCAGTAATATATAGGATGGCGCGTAGGGAGCTTGGGCTTAAAAATAGTGTTGAAATTGCAATATTAGTGGCAAGGTTGCCGTTGAATTGGAAGCTTAGCAGGCTTAAGGGCTTGCTGGGCCTAACACCATGCAGGAGTAAAAGCTATAATCACAAATTACGCGCACATCTCGCAAAAGTTGCAGCAAGCATTTACCTTAACAATAAACAACATAATAGAAGAATCGGATCAAAAATTCTTGAAGACAAAGAAGGTTTATCACTTGGAAGGACGCTTTATATATTGCAGCTGAAAATACTTAAGACACTGAAGAAAAGCGTGGCAACAACAAAGGCAACGTATGCTGGTCGACGGGCAGTAAAAGCCGGAAGGGCCGGTGGTATGAAAATGTCCCCGCCACGGACTTTCCCGTGGTGGCTCTTGCTCGACACCCGCCGGCTCCGGCTACGATGGCTCGCCGGCCAGCCCCACCCTCTACCCCCTATATTTTATTCTTGTAGAGGTCTTAATGATATTTTTCAGGCCCTCAGACCCGCGGGGATAATAAGAACATTTCCCTGCCAGGGGGCCGGGGATTGGGAGGCCGAATAAAATGTCCTTAAGAAAAATGTTCATCGCTCTAGGGAGGCCTTCAATTATCGTCCTTCTCATGGGCTATCATGTTTATTCTCGCCCTATCCACAGGTCGTGAAATCCTTTAGCTATTGCTAGGTATGAGAGGAGCCAGGGTAGCTCTAGTGGATGTCCTTCCCATATCAGCCCGAGTAGATCATAATAGTAGTAGAAGATATCCACCAAGCCGGTGAGCATGAACCCTATTAGGAGGTATAGCCATCCTCGAGCAAGCTTTCCTCCCCAGAAGACCATGAAGGCGATTACCGCGAGCGCTATGAGAACCGCGTCATATATGGGATATGCCACAGCTAGAGCCGCCTCCACGATGTTGCCCGAGTGGGCGAGCGCCTCGGGCACGACCGTGAAGAATGCTATCGCTAGAATGACCAGACCACTGACGATTGACGGCACCTTGATCACCCGCTCCGAGAAAACATATCCGAAAACCTTCATGAATACGAAGAAGCCGATGAAGAATGGGCCATATCCGGTAATATAGAATACATCTGCAAGCGAGGGAAAGGGGACCTCTATACCAAATACTAGGACGTAGATCGCCCACACGATCTCGCCGATACACCAGATTAATAGCCCGAGGGCGAGGAGAAAGAATATTGCTCCAAAGAAGCTTCTGAGACCATATCTCCGGGCGGCATCGAATCCGAAGATCGCTGATATGAGAGCATAAGCCGGGAACAATATGTTGGATGATAATTCTATGAAGGGCTGATCCCAAAGCCCATAAATGTAGAAGGCTGTTGAGAGGGCTACAAGGGCTACTAGTAGGGCATCAACAGCCTTACCCATAGCAGTAATCATTAAAAATACTTTTCCAGCATATAAGGATGCTTTTTGACAGGAAGCTGAGGCACCCTCTAGATGTGTGTTTTGAAGTTTTATGGCGTAAAACTTTAATCACACCGGCGCTGCTCATTTGATGAATGAGCGTTTACCGGGTTTGCGGGACGGCTCTATTATCGGCCTTCCTGATTCTAGCTCTCTTGACAGGCCATATCTCGGCTCAGGAGGACAGGGTTTTGGTTGTGGTTACTGCTGGTCCTTTGGCCAGCGTTGTCAAGGAGGTCGGCGGAGAATATGTTGATGTGAGGAGTATTCTTCCGCCTGGTGCTGATCCACATAGCTATGAACCGAGCGCTCAGGAGCTCCTATCACTTATCAGCGGCGCATCCCTGATAGTCATGACAGGGCCACATCATCTCCCAGTCGAGGAAAGGATTGAGGAGCTCTCTAGGGAGGGGCTTATCAGGGCTCGAGTCCTAGACTATCGGGATTATCAGAGGGAGGGCTTGAGGCTTCTCGAGATCGACGGCAGCCTGAACCCACATGGATACTTCTTCTCGTTAAGCGGCTTGAGGGCTATTGCTAAGGCATGCGCCGGCGAGCTCTCAAAGCTCATGCCGGATAAGTCGGAGTACTTCAAGCAGAGGCTGGATACTTATCTCGGGAGGCTTGCTCTCATCGAGGATTCTGTCAGGCGATTGAACGTGCATGGTGTTAGGGTTGCTCTTGCGGATCCCGCGCTCCAGTATATCGCCGATGATCTCGGCCTCGATGTGGAGGCTATACTCAGGATCGAGCATGGCGTGGAGCCTTCTCCCAAGGAGGTTGCCGAGATCGTGGAGCTTTCTCGAGAAGGCAGGGTCTCGCTCGTGCTCCTGAGCGATATAGGCCTCATAGAGGTTTCAGCTATTATGACAGCTCTAGAGGAGAACAAAGTATCATATGTGCTCATCCCGCTTCTCAGCTTCTCGAATATGCCTGAGCTCGCCCCGGTATCCGCGGCATCCATAGTTAAGAGCAGGCTTCAGCCAGGTGGCAGCATGAGGGGCGCGGGAAGCTTATCAGATGCATTCTTACTTCCATCACTCGTTGCGAACGTCGTGCTTGCGCTACTCCTAATACTGCTCATCCTGAGGGTGAGGCGGCATGGCTGATGTCGAGCTTAGAAATGTGTCATATTCCTTCGGCGATAGGGTGGCGCTGGAGGATGTCACCTTCGAGCTCGACTCACCCTTCTTCTGCGCTGTCATGGGGCCTAATGGTGCTGGGAAGAGCACGCTGCTGAAGCTTATGCTCGGCTTGCTCAAGCCACAGAGGGGCAGGATAAGGATAATGGGGTATGATGTCCCGAGGGAGGCCAGCAGGGTTAGGAGGCTTATCGGATACGTCCCGCAGGTAGTCGACATAGATCACAGGATACCCATGAGCGTTGAGGAGGTCGTTGCCATGGCGGCCTTATCGAGGAGCCTGCCGCCTAGGATCATGACCAGCGAGGTGAGGCGCAGGGTTCGCGAGGTTCTTGAGCTCGTCGAGCTGGATGATCCCTCAGCGCAGTTCTCCGAGCTTAGCGGCGGGCAGAGGCAGAGAGCCCTCATCGCTAGGGCGCTCGTCAGCGAGCCCACGATCCTGCTCCTCGATGAGCCCTACTCGATGCTAGACTTCGACATGAAGTGCGAGATAGCAGATCTACTCTACAAGCTGCATAGGGATAGGGGAATCGACATATTCCTCGTTGCGCATGAGCTCAGCCCATGCATCCACATGGAGCCGACCGTGATCCTGCTGAATAAGCGGATCTACGCTATCGGGAGGGCCGGTGAGGTCCTAACCTTAGAGAATCTTAGGAAAGCCTATCCGGGCCTAACCGAGATACCGGCGGGATTCATACTCGGCGAGGATCATGGGTGATGTCCGGGATGCCGCTCGACCTCCTCATGTTAATCTACCTGTCAGCGGCCACGAACGGCCTTCTCGTTGGGGCCATAAGCCTACCACTCATACTCTCTAGGAGTATACTATTCGCGCTAACGATGACCCACTCCGTTCTCGGTGGGGCTATACTCGGGGTCTACCTGAATGAGGTGCTCGGCATCGGCCTCCCAGTCCCGGTAACAGCATTCCTAATGGCCCTGATACTCTCGATACTCGTCGCTGAGCTATCCGAGAAGATATTCTCGGAGGATGTCTCCATAGCGCTCGCCGTTGCCCTAGCAACCACGATAACAGTTGTATTCAGCTATCTCCTAGCCAAGGCATCCTCAACCGGCCTCTCACAAGCATGGGCCTATGTCGCAGGGACATCAGCAGTGGCCACGCTGGGAGACCTTCAGAGAACATTGACCGGCCTAGTGATAACCGCGCCCATAATACACATGATAAGCGGCGAGATAAAGTACATCGCCTTCGATAGAGATGGCGCCGAGGCTATGGGCATAAACACAAGGCTATACCGATATCTCTTCTTCGCCCTCGGCTCTCTCGCAGCCTCGATACTATCCATGAGTATAGGGGTTCTCGCTACCCACGTGCTCCTAGCAATCCCCGGAGCGATTGCTGTCAGATTTTTTAAGAGGAGGCTTTTCGCCGCATCATACCTGTCGGCAGCCTCCCTGAGTCTTGGGGGGTATGCCTTGGCCCAGGCCATGAATATCCCGCCGAGCGGCGGCATAGGGATACTCTCAGCGATCGCGGTCATCGGGATGGTGGTGGCCCGTGAGTCTTAGCAGGCATAAGCTCAGCCCAAGAGCGATAGAATATCTTCTCTCTGTTCTCAGGAGATCCCGGGGCAAGGGCTATGCGAGGCAGTATGAGATCATCGAAGATCTCGGGGTCTCGAAGCCGACCGCCTCCCTGATGGTGAAGAAGCTTAAGCGGGTTGGCTATCTGAAAGTCGAGGGCGAGAAGATAATGCTCAGCAAGGTGGGCGAGATGCTGGTGCGAGAGCTCGTCCGGAGACATGGCATAATCGAGAGCGCGTTCTTCGAGCTCGGCCTCTCACGCGAGGGAGCATGTAGGGTGGCTTGGAGAATTGTCCAGGAGATCCCCGCCGAGGACGCCGAGCGCATCTGGATAAAGCTTGGCTCACCCACATCATGTCCCTGTGGATACCGAATCCCAAGTATCCACAGAGAGGCCGGCATAGAAGGGGTTGAGCCCTGCATAGCCTTCAGGGCTAGCCGAAGGACTGCACGGCCCTAAGCACAAGCATTGTTGACACCAGTATATCATCAAGGGTTGCAAGGAGCGATATTATCGGCCTCCTCGACCTAATCTCGAAAACAACCTCGCGGCCGCTCATCCTAGCAAAGAGCTCCATGCCGCTTGGAAGAGGCTCATTATCCGGCTGGAGGGCCCTCATCACGATTTCCGCGATTGAAGCATCCTCGAAACACATCCTTATCCTAGCCTCGCACTGGACAGCCTGCAATTCATCCTTCATCTCCTCTCACCTCGTTCCTGAAAGTTTCTCTTCAACAGCCCTATCGAGCTCTAGTAGGAATAATGCCTTCCGGGTCTTGGGTATGCTTGCACCAGCCGCGACATCATGCCCGCCGCCCCTCCCGCCAACGAGCTCAGCAACCTCAGCGAGTAGCTTGCCCAAGTTCAAACCCATCTCGACGAGCTTTCTCGATGCTCTAGCCGAGACCTTTATCGAGTCCTCGGACTGCGCTAGCGCAACTAAGATATGTTTATCGCCCTGAAGCCCCATTGAGGATAACATTGAGGCCACTGAGCTTATCAGCCTATCATCTATTACTCCCCCGCCATCTATCACGAGCAGGTTCTTCAGCTCCTGTCTGCACTCATCCCTCATGGCATACTCGATGGCTTCCGCCAGCCTTCTCCTATAATCCTCAAGCACCCTTTGAGCCTCCTCGAGCAGGGCCCCACGACCCCCCATAGCTATCGAGATCCCCAGCCACTCGTTGCCAGTCTTGCCGCATGCATTCAACAGCGAGGCGAACTCCCGCGCATCCCTCAGATAGGTCCAAGGCTCTTCCATCGTCAGCTCGTAGACCTTTCCAACAAGCTCCCTCGCCATGCTTGGCGGAAGCCCCAACGACGCCAGATACTTCAATATACCATTGTAAAGCTGCTTCTTCTCATCCTCCGATAGCTCCGACAAGACACGCCACCTATCATCATCCTTCACCCTTATCCCTATCTCGGTTAGGAGGCTGTAGGCATTCGCCTCATTCCCCGAGATGCCGACGATGAAGGGGTTCATCGTGCTCGCCATCGCCACGTGTATGGGCTTACTACTCCTCCCATAGAAGAGTAGATCCTCCTCAACCCTAAGCAGCCCAGCCTTTACAGCATCCTCCACAATCCTCTCATTGAAACCATGCAGGCTTCTGCCATCGAATCTATCCTGCAGATCGCCTAGAGCGCCCGTCACAGCGACTGGTGAGAGGAGAATGTTCTCCTCATTCAGCGCCTTAGCGACGAGATATGCCACGCCGGCGCCACTAACCTCCTCGGAGCCATTTATGCCGTGGAAGTGCGGGTTGAGCTGGATCACGTTCGCGGGAGCAGACCCCATTGGCTCATGATGATCCAGTATTATGATAGGCCTGCTCGGCGAGAGCTTGGATAACTCGTTTAGGTAGCCGCTTCCCATGTCCACGAGAATGGGGATATATGCTGCTGGGAGATCCACGAGATACTTCAATGCATCCTCAAACTCTCCAACAGCCCTAGTCACGAACCTCGCATTATCCCTCAAGAGCATGGCGGAGACTATCGCGCCCGATGATAGGCCATCAGCATCTACATGACATATGACCAGAAACTTGCTACCTTCATCTATGAGAAACCTTATCTTCTCCGCTATCTCCCTAGCCCTTGAGAGAAATCCCCGTTCATCCCTGAATATATCTAGACTCATCAGCCATATTCATGATCTCTAGGGGGCTAAAATAGCTGTTCCCAGATGCTACTTGTATGCATAGACGAGCTCTGGTTCCCAGTCTGGTGGGAGCTCGCCGATCCGCTTGTAATACTTGACGAGCCTATGGATCTTGGCCTCGACGAGCTGGAGCCTATGCCTATTATATCTGTCTCCCTTATGCTTGCCTAGGTGCACCTTCATCCTCCTAGCCCTCCTGAGTAGGTTTTCTAGATCCTCGGGGATCTGGGGCAATAGGTTATTCTCCCTGAGGATCTGCTTTATCGTCTTGCCCGTCACCTGTTTGACGAGCGGGACGCCATGCTGATCCCGGAGGATTATGCCGATCATGCTCGGCGGATAACCCTCCTTAGCATACTTGACTACTAGAGACTCAACCTCCTCGGGCGTGAGCTTAACCCATGAGGGAGGAGCCTTGCTAAGCGGCCTCTTCGACCCCGACTTCCCCCGCCTACGCGCATGCATTCTAGCCATGTGCCAGCCTCCAAGGCGAGAAGCCTCTAGCCCGACTAAAAAACATTATAGCTTGGCGGGCGCTCTTTGAGCCAGCCTTGATCCCAAGCGTGATTATCTGCTACTCGGCTCATATGGGGAATACGCTTAAGGTTGCTAGGGTTATTGGGGAGGTCTTGGGCGCCGAGATCTATAGGCCCGGGGAGCTGGACCCGCGCGAGGCCATCGAGAAATATTGTCTGATCGGGCTTGGATCTGGCATATATTACGGCAGGCATCACCCCTCAATAATCGCATTCGCGGAGAGGCTTCCCGAAGCTCGGGATAGATACGCGCTTGTATTCTCGACAAGCGGTCTCCCCAAGATACCGATCCTCCATGACTATCATAAGCCCTTGATTACGATACTCTCGAGAAAGGGCTTTAGGGTTGTTGGGGAGTTTAGCTGTAGGGGCTATAATCTTCATGGCGCTCTCAGGCTTATCCGGGGGATGAATAGGGGTAGACCTGATGCGAGGGATCTCAAGAGGGCGAGGAGGTTTGCCGAGGACATCCTCAGAAAGCTGGCCTAGGATCTTGATAGTTTAAGAGTTACCGCCCCATTATCTGTGGCTGGATGGCGCTCTGGATAGGGATTGATGACACGGACTCGAGGAAGGCTGGCTGCACGACCTATGTAGCGGCGGTAGCCATGAGAGGGCTTGAGGCTCTTGGCGCGAGGCTGATCGGCTATCCGAGGCTCGTGAGGCTTAACCCCAACTGCCCCTACAAGACGCGGGGTAACGCGGCAGTTGCCTTCAAGGTTGAGGGGGTCGAGCTTGAGAAGGCCGAGGATGTTATGACGGGTGTTATCGAGGAGTTCTCTGAGCTTGATGAGGGGGCTGAGACCGGCATCGCGTTCCTAAGAGGAGAGCCTGATGAAAGGCTTCGAGGCTTCTACTGGAGGGCTGTCCGCGAGCTTGTACCCCTAGAGGATGGATTCAGGGTCGCTGAGGAGATTGGCGCCAAGCTCATCTACTATAACGGCGGCATGGGGATCATAGGCGCGCTCGCCGCAATAGGGGCCGACCTAAGCCTCGGGAAGACCTATGAGCTCATCGCTCATAGGCGGAGGGAGTATTGGGGCACGGTGAGGAGGATTGATCCAGCATCTGTCTTCGAGATGGATAGGACGACGAGGCCATACACCTTTGATAACATAGATCCTGAGAGCGGTGAGATTAGGATAGCTCCTCACACGCCATGTCCCGTCCTGCTAGGCATAAGGGGCGTCGACCCCGAGATCCTCGAGAAGGCTTTCAGGATGATCCGGATGTATGAGCCCATCGAGTTCGTGACGATCTTCGAGACGAATCAAGCGACGGATGCCCATTACCAGAAGCTCGGAACATGTGATCTCAGGGATGGTGTGAGCGCGATAGTCGAGGGAATCGTCGCCGAGGCGCCGAGAATCGACGTAGGCGGCCATGTCTTCTTCAAGCTTAGAGATATGTATGGTGAGATCTGGTGCGCGGCCTATGAGCCAACTAAAAGCTTTAGGAAGCTTATCCTGCAACTCATCCCCGGGGATGAGATCGTTGCATATGGTGCTGTCAAGCAGAAGCCTCAGGGGCTGACGCTGAACCTTGAGAAGATCTACATCAGGAGGCTCGCGGAGAAGATTGTTGAGAGGCCGCCCAAGTGCCCGGAGTGCGGGAGGAGAATGACCTCCATGGGAAAGAATAAGGGGTTCAAGTGCAGGAGATGTGGAGCTAGGTTGCCCGAGGAATGTAAAGAAATAGTTAGGGTTCCTAGGGCTATTAAGCCCGGGTTCTATGAGGTGCCGCCATCCGCGCGAAGACACTTGACGAAGCCGCTAATGCTCGGCGAGCTACTCTGAGATAACTAGCATGGTTAATGTGCTCCTGACTTTATCCAGCCTCCGTGTGAGGGCGCCCGGAAGCTAGGCCCGGAGCGCTATCCTCCAGGAGATAACCTCCTTAAGTTCATCCATCGTATTTGCCTCAACCTTCGCTATGATGTCATATACGCCGTAAACGGCGTAAGCCTCCTTGACGTTGGGGATCTTCTTCAGCTCCTCCAGAATCTCCTCCTCACAGCCGATCTCGGTATTTACTAGGACGAATGCTGTGGGCATAGCTTTAAATCCGCTTCCCCGGGTAATAAATCTTCTCAATACTCGGGAATCGGGATTTAGGATTGTTGTGAGGTCCTTTCAGTCGCTGGACTCAGCGGTTTCCACGGCCTCTACTTCCTCAAGCTCCTCCTCAAGCCCTCTTCTCACAAGCCTCGTAATATATCCTGCAACCTTGTTCCTGATCTTTTTGGAGACCTGTCCTGTGAGCGCCTGAGATACTAGGAGCTTATTAAGCTCGAAATCGGCCGAGACTTTGTCCGGAAACCTCTCTATAACCTCCTTTGCCAAGACCTTAATCTTCCGAATCTTTACGCGGCCCATGCTCTCAGGCTTAAATCACAGTCAAGAGGTTCCATGATAAATAGCTTCCCCGGAAGGCTTTTAGCCGGATAAGGAGCGCGGGGTAAGAGCTTTTTACCCACAAGTCTTATATCCAAAACTTATCCCCAAGGATAGCGCCGGGGGTGCGGCCATGCTGACCGCTAGAGGCCATCTCAGGAAGAAGGTTCACGCCAGCGGCAACGAGTATTTCTACATACATATTCCATCGAGGCTCGCACATGATAGCCAGTTCCCATTTAGCGAGGGTGATGAGCTAATAATCTCAGTTGATGTCAGATCCTCGAGAATAATCATAGAGAAGGCAAATGATAGTGAGAGCGGCCAGCAGAGCGCTAAGAGGAGGGCTCGGCAGAAAATTAATGCCTAGAAGATGCGCATCGGCCTGCTTCTAAAAGCCCTTGACACCATCTCGCATACATCCTCGACCACGCCTCCTATCCTGAATAGATGGCTCGAACATCTGCAATCAGATGAGCCGAATCCCCTAACAGCTTTCTGGGGGATTCTTGCGAGGAGCCCCGCAATCCTGCATTCATATTCCTTTGGAAGCTCGTAGGCGCATGCGCCCTCAACAATCACCTTATCGCTAGCAGTGAGGTAGTCAATATGCCATCGAAGCCTCTTCGCCTTGGATCTGTGCCTCGCCAGCCGCTTCTCAAGATTATTCTGAGCCGAGCCGACATACGCGTATAATCCTTTCTCAAGCTCTACCTCGCCGAGGCCGCCAACCCTTAACTTCACATCATCCAAGACTCTTAGAAAGAGGATGTAGACGCCTCTCAACAGGCGCTCATCTCGATCGTGGCTGGCTAAATCCTTATTATATCTGATTGCTGTAATGCTTGTCGGATGGGCCTACAGGTCTCGGGTAAGCCCGCTAGGCTATATGAAAGGCTTGATGGGGGCATTGTTGTCTGTAGGGCCTGCCCGAGGTATTGTAGGCTTGGGCCGGGCCAGAGGGGGTTTTGCGGCGTCCGGGGGAATATCGATGGCGTCCTCTATCTCTTAGTCTATGGCAAGATTATTGCGGCGAATGTTGACCCGATTGAGAAGAAGCCTGTCATGCATTATATGCCTGGGACGAGTGTCTTCTCGATAGCAACTAATGGCTGTAACTGGGCTTGCAGATACTGCCAGAACTATGATATTAGCCAGAGGAGGAGGGTTGAGGGCGCTGACGTCAGCCCTGAGATGGTGGTCAAGATGGCTAAGAGGTATGGGAGCGAGGGGATAGCTTACACGTATAATGAGCCGACAATCTTTATGGAGTTCGCGCATGATGTAGGCGTGATCGCTAGGAGGGAGGGGCTATTCAACGTCTTCGTGACCAATGGCTACTGGACGCCCGACGCTGTTAGGGAGGCCATGGACTTCCTAGACGCCGCGACCGTGGACTTCAAGGGGAACGCCGACCCGGACTTCCTGAGAAAATTCAGCGCCGTCCCCAGCCCCGACCCGATCTTCGAGACATTGCTCGAGCTGAGGGATAAGACTAGGATCCACATCGAGATAACGGATCTTGTTGTCCCGAGAATAGGAGATGACCTGGAGCAGGCTAGGAGGCTCGTCCGCTGGATATATGACAACCTCGGCCCCGATGTGCCGATCCACTTCCTAAGATTCCACCCGGATTACCTGATGCTCGACCTGCCCGCAACGCCCATCGAGACCCTCGAGAAGCATTATCAAGTCGCTAGGGAGGAGGGCATGAGATACGTCTATCTGGGGAATGTCCCGGGCCATCCATGTGAGAATACTATCTGCCCCGAGTGCGGCCAAGTCGTTGTCGAGCGCTATGGCTTCGACATCCTCTCATGGAACCTCGACGAGAAGAATCGATGTATATACTGTGGTTATCCGATAGCGATCTATGGTAAGCCGTCGCCAAGGGCGCTGGAGCGTAGAACCCTGTTCTAGGGCAATCCTTAATTCTAGAGAGTTATGCTTTCCCGGCTGAAATGAGGCTTCATGCAGGGATATGTGGGAGCTTTCCGAGACCACCGGAGCTTCGCAGGGCATTTGACGACTTCTCCGAGGGCAAGATAAGTGAAGGCGAATTCAGGAGAATCCTAGTGGATTCAATCCGTAATGTCGTGAAGCTTCAAGAGAGGGCCGGGATGAGCATAGTGACCAGTGGCCTCCTCTCATGGCACGACCTCTTCAGACCATTCACAATGGGGCTTGAGGGGCTAGAGGCTGGAAGGCTCATCAGGTTCTTCGACAACAACTTCTACTACAGGTGTCCGACGATAACCGGCAAGATCCGGTGGAGGGAGCCGATAACGCTTGAGGAGATTCAGGAGGTTAGAGGAGCCGCGCGTGGGCTGGTTAAGGCCGTTATCCCGGGACCCTTCACATTTCTAAAGCTCTCCGAGAACCGGTTCTACGCCTCGGAGGATGAGCTTCTCGATGACTTGATCGAGGCCCTGAGAGCGGAGGTGGGGGCGCTGAAACGCTCAGCCGACCTAATCCAAATCGATGAGCCGTCTCTTGTGGACCCGGAGCTCGGGAGATCCGAGAGGCTGAGGGGTGTTGATATTATAAACGAGTTCCTCTCTAAGCTTGATGTTCCCGGTGATAGAATTATTGTCGCGACATACTTTAACCTAGACCCAGAGAGATATGCCATGATCCTTGATCTTCGAGCAGGCCTTCATGTCGATCTTAAGTCCACGCCCGCCGAGGCTGATCAAGCTCTCAAGGAGCATGGGTTTGATGGGCCCATTCTCAGCCTAGGCATTATAGATTCTAGGAGCATCTATCCCATGGATCCGCGTGAAGTGGTCTATCATGTGAAGGCATACTTGGACTGTATCTCGCCGGACATCCTAGTCTTCTCGACGAGCTCCTGGCTCGACTACATCCCTTATAACGAGGCTGTTAGGAGGCTTGATGCCCTTGGCAGGGTTCTCGCCGAGGCGGAGGTGAGATTCATATGAGCTATAAGCTCCCCGACAAGCTTAGGACAACAGTTGTCGGGAGTTATCCATATTTCCCCGAGGCGCTTAAGGCATTCCAGCTTAGGAGGCGTGGCGACCGCGGCCCAGAATACGAGTCCCTAGTTAGGGAGGCTACTAGGAAGGCGATAACGGATTATTTGGAAGCCGGGATAGACATACTAGCTGATGGAGAGCAGAGGAGGGAGGATATGGCGGTCTTCTTCGCCGAGGAGCTTGAGGGCTTCGAGATAAGCGAGCCCGTCAGAATATTCGACAACGTCTACTTCAGGAAACCCGTGATCGTTGGTAAGATCGCTTGGAGGCGCGAGATACTTGTGGATGATTGGAGGTATGCCTCGAGCCTTGCCGCTGGGAGACCTATGAAGGTGACCATTACCGGCCCATACACCATGTATTCTTGGAGCTTTGACAAGATCTATGGGGACATGAGGAAGGCTATCCTCGACATGGCCGAGGCCTTTAGGAGGGAGATAGAGGCCTTGGTAAGGGCTGGGGCGACATTTATCCAGATTGATGAGCCAGCTCTCTCGACGAGGGCCGAGAAGAGGGATGTCCTGATCGCGGGTGAGGCTTTTGAGATTATGCTCGGCGGGCTGAGCAATGTGAAGAGGATAACGCATATATGCTATGGGAAGATGGAGAGACTCTTCCCCGAAATCCTAGACTTCCCAATAGACCAATATGACTTCGAAACTAAGAATAGGAACTATGAGCTATTAAATGTGTTGAAGGAGTATTCCTTTGATAAGGAGCTGGCTCTCGGCGTCATAGATGTGCATAGCTCGAGGATCGAGACCGTTGAGGAGATCATGGATGGGATTACGAGGGGCTTGGAGCTTCTACCACCCGAGAAGCTCTACATAAAGCCGGACTGCGGGCTGAAGAGGCTTAAGCGGGAGACCGCCCTCGCGAAGCTGAGGAACATGGTTGAGGCCGCAAGGAGGGCTAGGGAGGAGCTATCTTAGGATGAGGGAGCCAATCTCCTCTGCAATCCTCCTCACATCAACATCGAAGGTGTAGTGGATTTTTGTGAAGTTCTTCCTGAACTCTATCACCCGTCTTCTAACCTCTGATGGGTCTTCCCGCTTCTTCACGACCCTGTATATCAGCTCGGCTACCTCCACCATATCATCCTCCTTCATCCCAATCCTAGTAACCTCCTGAACCCCTATCCTTATCCCGGATGGGTTCTCTATGTCACTGGGCCCATCCCATGGCAGAATATTCTTGTTAACGATTATGTTCGCCTCCTCTAGGGCCTTGGCGCATTTCGCCCCGCCGCCATCACCCCGGACATCGAGGAGCACTTGATGGGTTCTCGTGAAGCCCCACCTCTCGCCTAAGACTTTGAAGCCCCTCGCGTGAAGCTCCTCGGCCAAGCGCCTCGAGTTCCTTAATATCTGGCCCGCATATTCCTGCCCGAACATCCTCATCTCTAGTGATGCCACGCCGAGCGCCGCCAGCCTATGAAGGTGATGATTCGAGACGAAGACGGGGAAGACTATCCTCGAGGCCTTCTCATATATCTCGTCGCTATTTGTTATTATAGCTCCACCCTGCGGCCCTGGGAAGGTCTTGTGGGTCGAGGTTGTGATCACGTCAGCACCATCCTCGAGCGGATTTGGATAGGCTCTCCCAGCTATTAGGCCGAGGACATGCGCCGCGTCATAAACGAGCCTTGCCCCCACCTCTTGAGCCGCCTCGGATATCTCCCTGACCGGGTGCGGGAAGATCACGACGCTCGCCCCCAAAACTATCATATTCGGGGACCTCTCCCTGATCAGCTTGACAGAGGCATCCACATCCACCATCATATCCTCGGGTATTATCGGGAGCTCAACCGGCTTTATCCCGAGCCTCCCAAGTATACCGTATTTGGAGTGGCTGACATGGGCGCCTCCGGGCAGGGGCAAGACAGCAGCCTCATCCCCCGACTTCGTTAAGCAAGCGAATATTGTCGCGTTTGCGATCGTGCCCGAGACCGGCCTAACATCCGAGTGTTTCGCGTTGAATAACTCCGCGAAGATCTTGGAGACCTTGACCTCGAGCTCATCCACGTATCTCGTCCCCTGGTAGAAGCGCTTGAATGGCAGGCCCTCAGCATATCTATGCATAGCGTCCGAGAGATAGACCACGTCCAAGAGCGGCGATGTAACGTTCTCTGATGCTATGAGGTTTATGCACTCGCTCCTTCTCCACATATTATGCCTCTTAACTAGGTCTAGGATCTCCCTTAGCTCGGCCTCATGCATGCCCTCTTTCAACCAGCTTGAGGCGCGGGAGATACCTTATTAAGTTTGTCAAGTTTGTGCTCTAAGATGCTGATGAGCTCGAGTGTACGCGGGGTTGCTAGGAGGCTGAGCCTCAACGTGGCGTTACTCGCGAGCTTCAGCACCCTCTACATGGTGGTCTTGAAGATGCTCCCGGGAATACCGGCAATAGGCTTCCCCGGCGTTAAGATCGAGATCGCGATCGCCCTCTCCCCCATATATGGCCTCATCCTAGGCCATGTCCTCGGGCCCGCCTCACTCTTCCTCGGGACAATCATGGCCATGACGCTCCTGCCAGGAAAATACACCATCTTCAGCTACGTGACTATCTTCGCCGCACCGCTCGGCGCCCTCACCTCATCCCTTGTCCTTGATCGTGGAAGGCTGCTTGGCGTGCCGAAATGGGTCTACGCAGCCGGGATCTACAACGCGATGCTGGCCATATGGTATGCGACGGATGTTGGCAGGCTCACAGCCATCTTCACCATATACTATATCGCCTCCATGGTCCTGATACTCGCAAGTGGGCTCCTTGGCCAAGCGGGCAGCTGGATCAGGCGATCAATGCTCAGGATCTTCGCCGGATGCTTCTCCGGAATATTTGCCGACCACTTCTATGGCAGCCTAGCGGCGATAATAGTCTTCAGGTACGCGCTCGGCTCATTCGAGCCCGAGGCCATGGCGGCCTGGTATCTCGCCGCAATTCCGGTGGTGGGCATCGAGAGAGGGCTCATGATCATCTTCTCATTTATCGTCGCATTCAACCTATATCTCCTCTTGAGAGGGTCTAGGTATCTCGGAGTGAGGGTTGAATAGGCTTGAGCAGGTGCCCAAAGCAGGTCTTGAACGGCCCATGCGGCGGGATGAGGCCGGATGGCACATGCGAGCTCGGCGACAGGCGATGCATCTTCTTCGAGCGGTATCCATCCAAGATCATCCTGGATCACGGGTTCAAGTTTAGGCCGGAGATCAGGAGGAGGCGGAGGTTCACGAAACTGCTCATGGAGATTGAGAAGAGGCCTGTCTGGATAGCTGAGATCCCCCCAAGCGCTAAAACTCTTAATAACATAGACCTCCTCAGGGGCCTCTCATTCACAGCCCTGAGCATACCTGATAACCCGCTCGCGCTCCTCCACATCGAGAACAGTGTTTTCGCCCAGCTGCTGAAGGAGAGGCTTGGATGCGAGGTCATAGTCCACCTAACCTGCAGAGATTTGAGCAGGCTCGCGATAAAGTCTAGGATACTCGCGCTCGCCTTATATGGCGTGGAGCATATCCTAGCCCTAACAGGAGATCATCCAAGGATGGGGCCTGAGGAGTCCGCGCCGGTCTTCGACCTAGACTCTACCAGGCTCATCTATCTCGCGAGGATAATGTCGGATTATGGCGTCGATGAGCTGGGGAATAAGCTACAGGTCATGCCGAGGATCCATGTCGGCGCAGGCCTAAACCCCTATATTCCACCGGAGATCGAGGTCTCGAGAGCCCTGCGAAAACATGAGGCTGGAGCGGAGTTCCTCGTAACGCAGATTATCTTTGATGCCGAGCCGATTGAGAAAATACTCAAGGCCCTTAAGGATACTGGCATAATTATCCCGGTCTTCACGGGATTCATAGTAGATGAGGCGCCCATCATCCAGCAGGTAATCAAGATCATGGGGCTTCCCAAGGCAGATACACCACGAGATCCAGAAAAGCTCGTCAACAAGCACATAGAAACCCTCGAGAGGCTTAGAAGGACCTACGGTCCCGTCGGCGCTTTCATATCAACCTTAGGCAAGATTAGGAACCTCAAGCTATGGGATAAGGCATTCAGATCGTGTCTCGCGAAAGAGTGAAGATAATATATGTTCCCGGAAATCTTAAATCATGGACCCGTCTATCTCTTATCTGATGATGACCGCCCGCATCACCTGAACTATGATGATGGATCAACCGGCTGAGCTGCGGTATTCCGGGCGGTTCTCCTCAAAAGACATAAAGTGGTGTTCGCGGCGAATTCTTTTAAGGTCCATTTATCCCCGAGGATAGATGATGGTTGAGGATCTGTTAAAGTATGCTCTTGAGGAAGCTGGTAGGCTGGGCGCGAGCTATGCTGAGGCAAGATATCAGAAGGATGTCGAGGAGACTATTGTCTTAAAGAATGGTTCCCCCGAGATCGCCGCGAGATCTGTTGATGAGGGGATTGGCGTAAGAGTTCTCGTCGATGGCGCTCTAGGATTTTCATCAACACCATTTCTTACTAGGTCATCCGTTAGGGAAACTGTCAGGTTGGCCTTCTCCATGGCTAGGGCGGCGTCGCGGCTCCTCAAGGACAGGATCAAGCTGAGTGATGAGGAGATGTCTAGGGCGAGGGTCGAGGTTAAGCCGAGGGTGAGGTTTGACGCCGTGGACTTGGATGCCAAGATAGAGTTCCTGAGGGAGGTGGATTCCTCGATCCTCGAGGTCGCTGAAAGACGGGGCTTGAAGGTGACGAGGTTTCTCGAGGTTGGGAGGCGCGATCTCGAGAAATGGGTCATGAATAGTGATGGCGCGGATGTCTTTACGAGGATCCCGAGGACTTTTCTCGAGCATTTCATAACTCTCTATTCGCCGCAGCATGGGAGCATTCAGAGGTTCCAGCATCTTGGTGAGGCTAGGGGTTGGGAGGCTGTTGAGGCATGGAGGCCTATCGAGATGGTCTCGGAGGAGGTTGAGCATGTGGCCGCTGTCCTGCTGCAAGGAGTCGCACCGCCGAGGGATCCCGTCGATGTCGTGCTTGGGCCGGAGATCGTTGGAATAATCTGCCACGAGTCCGCTGGCCATCCGGGCGAGGCTGACAGGGTTCTCGGCAGGGAGCTTGCACAGGGAGGCGACAGCTATATTAAGCCAGGGCTGCTCGGGACGAGGATAGGATCGGATATCGTTACGGTTGTTGATGACCCGACGATCCCCCATTCATTCGGCTATAGCCCATATGATGATGAGGGCATCAGGGGGAGGGAGCGGAAGCTGATAGAGAACGGCATCTTGAGGGAACTCCTGCATAATCGGGAGACCGCGGCGATATTCGGCGTCAGGAGCAATGGGGCGGCTAGGTCTGCTGGCTATGACTTGGAGCCTATCATAAGAGTGTCAACGACATACATGAAGCCGGGAGACTGCTCCTTCGATGAGCTGCTCGAGGATATACGGGAAGGCGTCTATATCAAGAGCTACCAAGAGTGGAATATTGATGATAAGCGCTGGAACCAGAGATATGTCGGCGTCGAGGCTTATAGGATAGTTGATGGAGAGCTGCGGGAACCCGTCAGAAACCCCGTTCTGGAGATGACCACTCGAAGCCTCTACTCATCAATAGATGCTGTTGGCAAGGATCTCGAGTTCTCCGCTGGATATTGTGGGAAAGGTGACCCGATGCAGGGCATCCCGGTCTGGATGGGCGGCCCGCATATCAGGCTTAGGGGGGTGAGGCTGGGATCAGCCCCACCGAGATCAGATTGAGAGAGTATTAGCTGAGGAATTCCTCGAGTGATGGCTGGCCCATGCGGTTCTCGGCGCCGAAGATCCTCCTCACATTCTCGATCGCGAGCGCAACCCTCTCCGCGAGATAGCAGTCCCTGATCTTCTTCATGAGAAGGTTCTCGACTAGGTCCACATATTTCTCCACAGCACCCCTGAAGACCGTTTGAGAGATCTCTCCACCACAATTCGCGCATACGCCAGTGAGGGGCGGCCTCCTATACTTCTCCCCACATCGCTTACACTTGAACTCTTGGAGGAAGAATGCTCTCATGTTCCCGAGTATATCTGAGAGGAGGTGCGTCTCAACCATCTTCTCAACGACCATGCACTCGTCAACAGCCTCGACCTTCTCAGCCAGCTCAAGCTGCCCCATGATCTTCTCGAGCATACTGCCATGCCTCTTATACGTGGACTCAACTGGGTGAGCGGTGAGGCTGCTCTGGGGATGCGTGAACCCGACTCTCAGGGGCTTGCCCTCGGCTAGGAGAGTCTTTATCGTGGGGATCTTGCCTGCGAGCTCAGATATGTGTCCACCCCGCTCCGCGAGCCTGTAGAATTCTAATGGTATCCGGTTCAGGACATCTAGGTTATGCGCCTGCTCATCAACCTCCTTCGGGTCTATTATTACCGTAAGGAGGAGGGGTGCATCCATCTTCCCACCGATCTTGCTGGGTAGATAGAGCCTTGAGAAATTTATCAGTGGATCCAGGAGCAGCATTATGCTATCCTCGTCGCCGTCGCAATCCCTTCTCTTCGCGGCGTGGAAGATTGGGTGGGCGAAGCATGCTAGGGAGTCCGTGAATCCTATAACCCTGCCAACAACCCCGGCATACGTGTGAGGTGATAGAGCTGCTATCAGCACGCCCACGATGTCCTCTATGGACTTGAAGCCGTAGAATGGCTCCATGCCAGCGAGCTTGACGAGCTCCTCGTCAATGAACTTCGAGACCTGGAGGAGGTGCTCCGCGGCCTTGCGGGGGATGACAACATCCTGCGGCTTCAGCTCTAGTATCTGGTCTGGCGAGACAAGTTCCCTGCCATATATGTCATGCGTGTAGCCTAGCTCTCTTAGCTTCTCGACCGGCGTCGAGATCTGCCTGGGCGTGAAATGTGTCAGGGGGGCATTCGTCGCATCAAATCTTATCGTCCCATCCTTGTAGATATAGAGGCCGTATTTCGCCCTGAGAATGCCCTTCTCTATGAGCTCCGGCGCCTTCACCGCGCTATTGAGGCCCTTAACGCCCTTGAGCCTATTTGGCGCTTGCTCCGAGATCCTCTTCAGTGCATAGTAGAGCTCCTCGCCGACGTTGATCACGAACTTACTCGAGAACTTGATCCTGCCGCCGCACTTGGGGCATCTAGCATCCTCCTCATACTCGACCTCGAGCCCGCATTCCATGCATGTTCCAACGATCTCTGTCAACACGCCGCATCGCGGGCACCTCTCCTTCCAAGTTACCTCGCCGCACTCCGGGCATTTCCTAGTGCAGAGCTCGACTGATATCTTCCTGCCATTTTTCGCGGCCGCGATGAGGTCTCTTGTGCTGCCGCCCGCACCGCCTATCGGGAAGAGCACGTTCACCGGGGGGCTCATCTCCCTTTGAGCAGCCTTCTCAGGCCTACCCATCCTAGCTCCAATAAATGATCCAGCCTTATCTCGCTGAGGTATTCCAGAGATGGCCTCAACCGCCTTGATTGGATCGTCTCCTTTCAGCCTCTCATCACTAAATGGTCTCAGGCAAGCTAGAAGAGCCTTAAACCATGATAATGGCATCTTTATCTTGTTCTCCGAGACCATGTGCTCAACGAGTATCCTTGTTAGCGCCTGCTTAGCTGCATCATCTCGCGGGAGGGACACGTATCCATCCTCGATCGGGAGGCTGCTCGCGCCTGATCTTATCCAGCCTCTCAGCGTCTCGAGATCATTTATCGAGGCATTCCTCCAGAATGGAAGGTATTCGGGGTGTAGGGGGATCTTGAGAGTTATGCTGAGCCTTATCGCGTCCTCGATGCTCGGCTTTCGGTGGAGTGGATCTTCTAGTATCCAGTTGGCGAGCTCTCTAAGATGCGGGGGCGCGATGTCAAGCTTTTCCCTAAGCTCCTCGGCCCACCACTCCTCGCAGTATCCCGGCCTCCTAATCTCGGCATTATTCTCGATCAGGTCTCCTATCGAGATCAGGATATCTCCTAGGAAGAGTATCTTCGCGATCTTGCCCTCAACTCTTCTTAGATCCTCCTCGGACCTGATCTTCATCACGCTGCCATCATTCAGCATGACTATCGGAGGCTCGATCGAGTCTACTGGCGAGACTATTCCACCCTTCCCGGGATAATCCAGCTTAAGCTGGGTGCCTGTCGTGAGATAACCCTTCAGGAGCTTGAGTGTTAGGGGATGGAGGCCGACAGCCTGCATCCCAGTCGAGAAGGATCGGCCATATCTTATCCTGAATCCCCCGAAAGTCTTTGAGGATGAGAGGAGGGGCCTCCCGCCAACCAGCTCATCTAAGTAGCTCTGCTCATCCTCATTGCTCGTGAGCTCTCTCATCCTCTCAGCCACATGTCTTATCCAATCCCATCCCTCGAGGCCAAGCTCTTCTACGAGCTTCAAGACCTTCTTTGCCCTACCAGCTATGCCATCATTCACAACCCTTAGGGCCCCACCCCTGAGATAATTCGTCTCGATCCTCGGGAGATTCCTATATGAGGGTGCCTGGATCCTATCCGTGGCGATGCCTGTAACCTCGACCGGGAGTCTTCTCAGGATGAATTCTATCAAGTCCTCTGGGACATTATATTGGAATCTCGAAACCCTTCTCTGATATGTCCTCAGCTCCTCGATGAATCTCATGACCTCCTCATCAGTTGGCTTATACCTGTCGAGCCCGAGGAGCCTCCTAACGTGATCTGCTAGCAGGATTATTGATGCGAGCTCCGTCCCGCCAGCAGATCTTATGGGCCCGGCGAAGTATACTGATAGGTGCTTGGAGCCATCCGGATTCCGCTTGATCCTCACATCCACTATACCCTCGGTTGGAGCGGCTGTGATGCATGGCGGTGTTAGGACCGCTAGGCAGGTCCGTATGACCTGGAGCGCCAGCTCCTCTTCACTCATCTTGTCCCGAAGCTCGGAAACCAGCTCCTCAGCCAGCTTGAAGGCAAGCCTCTCCTGGGTGATTTTCCCAAAGTATCTTCTAATCTTTTCAGCGACGCCTCGTGGTCCTACTAGGAGCTCAACCCTCTCGGCCAAGTCTTTGGCCAGAAGTATCTCAACTTCAGGGGTCGGCGACCCTATCCTCCTACAAGCCTCGACAGCAACCTGATAACACCTCTGAAACTCCTTCTCTATGAGCGCCCTATACTCCTCTTCATCCATCAAAGATACCTATATGCTCCAACCATTATTTAAGAGATGGAGACGTGCTTAGTGATCGCGCTCCCGCCAAAATACGCGCGAGATCCCCCGGTGATCCATTTTCGAGAATTATTCTGTTAGCTTCTCGGGAGTATTCGGCTTAGGGCCTCGAGTATCTCCCTAGCGACCTCTCTTGGATGCTTGAGGGATGGTTTGATTCCTATGAAGCCAAGCTCCTTTGTCAGGGATGCTATCTGTGGTGGGAGGAGGTTGCATGATGACAGCAGGCTCTCATCTAGGAGTATCTTCTCGGCGTCGCCGTCCGCGACTATCCTTCCGCGCTTCATCAGGATTATCCTCGGCTTTAGCTGGGCGATGAACTCGACATCATGGCTCGATATTATTATCGTCCTATCCTGCTCCTTTAGGAGCCTTATCATCTGCATTAGCTTCTCCTTCTGGAGCTGGTCTTGGCCTGTTGTCGGCTCATCGAGAGCTATGACCTCGGGCGACCATGCCAGTATTACGGCGAGCGCGAGCCTCTTCTTCTCCCCACCGCTCAGGAGGAATGGTGATGACTCCGCGTAGTCCCCAAGCTCCATGAAATTTAGCGCCCATTCAACCCTTCGCCTCACAATGGATTCATCATAGCCGAAGTTTCTGAGGGCGAAGGCGACCTCATCCCAGGCCGTGCTCGAGAAGAACATTGACTCCGCGTTCTGGAATACTAGGCCCACTTTCTTGGCGAGCTCGGCGACGGTGACGCTCCTCGTATCAACACCATCCACGAGAACCCTTCCACGAGTTGGCTTTAGCAGCCCGTTAATGTGCTTGAGAAGCGTGGTCTTCCCAGATCCATTCTCGCCCATTAACGCGACTATCTCGCCCCTCTCAATACTTAGATTGATGCCGTCCAAGGCCTTGACCCCATTCGGGTAAACATACTCCACGTTCTCGAAGACTATCATCCGATTAGCCCCCTGACCTTCTCGACGAACTCGCGAACCGTGAGCGGCATCCTCTCGAACCTCAAGCACCCCCCATGAGCATTCACATATCTCGCGACCTCTGAGACCCTTGGAGGTGCAACGCCGTAAACCCGTAGATCCTCATCTTTTAGTATCGCTCTGGGGTCACCGTCTCTAACTATCCTCCCCTGATCCATTACTATGAGCCTGTCGGCATATGGGAGGATGAGGTCGAGCCTATGCTCCGAGATTATTATCGTTAATCCCTCACGCCTGTTAAGCTCTACTATCAAGTCTATTAGATTCTTCGCAGACGCCGGATCGAGGGAGCTCGTCGGCTCATCGAGGAGGAGTATCTTCGGCCTCATCGCGAGAACCGATGCTATGGCCACCTTCTGCTTCTGCCCACCCGAGAGCTCGAATGGAGACCTATATCTTAGATCCTCTAAGCCAAGGATCCTGAGCGCCCACTCAATCCTCTCCAATATTACCTCTCGGGGGAGGCCTAAATTCTCGAGGGGGAAGGCCACATCAGCCTCAACACTCAGGGCGAATAGCTGGTTATCCGGGTTCTGGAAAACCATCCCAGCAACCTGTGATAAGATATGTGTCGGCGTGTTTCGAGTATCCATCCCGTCAACTAGGACCCGCCCTGACATCTCGCCCTCATAGAAGTTTGGTATGAGACCGTTGAAGCAGCGGAGTAGCGTAGTCTTACCGCAGCCGCTCCTCCCGGCCAAGACTATGAACTCCCCCTTCTTCACCACTAGATTCACATCCCTGAGAGCATACTGGTCGCTTCCATAATACCTGAAGGAGAGGCCCTCGACACGTATTATGGCGGGAGCTCCCTTGGCCTCTCCCCCAGCCTCTCGCCTATCAACTCTAGACATCTCTCCAAGATCTCCTCCAGCCTGCCCCTCGCACAGAAAGCCTTCGCGGCTGATGCGTGTCCACCCCCATGTCCCCCGAACTCTTCCCCAATTCTCGCAGCAATATCCCTGCCCAGATTTATTCCTGTTGCGTCGATGAACTCCTTCAAGGCCCTGAAGGATATCGTAATGCCCTCATCGGATTCCCCGCCGACTATCGCCACGTGGGCGCCGAGATTTACGAGACTCCTAGCTGCCGAACTCTGGAAGCTAGTAAGCCTACTAACAGCCATGATCCAATCGCCAGCCTTGTATATACGCATCCTAGCCGCAGCCTTGAGCCTCGCAATACGCTCCGACACATCCATCTTAACCTCGAGGCCTTGGAGAAGCTCTCTCGGATCTATTCCACGTGACGCTAGAATGCAGGCTTTCCTAAGAGCCTCCCGATCAGCCGCCGAGAACCTAGCAGTATCATAATATATTCCAGCGAAGAGGGCCTCAGCCTCCCTTATCGAGAGCTCATATCCCAAATACTCCGCAATGTCGAAGATTATTTCACAGACCGATGAATAGTCTTCCGAGGTATATACCTCGGCCCTGTCACTGAACTTCTCCATGCTAGTCGAGTGATGGTCTATGACTAGGATATGCTTCCTGGATTCGAGGATGCGCGCTCTCTCGCCGAGCTGCTCAGGGGAGCCGCAGTCCAGCACCACGTAGGCGTCAGCAAGGTCCAAGTGCTCTGATATGCTCAGCCCAAGCCTCTCCACGAGCGCGGCGCTATGCGTCGATGGACCTTCCGGGATCACAAAAAGCAGCTTAGCGCACATAAGTTTCTCAAGCATATTTGAAAGAACATAGGCGGATCCAATCGAGTCTGGATCTCCACCAGCATGCGTCAGGATGGCAACCACTTTGCCAGAGAGAGTTCTAAGCCTCTTCGCGATAAGCTCTACCAAGACGGCGTTCCTCATCGGGAACCCTGTCCCGAGAGGGCTAGCCTGAGCTCCCTCTGAAGACTCTCAAGCTGCTCCCTAGTCCTCTGCTCCTGCTTTTCCAAGAGCTTCAGCCGGGTCTCGGTAAGATCTCTCCTCTCCGTTAGCTCTTCCACGATTTTCTGCTTGCTAGTCTGGACTAAGACGGGGCCGACCGCCTTATAAACTACCACATCATCCGAAGCCTTCTGAAGCTCCTCGAGCGCGCTCTTCACCTCTACGAGCTCCATCTCAAGCCTCTGCTTCTCGACTAAGATGGCGCTGAGAGTCTGCTGAAGCTGCTGAAACCTTACAAGCTGCTGCCTGACGCTTGGTGGAAGCTCTCCCTCGCCAGCAGACATCTCAAGAAAGCCGTTCAACCGAGCTTAAAAGATTTCTTAACCAGCCTACAAGCCAAGACTCCTAATCGATTGCAGACATGCATCAATGAATCTGATAAAGGAGTTTAATGCTGCTCTGAGGGCGACCGGGTCCATGGCATACGCTCTTAGAATTAGTTTTCCACCCTCCACGCCCACCTCTACGGACACTCTCCTTGATGGGATATCCCTGGCCTCGGGGAGGAGTGCTCGATATATCGTCTCGGCCTCTTGCTCGCTGAGATGGAGGATTACCTCGGCCTCAAATCTCATCATTTCATTTAGATCCGCTTGGTGTCCAGGCTCCTCCCGCGAATGTGTAGCCGCATTTTCTGCAGCTCCAGATCCCGGCTGCAACCCTCTTCACTCTCGGCTGATTACAGTTGGGGCAGATGTGCCAAGCCCTCTGCTCCCGCTCGATCTCGGCAACACGCTTCCTGAGAGTCGAGCCGTATCTAGGCCCGAAGCGCTTCGCCGGGTTACCCTTAATCCTGCCGACCTGCATCCCCTCTTCCTCCCAAAGCCCATGGATCTCATAATTTAAGGATGATCCCAAAATGCTCAGCCAAGGCTGATTACATCATTCGATCAGCACCGCCTGGCCTCATCACCAGCTATTAACACGTTAAATCGGGATATAAGTTTCAGGCCGCCGGCTTTAGGGGCTTTCAACGAGCTTTACCGGGACCTCTTGGAGGAATTTTCTCCTAATCTCGCCCGTCTTCTCGATAGCCACGTCAACTATGCTATCCATTAGCTCGAGGGGCACTTGGCCTGGGGAATTCTTCTGGACACATGTTATGTTGCCCTTTTCATCAGCTCCCATGACGAGGGAGACGTCGAGGACCTTCTCCTCCTCGAGCTGCGGGTCGAGCAGGAACTTCTCGCCAATCACCCCAACCATCACGGTGAATGGCAGCGATCTAATTTCCGGGGTGAAGTATTCCCCGGTCTTCTGAAGCTTGCCGTCAACCACCCCGTATCTCGGTAACTTAGCGGTTGCAAGGGCTGCAAGGGCGGAGATCAGCGAGGGATCGAAATAGTTTCCATCATAATCAAGCACATAGATGTCGATGAAGAGCACGTAAACCCTCTCTCCCTCGATGAGGCAGAGCTTCTTCAGGTCTAGGACCCCGCCCTCCCTCAAGCTTCTATCAACGACTCTTGCGAGCTCTATTCCCCGCTCATCTGGTGGGCCCGGCTCGAAGCTTGCCGAGGCTAGGGGGAGTAGCTCCGCGTTCACGGTGAATGTTCCCTCATCAGGCCTATCTGGGAAAGGTGCGCCCACCTCGACCTTGATGCCCGTTAGGATCTTCGTGCTGCCCATGGAGACTAATGCAGAGCCCTCCGCCTTCGACAATAGGCCTGTCTCAATCTTTATCGGCCTGAGGTCGGTCGGCTTCCTCCCATCAATCCTCCTATCCTGGAGGAGTAAGCTGTAGATCTTGCTCCGCATTATCTTGGCTGTTAAATCCTTCTTGGGCGCAAGGGCCATGTTCTAAACCTCCTCCGGCGAGATCTCACTAAACTTCTTCTTCAAGGCTTCTCTCTGAAGCCTATAGATCTCGTCTATCCCCTTCTTGGCTAGGGCGAGCCCCCTCTTGAACTCCTCGACCGTCATCCGCCCATTAAGCTGGAGCATTACTATCGAGTTGAATCTAGGCGCCATGGCGACCGGCATATCCGCCTCACCATACTTGTCCTCAAGGTCGCAGAGGTCTAGCACAAGCTGGCCATCCACCTTGCCCACAGCAACAGCCGCGATGAGGTCGGCCATGGGTATCCCCGCGTCCGCTAGGGCGAGTGAGGCCGCTGTAAGCCCCGCGGTCCTAGTCCCGCCATCAGCCTGAACAACCTCCACATACACGTCTATCGCAGCCCTTGGAAACTCCTCGAGAAAGGCCACAGTCTCAAGGGCCTCTCTAATCACCTTCGAGAGCTCGATTTCCCTCCTAGTCATGCCAAGCGGCTTACGCTCCTCAACACTGAAAGAGGTCATGTGATACCTGCAGTTCAGGATTGCCCTGTCCGGTAGTGCTAGATGCCTTGGATGAGCTTCCCGCGGGCCGAAGACCGCCGCGATCACCTTAGTGCCCCCAAACTCCACATACGCTGACCCGTCGCTCTTATCCAACACGCCAACTTCCATTCTTATCGGCCTAAGCTCGTCAGGCCTCCTCCCATCAACCCTTCTACCATTCTCATCTATCAGCCGCTCTGGCCTAGACATCCCAGAAGCCTCCAACAACTCCTAATCAACACCTGTCAAGATTCCGGGGCGTCACGGTATATATGGGTTTATGAGCTTGGAGCTTCAGCCCCTCCCACGAGCTCTCTTAGGAGCTTCTCCACTCTCTCCGTTAGCCCGGAGGTGTGCGCTTCCTCCTCTATCATCTTGACCGCCTTGACTGCCGCGAACTCGGCCTCCGGAGATGGCCCATTAATCACAAGAAAGCCGTTCTTGCCGACAATGATCTCGCATCCAGTAAGCCTCTTTATCAGGTTTATCATCGAGCCCCGCCTCCCGATTAGCCGCGGGATCTTAGCAGGGTGAATTTGGATCAGTATGCCGCTCTCAATCCGCCTTATCCGGCTACGCTTATCTATCACCACGCCGCTAAGCCCGCTCTCCTTAATCCTCACATAGACAACATCTCCAACATTGAGACCCGTGCTTATCACCTCCTCGCGGTCCGGTATCCTAATAGTCCCCTTCAAGTGCCTCCCCAAGTCTATCTCAAAGCCGTTCGGTTTTACATCAGATACTATTCCTATGACCCAGTCCCCGGGAGCGGGCTTGTATGCGGCCTTAAACGGCGTGACCACAACCTTGTTATCTCTTATCGAGGCGAAGCCTATTCTCGCGGCGTAAATCTTCCCGCCATGAGCATATGTCCCCTCGCCGCTCCGCTTACCATTATCAGATAATAGCTGGCCCGGCACCACGATCTCATGCTCGGTGAAGTATACCGGCATCTCCAGCTCACCCCTCAAGCTGCGTTACCTCCACCCTTCCAGAAGTGATCTTGTTTAGCCTGTCTATTAGGTCTATGTGGAGGCCTGTTGGGACCTCGACGACCCCAGTCCAGCTCCCATCCCCACCCCACTGCTCGCGGGTCACCTTGCCCATATTCTTGATCACGCTGTAGCCGCGCGCCGCCACATCGGCCGGAAGCCTTATCTTGAACCTGAGAACGCCCGTCTTGATCGGGAGTATCGGCCTAAGCTTCTCGATTATCTTTAGAGCCTGCTCCTTAGCATCCTTGAAGGGGTCTATCTGGACTCCAGCCTCCTCCATCGCGAGCTCTATCCTCTGGGGCGGATGCGGGAGATTGGTCCGGGGATCTATAGCATTCTTCGCTATGAAGTCTATTATCTGCTTCTTCTTATCCTCTATCAGCCTCCTCCTCTGCTCGGCTGTTATCTGGATCGTCCCCTCCTCCAATATCTTCTCCGCGATCTTCACCGGGTCAGTAGTTCCGAAAGTCTTCTTGAGAGTTTCATCCTTAACCCTGATACCCTTCTTCGCATCCTTGTAAACCTCCTCATAGACTAAGATCTTCGAGATGGGTATCTTCTCACCCATCTTGTATCTTAGGGCGTTATCTGGGTCGACGAGAATCTCGAATGTCTCGCCATGCTTTTCAAGCCTCGCAATCGTATAGCTCTTGGACACAGATATCGCCCCGGGAGAGACGGGTGGTCGGGGTTTAAAATTCCTTTCCTAGCCCTCTCCACCCCTCTTCTTTATCATCGGTTCCAGGAGCTTTCTCAGCTCCTCTTGGGACATCGGCGTAAACTTCCTGGTTAATGTCGGGACCGTGGCAAGCCTCACCGTCCAGTTGGAGTCTATCTTCTCAGCAGACTCCACCAAGCATCTGAGCGCGAGATTGATCGCCTCCTCAAGCTTCGTATCCCGCCTATACTCTGCCTCCAAGATCTCTCTAACCTTCTCAGCACCCCTCCCGATCGACCATGCATCATATTCTAGAACCATTCCACTTGGCTCCGTGTAGAATACCCTTGGACCAGTCTCATCAACTCCCGCGAAGAGGAGGGCGACGCCGAAGGGCCTGACACCAGCATGCTGAGTATACATCTGCATAATATCTCCAATATACTTGGTGATCGCCTCAACAGTCGGTATCTCGTCATAGGTGAGCCTGAGGATCTGGGACCTGATTCTAGCCATGTCAACGAGGACCCTTCCATCCGAGTTAAGCCCGGCCGCGACAGCGCCTATATGATCATCTATCTGGAATAGCTTCCACGAGTAGTTTATGTTCTGGAGCTTTGTATGCATCCTCTCCTCGACCGCTAGGACGCATCCCTCATTACATGCTATAGCCATCGCTGTTGAGCCAGCCCTAACAGTCTCAAGAGCATACTCAACCTGATAAAGCCTGCCCTGAGGAGAGAATACTGTTATAGCCCTATCATAAGCCCCAGCAATCCCAAGAGCCATTCCTACTCCTCCAAGGTTAAAGACCGGGGCGAGCAACCTAATTAATTTTGGGCTCGGAATTCCCGTGAAAAGGCTAAGGCTAATATATCGAGAGGGGTATCATGAGAGGGCCCGGGCTCATGGACCTAGCCCTTATCGTTCTCGGCTTCGGGCTCATTCTACTGGGATTATTGCTAATTATTCTTGTAGCCCTTCTCGGCCGGGTGAGGGCTCGAGGAGGGGGCCTGATCCTAATAGGCCCCATACCAATAGTGTTCGGCGATAGATCTCTGGGAGCGATCCTGCTGATTATAGCTCTTCTAATGCTTATACCGATAATCCTCTTCATATTCATGGCTGTGGCGGGGTGGTGATCCTTGGAGAGTCGAGCAAGAATCACGCCCAGCATCTCGTTAATGGTGCTTATGCTCGGGGTCTTCCTAATTCTAGTAGGCTTCATCCTAATCATCATGGGGGCGATATCGGCTCCAAGCGGGGCTATGAAGGCCGAGGGCGGGGGATTGATAATGATCGGCCCCCTACCGATAATTTTTCATGGCAGGCTCAGCCCCGTCATAATCCTGATAATACTCGTGGCGATGATCCTCGCATTCCTGTTGCCGATATTGCATCTTCTGAGATCAGGGAGGGTGCGTGAGATGGATGGGGATGAATATGATTAATGGCCAAAGGTTCTGGGCACGTGGAGAGGAAGCTTGATGAGGCGCTCAGGCAGATCAAATCTTAATTAGTATTCTTACGCTCCTAGCGGCGTGTCCGCCCAGCTGGAGAGACAGGCTGTCCGCGGGCGAGCATATCTAAGGAGCTTGAGGAATGTTAGGCGTGGACTTCTCACCAGGTCAAGGATTATAGATGTTCTATCTAGAAAGGCCTCAACAATCCAACAGATAGCTGAGGAGGTCGGCTTGAGTGAGTCAGCGGTGAGGAGACATTTGAAGAACATGCTCGCTGAGGGCGTGGTTGAGAAGCTTAGATTCAAAGGCAGGATCCTCTGGAGGCTCAGCGGATCCGGGCAGCTCGACCTAGAGGAGGCTCTATCCTAGTCCTCCAGCACGCTTCATGGAAAGAGCTTATTCATTATCATTGTTAACGCTATCATGAGTCCCGCTAGAATAAGGATTAGCTCGGGCCTAACCTTTATTCCCTTAGCCTCCTCTTCGAAGAATCTTAGCAGGCCGGCTGCCGATGCTGGTAACGGGGGTCCTCGACGCCTTCTCGTGGACAACTTTTCTCATCTTCACGATGATAACCCGCCTTATTAGCCCTCCCTCCAGCTCATGGAGCGCGGGGCAGCGTCTCGGCGCGCAGCCCCTTCCTCCTAAGATGCTTAGCGAGCTCATCCGCGAACCCGTGGACTAGGTATATCTGCTTCGCCCCGCTCTCCTCAGCATATCTCACTAGCCCTGAAAAGTCGGCATGACCGCTGAGGGGGAATGCTGCGTCGAAGCCGCTCGGCCGATATCTCAGCGCCCAGCCCGTGGCGACCGCCCACCTGATCCGGCGCCGGGATGGCGGGCTATACCTCTTGCTGGAGATGTATACGCATTCTCCCTGTTTGAAAGCCTCGAGGCCCTCGGGGCTGTTTATGGGGAGATGCTCCAGCTTGAAGCCATACTGCGAAAGGCTCTCGGTTATCCTGCTTATGGTAAAGCTCGCTAGGGCGGGGATCCTGAGATAGACGTTGACGAGGCCTATTATCTCCTGAGCCTTCCCAAGCGCGTAGACCTTGAATGCCGGTATCTCTCCAGCTCTTATCGTCTCGATTATCCAGCGGATAATCCTTGCATAGATTTCCTCCCTGGCTGGAAATATGTAGCGCGGGGAGCCGTATGTTGCCTCAAGTATTAGTGTCTCGGATTCTAGAGGCTTCGCCCCTCTCAATATCACGCTATCATAAGTGTTTAGATCCCCAGTATAGACTAGACTCCCATCATTATTTTCCAAGAAGAATTGGCTTGAGCCGATTACATGGCCTGAGGGGTGGGCGGAGACCTTAACGTCGCCGAGCATTATGCTCTCGCCATATCTTATCAGCTTCTCAAACCTGTGGGAGCCGAAGAGGTTTAATACGCTCGCGGTCTCAGGTGTGGCTATAATCCTGCTAAGCCTCCCTGGAGCATGATCCAGATGTGCATGTGAAACTAGGCTTACACAATCGTTCTCAGCCGCCGAGTCTAGCCATATCCTCGTATTCCCAGCCTTTAAGAGAAGCCCGCGCCCTCCAAGAACCTCCATGCCACCGCCCCACCAATAGTCATCCCCCCAGGCTTAAGAGCTTTTCACGGGGATCTCACAGTTTATAAGTCTGCTTGATTCCCGCTAGGAAGAATTGAAGAGCGCCACCTCCCAGCTATCATCATTGTATAAGTTTCTCTGGGGCATTCCGCTACGCGGGAGACTACTTGTTCCAGCGATAGTATCCTATGCCCTTATCTCGCTCGCAATATCCTTCCTAGGAGGGGCTGGCGCCTACACGCCCATAATCTTGGCAGGCTTCATTGCTAGCATCCTAGTCGGCTGGATCCTAGAACGCTTAAAAATTGATCTGGGGATGATAAACTCGAGAAGGCTGAATCAGCTCGCTATTGTGAGCTCAATCTTCATGGCTCTTGGGCTAGCGGCCTCAGTAACTCCACTAGGATTAGCCGCCCTCGCGGCGATAATAAGCGCCAGTCTCTTCATAAGAGGGGTAATCTTTCTCACATTAGCCGGAAAAAGACTTCCCAGAGCATTACCCATATTCGCATCAATAATAATCATGGAGGCCGCGCCGATGCTACTTCTTCAGAACACCACCTACGGGCTCTCAATAATAAGGGGATATCTTATTGGAGCCGCCTCCTCACTCCTGCTGATATCTATATTCAAACGCATCTTGACAATTAGAGGTGCCTCGGCCCTCGACTACATATCGGGCGTGCTCGCCTACCTCCTAGACAATAAAAAGGATTGGTTGAGAGAGGTCTCTGAGAAACTTGATGATGAGTCCTTCGCGAGCCTGGATCTCCTACTATTCAGGAGCATGGATAAGAGGATTGAGGCGGCGATACTAATCCCCCTCTTTCATCCCGGGCCCTTCAAAGATTATGGCAGCAGCGGCCTGATGTATAGAATGCATGAGGAGCTGCAGCGGGATGGTGTTAAGGCGATCTTCCTCAAGGGATTCTCGAACCACTATGATAACCTGATCTCGGAGGAGGATTGCGAGCTGATCTTAGAGAGGATAAAGAGAGTCATACGCAATAATCATAATGGCCTCACATATTCTTCATACGCCTATCCGCCGCAGATCCTGCATGAAGGGCATGTTAAGGGGATGCTTCTGGGCGTTGGCGATGCCAGAATTCTCCTCGTCACCACGCATCCAATGGGCATGGAGGATATCCCGAACATAGTCTGCAACGGCTCCCGCGACCAGTTCCTAATACCGGTCGATTGTCATAATAGCTTTTCCGACTCTGTTAAGGATCTAGATGATGATAGCATCCGGCTGATCGCGAAGCTTCTGAAAAGGGCTGAAGGGATGGAGCTCGGCGGGAGGAAGAGCCTCATATTTGGTTATGCGCAGGTCGGGCTTGACGGCTATTCTAGGGAGGATGGCGCGGGCGATCTAGGCGTCTCCGCTGCGGTCTTCCTCTTCGATGGTAGGCCATCCGCGATAATAAGCTTGGATGGAAATAACTGCCTGCCCCATGTCAGAGACGCGGTCGTGGAGAAACTTAGATCCATGGGATTCGAATATGTCGAGGTCGTGACGACGGATACCCACATCGTTAATGGTCTCAGGTTTGGTGGGCGCGGATATCATCCCCTCGGCGAGATAGTTCCAGCCGACGTTATTGCGGAGAAGGCCGTGGAGGTGGCCGCAAGAGCCCTTCAAGCCGCGAAACCCATGGAGGCCGCATGGCTCAGGCTCAAGTTCCCCAGAGTCAAGATAATGTCTCAAAGCTTTCTCCAAGAGGCAGCGGCAAGGACCCGGCAGGGAATCACCATCTTTATCCTATTCCTGATAGGCTCCATAATCGCGGGAGCAATCATCTAGAAGGGGCTGAAAATAAATAACTACCCCCATTACCCAGATTCCCTGAATACGGATGTCAAGGTCCCAAGTCATAATTGGCAGGAAGAATGTGATGAGATATGTTACGGCGTGCATAACGCTATTCAATAGGGGCGAGAGGGAGATAGTCCTCCGGGCCCGGGGGAGAAACATAGAAAATTGTATTAGGACGATAATGCTTCTTAAGAGCGGCTTCTACTCGAATCTGAAGATCAAGGAGATAAACTTGTCAAGCGACGAGCTGCGGAGAAATGATGGAAGAATAGTGTATGTCGGGGTTCTCGAGGCCGTGATATCCTTGTAGGATCGGTGATGCGAGGTCGCATTGTATATGGTAAGAGATCTGCCAAGGATCTCAAAACCCCCAACATCCGGAGAGGCGGAGAGAATAATCTCGAGAGATATAGAGCTCATGGCTCGATCCTGTAGGAGAAGGTTCCCGATCGCTGTGAAGAGGATCGAGGGCTCGATAATATTCGATGTGAATGATAACGCTTACATAGACTTCACCGGCGGCTTCGGGATGCTGCCTCTCGGGGGGCAGCACCCGGAAGTAGTCGAGGCCGTGAAAAGCTGCTTGAATAGCTCGATGACGATACCATCCAGCCTTTACTCAGAGCAGGCTGTTGAGCTTGCCGAGGAGCTCGCGAAAATAGCTCCCATCAGGGGCGATGTGAGAATGCTCTTCCGCGACAGCCCCTCCGAGGTAATTGACGCGGCGGCTAAGGCCGTGAGATGGCATTCCGGCAAACACGTCATCCTATCTTTCACCGAGAGCTATCATGGGTCCACGGAGGAGGCCTTAATGCTCTCAGCCAGCTCGAGGATCCGGAAACCTCCAGTAAGGATCATAGACGTGGTTTATGGTGTCGGCCGCGACTGCGCCAATTGTCCAGTTGGCTTGGATCCGGAGAAATGCCGGGGAGAATGCCTCAAGTTATCTCGTGGGCTCGTGGAGGCCGCGGCACCCGACGAGCTGGCGGCAATAATGCTTGAGCCGATAAGCCTAGAGGCACCAGCGCCTCCGCCAACCTCCTACATGGAAGCTCTTGGGATGCTTGCTAAGGATCTAGGTGGCCTTCTTGTTGCTAATGAGAGGTTCACCGCGCCTGCTAGGACCGGCAGGTGGTTCGCCCTAGATCACTGGAACTTTAAGGCTGATATCGTGTGTTTGGGTGAGCAGCTTGCATCAGGCCTCCCCCTCGGAGTGCTGGCGGCTAGGGAGGAGATTATAGACATGGAGCCCTTGGATCATGAGGCTTGTGGAGGGAGCGTGTTATCGATCTCGGCAGCCCTTGCAACTATCAGGGCGATTAGGGATGAGGGCCTCGTGGAAAGAAGCGGGAGGATTGGCAGGAATATTCTGAGGAGAGTTGGGGAGCTTGCTGGTGAGCTGGGCTGGAGAACTCATGGAATGGGAATGCTCATCGGGATGAGGCCTATAGGTGCGGATAGGAGGGCCGGCGAGATCATGGCGAGGATGATCGTTGATGAGTGCTTTAGGGTTGGGCTTCTTCTCTGGAGAGTCGGGGCCACGATACTTATCACGCCCGCCCTCAACATTGGGGAGGAGGTTCTGGAGAGGGGCCTAGAAATCCTAGAGGAGAAGATTATCGAGATCAGCCGACGATCTCGAGCTTCCTCAGCCTGATGCCCTCCCTGTGTATCGTGTAGCCGCACTCCTTGCAGATCAGTTTAAGCGTCTGCTTCTGCGTTGTCTTAGCCTTCCTCCTCTGAATCGGATACTTCTGGCCACCATAGCCATGCAGCTCCCGCTCGTGATGCCTAGCCCCCCTAGCTAGAGCCCTATCCTTACCCTTCTTGTAGAGAGTGACCTTATGCTCCGTATACTTCCGACATCTAGGGCAGTATGTGTTAATGGATGCCGGAACCTTCAATTCAAGAGCGGAGGATAATGCCGAATAATTTAAGGATGTCGCGGCATCCCCAACCCTACTACTCCGGAGAGATTAAGGTAGGGTTAATTAGGGGAACTGGTTCTAAGTTTTGCCGGACATGGAGGTTGACTGGGAAAGGCTGATACCGAAGCCTAGGTCGAGGTTCCTCCTCGTCCAATGTAATGAGTGCGGCCACCGGCAGATAATCTTCGATAACGCGAAGATTGAGGTTAAATGCCAAGTATGCAATGCGACCCTCGCCCTCCCAAAGGGGGGTAAAGCCAAGATCCTAGGAAGAGTGCTCGAGATTTTAACTTAAATTAACGAGTATATTGGGTATTTTTGGATGTCGGAGTTTGTGGAGAGGAGTGTGCCGGCTGTTGATGAGCTTGTTGTCGGCCTAGTTAAGCGTGTCGAGAAATATGGGGTATACTTGGATCTTCTTGATTATCCTGGCTGGGAGGGTTTTGTCCATGTCTCGGAGATCTCGCTCAAGTGGATAAGGAATATCAGGGATTATCTGAAGGAAGGGCAGAGGGATGTTTTCAGGGTTCTCAGGGTTGATCCGGCTACGAGGCAGGCGGATGTCTCCTATAGGAGGGTTTCACAGAAGGAGCGAGAGGATAAGATGCGCCTCTGGAAGCGGAAGCAGAGGCTGCTGAGGGTGCTGAAGCTATTATCCGAGAGATCTGGTAGGAGCGAGGAGGAGTTGATAAAGCTCATAGTCGAACCGGCCTTGGAGCGCGGTTTAAGCCTCTATGAGATTCTGCTGGATGCGCTTGAGGAGGAGCGTCTTCCAGAATGGATGAAGCTGGACGAGGATCTCGCCAAGCTATTAATGGAGGTTATAAGTCAGGAGATAAAGATAAGGGAGGTAACCGTCCAGGGAATCTTGGTGATGATGGTTCCGGGAGGGAATGGTGTTGAAGTTATAAGGCGCGCGGTTAGGCAGGGCCTCGAGGCCGCGAAGAAAGAGGATGTCACGATAACGACGATGGGGGCTCCGAGATACCTTATAAGTGTCAAGACCGAGGACGTGGAGACCGGTAAAAGGATAATCCAAAGGGTTGCGGAAGCCTGCCTCGCGGTTATTAGGGAGGCTGGGGGGAAAGGAGAGCTCCAGCTGAAGTGAGTGGCGATGCCCGGCCTCCTTAAAAAATGCGCCAACTGCGGCAGATATACGATCAGGGAAGGCTCATGCCCCGTATGCGGGGGGCCTCTAAAATCCGCCCACCCACCTAACATATCCCTTAAGCACAGGTACTTAGATCTAATAGCCAAGATGCGGCGCGGGGAGTCATGATGTATTATTCATTGTTTGGGGAGAACGATTTAAATCCCGGCGGCTCAGAGACATGATGGCAGTATGCCTTCTCGTAGGGCGCGGGAGGATAATGTAGTTCTAGTTGAGCTGGATAAGGCTGTTGACCTAATCGGAGCTCATGTTATTGATGCTACTCCATCGGCGGGCATAGCGCCATCTATAGCTCTTAGTTATATGATAGATGGTCTGAAGCCTGTGAAGATCGCGGAGATCAAGTCGCGCTACTTCCCACATGTGAGCCTAGTTAGCAATGGCATTGCATCCCAGCCGAAGATCGAGCTATACAAGTATGAGAGCGGTGGGGTGAAGCTGGTCCTCATTTCTAGAAACTTTGCCATGGAGGATGGAGAGTCAAGCTATCTGATAGCCGAGAAGATATACAGGTTCCTCGTGGAGAGGAACGCAAGGAACTATTACCTGCTAACCGGGATAAGGCTGACAGGGTCTAGGGGCGTCTACGTGGCCTCGGCGGACCCAGATGGCGTTAGGGAGTTCGTTAAGGCGGGCGCGAAGATCCTGAGAAGCTTGGACGAGGTGCCTGCTGACAGGCTATCATCACATCTTATGCATCTCTATCTCAAGGGGACGGGCAGGGTCTGGCTACTGGCCGCCGAAGTCATGCCATACTTCCCCGACCCGGCGGCCGCGAAAGAGCTCCTAGAACTGCTGTCAAAGGTCCTCAAGTTCGAGATAGATCTCACAAGGCTTGAGGAGGAGATTAGGAGGCAGAAGGAGATTATAGAGGAGTTTAGGCGGGATTATGAGAGGATGCTTCAAGACAAGGTTAAGGGCGATAAGGAGCCCCACTACATAGGCTAATCAACAAGCTCATAGATGTAGACATAGGCGTAGCTCGTGTAGGGCTCATCCGATGCGTAGACGAGCCTGAAGTGCTTGAGGCTTGACGGGCTATAGACATGATATGTCTGGCCGCTGATCTGGTAGGGCTTGAACGGAATTAGCTGGCCGAGCGTCGTCTCGGTCCAGAACTTGTCTGTCGGCCTGCCCTCAGGGCTCATGTACTCGCTCTCGTTGAGCTGGTATCCCTCCTGCACCGCTATCCTCAGCATCCAGATCCACTTGCCCTCATCGCCGTATCCGAGGAGGACTCCGGCCTGCTGCCCATATGGGATGTGCGTCACGAATATCAGGACATGTGTTGCCCCGAGGTTTCTGAAGATCCTGTAGGCCGTCTCCTCGTTGGACATGAATGCGTAGCCCACCTCGCCTATCTGGGTCGAGTTGAGGGTGGCGTTGTCCACGATGCTGGTCCTATTGCCAAGGACCGTTATCCAGTAGCCATAATCCCACCATGAGGCGATTACGGCATCCTCTGGAAGATTCTCCCTCATCCACTCCAATGTCTTGAGCCATGCTGGGATCTCCGCCCTAACTGGGAGCGAGGAGGAGACTATTGTGGGCGGTGCATATGCTGCATCTATCCCGGATAGCGGGTATCTTATTCCATAGGCGCCCGGCGTGAATGAGAAGAGAAGGATGGCGCCGATAAGCAGCGGGGTTAGGAGGTAGTATTCGATGCCGACTGCCCGGGTCTTGGGCTTGAGGGCTGCGACTCTAAGGCTTCTCGCGAAGCCCATGACTAGCTCCGCCAGCCCGAAGCCGGCTAAGATCGCCACGGATGGTGCTGCCAGCGTTGAGAGCCTAACCATCGTCGAGGAGAAGTATATGCTGAGAATCGTGAATGCTGAGAGTATTATGTCCTCATTCCTCCTCCGCCTAAGCGCATAGTATATGCCGGTGATCATCAGCATGGATTGGAATCCTAGATCCCTGAAGAGTATGCTCCATGTTGAGAGCTGGTTCTCGGCAACGGATACGAATATCGGGAGATCATGTCTAAGTGATGGGATGAGGACGCTGAGGAACTTGAAACCGGGAAGCCCGGCGGCGCCCAATACCACGAGCGCCGCGAAGCCGGCCACGCCGGCCAATATCACGTAATATGGCAGCCTCTTAGCATGCACGCCATCCGGTAGGAGCCTCGAGACCTCGAAGGAGAGGAGTATTATGAAGGACGCGAATCCCGCGAGTATCGTTATCTCCCTAAGATATCCCGGGCCCAGCTTCGGGACCATCAGGGCTATCAGCGTATATGTTGAGAATGTTATCGTGAAGGCTGTTAGCAGCTCCCTCCGATATCTCCCGAGAAGGGCTAATAGAACGGATATCAGTGGGATGAAGGCTAGCGGGAATCTCGCGGCGCCCCAGCTAGCTGTCATGTATCCGAGGGATAATCCGGCTATGGCCGCGTATGCCACGACTCCCCTCTGGCTCCTATCCTCCTTCAGCGCTTGAATATAGGCCCAGAGACCTATTAGCATGAGAGGGAGGCCTATGCTCTCATCATCAAACCAACCGAAGAGGCTTCTCTCAATATGCCCGCTGCTAATCGCTAAGAAAAATGCTGAGAGGAGGCCGGCGGGTCTTCCACCAAGCTCCCTCCCCAAGAGATATGCGAAGAGGATCGCGACCACGGCCAATATTGGTGGGAACATCGCCGCGAGCTCAAGCGCATTCACCTCAATGCCTATCCCGTGGAGGATGTGGTAGATGAAGGCCGCCATAAATGGTAGGCCTGGGAAAGCTGTCCTACCAACATCCCTCCCATAGGGATACCATGAGGTGTAGTCATGCCAGTTGAAAAAGTCTATGAAGCCTTTCCAACCCCTCTCGATAACATAATTCATCTCCTTGAGCTGCATCCATGGATCGAATTCCATGAGGTAGATGCCCCATCTCATGGGGAGGATCCTGATCATGAAGCCGAGGAAGAGTATGGATATCAGGAGGAAGATCTCGACGAGGATTAGCTTGCCCCGGAAAAACTCCTTCACCGCGCCGGCCAGCCTGCCACCAAGCTCCCCCATCGATCTCAAGCGCATCTACCTTAATCCAAATTTATATTTTCCCCCAAGTCGAGCTCTCAAGCCCTTATCTCGAAGCGCTCACCGGAGCAGTGGACGAAGCCCTTAACCCTCCTGATGAAAGATGCACAGACAAAGCATCTTAGAAAAGGCACATCCTCGCCCTTCACTGGGCACTTGACATACTCCCGCTTATCTAGAAGCCTCCTCCCAGCAAGCGCTTTCAACGCCTCAGATACCTCCCTCTCAACCTTTAAGGGCTTCTCAGCCCTCTCAACCTTCACCACGAACTTAGCCTCCTTAACCATACGAGGCTGAATTACTCAGCCTCCTTTTTATCGTGTTGCTCCTCAGCGCACAATTCTCCTTTATTAATGGCTGCGATATGGGAATGTATTATGAGCGGGGGCGAGGATCTATCCAAGCTCTTCCCGATTATCGTGGATGAGAAGTCCGGTGCGATGCTTTGGAGGGATCTCAGAGCCATAACGCTCCAATATATGATCCCTGTTGGCAGGTTGAAGAGATTTTATGAGGGGATTGCTAGCGGGGTTCTTTATGGGACTCGATGCCCCAAGTGTGGGGCGAGATACTTCCCCCCGAGGCCCGAGTGCTCGCGCTGCGGGTCAAGCGATGTGGAATGGGTCGAGGTCTGTAGGGAGGGAAGGCTGCTGGCCCACGCGGTTGTCAACATTAAGCCGGAGAGCTATCAGCAGTGTGAGGACTATGTTGTCGGGGTCGCCGAGATGGATGATGGATTCAAAGTTTTAGCATGGATTAAATGCGATGACCCAAAGAGGTTGAAGCGAGGCATGCGGGTAAGGCTTGAGATAGATAAGATAAGGGGAAGCGGTATCCTATTCTACCAGCTGGTTCCAGCCGAAGGATGATGGAATAGGTTCAGGTTTTCTTTCGCCCGGATACTATTGAGAGCACATCCCTGTCCTTGAGCTTATAGCTTGCTGGGAGCCTAAGGCCCGTCCGAGCATCAACCGCGTAGAGAATCCCCTTCGCCAGGTCGCTATGTATCTCTCTTGCAAGATCCTCAACCGTCGCGCCCTCAGGCATCAGGTATACGTCCGGGAGGATGTTTCCCTTGTGATCTGATAGCTTCTTGACGTCATAGACCGGGTAAACGGCGCTCATCTTAAGGAGCTTGAACACCGCGACGTTTAATGCGAACTGGACTCCCGTCCTCATATACTCATCGAGAACCTTGCGCCTAATTATCTCGAGAGCCCACTTCTGCTTATCCGTCAAGGCCGCCTCATTGATGATCTCAAACTTCTCCTCTCCCGGCACGTATTTTATCAGGCCCCTCTGCTCAGCCCTCCTAAGTATCAGCTCAGCCTCTGCGCTGCATGGAACCACTATCTTATCAACCAAGTTATCCCTAAGCCTTCTAAAGTTCTCGGGAGCCGTGTCGAGATCCATCTTGTTGGCGACCACGATTGTCGGCTTCGAGATCTCACGGAGCGCCGTGGCGAACTTCCGGTCATCCGAGGGCGTCCAGTTCTCGAAATCCTTCTTATCCAGCCCCGTAACCTCGAGAGCCCTCTTAATGTCTTGAGCAGTCACCTTCACCCCCCTGAAAACCTCCTCCATCGCGGCCGGGAGCTCGAGGCCCTTTTTCAGTCCCTTGATTATCCTATCCTCGGAGCGCTCAAGCAGCTTGATAAACCACATTATCAGCTCCTCCTCGATATCATAATAGTCGGCGAGCGGGTCTCCTGTCCCAGGCTCAGCAAGCCTCCCCTCCTCATCAACACTCCCACTAGCATCGACGACGTGAAGAAGCGCGTCCGACTGGGATGCAACCGAGAGAAACTGGTTTCCCAAGCCCTTTCCAGCCCAAGCACCCTTAATCAGGCCGGGAAGATCTATGAGCTCTATCGGGATATGCCTCCAGCCATCAATACACTTTGAGTTCCTAGGATTATCCTGGACATTAAACTCCCTGCAGACGCATAGGGTCACAACGTGAGCAGTCCCATAATTGGGCTCCTTAGTCGTGAAAGGGTAAGTTGAGACCTCCGCTGTCCCTAGGGTCGCGGCGTTAAAGAACGTGGTCTTACCGGTATTAGTCTTGCCTATGAGACCTAT
>Ga0185307_1000195_pt1 | contig 41989 bp, 42 predicted proteins | sample LHCtaG_FD_128010 | JGI IMG/M metagenome (GOLD analysis project Ga0185307, IMG submission 128010) | Hot spring microbial communities from Little Hot Creek, USA to study Microbial Dark Matter (Phase II) - LHC4sed_matched (SPADES... | ecosystem: Environmental > Aquatic > Thermal springs > Hot... | reverse complement strand
ATAAATGGTATAGGAAGGTGTCAGAAAGAGATCTATGGGAAATACCTAAGAAAAAAGAGACGGAAAATTATCTTGAAAAATGTAAAGAGGCATTGTTTTCATTTGCAGAAAAAATACTTGAGAAAAACAAGCTAATCAATGTTTAAAAACCACTTTGGGTAGAAGTAGAAATGCAAGTCCACGAAGAGAGGATGGCTGTGTATATTAGAGTGTAAAGTTTATCAATTTGGATGGCGCTTCTCTTTTATACGAGTGAACTATAAATGTCGAAAGTCTACGAAAAAACCCCCGAGTGCAATATAGGTACTGCAGGACACGTAGACCATGGTAAAACCACGCTCGTAGAGGCGCTTACTGGTGTTTGGACAAGCAAGCATAGTGAGGAAATAAAACGGGGGATTACAATTAAACTGGGGTATGCTGATGCGGGATTTTATAAATGCCCAGTTTGTCCACATCCGAAATGTTACTCAACTCAACCAGTATGCCCAAACTGTGGCTCTAAAACAGAACTCCTCAGAGTCGTAAGTTTTGTGGACGCCCCCGGGCATGAAGTACTTATGGCGACTATGCTTTCAGGGGCCGCGGTCATGGATGGGGCTATGCTTGTCATAGCCGCTAATGAGCCGTGTCCCCAACCTCAGACGAAGGAGCATCTAGCTGCTTTGGAAGTGGCAGGAGTAAAGAATATTGTAATTGTCCAGAATAAGATTGAACTTGTGACACCACAGGAGGCACTGAAAAACTACCAACAGATTAAGGAGTTTGTTAAAGGTACGATTGCTGAAGATTCCCCCATAATACCCATATCTGCCCAGAACAGGGTTAACATAGACTATTTAATAGAAGCCCTTGAAAAGTACATACCTACACCTAAACGAGACCCAACGAAACCTCCTATGATGTATATAGTAAGATCATTTGATGTCAATAAACCTGGAACAAGAGCCGCAGAGCTTTCTGGAGGAGTGGTTGGAGGGACGATAGTTCAAGGTGTACTTAGAGTCGGAGATGAAGTTGAGATACGTCCAGGGACAATATCGACTGATAATTCTGGCCGAAGTGTAGCTCAACCTCTGATAACTAGGATAGTTTCACTGAAACATGGAGGCTTAGATGTTGAGGAGGCTAGATGCGGTGGATTGGTGGGCGTGGGTACAAGTTTAGATCCAAGTCTAACTAAAGCTGATAGTCTTGCTGGGAACGTACTCGGTAAACCGGGTATGCTACCCGATATAGTCAATGAAATAACGGTAGATGTTTCACTTTTTGAAACAGTGGTTGGAGCTACGAAACAACTTAAAGTGGAAAGGATCAGAATTAGAGAGCCCATACTTTTAAATATTTTAACCGCCATAACGCTTGGCATCGTGAAAGAAGTTAGAGAAAATCACGTAACACTGAGCCTTAAGAAGCCGGCATGTGCTTCAAAAGGGCAAAGGGTTGCAATAAGCCGCAGAATAAATGATAGATGGAGGCTTATAGGATACGGTGTGATCATTTGACGGTTAAATTGATTGTGGATTCTAGCTTTCTCCTTGAATGTATTCGAAGAAAGATCGATATAATTGAGGGGCTAGAAGAAAGGTTGAATTCAAGGGTTAGAATGGTTGTTCTAAAGCCAGTCTACGATGAGATATGTAGATTGAGCGCGGGTTCCAATAGGAAGAGCCATTATGCTAAGCTTGCAATCCAACTCCTAAGCAGAGTCGAGGTGGACTTGGTAGATGTGGATGTGAAAGAGCCTGTAGATACGCTCATAGAGCTGTATGCGTGTAAATTGAGGATCCCCGTAGCCACCAATGATTTAAATCTTAGAAAACGATTGACAAGATTAAGAATACCAGTCTTATACGTTAGGGGGCTTTCAAAAATAGACATCGATCGTGGAGAATATCTAGGTATGGTTAAGGGATCACCAGATCAGCAATATCGATAGAAATATTGCAGATCCTTGTGAATTCAGGAAGTAGAACAGCCATCTTTCCCAGATCGACCGAAGACATTATACGGTTAAACTGTTCTTTCTCACTTCTAGCAAATTCCGCTTTTCTGAAGTCCTTGGCTAAGAAAGCCTCCATAGACTTCACATATATGTCTGTTAACGCATCCAGCATTGCCTTAACGTTCTCAACGGTCAAATCATTGAGGCCTTGTTCACCTAAAAGTTTCCCAGATATTGAGACTATACAGTCAGCTATAGACTCTATGAAGAAAGCAACTAGACGATAATCCATACAGTCCAGTGGAGAGATGCCAAGTCTGCTACTTAATGAGGGGTTTTGAATCGCCATTCTTAAAATACGTACCAGTAGGAAGTACAGCTTATCGACTTCATCATCTCTTACTATTATCGATTCGAGCAAGTTATGATCTGTTAAGGCGTCTTTAAGGTCTTTAAGCATCGCTAGTGTAAGTAGGTACTCCCTCCGCAGAACCTTTACTGGTGGAACTGAAGCTGGTTCTATAAAACATTGGAGCTCTATCGACGATGTAGATTCTTCAACTATCTCTAAACCTATAAGTCTTCTCACTAAGCTTTTAATCCTCTCTCTATCTGCTAGGGCTATCCTACCGCTTGGAGATTTTATGATAATCGAATCGTATCCAAGCCAGTAACGGCTTGTGATCTTCTTCTCAACGTCTGGAGAAAATTCGATGAGAACACTTTTAGACGCGTTTTTAATCCTCTCAACAGGGTAGAGAACCAAAGCCCCATCTTCCCTCTCCTCTAAGAAAAGGGGAGAGCCTTTCTCTAAACCGTGACGTGAAGCCCAAGGTTTGGGAAGTGATATGAAAAGAGAGCCTGAGCTGAATTGGACTTTTCTGATTTCCACAGAAAAAATAATAGAGGAACTGACTTAAAATCTTAAACTACCTTGTATAGTCAAAGAATTTAATAGTAGATGGGGATACGTTTACCTGTTTCAGCAGATTCAAGTATAGCGTCACATATTACGTCTACTTTCCAACCATCTTCAAACGTAGCGGCATATGGGCCTACTGGCTTATCATTAATTACACAGTCTAGAAAATGGTATAGTTCATTCTTGAACGTATCCTCCCATCCACCTATATGTCCATGGGGCCAGTAGTACCTGTAGAATGGATGATAGCTCTCCGTTACAAGAACTTCATGCCAACCCATTATATCTTTAACTGGTTCTTCTCTCCAGTATACCCTTAACTCATTCAAACGTTCGAGGTTAAATTCTACGGAGGCTTTTTCGCCGTTTATCTCAAAACTGTTATAATTTTTACGGCCGCCTGCAAATCTAGTGGCTTCAAGTGTTCCAATAGCGCCATTATTGAATTCAACTACAGATGCGAAAGCGTCTTCAACCGTTACAAGCCCCTTTTTACTTGGATCCTCAGGTAGAGGCCTTTCTTTTATAAATGTTCGCGTAACGGCAGCTACGGCTTTGATATCACCCACCAGAAATCTAGCCAAATCTATTATATGTGAGCCTAGATCTCCTAAGGGACCGGAACCTGCTATATCTTTTCTCAACCGCCACACCAACGGGAAGTTTGGATCCATGATCCACTCTTGAAGATAACGTGCTCTGAAGTGGTAAATCCTACCCAGTAAACCATCCTCTATAAGTTTCTTAGCAAGCCTGACAGCCGGTACGAATCGATAATTGTAGGCACACATATGCTTAACACCAGCTTTTCTAACAGCTTCAAGCATTCTCCTGGACTCCTCAGCATTTCTGCCAAGCGGTTTTTCAGATATTACATGTTTACCAGCTTCAGCAGCAGCTATACATGGTTCAGCATGCATGTTATTGGGTCCGCAGTTGTCGAAAATTTCAATATCCGGGTTTTTAATGAGTAAGTTCCAATCCGTATAGTACTGTTCGAACCCAAATCTTCTAGCAGCTTCAGAAACAGCTTCTTTAGCTCTGCCGCATACTGCTACGAGCCTAGGGAGTGCTGGTGGAGGCCAGAAGTACGTCGGTATGGATTTCCATGCGTGTGCGTGTGCCTTACCCATAAAAGCATAACCGAGTATACCAATTCCTATGCTTTTAATTTCTTCAACTTTCCGTTCAACCTTAGCCATTGTGACAAATCCCACTTCTTCACTCATACATCACACCATTAGAAACTATAGCTTAAATTAATTTAAATTTTAGCAGTTGACACCCTCTACGACTGGAGTTGCAGAGTAGGTATCATTTGATCCATGTTTTTAAACATGGACCTTCCGCTGAGTTTCTCTGTTAAAAGGATAAATTTAAAATTTCATACTGAAATAAAAGATTAACGGGGAAAACTATGAAAATTGGAATTTTCACCGTGCTATACAACGATAAGCCGCTAGATGACGTCTTGAAGTTTGTTTCAGAACTAGGTTATGAAGCAGTTGAAATAGCTACTTGGAAGGGAAGCGCCCACATAGACATTGAGAAAATATTGAAAGGTGGGGCGTCTGAATATAAGAGAAAGGTTGAGAAACACGGATTAACGATCTCTGCTTTAAGTAATCACCTTGAAGGGCAACTTATACTGGGACCTTTAGATGAAAGTACAGATGACTGGTTTAAAGGATCTCCTGATGAAAAAGTCAAATATGGAGTGGCTAGACTGAGAACGACGATAGAGGCTGCGGCGGCTCTAGATGTACCTGTTGTTAACGCGTTCACTGGATGCCCAGACTGGGCGAAGTGGTACGTGTTTCCACCTGCAAATGAAAAGATTTGGGAGAACTATTGGAGCCTATTTAAGGATAGGTGGCTTCCAATATTAGATCAAGCTAAAGATCAAGGCGTTAAAATAGCTTATGAAACCCATCCGCAGGAAATGAATTACAACTTGGAGACAGCTAAAAAACTCCTAGAAGTTTCAGAAAATCACCCATCAGCTGGGTTCAACTACGATCCAAGCCATCTGATGTGGCAGGGAATGGACCCTGTTCAATTCATCTACGAGTTAAAAGATAGAATATTCCACTGCCATGCGAAAGACTCTGAGAGAGTCGCCCATAGTGCTTCAGCATCTGGAGTCTTGTCAGTAGGACCATGGAATAAGGTTGCAAGAGGATTCAGATTTAGAACTGTTGGATGGGGGGAGATGCCGTGGCGACGTATAATAACTGCTCTTCTTGAAATCGGCTACAACTATGTTCTCTCAGTTGAACATGAAGATCCATGCATGAGTAGAGACTCTGGAGTGAAGCAAGCAATAACATATCTTAAACCTCTACTAGCAGTTGAACCTCCTGAAGTTAAACCATGGTGGTAGTATCCCATTTTCTTTGCAGGTTTCCAGCCACTCACTATTTTTTCATCGTTTTTTATCTCTAACTAAGATAGTTGTTTGAATTTTCTATAAAGATAAGTTTTATTTTACTCTTCCAATAGACATAATATTGACACTCTATTTGTGATTTCCATGTCTCATAGTATTCCCTCTGGAGAAACTATTAGACGGCTTAGGAAAGCCGTTGGACTAACTCAGAAGGAGCTTGCTAAGAGAGCAGGGTTAAGTCAGTCGCTGATTTCTAGGATTGAAAGAAGCGATGTAGATCCACGTCTATCGACAATCAGAAGGATAATACGTGTTATAGAGGGATCGACAATTAAAGAAGGACAGGTAGCAAGTCACATAATGCATAGACCAGTGATCTGTGTTAACGCTAAACAGCCTGTTGAAGTAGTTGTTAAACTCATGAAGAAGTACGACATCTCCCAGCTTCCAGTTGTAGACGACTATAACACATCCATTGGGGCAATTCAAGAGTCAACTATCATCCATCGCATGGTTAGGGAGAAAGACTTTAAGAAGTTTTTCAAGATGACCGTTCGAGATATTATGGAGGGGCCTTTCCCAGAAATAGCTCCCAACACGTCTATCCATGAGGTTCTTCAAATATTTTTAAGGGGAGCCCCAGCCGTTTTAGTTGTTGAAAACGGTAAGATTCTTGGTATAATAACTAAGATCGATTTGATAACGAGCCTTCTCAGCATGGAAGTAGGGAAAGCCTTGGAACAGAATTTAGTCTAGGTGGAATCTGAAATACGGGATAAATTCATCCTATTAAGCTTATAAGTCCACATGGCCCTAGAGCCAGATCTTAAGAGAAAGCCGCTACTGTGGAGCCTCTGAAGGTAAGTGGAAACTGTGCTTAGTCTTATCTGTTCATTGTATAGGGATTCATATTCAGCTTGGACATCTCTAGATGAAAACCAGCCTACTGCAAGTTTATCCATTATTATTTTCTTAATCCTTTCGAGTTTAGTAGAAGATTCGGATTCATTGCTATATTGTTTATTATTGGAGAGCCCGCCCATAAGCTCTACGAGATCCAGTATCTGAAGAATCTTACTCCTAGATATGGCTCCTTCCAGAGTTATTGTCAATTTTCCACCAGACTCATCTTCAGCCTCAAACTTTAGCTTAGACTTAGGCATCTGTTAATAGATTCGCAGAATGAAAGTAAAAAAGTTACTGGAGAATCTGTGAAAAGAAAAGCTAAAAATAACCATTATTTTTAGAAAAAGAGCAAAATTTTCAAATTTTATTCATTTACAGGTTCACAGAAGAAGGACTTTAATAAAAGAAACTTTTAGAATTTTTCTTCAAAAACTCCAGTAGAAATTGGGGGGTTCCCTATTCACAGTAAAAGTGAACGTTTAAAGAGAGAAATTAGATAATTTTTAACAAGAAAAGGTTCATTTTCTCTTGGAGTTAACTTGAGAAAGAAATTGTGAAATGTGTTAGACTATTTGTAAGGTAGCTTCCAGACCCCTAGATTTCAACTGGAAAATGAGTGACGTTAGAAATTCTTCTGTAGATAATGAAATTCTGAAGAAATTCTCCCCCATCTAAATGGGGGACTTGTTTATATAAATCTTCTAGTTTAATTATTTTAACAGATAAGTTTACATAATATTCACAACTTTTCTCATGTGGTGAAGGAAGCTGGAGGAGAAATCTTAGGGTGAGGGAGTGTTTAATTAAAGAAACTTGAAGGTACATTTTCTTCTACTAATAAGTTTTTATCATAAGTTTCATTCATTAAAAACTTAGGTGGAAGTCTGGAGAAATCCCCTCTCTCTAATATCTTCGATAGGTATATTGAGGGGTCTTCAATCTTTAAGAATAGGGAGTGCCTTAGACATGACTATGTCCCCGATTTTCTCCCCCATAGGGAAGATCAAATAACGAGGCTTGGGATGATCCTTGCACCGACGCTTAAGGGAAATAGATGCTCAAACATATTTATTTATGGAAAACCTGGCACTGGTAAAACTGCTGTAGCCAGATATGTCCTTAAACATCTTTCAATGAAGAGTGTTGAAGTTGATAACCCGTTAAAAATTTGCTATATAAACTGTAGGACTGATGGTTCAGATTACAGAATTTTGACACATTTATGTGAGAGCATTGGAGTTAGCGTTCCCTTCACTGGTCTTTCAACAAGTGAAGTCTTTAAACGGTTTAAGAATGGGTTGAAGATGCTGGGGGCCATTCTCATAATAGTCCTCGATGAAGTTGATATTCTAGTCAAAAACTATGGGGATGAATTACTCTACAAACTTACTAGGATAAACGAAGAATCAGAGTATGGCAAGCTTGTGGTAATAGGTATATCCAACGATCTTCAGTTTAAAGACTACTTAGACCCCAGAGTTTTAAGTTGTTTAAGTGAAGAAGAGCTTGTCTTCAGACCCTATACTGCTGATGAACTTTACGATATACTAGAAGATAGAGCTAAACTTGCATTTAAACCAAAAACCTATACCGAAGCCGCTTTAAGGCTTTGCGCGGCTCTAGCTGCATCTGAACATGGAGATGCTAGAAGGGCTTTGGATCTTTTAAGGGTCTCAGCTGAGATAGCTGAAAGAGATGGCGCGAATAGTGTTCTTGAGGATCACGTTAGAACGGCTCAAGGCAAGATAGAAGAGGATAGAGTTCTCGAAGTCTTAAAAACGCTTCCACTCCACTCCAAACTTCTCCTATCGAGCATTTTCCTTTTGAAAAAGCGCGAATTAGGGAATCGCATGATGACGGGTACCATATATGAGATTTACACGGAACTTTGTTCTGAAATAGGTTTAGAACCTTTAACGCAGAGAAGGGCAAGTGGGTTGCTAGCTGAGCTTGATGCGTTAGGGATAGTAAATGCTAAAGTTGTAAGCCTTGGGCGGCATGGCCGTTCTAAGCAAATAAAGCTTAACATACCTTTGAAAACAGTGAAGGCCTTCTTGACCGGAGATCCAAGGTTGACCTTTATCTTAGAATATTCTCCTAAATCGTTAATGTAACGGTCAACTTTAAAGAATGGTAAAAAAATATCTATTAGATCAGTAAGAGTTTTCAATGAAAATTGTATAGAAGGGTTTTAGCGATAGAGGATGGATGTTTCACCATTGGAAAGCGTCTGTTAGATAACGCCATTCTCATAGGCGTTGTTATGGATGGCTTTTTACTGGAAGATGTTTTCATAGATACGGTTAAAGTCGACGGTCTAGACGCTACTGATAAGGCTCTAACGTTTGTATCGAAAGCAGGTATATTAGACTTGATTCTTCTCCATGGAGTGCCGTATGCGGGTTTCAATCTGATAGATGCCCATAGAATATATGAAGAAACCTCATGTCCAGTCGTGTGCATACTCGACCGTAAGCCGGATATTCAACGTGTCGAGAGGGCTTTAAGAACAAGATTTTCAGACTGGCAGGAACGGCTACAGATAATTAATAAAAGTGCTCCAGTAGAGCTTTCTCTGGATTCTATAAAGCTTATCGTAGCTGTCCAAGGTTTAACTTTAAACGAAGCCTCTCAATTGTTAAGGGAGATTACGTGTTTGGGAAAACTACCCGAGCCTTTAAGGGTTGCGAAGCTTATAGCTAGAGGGCTTCCGCCCTTGCTTCAAGACCACTTCCTCTAAAATCGATGTAGATTGTTTGGAGGGTTTTCAAATTTACTATTGGAATGACACCGGGTAGTGGCTTCAAACCATTTCTCTTCTGATACTCCGTTTGATCCTGCCAGGCACCGGAGTTCACGATTAAACTATTCCTGTAAAATCTATGTTTGGCTACATGAATATGTCCCGAGTGGAAAACAGTTGGCTCCATCTCGACTACTAGATAGTCTTCCGCTTCAGGCGCTATCGCCGTTCTCAATCCATAAATAGGCGCTAAATGTCTAGCTTTAAGCAGAATCTCCATGGCTTTCTCCGGCTCTCGGAAAGTCAACCCGGGTACACAGGCTATTACGTCATCTAGACTTCTACCATGATACATAAGTACGTCTACACCATGTATCGATATACGGCATGGATTTCCAAGAACCCTAACATTGTTTAAACTATAAAGTTGCTCTGAATACTTCCTGAAGATCGCGGGTTGAGGAAGTGCCTGTCTAGAAGCATCGTGGTTTCCAGGTATGACAACAGTCTCTATATACTCTGGGATTTTAGCGAAATAGTCTGCGACGATTTTGTACTGCTGCGTTAAGGAATCTACGGCAAGTTCTCTATCTTGCCCCGGATAGACTCCCACACCGTCAACTAAATCTCCACATACCAAAAGATACTTGACTTTACCAGCTAACTCTCTAAACGGTTCAGACCCTTCTAAGCCATTTAACCATCTTAGAAATTTTTCAAAGCATTTTTCCATGAAGAGTTTACTTCCAACGTGCATATCTGACGTTAGAACGGCATAGACTTCTTCATCGCTTCTCTTAGCTTTATGATCCGGTACATCTGGAAATATGACGTCGTCTGCTAAAACGACGTCTTCTGCCACTTTAATACCCGATATGCATATGACTTGATCCTGTAAAACAATAAGCGCCTTTTCAATCAATTTTCTATCTGAATTTTCAGGGATTATAACGGTTATTGAAGATTCGAGGTCTTCAAGTTGAATTTTGAAACCTTTCCGTTTGACTTTTTCAGTCACCATTCCTATAAACTTTACGTGGCTTTTCAGACTGGCTTTCAATACGTCGGATATGGTTGTACTGCCTCTAACGTCCATCCTCCTGCGTAGTATTTTCTCGAGTTTCTTAAATCTACTTTTAAAATACTTGTAGAAGTTCTCTACACTGTCTCCACCGTGGATTTTATCCGTGGGGTCGAATAAAACCTCAAGCTTAGGCTCCAACTCTCTAGCCAAAACCTGCTTAACGGCTACGGAGACTTCTACTTTCTCCCTCCTTTTCTCAAAATGTTCTTCAACGTCGTTAAGAGTTATGATGTAACCCCCCCTCTCCATGACCTTGTCCAGAATCTTATCTACAGCTGTATATAATGTATCTTGGTCAAATTCGCTGAGCTTTTCCAAAGCCTTTGGCTCTATTTGTAAACCATGTGTTGCAATCATCCGCACTATATTTTTCAACGCCCCAGAATCCATCTATACGATAGAATATTTGATACAATATCGATTTTAACAGTTTTACTATTTTCTAGTTAACGCCTCCATAATCCACCATCGACATTTTAGAAATACGTTTAAGTTTACGTTTCTCCGTAACTTTTTCAAATGTCTCTTATCTTCAAATTCAAACGCGCAGGGAAGTGTAAAATATGCGGGTCGGAATCGCCACTAATATCAAACTACTTAGGAGTTTGTGTAAACTGTATACGTGAAAATTCTAGGGAAAGCTTAAAAGTCGTTTTAGATGCGCATAAAAAGGCTAGGGAACAGTATAAGTTGCCATCACAACCATGTAAGACGCAAAACGGCATTAAATGCAACATATGTTCAAATGAATGCTCTATGAGCAACGGTGAGGTCGGCTTCTGCGGTTTGAGATGGGTTGAAAATGGGCGTTTAAAATCGTACGTGGATGCTGATAAAGCGCTGTTATATTACTACCTCGATCCGCATGTGACAAACTGTTGCAGTGCATGGTTTTGCCCGGCTGGAACAGGTGCGGGCTATCCAAAGTACGCGTATACTAGGGGTCCGGAATATGACTATTATAACCTTGCCATCTTCTTCTACGGGTGTAACTTCAACTGTTTATTCTGTCAGAACAGTTCGCATAAGAGATTTGAAGAAGCACGAATTGTAACTGTTAAAGAGCTTATCTATGCAACTCTATCGAACACACGCATATCGTGTTGGTGCTTCTTTGGAGGTTCACCAGAACCACAACTACCGTTTGCTATAAATGCTTCAAAACGCGTCATCGAGAATCTTCCCACTGGAAGGATTTTGAGGATATGCTTCGAATGGAATGGTTGTGGTAATAAAACTCTAGTTAATGAAACAGGTGAACTATCTCTTAAAACGGGTGGGAATATAAAGTTTGATATTAAAGCATTCTCCGATTCTCTAAGCGTTGCTTTAAGTGGTGTTTCAAATAGAAGAGCTTTTGAAAATTTTGAGACACTTTATAACCGTTTTTACATGGATCGCCCAGATTTACCTGTTTTAACCGCTACTACGCTTCTCGTACCTGGCTACGTAGACTCGAAAGAGGTAGAGGGAATAGCTAAGTTTCTAGCGGATCTAAACCCTGAAATCCCGTATTCTCTCCTAGTTTTCCACCCCAACTATATGATGAGAGATCTACCAGTTACTCCTATAGAACAGGTTGTAGAATGCTACAGAGTAGCTAAGAGGTATCTTAAGAGAGTCCACGTTGGAAACCTACACCTCATAGGGTTTTACTCGACGGAGGATTTTGAAAATGCGTATGCTAGATCAATTTAGCTAGGAGGTTTGGAGGAATTGAACGATATGAGTTCACTCGATGTTATTACCCCCTTATATAAGAATGAAACTTGTCTTATGGTAAGTTTAAGGTCGAAATCGTTCAAGGCAGCTATGCAATCCACTGGTAGAACTACTTTAAATCCCCTTAAAGCGGCACCTCCAGCCGTGTGAAGTACGCATATATTCGCCACTACTCCCGTTACTATGACGTTTTCAACACCAGCCCTATTGAGGATACTTTCAAGGTTCGTATTAAAGAAAGCATCATAAGTTTCCTTCTTAACTATGAATTCACCTGGGTTTGGTTTCAGTTCATCTATTATCTCCGCACCCTGGGTCTCTGCAATACAGTGTTTCGGCCATATTCTGAATTCTACTGCGTCCTCAGGGTGCCAATCTTGTGTAAAGACTATGGTTAACCCTTTCTCCCTACACCTGTTTAAAAGAGCCCTTAAGGGGGCTATTATTTTCTCAGAACCTAGCACGTAGAGTTTACCGTTGCTATGTATGAAGTCTTTCTGCATGTCCACTATTATGAGGGCGGTTTTACTGGCTGTTAAAGTACAGCGTTCTAAAACGCTCTCAAACATCACTACATGTCAAAGACGTGCGCTTATTTATATTTACTTTCTATTTTCATCTTTTCTAACAGTTAAACCTCTTAAATGGATTTATGGATGCCTCAGTTTATAAATAATAGATACCTTTATCTATCATTTCAGAGTTGATTTTTACTGGAGCTGATTTCCTGTGGGGTTTAAAGGGCAACCGAGCAATAGAGCCATTACGATAGCTGGAGCGTTAATGTTTATATCGCTTTTAATACCCTGGACTATGGTAATAGGTGTAACAAACTATTATGTTCGCGGTTCTTCGGTGGAAGAAACGTTTACAGTTTTAGAGTTTCCCCTAGTAGGCTACGCCTACTCAAATATGAACGGAGAGGTTTTTCAAGGATGGATTGAAATATTCCCCGTCAGATCTATAGCCGCCCTCATGGTTCTTGTAAGCGGAGCCATATTGCTGAAAGAGTCTAAGCGGAGAGAAGTAGACGTGCGTTCGATCACAATTGCCGTTACAATAGGTTTGGCTGCGCCTACAATCTTTAGCACTATAGATAGCGTTTACGTATCCTTCCCTCAGGCTTCAAACCTCTCTCAATCATACTGGATCGTACCGATAGGTGTAGTTTTACCCATAATAGCTGGTGCACTATCTATCTACAATATGTTTAAGAGGTCTCTAGCCGTCAGCGTAGCTCAGCCTACACGTGTAGAAGGGGTTTATACCGTTTACAAATGTCCATTCTGTGGGCATCCTATAACCATAAACTACATGTATTGTCCAAACTGTGGCGCTAAGTTAACGCGCGGCTCCATACGTTAATTCCGTTTTCGTTTTTAATCATATGATTGAAGTTTGTTTCTTTTTCTCTTCCTCTTCCTTCCTTCTCCTCATCTCTTTCTGCTCTCTCTCAAGCCACATCATGGTTACGTCTCTATCGTATCTGAGAAGCTCAAAACCTATATTCATAAGGTTTGCAACTATTTCCCTTACCAACTCAGGCTCCATCTTCTCCATAATTCCATAATTCGTAAACCACTCGTCGAAGCCTTGAAGGCTCTGCTGATAAGTTGCTATAAGCTGTCTACCAAATCTTATAACCTCCGCTTTATCTAAAGTCTTAAGTTTTTCCTCAAGATTTTTCCTCTCTTTAAGCAGATAATCTACATATCTGTAAAACGACATGAAATTTCACACCCAATTAGATTGGGCTTTAGTTCTACTTAAAGTTTAGGACAACACTTATATGTTTGGTCAAACATGCCGGAGCTTAAATTTACATAAAACTTCAGTCCTATTTTTAATGTTAGTTAAAAATACGGCTCAGCCATATCTTAGACATCTTTTCCACCCTCGGAGCGTTTTCAACCACTTAAAATCTTAAGTCTCCTCAGTATATACGTAAAGCCTAAGCTTTCTAAGAAGGATCGATATTAGCTTATTTAAATTTAAACCATTTTAGAGAAGGTCTTTAAAAGAAAGAGTTTTTACGTAGATGTTGAAAGATACCTATAGGGCCCGTCGTCTAGCACGGATAGGACACCCGCCTGCGGAGAAATGCGTAGAAAGCGGGAAGTCCCGGGTTCGAGTCCCGGCGGGCCCATAGGTGTCTATATGGATGTTTTCGAACCTTACTTTAAGGCTGGAGAGATCGCCAAAAAGGCGAGGGCCTTCGCCGCGTCTATTGTTAAAAGCGGGGCTAATGTGTTAGATTTATGTGAGAAAATCGAGGGTTTTATAAAGAGCCAGGGTGGAGAGCCTGCCTTTCCGTGTAACATTTGCATAAATGATGTTGCGGCACACTATACTGCTGTGCCTATGGATCCGTTAAAGATTCCGAAACAGTCTATAGTTAAGGTGGATTTAGGTGTGCATGTAGACGGTTATATAGTTGATACTGCCATCACAGTGGCTTTAGATGAGAAGTATATGCTTCTCAAGGAAGCGGCTGAAGAGGCGTTGAGGAAAGCATTAAAGTGTATAAGGGCATCCGTCAGCGTATATGATATAGGTGAGGCTGTCTCTAGAGTAGCTGACGTGTATGGCTTAAAAACGATAAAAAACCTATCCGGCCATGAGGTCGCCAGGTATAATCTACACACTGGCGTTTCAATACCGAACGTCCCATTACAGGGTGGAAAGTTTAAACTCTACGGCGTCTATGCGGTCGAGCCGTTTATAACAGAGCGTTGGGCTGATGGAACAGTTATAGAGTCTGGCAAGCCGACAATTTACAGATGCCTATCCTACAAGAAGGTTGGAAATACTGAGGCGAATATTCTTTTAAAAACACTATGGAGTAAGTTTAGAGGGTTGCCTTTTACCGAGAGGTGGATTTACGCTATGAACTTTGAGTATAATGTTCAAAATGCGTGGTCTAAATTGAAAAACTTTAACGTAATAAAAAACTATAGGCCTCTTCTAGAGGTCAGCGGGGGCTTTGTAGCTCAAGCTGAAGAAACAGTGTTGGTTGTAGAAGACGGCGTTATAGAGCTTACAGGTTTTCCACTTTAAATTGAAGTATGAAGTCCACAGGCTTATAGCCGTGGACAGCTCACCGTTTCTCCCTTTTAGAAGTTGTTCTATATATCGCAAGTATGACCATAGGTGTTGAACAGTGGGGACATTTATCACCAAAGCCCAACACGTAATCTCCGTTGGCGAAGCCTCTAGTATTTGAAAATCCACACTTTAAACACCGTAGAAATGTTTGAACTTCGTAGTTTAAAGTCGTTGAGATCAAAGGCCTTCTTCGAATAACTCTCGACAAGGTATATGTTGACATTATTAAACCCATTAGCCCAGCCATAGAGTAGTATAGGGCTGTCTCTTCAAAGCCTTGAGAATAAGCTTTAACAGCCAGGAAGAGGAAGAATATGCTGCACGTAATTAGAGCAGCCATTAAGAGGAAAACGATAAGAAAACCTATGCTGTTTTTCGCAGGCATAGCAACCCTCCCAGTATTATTGACCTATGCCTATCGTGTTACCTACACCTACCAGTATTAACGTATCTCCAACATTCGTCTTCTCTCTTATAAGCCGTTTAATTCTGTTAATTGCCTTTTCAACGCCGACATATATATCCCATTTCATCGTAGATAAAGCGTCAGACATAGATTCTTTCACAACTATGGCGTAAAGTGGAACGTTGAACTTTTTAGCAGCTTCCTCTATTTTAAACTTGTCAACACCTATTCCTCCAATAGCCGCACCCACCCCCTCTGCGACTTCACCGACCTCTTCACCTTCAAGTTTTAGAGCGGCATCCACCATTACTATGGCGGCTATCCTTCCACCGTCTAAGATTTTTTCAACAGCTTCACCTGGTTTACCGACGTTTCCCCCAGGTCCGAGTGCTTTAACGACTATGAGCTTCCTCCCTTCAAATTCGACCTCAGCCATGACCGTGTCTTCCGATATGGGTTTTTTCTCAGCACCATACATAAATCGTGCGGCTACAAGGCTTCCAACACCATCACCTATAGGTTGACCCGTGCTGAAAGCCTTGATGGCATCCGTTAGCGCCTCAGCCTCCTGAAGAACTGTCGGCATGAGGGCTTCTGCTTGATATATTAAGAAGAGGCTCATAGTCTTCTTACCTAGAAGATAGTAGTGTCTCATCACACGATATATCTGATCTAGAGAGATGCCTATTTCAATAAGGTTTTCAATGTTTCTAAGCCTACTATCGTCAACATTTGGCGCTATGCTTTTAAGTTCCCATCTAAATCTCCTCTCTCTTATGTTGAGAAGATGGTCGATTTTGCCGACAATGCCAAATGGATCTATAGATGTAGGAGGGATCCAAAAGTATTCAAGCAACCTATCGATTGCGCTCTCCAAACCAGGGTCGTTGTTAAATCGTCTCAATAAATCTAATATTGCTTGTCTAGCATTATCTCTCATTCTCTTAATCCTATTAAGTCCGACTTCAACGTTCTTAAGCATCATCCAAATCTGGAACTTCTGCCCATAAAATATGCTGAATAGGAACAATGCTATGAATATGGCTTGAAATATAAATCCCAGTCTATCTCCTTCAGAAGATAAGATTTGTTGCAATACTGACTCTGAATTCATGGGCTATTCCTAAATTATCAATAAACGCATTAAGATATAAACGTTCACTGTAATGGTTGCCAGCATCTCCCCCCTCTCCTAGGGTCTCCCACTAGGGAAGAGGGAGACGTGGTGTGGTTTGACTTCCGTGTTCGGAATGGGAACGGGTCGGACCCACACCCTATGGCCGGCAACCGGGTTATAAGGTTGGTAAAATCTATATATAAACTTTAGTTTAAGACTTATCGTATAGTTTCCATTAGGTCTTCTCTTTTACTTCCAACCTCAAACTTTAACTTCGATTTTTTGAAAGGTTGTGTTCTATCATTAGCCAATGTTCTTATACAGTAGTTCCTTAAGCGAATCCCATCCACCCTTCTGCTTAGCAAGTATTATTGAAAACGCCTCCCTTGCCGTTAATGTTTTAGGCTCCTCTCCCGTTGTGATTTTAACTAAGTTTTTAGCGGCTTTTAAGACTCTATCGCATAGTGTTGAGTCGGCTTGATCTGCTAAGTAGGCTATTAATGCTTCAACGGTTTTCGGAGTCATGGGGCCGTATTGTCCATGAATTGCTAAAACTGCGTGGATTACTTCCAGTGGAAAACCGCGTTTTATAAGCTCTGAAACTATGAGCGTATGATGGTCTATTCTCTCACCCAATTGGCTTAAACCTGTTGGCGAGTTTTCATCGTAAAAGGCTGTCTTGTATACGTCGTGGATAAGGGTTGCCGCTAGAACAAAGTCGCTGTTCACTTTAGAACCATATACTTCTTCAACTACCCGGCAAATCGCTAAGCCTATTCTGCTACATGAAATCATATGCTCTAACAATCCACCCTTATATGAGTGATGGAAGCCTACGGAGCCTAAACTATCTTCAAATGCTGTGAGTTTAGGCTCCCCCTCCGTAAGCTTAAGACTTGGGTTTTTTAAAAGGTCTAGTACAAGTATTCTTAGCGTTTCGTCAGATATCATATTTATAAGCTTTAAAATTTCCTCGTTAAGCTCCGCCAAAATCTACACCAATTTTTCACTTAGAGGTCTTCTCCTTCTTAAGTTTAAATCCGCCTACATATTCTATCCTCCAAACCTTCTCTGCCTATTCTGGTATACTCTAATTGCCCTGAGCAGGTCTATTTCACGGAACTCAGGCCAGTAAACCTCTAGAAAACACAGCTCACTGTATGCGCTTTGCCATAGTAGGAAACCGCTTAACCTTTCCTCGCCGCTTGTCCTTATTATCAAGTCGGGCTCCGGGTTCGGTAGGTGGGCCGTGTATAGGAATTTCTGTAAAAGTTCTTCATCTATCTCATCAGGGGTCAGGGAGCCCTCTTTTACGAATTTAGCTATTTTCCTAACGGCATCTACTATCTCCCTCCTTCCACCGTATGCCAGGGCTATGTTAAGCCAACGTTCTCCATAGTTGGCTGTTTTAGCCTCGATCTCTTCGATGAGTCTTCTGAGCTCTTCAGGTAACAATTCTAATGAGCCTATAATCTTGACTCTAACATGGTAATCGTGTATTTCACGGATTGAGAGAAGTTGTTTAAGCTTCTCCTCAAAAAGCCTAAACAGTTCTTCAACTTCACGTGAAGGCCTCTTAAAGTTTTCAGTTGAAAACGCGTAGAGTGTAACTGTTTTGACTCCGAGATTGAGACACCATTTAAGGACTTCTTCAACCTTCTCAGCTCCAAATCTATGCCCCAGCCATGGAGAATAGCCGTGCTTGTAAGCCCACCGTCTATTGCCGTCGAGAATTATCCCGACATGGCTTGGAATATTTCCATCTTTAACTTCCCTCCTCAACCACCATAGGTAAAGCCGGTAGATCCCCAGTAATTTAAGTAGCCGTCTTACCAAGCTCATGGATTTTAAGTAAAATTATTCTACTCAGCTTGATATATTGTTTACTGTACTTATCTTCATGGTGTTACCTACTTTCAATTTGAAAAACCTACTTCCGTCACCTAAATTTACAGCCAACTCAAGCCTTCCAAAACTATCGATTATTGCTAACGGGGATCCCGGTTCAACATCTCCATAGGCTTTTGCGAGTTTAACTTTGAAACTGCCGTCAACGGTCTCGATAAGTAGAAAGTCTCCAATTTTAATATCCAGCGCTTTAATGGCTGAATCGTCTATGTTTGTTACTACGTTTCCGAAGCCGTCTACATATAGAACTTCACCCAAAATGTATCCACCTGTCACCTTTGGTTTTGGTAGGGTAAGTTTAACGTAGTTGCTGTAAGGCTTTCCGAGTAAATCTAGGCTTTCACCTTTAGATATCCTAGCGGCTACGGGGGCGAAGACATCTCTACCGTGAAAAGTCTGGGAAGTATAACTGGTTGAAATTTTACTTAAATCTATCTCATATACTTCCTTTATACCGAGTTTTTCAGCAGCTGGTATTAAAAGGCCATTATCAGGACCTACTAGGTAGCCTTTAAAACACTCTACAATTAACGGTTTTCTAGCTGTTCCAACGCCTGGATCCACTACGGCTATGTGAATGCTTTTCTCTGGAAAATAATCGACGGCATATGCTAATATGAACGCTCCCATTTTAACGTTGAACTTATCTATAGAGTGGGAGATGTCAACAATGGTCGCTTCAGGGTTTATGTTTAATATGACCCCCTTCATAAGGGCTGGGTATGGATCTGATGATCCGAAATCTGTTAAAAGTGTTATGACTTTCCGCATACAAGATTTCTTTGAAAAAGCTACCTTAAAAATAAAGCTGATAATACTTACGTAATGCTAGAAGTATTATATATTTCCACAACAACTCTTGTGGAAATATATTGAAACGATTAAACTTCATGTGTTTTCAAATGTTTATTCTACAGTTTCCTTTAAACAATTCATTAAAGAATGCTCGTCTCGGTGTATTTACGAGGCGTTTAGAATGTCTATTAAGAAGTGGGATAAAGGCGGTAGAATATTCGAAAGAACTCCTCTAAAGCAAAGGCTTACAATGGCTATCCATAGACTTAAAGTGCAGTATTCGAGGATTGAAGGAGCAGCTATGAGAATGGAGCGTCATGAAAGAGACCTCTTCGAAAAGTGCGTTAACGCCCATATGAAGAGTGATGCTGCTAGAGCAGCACTTTACGCTAACGAATGCGCAGAGGCACGTAAAATGGCTAAAGTGGTTCTGGGAGCGCAACTAGCACTTGAGAAAGCTCTGTTGAGGTTGGAGACAGTTCATCAGCTGGGTGAAACAGCAGCCGCTATAGTCCCAGTAGCCGGTATACTTAAAGCTATTCAGAAAGACTTGGCTGGGGTTATACCTGAAGTTAGCTATGAGATAGGTGCAATAAGTGATGAAATCGGCAAGATGGTTGTTGAAGTCGGTGAAGCCACTGGTATGAGCATTGATATGGAAGCTGCTAATGAAGAGGCTAAGAAGGTGCTTGAGGAGGCCGCGGCTGTGGCTGAGCATAGGCTTAAGGAGAAGCTTCCAGAACTTCCGGAGCTTCCGACACCAGACACGTCTACAACTACCGCCTCTCGCTAAACCTTTAAGTTTAAAGCCTCCCATATTTTTTTACTAGATGAAATCGGAGTTGGATAAAAAACGGGGTCTTCTAATTTCTAAGTTGAAAGAAGCTTCTAGTAGGTGTAGAAGCCTGTTGGAAGATGTTAGACGGGTTAAAGAGAAACGTAATAAACTAAACGCTGAAATTAGGGAAGCTATTGCGGAAATCAAAACGCTTAGATCAGAGTATAAGCGTTTAAGCTTAGAAATATCCAGTTTAAAGGGGGAATTGAGTTCTGAATATTCTAAGCTTAGGGAAACTAGACAGCTTATAGGTGAAGTTAAAGCTGGAATTAGCGGTTCTAGTGTTCCGTTGAAGGAGCTTAGAAGACGCATCTCCGAGTTGGAGTGGAAGCTTCAGACAACTCCAACAGATCTGCAGGTTGAAAAAAAGATCGCGGGTGAGATTGCTAGGTTGGAGAGGGAGGTAAAGCAGCAGGAGGAGGTTTTAAAGCTTAAGGGGAATTTGATGGAGCTTAAAGCAGCTAGAGAAGCGATTAAGATTAAAATAAAATCGATTAGAAGTAATCTTGAAGAGGTAAATAGTAAAAGAGAGAATATCAAAAAAGCTATTATTCAACTTGATGAAAGGATTAAATCGTTAAGGGAGGAGGCTGACAATTACCATAGGGATCTTCTTCAGAAGGTTAAGGAGTTAAATGAATTGAGAGCTGAGGAGAAGGCGATAGTTGAAGAGCTTAAAACTTTAGAGGCTGAAGAGAAAAAGAGGGTTGAAGATGAAGCTAAATCTATCTTAATTAAAAATGCTGAAATTGTTCTAGATAAACTTAGAAAAGGTGAACGAATTACGTCTGAAGAGCTTAAAATTTTGGCTGAAGCTGAAGATATGGGGGTAATTTAATGACGGAAGTTGAGAGGAAATCTATGAAAATTCTTGTTTTATGTATAGATAGAGATGATGATTTAGGTATTAAAACGGGTGTAAAATCTCCAGTTGTTGGAAAGGAGAAGGTTCTTGAAGCTGCTTTAAAGCTTATAATGAATGATCCTGAAGAGGCTGATGCAAATGCTATGTTTGAAGCCGTACGTATAATGGATAGTTTGAAATCTAAAGATAAGTCTAGTGACTATGAAGTGGCCGTTTTAACTGGTTTTAAGAATGGTGGGATTGAAGCGGATAGACGGATATCTGAATCTCTGAGGGAGACTCTCAGAGTATATCCGGCCGATGCGGCTATATTGGTCTCCGATGGATATACAGATCAGGAGATTTCGCCGATAATACAGTCTCAGGTTCCGATAATTTCGGTTAGAAGGTTTGCGGTTAAGCATAGTGAGTCTATTGAAACCAGCTGGTATATATTGACCAGGTATTTAAGTATGCTTATTCAAGACCCCAGGTATACTAAGTGGACTCTAGGGATTCCGGGTTTAATAGTTTTATCGCTTTCAATCTTGTACATGTTAGCCCTCTTCTACCCTGAAATCCCGCTCATACCTTACACGTTAACCGTGATCCTCATGGTTGTGGGTTTAACCCTATTCATTAAGGGTTTCGGCGTAGATAAGTCCATAGGTTACATAGTCTCGGAGGTTTCATCGAAGCCCTCCATACTCATAAGGGTTTTCGGATACGTGGTATGTTTCATAATGTGTGGGTTAGGTTTTTCACAAGGCTCCTCTTCTGTTATTGCAAACGTCCCCGTGGAGAAACTTACGGACATTCAAAGCCTCATAAACTTCTCTAATATAATAGTCGCAAGCTTTATCGAAGGTGTCTTAGGCTTCTTTCTAGCAGGCTTCTTAACACTGCTCATCAGTAAGGCGATATACGACTACATAAACAGGAGCTTAAAATTCCTAGGAGATATTGTAGGCATCGTTTCAGTAGCTATGATATTTGGGACGATAGCTAACTCGGTGCCTCTGATAAAAGCTCCTCCAACATCCATATTCCACCCAGCGGCTATAGCCTTCTTCTTCTGGGTGATACTGGCAACCGTTCTCATAGTAACTTCAACGCTTATAGCTCATAAATCTAGGGATAGGTTTATGAAGATTTGGAGGGCTGAAGAGGCTTGAGGAATATACGTCATGCCGTGATTCTGGGGTCTGGTTTTGAGAAGGCTTTACAGCCCTTTGAAACGATTGAAATTGAAACGCCGTTTAATTTTAAGAAGGTCATTGTCTCTAGAGCTTTTATTAGCGGTGTTGAGACTTTAGCTGTTTTAAGGCATGGTGTTAAACATGAAAATCCCCCACATATGGTGGAGTATAGGGCTAATATATGGTCTCTGAAGAAGCTCGGAGTTGAAAGGTTGCTTGCTGTTAATACTGTAGGCGCTATAAATCCTATTATGAAGTCCGGTGATCTTACGGTTCCAAATAATCTGATAGATTTCACCAAGCGTAGACATTATACGTTTTATGACGTTCAACCAGTTACTCACGTAGACTTTACAAAACCATACTGTGAAGAGCTTAGAGGTCTTCTGGTAGAGTCGGCGCGTAGGCTGGGTGAAACTGTATGGGATAGATCCACATACGTCTGTACGGAGGGTCCTAGGTTTGAAACGGCTGCTGAAATAAGGATGTTCAGGCTTTTAGGGGCGGATGTTGTAGGTATGACTGGTTGCCCTGAAGCAGCTTTAGCAAGAGAGCTGGGATTATGCTACGCCTCTCTATGCATAGTGTCAAACATGGCTGCTGGTATGCAGAACAGGATAACGAGTAGAGAAGTCTCGGACATAGCTCTTGTGAAGAGGGAAACGGTCATGAGGATACTTGGAGAAACAATTAGAAACATACCTTTAGATAGAAGTTGCTCCTGCTCAATCCAGACGGGTTCAGAATTCAAGGTTGTCTAAAGCCTTTAGGCTGAAGTAATATGGGTAGTGAGGGGTCGGATATTTACGAATAATGAGTTTGGGGTGATTTTGGAGTTTATCGATGGTGGGTGGAGAAGTGTTAAGAGTAAGCGTGTCAAGTCGTCATTAGGAAGACAATCTTAATTTCATCTCTATGATTGGTTTTCCATATCAAGAAATATGTGAGTCCAGCTTAAGGACGGTTTTCTCCAGAAGCTCATCGAACCTATGCATAATTAATCCAATACTCGTGGCAGCTCTCACACCTTCAACTACATCTTCAGGGCTTAAACCTCTTGCATATCTGAGAAGATTTGCCAGCTCTATGAATATTAGTTCTGGTACGTGAGCTTCCACTTCACCTATAAGAATCTCATCTCTAAGCTTTCTCATATCCTCGGATTCCTCTTCAATCAGGTACCACTTCCCTACAGCACTTGCATCTAAGACTACTTTCATGAACTCTTCCCCCTATCTCTGTACTCTCTAATAAGCTCCTTTGACTCACGATCAAGCTTCGCTTTACGTGAGATTTCCTCCATCACCGATAAGGCCCATTCAACCTCCCTCTTCCGCACTTCCTTCTCTAGAGCCCTCCTCATAACCTCGCTGAGATTCACTCCATATTTTTTAGCTTTCTCCACAAGGCTCCTCTTAACCTTAGTAGACACTGTAATGTATGTCATAAAAGAGTCTTCGTTTAGGCCTTGAGGAACATAATGTTGTCCTACATATTACAAGTGTACACCCCATCCATGCTAGTATGCCCGGCAACCATCTCGACAGCTACAACTCCATCAATTGAAGCGTAAGCATAGCATACTCCGCTAAGATAGGGATACTGGTCAACCATAGGGTTCTAACTTAGAACCCAAGGGTTCTAAGTTACGTAGTCTTTGATAGATATGCGAATCCGTCCTTCTCGGATTGAAAATAGATAGGCGGCTAAACACAACTGTGAATTTGTGTCTTCGGATAAAGGCCTCCTCTATCTTAAAAGCTCTTCAAGGAGTTGATGAGAACTCCGATGAGCTCGAGGGAAGCCTAGGCTGATGAATCCTCATGGCTATATATGTTTATCAAAGACTACATGGTTTAGTGCTCATGTTAAAATCTACCATTACCTAAAAATATGAAGTTTAATTTAGGGACTTATCAACGTAAGCTTCACTCCAGATACAATAAATTCGACGGCGATAGCTACCAATAGGAAGCCTGTTATCCTTGAAATAGTTTCACGCCAAAAATCTCCAATAAACCTATCAATATACTCAGAACATAGAAGGATAAGCCAGCTAGCTGTAAGGGAGATTACCGCCGAAATCACTGTTACTATATATCCATACTCCTCAGTAAAAATCATGGTTGAAACTATAACACCGGGTCCGGTTAATAAAGGCGTACCGATAAGTGAAATAGCAGGTGAGTAATCTCCCTCTTCAGCTTTAATAAATGATGTACCAAGTACAAGCTCTATTCCCAAAATGGTTAGGACGACGCCTCCGGCGATTTTTAAAGCTGATAGGCTAATATTGAAAATGTCCATGATCTCCTGGCCGAGGAATAGAAAAGTGAACAGTGTTACGGATGCGACTATGATCGCTTGAGAGGCGGGCTTCAACTTATTCCTAACATTCCGCGTCACGGCGAGGAAAATCGGTATACTTGAAAAAGGGCTCATTATTATGAATAGCGATATGGATGCTCTAAACACTTCCGCCATCATCGTATCATCAAAATATTATAGGCTATATGAATATTTATGTAAAGTATTCTATTTCCACCTATCGAATAGAGGTGACGTAGCTGGTTTATTGATCTCGATCGTGGTATGTCAATATTTTACATCCATCTTTAAGCACTAAAACCGTATCCTCAACTCTACACCCAAACTTTTTCCTGATGTAGATGCCGGGTTCTATCGTCACCACTTCATTCTCCATCAGTGCGTCTTTGCTGAACGGGTTTAAAGACGGCGTCTCATGTATGTCTAAACCGACGCCGTGGCCAAGGCTGTGTATGAAGAGTTCACCATAACCTCTACTATCGAGGAAGTCTCTCGCAACTTTGTCTATGTCTCTACACTGAACCCCAGCCTTCACGTAATTCAAAGCCTTCTCCTGAGTACTGGCTACATATTCGAGAATAGATTCATACTCTGGATTCCGACCGACTATGAAGCTCCTAGTCATGTCTACGCAGTACCCTCCGTATTTCACCCCTAAATCTATCGTCACAGGCTCGCCTTCCGAAATCGCCTTTAAAGATGGCTTACCATGTGGGTTTGACGATCTAAAACCCGAGACAACTATTATTGGAAATGCGTACTCAAGTCCGCGCGCTCTTACAAATATATCGGCCTCCCTTGCAAGGTCGTTTTCCCTAACCCCAGGTTTAGCTTGCTCAATTAAAACCTCCATAAGTTCTCCAGTCAGCTCAGCCGCTTTAACCATACACTCAACCTCCTTCTCGTCCTTCCTCCTTCTAAGATGAGAAATGTGGTTCGAGCCGTCTTTAAGCTTAAAGCCTGAGTTTCCTAAGCTTAAATAGTCTGAAACCGATAAATCGTCGTAAAGTAGTATGTGGGGTTTAAAACTGTTTAAAACCTTCAAGCTGAAATCTTTCATAGATTCGCTTACGGGTACCTTTTGAATCCGAACGCCATAGGCGGAATCTTCAGCCTCTTCAAAACTTAAAGCAGAAACTATTAGAAGAGGATCATCATCCTGCGTTATGAAAAGTCTCCCACCTTCAAAACCAGTTAAATACAGGACGTTTTTAGGGTCTTTTACCATGAAAAGGTCCGCTTCTTCACTGGCTAAGATGTCTCTAATACGTTTAACTCTATCCGCATAACGCATGATAGATAGAAGAGCTGAAACCTGGGTAAATGCTTTACTGTTTAAGATATTCCACACTGGAGGGTGAAAGTTGGAGTGGAGAACGCCGTTTAAAAAGGAAAAGGTTATACTAATCGATGAGTCGATTAGTATCCGGAAGGTGACCTTGAATCGCAACGGAGTCCGGCGAAGAAGTCTCATATACATACAGTAGGCTGGTGAGGCTCGTTGAAAATTTCAAGTTTCCAAGTGAAAGTAAACTGGAAGACTTTAAAGAGGCTTTAAAAAGCTCCCGTAGAGTCATATGTGTTGGAGTCGGGAGGTCTGGCGGTAACGCTGAGGTTTTCACAAGATTCCTAAGAAACCTAGGGTTTGAACAGGTCTACGGGCCCGACGATATTCCATATATACTTAAGAGTGAAGATACCCTCGTAGCCTTCTCAGGAAGCGGTGTAACAACCTACACGCTTGAAACGGCTAGAATAGCCCGTGAGGCTAACGCTAGAATAGTATCCTTAACCTCAAACGTCAAAAGTCCTCTAGCAGAGCTATCAGACCTCGTAATAGAGATACCTGGTAAGGAGGTTTTAAGCTACCATGCTGAAGACTACTACATAAGGCAGTTGATCGGCGTACAGTACGCGCCATTAACACCTATTGGAACACTCTACGAGCTTAGAACAATGCTATTCTCACTGAGCTTCGCAGGCTCGTTTATCGAAGGCAATGCATACGGATGGTTTAGAAGGCTGACTGAAGGTTTAAGAAGCTATACGCCGTCTCAGAGAGACTTCCAATTCCTATACCACTCTTTACCCAAGCCTAGGTCTCCTTTAAACCCTCTAACAGGTAAAACAGTAGTTGTTGGAGAAGGCTTCTCCGGAATAGTCGGCTCCTTCTTCGTAACAAGGCTTAGACACTGCTGTAAGCTGGATGAAGACCGTGAATGCTACTTTTGGAAGGATAAGGGTAGCGTATCCGTCGGGCCGAGAGATATGGTTCTAATAATATCTGGATCCGGTAGCCACATACCATCCCTTATGGCTGAAAAGGCTAAGGCTAAAGGCGCCAGGGTCGTCTCGATAACATCCTATGGTGAAAGTCCCCTGGCGGAAAACAGCAACTCAGTGATCATAATCCCAGGTAGAGTAATGTATAAGATTAAAGGGCTTAGAAGCAGCTACCTTCCTAAAAACCCTCTAGAATCCATCTTTGAGCTTAGAACCCTCTTCTTCCTGGAAAGCTCCATCTACCTAATAGCCATTGAGGAGAATATAACCGAAGTAGATATGTTACGAAAACACTCAGACTTCGCTTAGAATGTTTCCATCTGTTTAGATCAGTCTGGAATAAAAGTGAAGTTTTAATCCCTGTCCATGAAGTCTTCAGCCCTTGGAGGTTCTGGAGATAGCCCTTTACGCTTCCTTATTTCGCTTATGAGCTGAGATAGCATAGATGATGGTACTGGAGCCCATCTTGAAAACGGTAGGCTCCAAAAAGCCTTACCAGATGTCGAAGACCTTATGACATCTGCCAGGTCGAACGTTTCAGCGGCGGGGAGCTCCCCCTCAACTTGAACAACGTACTCTCTCTGATCTATCGTTAGAACACGCCCTCTTCTAGACGTAATAACCTTGGTTAATGCGCCGACCATTTCAGTTGGAGCCTTGCTTACAAGCTTCATTATAGGCTCTAATAGAATTGGATCTGCAGATAGAAGACACGCGTAAATCGCCCTACGAACCATAGGTATTATCTGAGCAGGGCCTCTATGAGCTGGGTCTGAGTGTAGCTCGGCGTTTTCAAGGTTAACCTTCACACCTCTGACATACTCTCTCGTAAGCGGCCCATCATCCATAGCTGATAGAAAACCTGAAACTATGTAGTCCTTAACCTCGTTGAGGTATTGGATGCCCTTTGTTCTATCCACGAGGATACATCCGTGAGGGTCTATGCTCCAAACGTTTCTAGCTTCTTCAGCAGACCACTCATGCTCTCTGAGAATATTGGCTATGGTCCTTCGGTCTAGGGAATCGTTAAGCTGACCTGAGGTTATAAGCTCTACTATTTGGGGGTCTAAAGGTTCAACGCTTATGAAGACCCTGTTGTGTTTATTGGGCGACTTCCCCATGAATGGGCCTGCCGGTCTTCTAATGCTCTCCCTGTATATGACTGTCGGTGGGGATGTTACAACCTCCAACCCGGTCTTCCCTATCAACGTTAAAGCTATTTCAAGGTGTACCTGCCCAATGCCTGAAAGTAGATACTCGCCGCTTTCTTGGTCTATCTTAGTTACATAGTTTGGGTCCTCTATCGTAAGTCTATTCAACACGTCGACGAGTTTAGGTAAATCTCTACTGTACTTAGGCTCTATGGCTATTGTTACAACGGGCTCGGTTACATACTTGACGGCTTCAAAAGGTACTATGTCTTGAACAGACGATATCGTTTCACCAGCCCTAGCCTTGCTAAGACCCAGTAGAGCCGGTATGTTTCCGGCCGACAGACTGCCAACTATCTCCCTATTAGGCCCCATGTATATACACACCTGTTGAACTCTACTACTGGATCTAGCGCCTATCATGTAGACGCTGTCGCCGGAGTTTATGGTTCCTGAGAAAAGTCTGCCAGTAGCCACTATACCCGCCTGCGGGTCAACTGTTATGTTGGAAACACACATGACAACAGGTCCATCATCATCGCACTCAAGCATAGCCTTACCTACATCAGAAGATAAATCGCCCCGCCAAATCTTAGGTATCCTATACTTCTGAGCGATGTGAGGTGGGGGGAGGTGTTCAACAACCATTTCCAATATCGCCTCATGAAGTGGAACGGTCTTCGCCAAATCCTCTACAGTGCCATCCCTATAAGCTGTCACAACATCGGAAAACTTCACGCCTTTTCTCTGAGCGATCTTAAGTGTAAAGCCCCACCTGTATTTGGCAGAGCCCAATGCTACGCTATTATCTACAAGGCTAGCCTTCCAAGCATTTCTATACTCCGGCTCAGCGTACATTTCGATTAAACCGTTAAAATCCTTGACTATTTTAATAATGGTTTCCTGTATCTTCTGCGGGGTGAGTTTAAGCTCATTAATCAACCTATCTATCTTATTGATATATAGTATTGGTCTAACCCTCTCCTCTAAAGCCTGCCTCGTCACAGTCTCCGTCTGCGTCATCACACCTTCAACAGCGTCTACAACGACAACAGCTCCATCTATCGCCCTTAAAGACCTGGTTACCTTTCCAGTAAAGTCTATGTGCCCGGGTGTATCTATCAGGTTTATGACGTACGGCCTATTTTCATATTCATAGTAAAGGCTCACGTTGGCGGCTTTAATAGTCATCTGTCTCTGCTGCTCTTCTTCCATATAGTCTAATGCTAAAGCCTGACCAGCTACAGATGGTGAAAGCAGTCCACAGGCTGCTAAAAGACTATCAGACATCGTAGTTTTACCGTGATCTACGTGAGCTATAATACCTATATCTTTCGGGCCTAAGGCTTAAGCCTTAAGCCTTTCGAATAAGCTCCTTATCCTTAATTATCTTGAGGATTTCAGCCGTCGTCTTATACCTAGGCATTTCCATACCCCCCTAAGCAGGAAAAGTATCCTCCTTTCAATCTTATTAACCTTTACATTTTATGGAGATGCTAAAGCTAAAATAGGTAAATCGTTCATTTAACCAGCATATTTAACTCTTCTTCCGCAACTTCTAAACGTCGCTTGTAGCTCCAGAAATTGCCTTATGTCTCCGTTCGTATGCCATGTTCTTACAGAAGCACTCTTCACAGAAGATCCTTCCACAGAATCTACATTTAAACTCCTTCTCCAAAACCTTTACACAAGAGGAGCAAGTAGACAAAACTACACCACTATTTAAAAAATAAATGGAATCTTAAAAACATTTTACATTTCTTTCCTCCTCTCTGCAAGAAGCCTCTGCAAGATCTCCTTAGCTTTATCTATTCTTATAACGCGCTCCTCTACCATCCTTTCCGCCACCTCATCTATCAGCTCACCCGTAGCACCAGCCATTATAGCTATGTTTCTGGCGTGAAGCTTCATATGCCCCCTTTGAATGCCCTCAGTCGCCAATGCTTTTAATGCTGCGAGATTTTGAGCCAACCCTACTGAAGCCATGACCTCCGCCAGTTCGCAGGCAGACTTTACACTCAGAATCTTCAAACAGACTTTTGCCAACGGGTTGGATCTTGTGGCTCCACCCACTATTCCGACGGCTAGAGGCAGCTCTATTGTACCCACTAAATCGCCGTCGCTATTAACTTCCCAAGTAGTTAATGGTTGATACTCGCCAGTTCTAGCGGCGTAGGCATGGGCACCAGCCTCCAATGCTCTAGTATCATTGCCTGTAGCAAGTGCTACTGCGATTATACCGTTCATAATTCCCTTATTGTGCGTTGCGCATCTGAACGGATCTGACTTAGCGAAGTGGTATGCATACAGTATTCCCTCAACGGCCTCCTCACCGCCTAAAGCCTCCTTATCGAACACTGCCTTCGCTCTTGCAAGCCTATAGACGGCTAGGTTTGAAACTATACGTAGATATACTCTTCCTCCAGTAAGCTTCTCTATTAACGGTGCGACGGCTTCAGCCATGGTGTTAACGGCGTTTGCACCCATAGCGTCTCTAACGTCTACGAGAAGATGGGTGATGACCATAGGTCCCAAATCAGACCTCACAACTCTAACCTCTAAATCCTTCGCCCCGCCACCCAGCTTAACCAATACTGGGTCCTGTTCGTTTGCCTTACTTAAAATATCATCCTTATGTGTTAGGATTGTGTACTTGGCTCCATATGGGTCTGGAACCTTAACAAGCTGTATTTGCCCGATCATTATGGGTGGTGTTGTAGACGCTTGGAAGCCTCCCTTGACTCTAGCTATTTTCGCGGCATTACTTGCCGCTGCTACGACGCTCGGCTCCTCTATAGCCATAGGAACCATGTAATCTCTCCCATTTATGAGGAAGTTTAAAGCTATACCTAACGGTATATGCATCACGCCTACGACATTTTCAATCATCCTATCAGCTAAACTGAGCTCTAAGCTTCCAGTGTTTCTAAGTAGGGCGCATTCCTCCTCGGTTAAACCTGCAAACTCAGCTACTACTCGCAACCTATCTTCCAAGTTCAACTTGTAAAAGCCAGCTATACGAGACGTTTTCTCCAAAAAGACACCTATATAATAGTTTCAAGCTATATTGAATAAGTCTTACTGAGTAGGAGACAATTTTTAAACCAGTTAGACATATGATTTTTCTTTAAGAGCTTTTGTTTAAAAAACTAGGGCGGTGGTTGATCTGGTCAAAATGATACTTATATCCGGTAGAAGCCTCGAACAGGGTTTGGGAAAGGAGGCGAGTAAGTTTTCAAAACGCTACATAGACGCTACAATGGTATGCCAAATCGACCCCAAAGACATGAATACGCTGAACGTAAGCGAGGGTGAAAACGTAAGGATAAGCTCCCAGTATGGAAGCATCATAGTTAAGGCTGTGAAATCTAAGTACGCTCCCCATCCGGGAGTGATATTTATGGCATACGGTCCTTGGGCTAACAGTCTGACAAACCCTGAAACACATGGAACTGGAATGCCGAGCTTCAAAGGATTAGAAGTAGAGGTTGAACCCGTCAAGGTAACTGGGCAGCCTCAAAAGGAGGGTTAAACGTTGGAGGTTATTAAAAACGTGTTATGTCCATTTTGCGGGTGCTGTTGCGACGATCTAGAAGTTGAAGTCGATTCCAACAAGATAATTAACGTTAGAAATGCGTGCGCACTTGGACGCGGTAAATTCTTAAGTTTAGGTGAGCATAGGCTTCTAAAGCCGCTGGTCAGAGTAAACGGTGAGTACGTGGAGACAGACTTGGATAAAGCCATCGAAAAGGCTGTGGAAATGGTTAAAAATTCCAGCTACCCTGTCTTCTACGGGTTCGGATGCACCAGTTGCGAAGCCATAAAGCTCTGCTTAGAAATGGCTGATCTATCAGGTGGACTTGCAGATAACATATCCGTCGTATGTCATGGGCCGACAATCCTTGGCCTGCAAGATATGGGGATACCGTCGGCGACGCTGGGGCAGGTTAGACATAGGGCAGACCTAATAATATACTGGGGCTGCAATCCAGTAGAGGCGCATCCTAGACACATGTTACGTTATGGTCCACTATCCAACGGTAGGTTTGTGGCTGGGAGGAAGAATAGGCGAATGGTAGTTGTAGATGTTAGGCGAACACCTACGGCTGCGATGGCGGACGTATTCATACAGGTTAAGCCGAATAGCGACTTTGAGATTCTAACAGCTTTAAGGGCGTTGGTAAACGATTTGGATCTAGAGGTTGAAGAGGTCGGTGGCGTTTCAGCGGCAAAGCTTGAAGAGTTGGCAGACATGATGGTTAATGCGAAGTTTGGAGCTTTATTCTTCGGTTTAGGCCTTACAATGAGTTATGGGAAAGAGCATAATATCGAGTCTGCTATAGCCCTCGTCAGAGACTTAAACAAGAAGACCAAGTTTATAATGATCCCTATGAGGGGGCACTTTAACGTGACTGGTGCCAACGAGGTTTTCACATGGCAGACTGGCTATCCGTTTTGCGTAGACTTCTCAATGGGATATCCAAGGTATAACCCTGGGGAAACGTCGGCTATAGACGTCATAGCTAGAGGTGACTGCGACCTGGTGTTCGTCGTGGGTGCAGACCCGTGTAGTCATTTACCGCATCATATCGTTGAAAAGCTTAAAAACGTAAAGCTTATAGTTTTAGACCCTGCAGTGACGCCGACCGTTAAAATGGCAGACGTTGCAATACCAGTTGCCTACGTTGGGATTGAAGCGGGTGGGACAGCTTATAGGATGGATGGGGTTCCCCTACAGTTAAGGAAAGTAGTAGACCCTCCTCCCGGTATACTATCGGATGTTGACGTCTTAAATCAAATACTTAGGAGGTTGAAGTAGATGTCTGGGAAAATTCTGATAAAAAACGGCTTTGTTTTCGATCCGATGAACGGTGTAAATGGCGAGGTTATGGACATCGCTGTGGAAAACGGCAAGATAGTGGAAGAAGTTAAAGGTGCAGACGTCAAGGTCATAGATGCAACGGGTATGGTTGTAATGCCTGGAGGAGTAGACATTCACAGTCACATAGCAGGTTCAAAGGTGAATTCAGGTAGGGCTTTAAGACCGGAGGACCATTACAGAGATTATGAGCCACGTAAGCCTGGTTTAAGGTCTGGCGTAGGACGCACCGTTCCCTCAACCTTTGTAATCGGTTATCGTTACGCCAGAATGGGCTATACAACGGTGATAGAACCCGCCACTCCCATGCTTAAACAGAGACACACTATTGAAGAGCTCAATGACATCCCGATAATAGACAAGGCTTCTTTCCCGCTTGTGGGAGATTGCTGGTTTGTAATGGAGTATATCGAGAAGAATATGCTTAAGGAATGCGTAGCCTACTCGGCTTGGCTTTTGAAGGCTTTGAAAGGATATGCCCTTAAGATTGTGAACCCAGGTGGTTTAGAGTCTTGGGGATGGGGAGGAAATGTTAGAGGTTTAGACGACAATATACCGAACTTCAACCTAACGCCTAGGGAGATCTTGAGGGGATTATGTAAAGTCAACCAAATGTTAAACATCCCCCATCCGATACATGTGCACGCCAATAGGCTTGGACAGCCTGGAAACTATAAGACGCTCATAGACACTATGGATTGCGTCAGAGACCTATACGATGGGTATAAGCCAATCATATACCTAACCCACTGCCAGTTCAACTCCTACGCTGGTGAAAGCTGGATCGAATTGACTTCAGGAGCACCTGAAGTAGCAGACTATGTGAATAAGCATCCACACGTAGTCATAGATATAGGTCAGGTTATCTTCTCAAACGCTACGACTATGACTGCGGATGGGCCGTTTCAATTTCAACTCCACCTATTAACGGACTATAAATGGGTCAATGCGGATGTAGAGTGTGAAACTTCCGCCGGCATTGTACCCTTCAGGTATAAGAAGCGGAACTACGTACATGCGATTCAATGGATCACAGGGCTCGAGCTGGCGTTGATGATTAAAGACCCATGGAGGGTATTCCTCACAACAGACCATCCGAATGCGGGGCCATTCACAGAATATCCAAGGGTTGTAGGCTGGCTTATAAGCCGTAAGGCTAGAGAGGCTACTATGAAAAAGGTCAATGCTAGAGCTTTAAAGAGGACGATGCTGGATAGTATTGACAGAGAGTATAGCCTTTACGAGATAGCTATAGTCACTAGAGCTGGAACCGCCAATGTTTTAGGTTTGAAGTCGAAGGGTCATCTCGGTGTTGGAGCCGATGCAGATATAGCGATATACGGCTTTAACCCGCGTAATATCGATTTATCTAGAGATTACAAGCTTGTTAGAAGAGCCTTTAGAAGAGCAGCGTATACGATAAAGGGCGGAGAAGTCGTTTGTGTAAACGGTGAAGTAGTTAAAAGTACTGAGGGTTCTATTTTCTGGATTAACCCATCGATCTCCCAAGACCTTGAAGACGCTGTGATTTCAGATATACGTGGAAAGTTCAGAGACTACTATACCGTTGAATTTGACAGCTACCTTATTGATGAAAGCCTCCTCGTTAACTCTCGCCCACTACAGGTCAAGGGAGGTGTTTGACTTGAAGGTCTACCAGATAACTCCGATTTACGAGTTCAGGCTTCCAGTGGTGGCGGACGCTATAAAGCCTGAGCTTTTTGAGGAAAAGCGGTTATCTGAAGTCTTAAACGTTGAAGTCTATGAAGGCAGTAGGAGAAAACGTTTCGGAGAACTGTTTAAAGTGAAGGAAGCCGGTGAAGCTGAAGAAACTACTCTTGAACTCATCGGAGACTTCTCCAAAGTTAAGAGAGTGGGCAGAAGGATGAGCCGTGGAGTGATACGGGTTAAAGGAGCGGCTGGCATAGCTTTTGGAGAAGCTATGAAGGGTGGTAGAATTGTGGTAGAGGGTTTGGCGGGGCCATGGCTGGGGGTTAAGATGAAAGGTGGATCTATAGAAGTCTATGGCGATGCCGGAGATTTTCTAGGAGGGGCTTATAGAGGTGAGGATGTTGGCATGAGGGGTGGGTCTATGGTAGTTCACGGTAGAGCTGGTTGGAATGTAGGTTATAGAATGAAAAATGGTTTGATAATAGTTGAGGGTGACGTTGGCGGTTTTCCAGGGGTTCATATGAGCGGTGGAACAATATACGTGAAAGGTGGATGCGGTAAAGGCGCTGGAGCCTTCATGAAGAACGGTAGAATAGTCGTACTTGGCTATGTTCCGTCGATTTTAGCAAGCTTCAGCTTCGAGGAGATAAGGCCGAGCATTAGAGTAGAATCTGAAAGGCTAAAAGGACGCTTCTACATGTTCATAGGAGATCTTAGTGAAAAGGGCTCTGGAAGACTGTTTATTAATGCCGACTCCAACAAACACCTATCATTCTACGAACAGTTGATAGAAGAACTCTAAAAAACGCCATCTTTTTTCCTCTCTTCGGAATGGCGCCTCTCTGTGTAAACACTGCTGACAACGGCGTCAGTCCGCCCGTCTGACTTCATAGCTCTACGCTCTGTAAATTCATCCTTTCTTCATTCGCCGATTAAGTTTACTTTACTGCTTATAATTAAGGGTTTCGTCCATCATTGTATCTCCACCACTTTGAACCCCTTTTTCTCTAAAACTTCAGCTATGAAACGTCTGTGGCAGTATCTCTGTTTACGTTCAAGACACATCACACAGGTCCTCCTCTTAGAGGCTTCTTTAACTAGTATGTCCAGCCCCCTTTCAAAATCTTCAGTCTTCATGTATTCTTCAAACCCTCCGCTCCTGTATCCTCCCAATAGGTCGCCCAGCCATAAATAGGCTATGTTCTCACGTTTAAGAAGCTCCATCAATACGTCTTTCCTAAAAGCTTCCACTTTAGAGCTTGGAAACCTTCTAACGTCTACTAGCAACTCTATATGGTTGTTCTTAAGTGAGTTTAGAAAGTCTCCAGGTCTCCTACCAGCATATCCTATGAACCATACTTCTCTCTCTACAGTTAAACCGCTCATGGTATTCTTAGAGGAATATTTCTCTAAGCTTGAAAATAACTCTTTACCAGCGGTGGAGAAAAATATTGGTTGACATAGGGCTGGTAGATGGCGGCCTCAGTTAACGTTTATTTACCTCAGTGTAGCCTTCTAATGTAGAAATGTCGGTGGAATCTGGAAGCCAAATAATTAAGCGTATAAAAGACGTCTATGATAAAGATAAACAGGGCTGGAGGGTGTTGGCTGGTCTCGACACCGGAGGAAGGCTGGATTTTTACATAGCACATAAAGATGAGATGCTTTGGAAGCTTAAATCTAAGCCTGTAAACCCCTACAGCTACATAACCGTGGGGACGGAGATGCGGGATCTAAACTTTGAAATATTCATGAAGGTTTTAAAGGAGAGTGAGCCCTTCGGCTTTCAAGCATTATTCCCCCAAGATGAGTTGAAGTATATACTTATGCTGGGGTTGGGGAAGTACGCGGTGAAACGTAGAACGCCGATATTTGAATCTGAAAAATCCATAGATGAAGAATTGGTTAAGAGGGTTGAGGAATTCTTCGGTAAAACTTATCCAGAACGTAAAACGTCCTACGTTTAAGTTTTTCACTTCCGCTTTCTGAACATCATTATTCCGTTGAACGTGGTTACGTATTCGAAGCCCACCTCTATGAACTTTGAAGCCTCCTCTATCGTCGATGCCGTTTTACACTAGAACCCGTCGTTCTCATATCGGAACAGCGTCTTCTCTTTGACGTGTATGATATCCTTGGTCTTGTAATACTTCAACTCTATGGGTGTTTACTATGGATTTTTGTATGGCTGTTACTATGGATGTTAACCCCCCTCCCCTAGTTTTACCATTATATCCCTATGGAGATTTTCCATAGGTTTTCCATGAAACGGCCTCATTTTATTCATCTAACCTACTCCGAAGGCTTTCTTCTTCCTTAATATACTATATGTAAAAATTTTAAAATCCATCAGTCAGTTTGAAGATGACCCTGCCATCTTCGGTTCATAAGGCTCATAAATCTCTCAAGCAGTGCAGATTTAGATCGAACTTTAGCCCTCCTATGCTCCTTGAAAGACTTCAGCTATATCCACTTAACCCTCCATTAGCTTAACTGTCTTCTCGGGCAGTCATAATGTTTAAACTTAGATTTTTGAAAGTAGGCTTGAATACTTTTCCATTCTTATCATCTTTCCTTCGGGTTGAATTAGCCACGTCATCCAGCAGAGCTCTATAGGTCTATACCCGCAGGTTAAAGCGACTTCTTCAGCTTTCCTAATAAACTCCATATCATCGTTTACAGGCTCTAAGCCAGCTTTAACTAAGATCTCATTTACAACCCTTTTAACGATTTTATCCGGCATTACGGTATCGATTCCACCCATCATCCGTAGATATTGAAAAGTAGTCAAGCCGACGCCTTTAATCCTTCCAATAGGGTCTTCTTTCCAATTTTCAAGCCTAGCATTTCTAGCCCAAGTTCTGAGAGCCTCTCTATCGTCATCGCTCACTGTTGAGAGATAAGAAGCTATTTCCCTAGCGATAACCCAAGACCTCCTATTCTTCCAAACACTCCTCAACTCTTCGATATCGGCATTCACAAGATCCTTCAGCTTTCTCACCCTCCCGTTCTCAACGAACTTCTTGTTGAACTCTTCAACCTTTGGAACAACAGCCGTGAAGTAGTTTAAGCCTATAGAAGTGAAGGCTGCATCCACAACCATTAGAACAACGCTTCCTCCCCACCTCTCTGTCCTAAGACATCTATCGCAATGCTCCCTCAAACCCGAAACCTTCTGCATATAGCTATCGACTATTTCCCGCAGTGACAACATAGCCACCCAGAGCACTAGATCTACAAGCACTTAATGATTAAAAAGTATAACATGGACAGGTCTCAATATTGTTTTCCATGTTTTGACTTAGCTATGTTTTGGCGGAAAGGCTTATATTTGGTATGGTGAGAAATAGATGGCGGCTCTTTAACGTAAAAGTGTTGGCGGATGGGGGGAAGAAATGAAGTCGGGAAAGGTCTTCATCCACAAATTGGACGTAAAGATGTTATGGCGGCTCTTTATGTCATAAATAAAAGTAATGCTGAAGCCTACCGGAAGATTATTTCCTCGGAGTATTTCAAGGAGCCTGTTTTCACCTACGAAGAGTTTTTTGAAAAAGTTTAACGAGATGATCTTTCATGGCTATGAGCTAGAGGGTAAAATCATTGGCGTAGCCGCCTTACAGCTTCTAAACGAACATTCAGGGAATATTCGCTTCGTTTATGTACTTCCCGAACACCAAAGAAAAGGCATTGGAACATCCCTTGTAACTCACATCGAAGCTGAAGCGAGGAGGTTTGGATTAAAATACCTTGTGATCCCCTATGTAGATATCAATGCCAATTGGGCGATAAACTTCTACATGAAATTGGGCTATAAAGTCGTTGAAAAGCACGAAAAGCCTTGGGGATACGATCTCTTTTTCAAGAAAGCACTATAATCACTCTAATAGAAGGAAAGAATAAGGTACAGAAAAAGAAAGTCAAAGAGGCTATAAGGCTACGTAGCTCTTACTTTAAAGAGCTATTCGAGGTTTTGATTTCATCAAAGTTTTCAACATTTTTAAATTTCAAAGCCTACTTTCAGGTAGCTTATTTAAAGCATAAGCTAAGAGATGGTTTGGTCTATTCGGATCTGTTCCATACCCCTCTTCCATAGTTGCTGAAGCTATTAACTAAACTTTTGTTAAGGATCTTCCATTTATCTCTCTTTATCTACTGAGCGTACCAAAAATTGGGCTAAATCCCGTTTGCCTTCATGGACTTAGTTTACATAACCTCAAATGGAAATATTTTAGGGTTTATAGTCGAAATAAATTATGGCTTCAAGCGCTTCAAGAAGGTCGGCGAACTTTGATCTCGTCTTTTCCGGATGTTTAATGTACTCCTTGAAGGCCTCTTCGACTGAATTCCCAACTATCAGGGGAATACACCAACCGTTACCCTCGTCGCCTGCGATAACAGCTTTGCCCGTCTTTTTGTTTACCCAAAGCCAAAGTCTATCCTCGATATTTTCACAAGTGTATGGTCTTTCATCGAAAGGTTTCCCAAGCTCTCCTGAGTCTATCTCAAGTATATTAACCAGCATCGCATCCTCCGTCATCGGTTTTCCTTTGAAGTATAAACCCATACTAAACCTCTAAATAGAAAAATGAGAATAGGGAAGATAAATTCTACTCTTGTCCAGAGCCTCATTGAGTACAAAACTTTCATTGGTGATGAAGTGGCGGCAACCTTCATTACCAAAGCTACTACCCCATAATCAGCTGACATGCTTAGCAAAGGCTGTCAGCGTCTGGCAACCCCCTCATCTCCTTCGCGGCTTCGTCCGTGGCTCAAAAAAGAACCGATAATGCTTAGAGAAGAAAAATAAGGGGTTTTGCGAGGGAAATCCCTAGCTGTTAATATTTAAATAGCATACTAGCATCAGATTTGACATGATTCTTTAAGAGGCCTGAGTTAATGTCTTTACAATTTGCCTTCAACCCAATCTTGAGCCAGCTTTTCAAAGCAATTATGCAGTCCTATACGTGCCTCCTCAGTTAACCCCCTGCTATACATGGTCTTGTATTCTTTAAGTATTTTCAAGGCATGCTCCTCTTTAGAGCCGCTGTATTTCATGCTGTTCAACTTCATCATGAATTGGATCAATATGGGGATATTATTAGAAGTGAGGTTGAACTACTGAATGTACTGCTTGGCTTTTTCACTATACTGGGTAGCTTTAGAGCCGAACCCCCTCATAGCTGTTATCTTTGATTCGACTTCGGGAAGACTACCTATATATTGAATTAGCGTGTTTGAATTCGACTTCAAAGCCTCTAAAAGCCAGTCAAGGTCTACGTAAAACGTGGAAGGTATCTGCTCTTTAATTCGTTTTAAACGACCGAAAGCCGTAAGAAAACCTACATTTCTAGCCAAATCGGGATGGTTTAACCCCCTCTTCTTGCCAAGCTCCGATGAAATTTCACTTGCAATTGCTATTACCATCTGTGAAGTCTTCACACATACCCGTGCTGGACTGAACGACCATCGAAAAAGACGACATCTCCAATAAATACTAGGGAAAAATAAGTGGGGATGTTTAGAATGTGCGTGGGAATGGTATGAAGCTTACTAATGTTGTTAAGATTTCTAGAGCGTATCCTACTGTGAAGGCTTTCATAGAAGCTTAGCGTGAAACATGAGTATATCCACAATAATCTTATTAAAAGCGAAAGACGTAATACAGAAACTCTAAATTACAATAACCTGGCATACTTCAGCTTTAGCCTCCTCTGCATTTCCCGCCGACTTACAGATGATACTTCCCTTAAAAATTGCCTGTTCAATCTGGACGTAGACCAGAGTGTTTTTGATGCCCTTACGTTTCATATTAAGGGGAAACTCGCCTCGGATATGTTGTCGACTGTGCATGATAGTTCACATGAAGCAGGTTCTCGAAGTCGAGGAGTTTTCGGTTCGATCCAATAGGGGGCCGCCTCGATAGAAACTCAAATAGAGTTCTTTTCAACGTTTATTGATGAGTCATAAAAGCATTGCCTCAACTGCTTCTATAATTTCGTTAGCGTTTTGCTCAACAACATTGACAGTGTCAATGAAACGCTGCGGTGGATGAGTGGCGAATGAGGGATCGCATTTCTTTATCCAATCCCAAAGTGACTGTTTGATTAACTGCGCGCCTTCCTTCACTTGCTCAATCAACTTTGTGATACGCTCTTTCTCGTTGCTCGTTAATTCTTCGCCTCCATCTATCCTCGCCACCGCTGATGAAATTTCAGGAAGCGTCGAAAGAATTTTTAGATAACCTAAGATAACCATGCTTTCGGCAATCAATCGCTCATCATTGATCTGCTTTGCTATTTTTAGGGCCCTCTCTGCTCTCGCAATGTCGTTTTGTAAGTGCTCATCCGTTGGTATTTCAGCGAGCGACCCCTCACCGGGCTTGATAACCCTTCGCTCTCTTAGCAGCCTACCGATTCCACCAAAGAACCAGGGATATGGAACACCGCAGGCATAAACATCCCAACTGACTGGGCCAATAGTCTCTGACCACTCAGCAACTAAATCTGGCTTTTTGAACTCTTCTCGTGTTGCCCAGGCGATAGCGAATTCGCGGGTTGTTCTGCCATTTAAATTCCATGACCATTCAGCGGAAGCATTCAAGTTGAACTCCCAGCATTTAACGGATGGCGTGGCATATCCGTAAAGGCACTTTAAGCCTTTATTGATGAACTCCTCTATTCGCTCGTGGATGAAGTGTGCTCCGCTAAATGGACTTACGGTTCTCCACGAGGATGTCAATTGCGGGCAGACTCCGAGCCAATTTCCTTGCTTCACGAAGCCCTCGAGTAATGGATAGATCATTGGTTTGTGTGAACTGCTATAAGTTAAACCGCCGTGATAATAAATAACGTGAACGTCCCCAGGCACTTCGCGAAGCACAAGCTCGTTATATGGATAGCTTCCCTGCGTGAGTAAGATGCGCAATTCAAGTTGCGGTTTTATCTTCCGTACCTTCTGCCAAGCGCGAAGGCAAGCGCGCGTCTCCATAACAAACTGATTATTCTTCCGGCAAATATCGCACTCGCACTGTACTGGTGACTCGCTAAGCCAAACCGTTACAGCGTTAACATCCTCTATCTTTGCTAAGTCCATCATCCAGTCAGCAAGCACCTTTTGCGCCTCCTCCTGCGCAAAACATATTGGTTTTATACCGTTCCATTTAGGCCACTTTTCAGGGTCGCCCTTTGCCACGATATTTGGATAGCGTTTGAAAATCCCTGTGAGTTCAAGCTGGTCAAGATGCCTGATTATTGGTACAAGTTTAATCGCATGCTGCTTCGCTAATGTAATAACTTTAGGGTCGAGGGCGGCATGTCCATTACCGTTTTCATCCACTGTTAGGGAGCAATGAATTTCGAGGAGATTTAGTTTGCGTTCCGCAAGCCAGGGTATGTAGTTAATGGCGTAGTTACCCCATAATCCTCGCTCTGGCAGATCAGGATAATCTACGATAAGTATCTTAGGAATGAGAACCGCTGCCTCCTCCCCGTTTCCGCTAATGTGTGGTGCGATTAGTTGCTTCAAAGTTTTCGCAGCGTAATAAAGCCCAGCGTCGCTAAAGGCATACATTGCAGCACCTTCCCATCGTTCTCTTTCTCTTGTGACGATGCCGTACGCTTGCTCTCCAGTAGGCACCTGCTCCAAGTTATGTTGGCGGACCTCGCTCCTATCATAACACCAACTTTCATCTATCTCAACGCTCTCCAACGCTAAAATAGCGGTGTAATTCCAAGCAAGCGACCATTTTACTGTTA